>Ga0209180_10000366_pt1 | contig 20683 bp, 16 predicted proteins | sample CZO8metaG_3_FD_188355 | JGI IMG/M metagenome (GOLD analysis project Ga0209180, IMG submission 188355) | Vadose zone soil microbial communities from the Eel River Critical Zone Observatory, Northern California, USA - CZOApr15con2H2.8 metaG... | ecosystem: Environmental > Terrestrial > Soil >...
CTCGCCGGAACTGTCGAAGCGTGGCCGCTCACGCCGGATGAAGCAAAACAGAAAATTGTCGATCAAATCAAATCGCAACGCGCCCGCGAAATGGCGTCAACCAAGGGAAGACAGGCAGTCGAAGTTTTGCGCAATGCATTGAAATCCGGACAACCGTTGCCCGCGGCATTACAACAAGCCGGCGGTTTGAAGACTGAAAAAATGGAGCCTTTCACGATCGCCGATGAAGCGGAGACGAAAAATCCTGCCGAAAAACCGAAGAACGAGCCGACCGACATGATGATGATCAAGAATGTGTCCGCTCAACTTCAGCCTGGCGAGGTGAGCGACCTTGTTCCCTGGATCGACGGTGGACTGATTGTGCTGATGGAAAAACGCGAGCCGCCCGATCCCGCGAAATATCTGCAAACCAAGGCGACGTTCGAGGAGCGTTACCTTAAAACCGCGCGCGAATACGTGTTTATGGAATGGTTGCGCGATCGCCAGCGCGACGCCGGTTTGGCGCCCTCAGCCAAAGGTTAACTGTAGCGGCGGCCGTGTCGGCCGCGATTCGACGCCCTTCCAAATGGAACAAACTCGCGACGAAATTTTTGACGACGCGAACGGCGACCTCGCGATCGGGGAACTGGACAGCGCGGTCGCGAAATACCAACGCTGTGTCGATGTCGATCCAAATTTTTTCGATGGCTGGCACGCGCTCGGGATGGCGCTAATGAAAGTTGGCCGCTTTAATGAAGCGATCGAAGCCGGCAAAAAAGCAGTTGCGTTAAAGCCGAACGACCAGATCGGCTGGACCAGTTTGTCATTATTTTACAATCGCGCCGGCAACATCAAAGAAGCCGAAGCCGCCGGCGCCAAAGCAAAAATTCTTTCTTGGGGCGGCAAAGTCGCCAAGGAATAATTGCTAGGTCGAGAAGAATAGGGTAGGGGCGGTTGATTCGTTCGCTCCCGCTCCACTCACTCTCCCGAGCTTTCCCGTCGATGTCGCTTGGCTCCCGCCGGCTCCATTCACTTAGCCGCCCGCAAACGCGAGTCCGGTTCAGTACCGCCACTGCGGCTCGCAGTCACCAGATATTCACGCGTTTGTCGGCAGCGCGGACCATCGGCGCGCCATCCGGAACATTGAACGCCTTTGCAAATTCCGGTAGATCCGAGAGCGGCCCGTTCACCCGGTAACGCGCGGGCGAATGCGGATCGGTGTTGAGTCGCAATTTCAAATCCTCGTCGCGCTGCTTCGATTTCCAAATCGCGGCGAAAGACAAAAAGAAACGTTGCTCCGGCGTGAAGCCGTCGATTTTTTTATCGCGATCTTCCGGATGTTTATCGAGCGCCTTTTGCAGCGCGGCGTAGGCGAGCTTCATTCCGCCGATGTCGGCGATGTTCTCGCCTTGTGTCAATTCGCCGTTCACGTGCAATCCCGGCAACGGTTCGTATTCACTGTATTGCTGTACGACTGCTCCCGAGCGTTTCTTGAATTCTTCCGCTGACTGCGGCGACCACCAGTCGGTCAAATTTCCCACTTTGTCGTACTGCCGGCCCTGATCGTCGAAGCCATGCGTCATTTCGTGACCGATCACGGCGCCGATGCCGCCATAATTCACCGCGTCGTCCGCGTTCGCGTAGAAGAACGGCGGTTGCAAAATTCCGGCCGGGAAAACAATCTCGTTCATCTTCGGATTGTAGTAGGCGTTCACCGTCGGCGGCGTCATGCCCCATTCCGTGCGATCGACCGGTTTGCCGATTTTGTTCAGCTCGCGTTTCGATTCAAAATTCTCCGCTCGCAGCTCATTCAACACGAATGGCACGCGATCGACCATCAAGGTCGAATAATCGCGCCACTTTTCCGGGTAACCGATCTTCACCTGAAACGCGGCCAGTTTTTCCAGCGCCGCTTTTTTGGTCGGCTCGTCCATCCACTCGAGTGTCTTGATCCGATCGGCCAGTGCTTCCTTTAAGTTGTTGATCAACTCCAGCGCGCGCGCCTTGGCTTCAGGCGGAAAATATTCGGCCACGTAAAGTTTGCCGAGCGCTTCGCCAATCGCGCCGTCTTCGGAAAGGATCACCCGTTTCCAGCGCGGTTTGATCTGTTGGGTGCCGCGCAACGTCTTTTCCTTGAAATTAAAATCCTCGTTCACGAAATCGCTCGAGAGCGCGGACGCGGCCCCGTGGATCAGGTGCCAGCGCAAATAAGTTTTCCAATCGTCGATCGATGTCGATGTAAACGCGGTGTTGACCGCTTTGAAGAAATCCGGTTGATGCACGTCGATGTCGCCCGGTACGGTCAGACCGATTTCTTTGAAGTAATCGCCCCAATTCCAATCCGGCGTCAGCGTTTGCAGCTCGGCCTGCGTCATCTTGTTGTAATTTTTTTGCGGATCACGCAGTTCCACCCGCGTGCGCGACGCCTGCGCCAGTGAAGTTTCGAGCGCGAGAATCTTTTTCGCGTCGGCGCCGGCTTTTTCGACGGACTCGCCGAGCAGCGTCAACATCTTGGTCACGTGCGCGACATACGCGTCCCGCAATTTCTTCGAAGCGTCGTCGTCCTTGGTGTAGTAATCGCGGTCCGGCATTCCGAGTCCACCTTGGGCCGCTTGCGCGATCTCGCGGGTGCTGTCTTTGTCGTCCTGCCCGGAACCGAAATTGAAGAACGCGCCTACGCCGATCAGGTGCAGGTGCGCGATCTCTTTCAGCACATCTTGTCGATCCTTCATGTTGTCGACCTTGCCCAACTCGTCCTGCAACGGCTTGGTCCGCATCGCCTCGACTGTTTTTTCATCCATCCCGCTCGCGTAATAATCACCGACCTTTTTCCCGTCGGGGTCATTGCTTTTTGCTTTTGCCGCTTTTTCCGCAATCGCGTGGAGCGCGTCGTTGTTGTGCTCGATCAACTGATTGAAACTTCCCCAGCGCGAATATTCCGGCGGAATTTCAGTCCGCTTGATCCAGCCGCCGTTGGCGTAGAAGAAAAAATCGTCCGCCGGTTTGACTGACGGATCCATGTTGCTTGGATCGATCGGCTTCGCGTTCTCATCCGTCGCCGGCTTCGAAGTCGCTTCGCCACTCTTAGCGCCGCTGCTTTGAACCGGCGGCGGGTTCTTCGCGGTCTTGGATTCGGGAGCAGCCTGCAACCCAAACGCGATCAACACACTCAAAAGAGAAACGGACAGGAATTTCTTCATCGTAGAATGTAGAGACGGGCGTCTCGCCCGCAAGCAACGTGACGTTGTAACTAATAACTATTAACGTTGCCCTGTCAGCGGCGTCCGCCTAGTCTGCGCGCAACAACCGAAAGGACTTATGAAAAAATATATTGCTTACACAGTGATCGCACTGATCGCCACGATTGGAGTTTCCCTCGGCGCCCCGGACAAGGCCGCGATCGAGGCAAAAGAAAAAGCCGCCTGGCAGGCGTTCAAAGACAAGAAGCCTGACGACTTCAAGAAAGTGGTGAGCGCGGATTTCCGCGGAGCCTACGCCGAAGGCATCTCGGATATGGATAAGGAGCTGTCCGACATGAAAAAGTGGGACATGAAATCGTTTACCATCAGCGACTACAACGCCCTCTCTAACGGACCGAAAATCTTCGTGACCACTTACGTTGTGAAGATTGAAGGGACGTTTGACGGCAAGGATGCTTCCGGCACCTACAACGCCGGCTCTGTCTGGAAACAAGAGAAGGGCGCGTGGATGGCCATTTTTCACACGAACGTAAAAGCGGAGACAGCCGCGAAGTAGCATCTTTCACCACGAAGGTCGCGAAAGACACGAAGTCTTTTGTAGAGGCGGCCGTGACGGCCGCGATCTTCTTACAAATAACCAACAACGAATAGCCAATAACTCTTTCACGCGATTGACTTCGATTTTTGTGGTCGTAGCTTCGCGTGAAAGTGCGGGGGAGCCGGATGGCTGAGACGTCGTAGACGAACCCCTTGAACCTGATGCGGGTAATGCCGCCGAAGGGAGGTCCGAGGTCCGAAGGCGGACTGCCAGTATCTCAGCCATGCGTTTTCCCGCGCATGGCTTTATGAAAAAACCGGTCTTATCCACAGATTCCCTCGGCCCCGATTTGCACAGATCAAAGGAAAAAAATCTGCGAAAATCTGCGAAATCTGTGGAGAAAAAGTCTTCTTTGCCGAACTCGAAGAAGATTTACGTCGCCGGCAAACTCCATCCCGACCTTCGGGTGCCGTTCCGCAAAATTTCGTTGGCGCCGACAAAAACAATGTCCGGCGAGATCGAAGTGAACGAACCGGTGCGCGTCTACGACACCAGCGGTCCATGGGGCGACTCGGAATTTCGCGGCAACGTCGAGCAGGGACTTCCACCGTTGCGCGCGAAGTGGATCCGCTACCGCGGCGATGTCGAAGAAATCCAAGGACGCGCCGTTCGTCCGCAGGACAACGGATTTTTATCTGAGAAACACGCTGCGGAACGAAACGGCCAGAAGGCAGAGGTCAGATTTCAGAGGTCAGCGAAGAACAAACCGCTGCGCGCGAAATCGCATCCCGTTACGCAACTTTGGTACGCGAGAAACAGGATTGTTAGTCCTGAAATGGAATTCATTGCCATCCGGGAGAATTGCAATGCAGAGGTCACCGGTCAGAGGTCAGAGGACAGAAACGATCTAGGCTACCGCCATAGCGGCTCTGAGCCAATCAGCAATCACAAATCAGCAATCAGCAATCCGATAACCCCCGAATTCGTGCGCGACGAAGTCGCGCGCGGGCGCGCCATCATCCCGGCGAACATCAATCATCCGGAAAGCGAGCCGATGATCATCGGCCGCAACTTCCTGGTAAAGATCAACGCCAATATCGGCAACAGCGCCGTCGCGTCTTCGATCGAGGAAGAAGTGGAGAAGATGCGTTGGGCCACGAAATGGGGCGCCGACACCGTGATGGATCTGAGTACAGGCAAAAACATTCACGCCACCCGCGAATGGATCATTCGCAACTCGCCCGTGCCAATCGGCACGGTGCCGATTTATCAGGCCCTGGAAAAAGTCGGCGGGCGCGCCGAAGAACTGACCTGGGAAATTTATCGCGACACCCTCATCGAACAGGCGGAGCAGGGGGTCGATTACTTCACCGTTCACGCCGGCGTACTATTAAGATACATCCCGATGACGGCCCGGCGCGCCACCGGCATCGTCTCGCGCGGCGGCTCGATCATGGCGAAGTGGTGCCTCGCGCATCATCAGGAAAGTTTTCTCTACACCCGTTGGGACGAGATCTGCGAGATCATGGCCGCCTACGACGTCAGCTTTTCGATCGGCGACGGTTTGCGGCCGGGTTCAATCGCGGACGCGAACGACGAAGCGCAGTTCGCCGAACTTTACACGCAAGGCGAGCTGACCCAGCGCGCCTGGAAACAGCACGTGCAAGTGATGAACGAAGGCCCGGGCCACATCCCCATGCAGATGATCAAAGAGAACATGGAGAAACAACTCGAGTGGTGCGACGAAGCGCCGTTCTACACGCTGGGTCCGTTAACGACCGACATCGCGCCTGGGTACGATCACATCACCAGCGCGATCGGCGCGGCCATGATCGGCTGGTACGGGTGCGCCATGCTTTGTTACGTCACGCCGAAAGAACATCTCGGTTTGCCGAACAAGAAAGACGTCAAAGACGGCGTCATCGCCTACAAGATCGCCGCGCACGCCGCCGATTTAGCCAAAGGCCATCCCGGCGCCCAATACCGCGACAACGCCATCTCCAAAGCCAGGTTCGAATTCAGGTGGCAGGATCAGTTTAACCTGGCTTTGGATCCGGAAACGGCTCGGGAATTTCACGATGAAACTCTCCCGCAAGAGGGAGCGAAGACTGCACATTTCTGCTCAATGTGCGGACCACATTTTTGTTCCATGAAAATCACCGAGGACGTACGAAAGTTTGCTGCGGAGCAGAAACTTTCTGAAGACGAGGCTGTACGTGCTGGAATGGAACAGAAAGCGCGGGAGTTTAGCGAAGCAGGAGCCGAAATCTATTCGAAGGTCTGAGACGCATTTGCTTGTTTGCGTGACTGATACATTGCATCTTTGGGTCGGCCCGAACTAGCGGGTCGGTATGAGATCCCCACGTATCTCGTGTCTCGTTGCCGCGTGCGCGTGGTTGACGTGCGCGATGTCCGCCGTCGCTCAGCACGAGCAGCACGAGCATTCCGCCGTCGAACCGGAAAAGCTCGGCAAGGTAAATTTTTCAATTTCCTCTGACGCGGCGGTGCAGCAGCAATTCAATCGCGCGGTCGCGATGCTCCATTCCTTTTGGTATGAAAAAGCCGAACAGGAATTTGCGGCTCTAGCTAAAAAAGATCCTGCCTGTGCCATGGCTTACTGGGGAATCGCCATGACGCTTTACCATCCAATCTGGGAAGCGCCTGGTACAGCAGCCTTGAAGGAAGGTTCAGAAGCCGTTGCCAAGGCCAAGTCGGCAGCGCCCAAAACACAACGCGAGCGGGACTACATCGCTGCCCTCGAAACTTTTTACAAAGATTCCGACAAGTTGGACCATCGCACTCGTGCACTGGCATATGAAAAAGCGATGGAGCAGCTTCAGGCTCGCTATCCCGATGACCGGGAGGCGGCCATTTTTTATGCGCTCGCGTTGCAAGGCAGCGCGTCACCCACTGATAAAACTTATGCGAATCAGAAAAAGGCCGGTGCGATTCTGGAAAAGATTCTTGCGGAGCAACCGGAGCATCCCGGGGTAGCTCATTATATCATCCACGCTTACGATTTTCCGCCACTCGCGGCTCGCGCTCTCGATGCGGCACGGAGCTATGCCAAGATCGCGCCGGACTCGCCGCACGCGTTGCACATGCCTTCGCATATTTTTACACGCCTGGGCCTTTGGCAGGAATCGATCGAATCCAATCTTGCTTCCGAAGCGGCAGCCCGCAAATACAATGCGCCTGGCAATGTGCTGCACGCGCAAGATTATCTGGTCTATGCCTATCTCCAGGGAGCCCAGGATCGAGCCGCGAAAAAAGTGATAGACGCAGCGCCGCCACCGGTGAAGGACGATCCCCAATATTTTAACGCGCTCTACGCCACGGGAAGCATGGCGTCGCGATACGCTGTGGAACGCCATCAATGGAAGGAAGCGGCAGCGCTCGCCGTCTGGCCAAATGTTTTTCCCGGCGGGCGATATGCCTGGGCCGAGGCGAATATACATTTAGCGCGGGCTTTGGGCGCGTCGCATCTAGGCGACATCGACTCCGGGAAGAAAGAAGTGCAGCAGCTTGGGTCACTTCGCGATACCCTCGTTCAGTCGAATGAAAAATATTGGGCCGACCAGGTTGATATTCAGCGGGAGATCGCAACTGCCTGGATAACGCTGGCAGAAGGAAAACATGAGGAAGCGCTGCAGCAGATGCGTCACGCCGTCGACCACGAAGATTCCACCGACAAGCACCCCGTTACTCCGGGAGTGATCTTGCCGGCTCGCGAACTTCTTGGCGAGATGTTGCTCGAATTGAAACAGCCGGCTGAAGCGCTGGTGGAATTTGAAGGGACGCTGCGCACCGCTCCCGATCGTTACAACGCGCTCTCCGGTGCTGCCCGTGCGGCGAAGCTATCCGGAAACGTCGAGAAAACGAAAAGCTATTACGCCAAGCTGCTGGCCATTTGCGACCATGCCGATGAAGATCGCCCCGAACTTGTGGACGCTCGGGCGCTTCTAGCCCAGAAATGATTATGCCAATTCGGTCCGCCAAATCGGACGGACTCGTCCTGTGCCGAGCTCGGAGCTGTCCGCAATCCCGTTTCCGAAATCCGGTTTGCTCCTGTCGACTTCGCGAAAAAACGCGCGGAGATTTACGCGAAGACGTAATCGGCTGAGTTTCTTCCCGCATTTTTGATTTTAATGAATCGAAACCGGAACGCCGGCTTTCACTTTTTGCGCAAGACGGACGACGTCCCAGTTTGCGAGCCGAACGCATCCATGACTGGCGGCGCGCCCGATCGTCTCCGGCTCGCTAGTTCCATGGAGGCCAATACCTTTCCTATTGAGCGCGATCCAGATCACTCCGACTGGACTGTTCGGACCCGGCGGTAGCATATGGAAGTTGCGGCTGCGCTCGCCGTGTTTGAGCATCTGTTTGTCGTAGCGGAATGTCGGCAACTTTGTGATCCTGCTCACTTTCCATTCACCAACCGGGGAAGCAGTCTGCGCGGAACCGACTGTGACCGGATAAGCCGCCACCAACTTATCGGCCTCGAAAACTCCGAGCATATTCGTTTTCATGTCGATCTTGATCGAGATCGGCGGTGCTCCCGGCTCGGGTGATTTGTTTTTTCCGTTGGCCGCGTCATTCTCGTCCGAAATGTCATTGGCCGCGGGCGCGGGAGTCTCACTGCCAGGCTTGAGATCTTTTACTGCCGCGAGCTCGAAAGGCTCGACGTTCGGGACGTTTAGTTGATCGCCGGCCTTGATTGCTTTCGTCTTCCCGGGATTCAATTGTTCAAGGAAATGCACGTCGCAGTGAAACTTCTCCGCAATCGCTTCTGCCGGGTCGCGATAAGGAAGGAATTTTAACTTTGCTTGTTCCGCGACCGCGGCCGGCAGCGGCCCGATACTTTGCAGGTCAGCCTGCGTCACGGTGTAAGGGATAAACGCGGGACCAATGCTGGCGAGGTCGAGCCCACTAACATCCGGCGCAGTATCAGGCTTAGCCGGCGGTGGCGGCGGCTGCTCGCCGCGGGACTGACGATAAAGCGCCAGAGCCTTGAGCGTGAACTCGTCGTAATGTCCATTGATCGCTCTCGGGCTGAAGTTTGCGCGGTCGAGAAACACTTGCAGCCTGGTGGCCCCTTCGATTTCGGCAGGATTGCGCTGCGGTTGAGCCGCCGGTTTCTGATGAGCGCGCGATTTTTTGCGGGCCTCGGCCGGGATGCCAAGGGTGGCGATCATTGCGGCGACGAGGGCGAGTCGAAGAAGAATCTTCACATACTTGCATCGTCGTAATCAGCCTTCGCGGCTGTCTGGCTAATTGGCGCCGGAATTTATTCGAAGCGTAGTTGTTAAGGGCAAGCGGTAAAACATTTTTCTAGGCGGCGACGATCCCGCGGCTGGCTTTGCGCCACACGTAATCCGTGTCCTTCGCTTGCCACGCCATAGCCTTGGCGGTAATCGTCTCGACGATTACGCCAGGCCCATTGTCGCGAGCAATCGTCGGTGGATCGTGCCATCAGCCGGCAAACCGTGGCTGCGCTCGAAAGCACGGATTGCACGTCGGGTCCCCCTGCCCATGACGCCGTCGACGGGGCCGGAGTAATACCCGGCGCTGGCGAGCCGGCGCTGCACTTGCACAACCAGGGAGCCATTCACGCCATAGCCGCCCTGATACGCACCGTATCCGTATGGGTAGTAATATGGGTACGGGTAATAGAACGGAAAGAACGGAAAACCGAAGTTATCGAAAACAATGATCTCATTAAAACGGCGGCGACGAAATCGATCATCTCGATCGAAGTCGCCGTCGTTGAAACGGTGGAAGCGGGACGCGGAGTTAAACATTGGACCGCGCTGCATCGGCATCCGTCCCATGGGAGTTCGCATTGGAGCGCGGTGCCCTCTCATCTGTGCCGTCGCAGCCGGGACCGCGAAAACGGATGGCACCACGCAACTGAGGAGAATGAATTTTTTCCAGTTCATAACGTTATAGGTTCTAAAAATTGAACCTGTGGGGATTCGGAAGTTGCGGCCCGCGACGGTCCGCAAAGGTAACGCCGTTGTTACCTTTCCGATGAGGGCGAAAGCATGGGCGAGGCTTGAGTCAATTCGCGGAAAAAGGTTCGGAAATCTACGCGAAAACGTAATCCTGTAGCCGCCCTCGCTCTGTTGAGGCGTTGAAGCGCCATAACCCGCCGAGCTTTACAGTCCTCAGCCTAAATTTTGACCGGTTTTCTCGTCCGGATCACCCCGCGCTTTGCCTTGCCGAGATTGATGGACTATTTGAACATGCAAGGCTCACAAGACGGGCCGAGTCTGCTGCGACGTGAAAGAGGAAACGATTGATACGCATTCGAAGGCGCTGAGGATCAACCTCGATCCGCGCTGGTACGGAACGTTTGCGGAAATCGGCGCCGGACAGGAGGTGGTGCGCTGGTTTTTCCGCGTCGGCGGCGCCGCTGGGACGATCGCGAAGAGCATCTCGGCTTACGACATGAAAGTGAGCGACGCCATTTATGGACACGCGGAGCGTTATGTCTCGCGGGGGCGGCTGCAAGCAATGCTCGACCACGAGTTCGACCTCGACGTCGAGCGGCTTTGCAAAGAGCGCGGCGATAACACTTCCTTCTTCGCCTTTGCCGATACGGTGGTGGCGCGAAGCTATCGCGGCGGCCATGAATTTCACGGCTGGATGGGAATCAAATTCCAGAGCCGCGTCCACGATCAGCCGAGCCAGATCGTGATGCACCTGCGGATGCTGGATGCGGAGGCGTCGCTGCAACAGGAGGCGCTCGGCATAGTGGGAGTCAATCTTTGCTACGGCGCATTTTTTTTAAGCCACGTGCCGGAGCAGTTAATCGAGTCGCTGCTGGACAAGCTGACCACCGGTCGGGTCGAGATCGACTTGCTCGAATTCACCGGGATCGAATTTCGCAACGTGGACAATCGGATCATGGCGCTAAAACTCGTGCAGCTGGGGCTGAGCGGCGCGGCCATGTTCGGGCCAAATCGCGAGGTGCTGCAGCCATCGGACGAGCTGCATAACAAAGCAGTCCTGGTAGAACGCGGGAGTTTTCGCCCGACCACACACGTCAATATCAACATGCTGGAGTCTGCACTGGCGAAGTTCAAACAGGATCCCGGGTGTGCTGACAAACAGATTCTGCCCTTGATGGAACTCACCATGCGCAACCTGCTGGCGGGCGGTACCGACGTGGACCGCCGCGATTTTCTCGCGCGGGCGGAGCTGCTCGCGGCCTGTGGCATGACTGTGCTTATTTCCGACTACTTCGAATACCACCGGCTCGCCGCTTATCTCTCTTGGCGGACGAAAGAACGCATCGGAGTCGTCCTGGGCCTGCCCAGTGTGTCCGAGTTATTTGACGAAAAATATTACGCGGAACTGCCCGGCGGCATCCTGGAGAATTTCGGGCGACTATTTAAGAACGACTTGAAAATCTATGTTTATCCCTTGCAGCGTCATCTGGGGGACGAGCTACAAACTATTCATACGCTTAAGGTGAACCCCGAGTTGCAGCTCCTCTACGATTACTTGGTGCGCCGGGCCAGCTTCGTCCAGCTCGATAATTTCAACCCGAAATATCTGTCGATCTTTTCGCGTGACGTGCTCAAGCGCATCGCGAGCGGGGACGAGAGCTGGGATGAAATGGTGCCACCGCAAGTAGCTGCGATCATTCGAGAGCGTGGCTTTTTTGGCTACACGAAGAAGGAGTAATCTTCGGACCATGATACGACGATTGTTTCTCTTTGCCGCCTTGGTCCTGATTACGACAACATCCGGTTTCGCGCAGGACAATGACATCGATGCGGCAATGAAAAAGGCGATGGAGAACGCGAATAAGCCCGCCAGCAAAGCGGACATGAAGAAGCTGGAACAACAGGCAAAAGCGCAAAACGACCAGATGGAAGCCGAAAACAAAGCAGAGGAAGCGAAACAAAAGGCAGCAGCGCAAGCGGTAGTAGATGTGAAAGGTCCAGTCTCCTTGCCAGATTGGACACCCCAGGTCCCGCAATTCACGCCATCGGGTCCGCCCGCGCGCAAGTTAGTCGACGGCGAACCAAAAGTAATCCAGACTGGCACGTCGCCAGTTTCCCCGGAAGCGTTGTGCGATGCTTGGGATAAATTCTCGAATCCCAAGTTCAGTCACGAACGCACGGGCTCCGAGATCAATCACTCGGCTGATCTTTTCGTCAGCTTTAGAAACGGCGAGGACGGCAGTGCGGTAAGACTGGAAGCTGAACGCAAAGCCGGAGCTAACGTAACGCATGTGACCATTTCGTCGCCCCTGCCGCTTCCATCGCCCGCTGCTCAGAGCAACTGAGCGCAATCGCCGGTTCACGTCCTACAAATCCGCAAGGAATTTGCTCCGGTTTTCGGAAACCCTTAACGATTACTTCGTGTGCTTCGTGGTTAAATGCCTCGCTTTTCGGCCGGTCGCCCTGATATCCTGTCAGGCGATTTCAATTTCGAAGGAGGAAACATCATTATGCTTCATCTGATTTGGTACATCATCGTTGGTTTGATCGCCGGTTGGGCTGCGAAATCGGTCATGCACATGCACATGTCGATTCTGTGGACGATCGGGCTCGGGATCGTCGGTTCGGTTGTCGGGGGACTCGTGACGCACATCTTTTCGCGTCCCAAAGAAGGCGCGCAATTTCATCCCGCCGGGATCATTGTTTCGATTCTTGGCGCGCTGTTGGTGTTGTGGCTCTGGCACAAGTACAAGCTCCACATTCCCGCTGGATAATTGATTGGCTTGGCGGCGAGCCATCTTGGCCGCTCAATTCGCAAGGAGTTTACCCGTCCTGGTCAGAGCCTGCCCACCGCGGCGGGCGGCGACCGTGGCGGACATTTCGCGATTCAAAATTTCTTTGGTGTTCGTCGAGAAGGGCGCCGAAGTTTACGCGAAAGCGTAACAATCGTGGAAGCACCCACCGGAGGTAGCGGTTCCGAGCTGCGCCCACCACAGCTCGAACAAAGGCAACTAGAGCTTTGGCGCATACTTCGCGCGAGGTCTTCGGAAAAACTTCCACTGGCAGATTGGTATCTTGGCGCAATCGCCGCACTTAGAAATACCTTCAACCCCGATCGAATCGCGCAGGCCGCGCATAGCTTACGAGAGCTCTTAGAAAAAATTCCGCGGGCGCTTAGAACCGAAGAGTCAGGAATAACGGGAGGTCAACTGAAGAACAAACGCGAAGCTGTACGCAAAGCATTCAAAGCGGAGAAAGTGAAGTTTGGAGGTAAGTGGCAAGACAAAATCATAACGCCAGGATTGGAAAATGTTCTGCAAGGGATTGAGCAGTATTTCGATCTTTCCGATCGTCCTGATCGGCGGGATCAAGTCCTTGCAGGGTTGACGCGGCTGGATCCGATGCTTCAAACGCTGCCGGCGCAACTACGCCAAGAGAAACGACAAAGATATGTCGAACTGTGGATTGCGCTGGAGGGATTCGCACATCACGGCGGGAAGAAGAAAGAAGATGATTTCACCGACTGTGTCGTAGATGTCGAAAATCTAGTCGTCGACCTCATCGCTCCCGTATCCGCCGATGATCAGACTCTCCTTTCAGAGATTCTTGCAGAAGGCGCGTCTGTGAGTCGCGAGAAAACTCAGAAGGCGCTAGAGCTGATTACGCGACGAGGCGCAAACTTCGCGTTTTTCTTTAAGAATGCTTCAGATCCGGTATGGATCGGGCCCCTTAAAAGCGCAGGCCATTTCAAAAACCCTGCCCGTGCAGTTCCTGCGGGCGAAGGCTACGTAAGTTTTCCGATTTGGTGGCCCGGTGAATTTCTGAAACGCGTTGCGCCAGTCGCTCCAAAAGATGTCGTGGAAATACTATTAGAGATGGGCGACACGGATAACCCGAGAGTTTTAGAGACCGTTGTTGAAATCGCCCTTAGTATCGCGAACGACCCCGTTTCGCTAAAGCTTGAACGTATAATTTCGAAGTATCTTGCTCAGCCGTATCACGTATTCGAGGACAACCTCACTAGTTTGATTGCAAAGTGGGCGGGAGCAGGTTCTGAGGGTATTGCGGCGGCACTGCGACTTTCTGAACGTTTGATTTTCTTCAGTCCCGATCCCTTGGAGGAAGAAAAAAATGCACACGCAGAAAAGAATCCTGACGATTGGACGACTAGCTTAAGCCCTGCTCCTCGCTTTCAGGAATGGGAGTATCAACAAATCTTAGAAAACGGAGTCGGAGCGTTGGCCGTCGCGGCGCCACTAGAAACGGCAAAACTCTTGATCCGAGCGGTAGCGCAAATGGTGCGCTTCGAAACAGGGAAACGGGCTAACAATAATGATTGGCGCGATGGATCTGAGATTTGGGCGCCTCGTGTCGATCAAAGACGAGGCCCTTATTCAAGTCCGCAATCCGACTTGATCACCGCATTAACGCAGGCATGTGAGAAAGTTTACGATCAGAGTAACGAAATAGCGATTCGTGAGCTCGATAATGCGCTTCGCGCGGGCAAGTGGGAGATTTTCGATCGAATTCGGTATCATCTTTATTCAAAGTATCCGTCAAAGACGAAAGAGTGGATCAGCGAAGCAATCGCGGGATACGCTGACTATTCGGAAGGACGTTACGGCTTTGAATTTCAACGAATGGTTCGGATTGGCACGGAGAAATTCGGTGAATCATTAATTGGTAAAGCCGAGCTAACGAGGATTCTTGAAGCAATCTTCAATGGGCCTGACAAAGACGAATACAAGCGGTTCATGGGGGAACAGTTCACTGAGGAAGCGTATGTCGGTCGGAAACGCTATTTTCAACTACGCCACTTCAGGCCGTTTGCATCGATCTTATTCAATAAATACAAAGAACTTTACGAAGGCCTCCATGCAGAAAATGCAAAATTAACCGATGACGACTTTGTCGCCTTCCACGGCGGCGAGAGCAAGACGGGCGGATCGCGAAGTGTCAAACCTGTCGCGGAGCTTTCTGCAATGGAGGATGACGATCTCATTTCCTTTTTGAATGAATGGGAGGACGTTCATCGCGATCCAGAGCAGTGGTGGATAGATATAGATTTTGACGGCGTCGGTCTCGCTTTGCAGCAGCTAATAGCTGGAAATCCAAAACGGTATCTCGATTGGGGGAAGCGGTGGTTTGAAGTGAAGCGGCCAGTTTATTTTCGGTATGTCCTGGATTTGGCTGCAAAGCGAATTGTCGAACACAAAGATGAACTATCTAGATGGTTCGACCTCGCCGATTGGATCATGCTTCAGAAGGACAGTACAGCGGTTTCTGAAGAGAAGGCTTCGGAGACTTCTAAGGATAACGCAAATTGGGATTCGGCTCGAAGGAAGGTTGTCGATCTTGTGGAAGCTTGCGTTGACAAAGACAAGGGAGTTGGAGGCGAGTGGCGACCCAGAATCATCGCCCTTTTAAAAGCTGCATGTGTTGCGGAAGATTTCTTTTTAGACAAAGATCGCGCGGTCGTTACACCACGTGATTATCTAACGGACGCGATCAACACTACGCGCGGTCGCGCGCTCGAGGCTCTTCTTGATTACGGCTATTGGGTAAGGCGAAATGAGGGAGAGAAAGCCGAAGTACCCGAGGTTTTTAAAATACTTGAAGAGCGCTTTTCAGGCTCGCCCCCACTTGCCTATCCGGAACGAGCTTTGTTAGGCGGCAACTTTAATCGCATCTACGGTCTGAGTCCATCGTGGACCAAAGAGAATGTCTCGAATATCTTTTTCCAAGCTGATCCTGAAGCATGGCAGATTGCATTTGGCACCTACCTGAATTTCAACCGAGCGTATGCCCGCCTATTCGAGCTCTTGCGACCTCAATTTGAGTTCGCGCTCGAAAATCTTCGACTTTGGAAGCATGAGGGTAGCCGACGGACGGATCCAGTTTCTCACCTCGGACAACACTTACTTGATTACACTCTTTGGGGACGACCCCCGCTGGAAGGCAAGGGTAGTTTGTTACAGCGGTTCTATAACAAGACTGATGCGAAACAATGGGCGGCGCTCTTTGATCATTTGGGTCGTCTGTTAAAGAACACCGCGGAGCTCAGCAATCAACTGACCGAAGGATGCAAAGCTTTCTTCGAATTTCGACTGCGAGCAGCAAACGCCGAAGAATTGAAGGAGTTTACATTTTGGATGCAAGCTGAGTGTCTTGATCCTGAGTGGCGTTTGAACGCTCTGTCCCGCACATTAGACGTGACTAAAGGGCAAACTCGCAGTCCTTCCACGTTGACCGAAAATTTGGGTAAGTTGATCCCCGATCATCTCGACCTTGTGGTGGAATGTTTCGCAAAACTTATCGAGGGCGCGCTTACTCAGTCGCATTTTTACATTCGGCCAGAACACATAAAGCCGATTCTGAAAGCCGGACTGGCAAGTCAGAACGAAAAAACAGCGGAAGCGGCTAAGTTTGCGCGAGAAAACCTGTTGAGGGCAGGTCGCTCGGAGTTTCTAAATCTCGATGCGATCAAAGATGATTCGCATTGGCTCGAGCCAGGCCGTTAATCTGATTGGAGCTTAACGATGAGACTTGTTTGATACGAATCTAGGTTCCAAATGCTGATAAAAACACTATGACAATCGAAGATCCGGAGTCTGAAGATATCCCCTCGCGATTACGGCCCTTAGTTCGCCCGTTTCAAAGCTCGCCATTTAGCGTTGCTCCCGAGCGCCAGGCGGACTTGGTCACGTTGCGCGACAAGTACGACATTCGAATCTACATCAAGGCCGATGAGAAAGATTGGCTATTCCACGAATTTCGTTTGGGTAAGCGCATTTTTGTGGGCTTGCGAACTCTCGAACGCTTATGGGCGTATTGCTACGGGTACAACGCCATGATCACGGAACTGCAACGCGCTGGTGCAGATGGCTTCGTTGGTATTCGTAACCCCGGAGAGTACGGACTCGCCTTCCAAGTTCTGGAATGGGCGAGTCAGAAAAAATTGTCGGACGTTGAAGGCCCTTGGCCGGACTTCTTGCCCGAACCTGGGCTGAAAGACAAGCTAGAGCACGTTGAAGCAGCGAACCATTTCTTCCTGATGATGTCAGGAAGACTGCTTCTGCACGAGTTCGCGCATACGATTTTGGATCATCACAACGCTCCTGATACGCCTCCAGATATCCTCAAGTCAGAAGAATTCGCTGCGGATGAGTGGGCAGACAGGTGGATGTTGGATCAATGGGAAAAATATGCGCTAGATGAACGGGTGTTTATTGGACGCTGCCTTGGGATCGCGCTTGCGTACGCGCCTGCGTTGATTCTCGGGATCGATGCTACTCAACCTTCCAAGTCGCACCCATCACCGATCGAGCGAATTCTGGCGTTCATTGATCGACACTTGCCTTGCGGCAATCCTTTGGAGAGACGGACTATCGATTTTCCATGCGCATTTCTAATGACGATCGCGTCACACCTAGTTTTCATGAAAACAAAGGAGCCGCCACCTAACGATCCAATTCCGGACACGTATCATGATTGGTTTGTTCGATACGCCAAATACTTCCCTTAAGAAGTGAAGAGACAGGGTCAGATCTAAACACCATTGAAAGTAGGAAGTAGAAATTAGGAAGTAGAAAGTCGCACTCGGTTAAACGTTCATTGGCCGACACGGAGCGCCAGGTTTCGTAGCACGGATCGTTTTCCGACACGTATGGATTGGAAAATGATCGGCGCAGATCCGAAAAAGATCGGTATGCATTGAAAAACGGTCGGTATCGGTCCCGAAAAGGTCGATACAGATTGCAAAACGATCCGTATGGATCGCAAACTGTACCTATTGGGTCGCGAAAAGATCGGTATCGGTTTGGAAACGATCCATACGGGTGGCGAAAAGATCCATTAGGATCGCAAAAAGGTCGGTATGGATGGAAAAATGATCAGTATGAATCGCCGCGCGATCCATATCACGAGAAAATCAAATCGTGCCACGAACCAAATGGATTGTGCCGTGATCCATATGGAGATGAGCAGGGGTTTGTATCGAAACATTCAACATTCGGCTGCTGAAAGCAGCGATGAAAGTTGAGTTGTTGAGAGCGTAAAGCTCCGTGGGAGCCACGCTCCTTTACGGAATTGAGTGACGAAAAACCGTTAGTTGAATCGTTCGCGAAGTTCGACGGTGATGCGCTGGCCGGCTTTTTTGCCGATTGCGTGGCGGATTTTGGCGCGGACCGGAAGCTTGTGAGTGCCGTCACCCAAAGCCATGAAAGAACTTCTGAACGGCTCGCCATCCATCGTGCCGCGCACTTTCACCAGGCCGCGCGTCCCGAAGAACTTCGCGGAATCTTTCATTTTCACATAAGTCCATCCGCCTTTCGCCGGACTCTTTTGCAAAACAGCGGTGAATCGTTTCTTTAGTTTCACGGTAAACTCCGCAGTCTCAGGTTGGAGATCTAGAGCGGGCCTTGGAGGATTTTTTTCAGCGAGTAGCCGTCGTCGTAGCGAATATCGCTGATCTTCCATCCGTGGACAGTTCGACGAAGCACGCATTCGACTCGTGTCGGTTTGCCGATGTTCTTGAAACGAACGGTCACGAGGGCTTCTCCTCCGGTAATCTTCGGTGCTGAGATGGAGAAGTCGGTGATTTGGACCTCCTGCGCGTTGTAAAGCGGATCACCGTCGAGACGGCCGACTTCGCCCTTCGCCTCGCGTTTGTCTTTCAGGTAAAGCTTCAGGAGTTCGTCGTCGAAATAGCGGGAAAACAAACGCGTTTCGCCGGCCGGGCTTTGTTCGGAGCCGTACGATTTATAAAGTTGCGCGACAACATCTTTCGGTGAGAGCTCGCCCGCGAAGATAGCTGGCGCACCTAGCGTGAGCAGACATGCGACGGTTCTGAACATCGTCGCGCACACTAACACGGCGCCCACCGGACCACCAGCCTTCGGTCCGAGGTGCGAGCCGCACTGGCTTATGAAAAGACAAAGGGGTCACATCTAAACATTCAACATTCAGCTGCTGAAAGCAGAGTTGAGTAGTTGAGGCGTTGAGATGTTGATATTGAGCAGTTACGCTCCCGCTAGTGCGCGCATAATGTTCCCTGGATGTGGTTCGCTGCAGAGCAGCATCGCTGAGGTCCGAGCTCGCCACGGGACGAGTCCGTCCGACTGGCGGACCGGACTGGCATTGTCGCGACAGAGCTATCGTCGTGACGTCGAGCTTTGCGCGCATTACGATCCCGACAATATGGAAGAGCTAACTGTTTCTCTCGCCGTGGTCGTCGTGATGGCCGGTTTTGTTTTTGGGCAGGATGCCAACAAAAGCCAGGAGCCGGTGACGGTGTCCAAGGCGCTCGAGCTCGGTGAGGAGGGATTGACGCAATACACGGGCTTGAGCGAGGTCGGGCAGGACGAAGCAGCTGAGTATTATGCGACGGCGAAACGCCTCACCACTGAGCAAGCGCTCGGGCAAAAAAGTCTTCAACTCGTGATCGATCTTCAGAACTGGCGCGATTTGATCTCCGCCTGCCGCAAAAGTATCGACTCCCTGGCTTACATCGTTAACGGCGGTGGTACGATGTACAGTCATGGTCAACGGCGTGACGTCTCGGCGGTCGAGACTTTTCTCGCCGAATTCTCGAAGAGCCTGCCGCTTCCCGACGACAAAGGTGATCCAAACGCCGACAAAGTGATTGATCGCACGATCGCGTTAATCAAAAACCTCAAAGCGGCGCGAGATCACAAAAGTGAGTTCACTGAGCGCGTAAAGAGCACCACCGAAAGCTTTACGAACCTCAAAAACATGGTTGACCAGGTTCCGGCTGGGGACGCAAAGAAAATCGTGATGTTCGCCACTGGCGATGTAAGCGGCTGGCTGCTGGACGATAATGAGGAAGGAAAAAAATTTGAGGCGTTTAGAGAGACCTTAAAGAAGTGACTACTGACCACTGACCACAGAGGAAAAGAACAAGGGTCGTATCTCAATATCAGGATTTGCTTCGCGAAACGCTGAAACGCTGAAAACGCTAAAGTCATTTTCGCGCTTGAACATCCCGTTGGGTGAACGAAAACGGATGCGGCTATGACAAAGCATCCGCGGTTAAGCGGTTGGGCGCTGATTGCCGGCTCGACCGGTATTCTGGTCACGCTCATTTTGCATCCCAACGAACGCGGGTTGTTCGATCCCTCTCAAATCGAATCGGTCCGCCGAACAACCATCATTGTGCATTCGGTGGCTCTGTTTGCTCTGCCGCTGTTATTCATGGGAGCACTCGGCATTTCACGGCGGATCGGGTGGGATTCGGCGAGCGCGATGGCAGCGCTGATTATTTATGCCTTCGCGCTCGGCGCCATGATGAACGCAATCGTGATCGACGGCTTAGTGACGCCTGGGCTCGCCCGAGCGATTGTGAACGCAGGGCCCGGCGAATCGGAAGCATGGAAGATTGCGTTGAATCATAATGGGCTGCTGGATGCGTCGTTCATGAACGTGTTTCTAATGGCGTCGCCTCTGGCGATCGTACTATGGTCAGTCGCGATCGTGCGCAGGGGAGCATTTGCGCGCGCAATCGGGATTCTTGGCTTCTTACTAAGCGCGGGAACCATCATTGCCCTAGTTACGGGATTGATGAGCCGAAACCTGCACCTGTTCCTTCTCGTCCTGGTTGGTCAGGCAATTTGGTTTTTGAGTAACGGTGTGCAGCTGTGTCGATCTAACGAGACGGAACCGAGTCAGATCTAAACATCGTGCGAGGTAGAACCTCGCCGTGATTTGTTATTGGTTGTTCGTTAATCGGTCGGGGAAGCGGGAGCGGCATCAGATTCGCCTGCGCGTCGAAGCAAGACGACGCCGAACAGGAAAGGAATAATGAATGGGACCGCCGGGATTCCAACAATGAAGCCGGGATTGGTGTACCATGGCGTGGAGAGAGCATGCGGATCGGGAAAGTGCAGACCGCGGATTACGAGCAACAGCAGCGCGACCAGACTAATGATCATAAACGCGCGCGCGGCGCCGCGCCCGAGCAAGCGGGCTCGCCCGAGAGCAACAGCAAACGCAGC
>Ga0209180_10000367_pt1 | contig 20660 bp, 19 predicted proteins | sample CZO8metaG_3_FD_188355 | JGI IMG/M metagenome (GOLD analysis project Ga0209180, IMG submission 188355) | Vadose zone soil microbial communities from the Eel River Critical Zone Observatory, Northern California, USA - CZOApr15con2H2.8 metaG... | ecosystem: Environmental > Terrestrial > Soil >...
GGCAGTGCCCCGGGGATGACGACCTCGCGGAAGATGGCGAGTCGGCCCGCGCCCAGGCTGGTGGCCGCGCGCACGAGCTGGCGGTCGATGCCCTCCACCCCGTGAATGGTGTTGAGCACGATCGGGAAGAACGCACCGAGCGTGGTGATGAACACGATGCTCGACCGCTCGGTGGGCCAGAGCATGATGCTGAGCGGCACCCACGCCACCGCGGGGATCGGGCGAAACAGCTCGATCGGCGGCAGCAGCGTGTCTTCGGCGAACTGGAACCACCCGATGAGCAGACCCAGCCCGACGCCCAGCGTCGTGGCGATGGTGAAGCCCAGCCAGATGCGCTCGAGGCTGGCGAGGATGTGCACGTAGAAGCCCGTACTGCCGAACAGCGCCACCGCCTCCTCCAGGACCTCCGCCGGCGTGGGGATGTTCTGGAAGCGCACATAGAGATCCACGTCCCACGTGGTCGCGACATGCCACGCCGCGAAGAAGAGCCCGATGGACAGGACGCGGAGGGCGGGCCGGCGCCAGCCCGCCAGCCGTAGGAGCGCCGGCGTTTCCGCCTGCGCAATCGTAGCGCCGACGAGCGGCGCCATCCCCACCTTCGGCCCGGTGGCCACCTACTTCGCGACCCCCAGCTTTTTCGCTTCCTCGAGCGAGAGGACCTTCCCGCCGTTCCTGGTCGCGAACGTCTCCGCTTCTTCCTTCCAGGCGAAGGCGACCAGCGAGGCGATCGCGGCCTTGCCGCTGCCGCCCGCGACGTAGAACGCCCGGTGGGCAAAAAGCTTGAGCCCGGTCGACTGATCGAAGACGTAGGCGGCATTGACGGCCCGGCTCGTCTGCTCCGCGTCCCGCAGCGCGGTCATGAGCGTCGCCAGCGAGGCGTAGGGCTTGATCGGCTCACCCTTCACCCACAGCTCGCCCGCGGTCCGCGGATCCTTGATCGGCACACCGGTGATCGCGTCCTTGCCCTCCATGGGAGAGGTGCCGGCCACCATCACCCTCTGGTCCTTCGTGTAGTCGCGGCCGAGTTCGCGGTACGCCTGCCTGATGAAGCGGTCGTCGATGAAGCCCTCGACGTCCGCCTGCTTGATGATCCCCATCTTCTGGAGCACGGTCGCGTCGTACTTGAGCACCTCCACCCACTTCGGCTTGATGGTGGCGTCCAGCGTGAGGAAGCCGCCGCGCCCGAAGTAGAGGTAGAGCACCTCCTTGGGAATGGACGTCCACTGCTCCTGCTTCGTGGTCGCCTCCTCGGGGTTCTTCGTGATCCACTCGTTGGCCTCGATGATGGCCTTGAGGTAGGCGACGACGATCTCGGGGTGCTTGCCGAGGAAGTCCTTGCGGATCACGGGACCGTGCAGGTAGGCGACCGACGCCTGGCTGCCGTCGAAGATCTTCCGCGCGAAACCCTTGAACTCCATCAGCTCGCCCCACGGACAGAAGTCCGCGTGGGCGTCGATCTTCTTCTCCTGGATGCTGGTGGCGCCGATGGGCGGGCTCTGGTTGATCATGGTGAAGAAGTCCGGAGTGAGCCCGCGGTCCACCAGCGCCTTGAGGAGCATGCCGTGGGCCGCGGAGCCGAACGGCACCGAGACCTTCTTGCCCCGGAGCTCCTCGAACTTGTAGATCGGCGCGTCGACCGGCACCACGATGGAATTGCCGGAGCCGTGCATGTTGTAACCGGTCATGGAAACGATGACCGAGCGAAGGCTGTTGGTCTCCTGGAAGCGGGCGATGTTCACGAGAAGCGGGTAGTCACCCATCACCCCGATGTCGAGCTTGCCGGCCAGCATCTGGCTCGTGATGGGCGGCCCCGAAGTGTAGTCCTCCCAGACGATGTCGTACTTCGCGCCGGCGTACCTTCCCGCGCGCGGTAGGTGCTTCTCGAGGAGCCCGAGCTGTTTGACGGTGATGCCGCCCGAGTAAGTGTCCGTGCACAGGCTCTGGTGGCCAATGCCGATCCGGATCGTCTCCTGCGCGGTCCCGGGCTCGGACACGAGCACAAGCGCCGCGGCGAGGAGGGCGAGCAACTCGGACAGTCTGATCATGGCGACGTACCTCCCCACGTTCTTCTCCGTTCTGAATCCGCTCACGGCCTTCGAGTGAGGGACGCCGTCCGTCAGGTCACCCGCGGGCCCACAGTCGGAGACTGAGACACCCCAGTCAATGTCCAGGGCTGCTGAATTTCTGCATGTGACTGCGGTATTCCGTGGCAGGCTCGGGGCGTGCAACGACAGCCCGAGAGATCTTCAGTGGCCTCCGCGCCCTTGTCGCCTCACGAACGCCCGCGGGATCGTCCCGTTGTGCTCGTCGTCGACGATGACGACGGACTTCGCGACGCTCTTCACCTCACGCTCGACGAGGAATATGCGGTGGTGGACGCGGCGCACGGACGGACGGCGCTCAGCATGGTGCGCTCAGAGCGCGTTGATCTCGTCCTCCTCGACATCCTCATGCCCGACGTCGATGGGCTCGAGATCTTGCAAGAGCTCAAAGCGCTGGAGCCGGACCTTCCGGTCATCATGTTGACCGGCGTCAAGACCGTCCGGACCACGGTCGCGGCCATGAAGCTCGGCGCGTCGGACTACCTCACGAAACCATTCCAGGAGGAGGAGCTGCGGGCCGCGATTCGCCGGGCGCTCGAGCAGCGCACCAGTCGGGTCAGCGGGTCCGTGGATCGGGACCGGCCCGGCCGCGAGGCGCAGCGACTCCGGACGCACCGCCTCCTCCTCGTGGGCGGCGACCCGGGCTGGCGCGCCGCGCTCGCCGTGACGCTCGCGCGCGCGACCAGCGTGGAGACGACCGGCGCCCTCGTCGACGGGCTGAACCGCATGCTCAGATTCCGGCCGACCTGCGTGGTTCTGAACGTCGGGCGCTCGGCGGGTGAGGCGGGACTCTTTCTCGGGGCCCTGAACGCCCAGTTGCCCGCTTGCCCCGTGCTCGTCCTGAGCGACGATCCCTATCTGGGCACCGCGCCCGTCTGGGAAACACTGAACATCCGCTGCGTCCTGCGGGCGCCGGTCAACTCCGGAGATCTGGTGAGCCGGATCGGCGAGGTGCTCCCGCCGGGCGGCAGCCTGAGTGGACCCTGGCCGCAGCTTGGGGAATCTGTGAGTCGCACGATTGATTACCTCGGCAGTCATTTCGAACAGGACCTGACGGTCGACGGTATAGCGGAAATGATCGACATCTCCAGCAGTCACCTGGCCCATCTCTTTCGCTCGGAGATCGGCATGAGCGTGCGCGACTATCTCACCCGCGTCCGGGTGACGATCGCTCAGGATCTCCTGGCGCACACGGACGAGAAGCTCGAGTCCATCGCCGCGCGGCTGGGGTTCGCCGACACCTCGCACCTCGCCCACGTCTTCCAACGGATCACGGGAAACCCCCCGAGCGCCTACCGACGATCGGCCAGCTGAGCAGTCCGCGACACAAGTTCAGCAGTCCTGGACATTGATTCCCGTTCTCGGGTGGGCGAAGGTCGCGAGCACCCACTCGCGGGCGAAGGAATTCGTCGGTCCTCCGGGTTCGTCGCTTGTCGCCGAGCACACCGGCCGGGGAGAAGAGCATGGACCAGTGGTTGTTCGTCTACGTGGCCATCGGTGCCTTCATCGGCTTTTTCGCCGGCATGCTCGGCATGGGCGGAGGGGGCATTCAAGTGCCCCTGACAACGATGGTCTTCGCGGCTCAAGGTTTTCCGCGTGAGCACATGCTGCACGTCGCCCTCGGGACGGCCATGGCGACCGTCATCTTCACGTCGATCTCGAGCCTGCGCGCCCACAACCGGCACGGGGCGGTCAACTGGGGTGTGCTGTGGCGGCTGATCCCGGGGATCGTCGTGGGGACGGGCCTCGGCACCCTGCTGGCCCGGCACATTCCGACGTTTCCGCTGGCGGTGATCTTCGTGGTGTTCGTCCTCTACATGGCCTCGAGCATGCTCTTCAACTGGAAGCCGAAGCCGACACGCCGACTGCCGGGGCCCGCGGGTATCTTCATCGCCGGGGCCGTGATCGGCGTCTGCTCGGCGCTCGCGGCGATGGGCGGCGCCACCCTGACCATTCCGTTTCTGGTCTTCTGTAACGTGCCCTTTCACATGGCCATCGGCACGGCGTCGGCCGTCGGCTTCCCGATCGCCGTGGTCGGGTCGATCGGCTACATCGTGAATGGCTGGGGGACCGCGGGCCTGCCGGCGCAGAGCGTCGGCTACATCTACGTGCCGGCCCTGATCGGATTTACCGTGGGCAGCATCGTGCTGGCCCCCTTCGGCGCACGGTTGGCGCACCGCACTTCGGAGCGCTCGCTCAAGAGGATCTTCGCCATCGTTATTGGTGCGCTGGGTCTCAAGATGCTGGCCGCGCTGGCGTAGCCATCATGCACCACCGGATCAGCCGGCTGCTCGTCGCCAACCGCGGCGAGATCGCCATCCGCGTCATGCGCGCCGCGCAGGAGCTCGACACCCGCACGATCGCCATTTTCTCCGAAGCGGATCGCGGTGCACGCCATCGCTTCACCGCCGATGAGAGCTATCTCGTGGGCGCCGGCCGCACGCCGATCGAGGCCTATCTCGATGTGGACGATATCGTCCGGGTGGCGCGCCAGGCGCGCGTGGATGCCATTCATCCCGGTTACGGGTTTCTCGCCGAGAGCCCCGAGCTCGCGGCCGCGTGCGCGCGGGCCGGCATCGTCTTCATCGGCCCGGAACCGGAGGTGTTGCGCACGCTGGGCCACAAGGTCGCGGCGCGGGCCCTGGCGCGGGCCGCGGGCGTGCCCGTCTTGCCTGCGACCGGGCCGCTGCCGCGCGACCGCGAGCAGGTCAAAGACCTCGCAAAGGGTCTCGGCTACCCGCTCATGCTCAAGGCCAGTTGGGGCGGCGGCGGCCGCGGCATGCGTGTGGTCGAGTCGGCACGTGAGCTTCCGGCGCTCGTCGAGGCCTCGCGACGCGAAGCCGGGGCCGCGTTCGGCAACGACGAGGTGTACCTCGAGAAGCTGGTGCGGCGGGCGCGCCACGTTGAAGTCCAGATCCTGGGGGATCTCTACGGCAATCTGGTGCATTTGTTCGAGCGGGATTGCTCCGTGCAGCGGCGCCATCAGAAGATGATCGAGCGGGCGCCGGCGCCGTTTCTGACCGCGGTACAGCGCCGGACGCTCTGCCAGACGGCGCTGACGCTGGCGCGCGCCGCCCACGTCACGCACGCGGGGAGCGTGGAATTCCTCCTGGACGCCGACACGCAGGAGTTCTACTTCATCGAAGTCAATCCGCGCCTGCAAGTCGAGCACACCGTCACCGAGGAAGTCACCGGGATCGATATCGTCAAGGCGCAGCTCCGCATTGCCGCCGGCGCACGGATCGGCGACCCCGCCTCGGGGGTGCCGCCCCAGGAAGCGATCGCGCTCTCCGGGCATGCGCTCCAATGCCGGGTGACGACCGAGGACCCGGCTCGAGGCTTTGCGCCATCCCATGGGCGGCTCACCGTCTGCCAGAGCCCGGCGGGCTTCGGCATCCGGATCGACGCGGGGAGCGCGCATACGGGGGCGGTCGTCTCGCCGTTCTACGACTCCCTGCTCATGAAGATCACCGCCTGGGGCGACTCGCCGGGAGAGGCGATTGGACGGATGGCTCGCGCCCTCGGCGAGTCGCGTGTCCAGGGGGTCGCATCCAATCTCGAGTTTCTCGAGCACGTGATCGCGCATCCGGCGTTCGCGTCGGGCGAGTCAACCACGCGATTCGTCGACGAGACGCCGGAGCTCGCCGAGACCACACCGTCCGGGGACGGTGCCACCGCGTTGCTACAGTTCCTCGGAGAAGTGATCGTGAACGGGAATCCGGAGATGCAGGGGCGCCTGCGACCCACGGCGCCCTTGCCCAGGGCGCCGGTGCCCAGCTGCGACATGGAGGGCCCGATCCCCCTCGGCAGCCGTGATCGGCTGCGCGAGCTCGGAGAGGAGCGTTTCCTCCGTTGGATGCGCCAGGAAAAGCGCGTGCTCTTCACCGATACGACGGTACGCGACGCGCAACAGTCGCTGCTGGCGACGCGGGTCCGGACCCACGACATCCTGGCCGTCGCACCGGCCTATGCCCGTCTGGCGCCGCAGCTCTTTTCCCTCGAATGCTGGGGCGGGGCGACGTTCGATGTCATGCTGCGGTTTCTGCGTGAGGACCCCTGGGAGCGGCTGACGCGCCTGCGCGCGGCCGTGCCCAATCTGCTCTTGCAGATGATGGTGCGGGCTTCGAACGCGGTCGGCTACACGAGCTATCCCGACAACGTGGTGCAGCACTTCATCGCGCAGGCCGCGCGTGAGGGCATCGATCTGTTCCGCGTTTTCGACTCCTTGAACGGGGTCGACAACATGCGCGTCGCCATCGACGCCGTGCGCGGGTCCGGGGCGTTGTGTGAGGCGGCGATGTGCTACACGAGCGATCTGTTCGACGCGGCGCGCCCGAAATGGAACCTGCACTACTACGTCGATCTCGCCCGGCAGCTCGAGAAGGCCGGGGCGCAGATCCTCGGCATCAAGGACATGGCGGGGGTGTGCCGGCCGCGTGCGGCGCGCGCGCTGGTGGAGGCGCTGCGAGGCGAGGTGGGACTCCCCATCCATTTCGACACCCACGATACCAGCGGCATCGCCGCCGCCAGCGTGCTGGCGGCCATCGACGCGGGCGCCGATGCGGTCTACGGCGCCCTCGATGCCATGAGCGGGCTGACGTCGCAACCGAATCTCAGCGCCATGGCATCGGCGCTGGCGGGGACACCGCTCGATCCCGGTCTCGACCCCGAGGTCTTGCAGGCGCTGTCGCGCTACTGGGAAGTCGTGCGCCGCTACTACGCGCCGTTCGAGGCCGACATGCGCTCCGGAACGGCTGACGTCTACCGTCACGAAATGCCCGGACCGCAGTACACGAACCTCCGCGCGCAGGCGCGGGGCATGGGGCTCGAGCACCGCTGGTACGAGATCTGCCAGCGGTACGCGGAGGTCAACTTGCTGTTCGGCGACCTCGTGAAAATCACCCCGACGTCGACGGCGGTCGCCGACATGGCGCTCTGCATGGTCGCGAACGGGCAGAGCCGCGATGACGTGCTCGATCCGGGCCACGATCTCGCCTTCCCGAAATCGGTGGTGGCTCTCTTTCGCGGCGAGGTCGGCTATCCCCCCGAGGGCTTCCCGGCGGACCTGCAGCGCAAAGTGCTCAAAGGCCAGCGGGCTATTTACGGGCGCGCCGCCTCGTATCTGCCGGCCGTCGATCTGGCCGCGCAGCGTTGCGACGTCGAAACCACGCTGCAGCGCCCCGTGAGCGAGCGGGAGCTGTCGTCGTGGCTGCTCTTCCCGGCGCTGTTCCTCGACTACGCGCGGCATCGGGGCCGCTTCGGGGACGTCTCGGTGCTGCCGACCGCGGCGTTCCTGTACGGGCTCCAGGAAGGGGAGGACATCGAGATCGAAGTCGCGCCCGGCAAGCGGCACGTGATCGGTCTGCAGGCCCGAACGGCCGCCGATCGGGACGGCTTCGTGACGCTCTTCTTCACGCTGGACGGCCAGCTGCAGCTGATCCGGCTTGCCACCGCCGCGGCGAGCGCCCAATCGACACGCGCGCAAGCCCAGGACGGCAATCCCACCCATGTCAGCGCCGGCCTGGCCGGCACCGTCGTCGCGGTGGCCGTGCGACCGGGTCAGCTCGTCGCCAGGGGCGATACGCTCCTGGCAATCGAGGCGATGAAGATGGAGACGCACGTCATTGCCGAGCGCGATGCCATGATCGCCGAGGTCTACGTCACCGCGGGCGAGGCCGTGGGCCCACGCGACCTGCTGGTCTTATTGTCGTAGCGGCCTCATCCTCGCTTCGACGCCATCAAGGACTGCAGGAGCCGATCCATTTCGCGCTCGAGCGCCGCTCCGAGCTTGTCGGCGCCGTTCGTGCCCCCCGCCCGCCCCAGCGCTTCCAGGCCTTCGGCCAGCCCCGCTGCCGTCGTGGCTCCGATCACTTTCAGCGCGCCCTTCAGCGTGTGGGCCTCCCGCATCAACTCAGGTGTGTCACCGCCGGCGATGGCGCGCCGAATCGCCTCCATCCGGACCGGCGCGTCCTCGGCGAATATGCCCAGCAACTCGTCCAGGAGCTCGCGGTCTCCCCCGACGTAGTTGAGGGCGATCGTGAGATCGAATCCCGCCTCCGGAGCCGGCGCGCTCCGGGCTGAGTCGACCGGGATCGTGGCGGCGCGGCTATCGCCGAAGAGCCGGTCCAGCGCGGCGGACAGATCCTCGGGCTTGATCGGCTTGGTCAGGTAATCGTCCATCCCGGCCGCGAGGCATCGCTCGCGATCCCCGCGCATCGCGTAAGCGGTCAGGGCCATGATCGGCAGCCGGCGACGGCCGGGATGTCGGGCTTCGCTCTCGCGGATGGCCATCGTGGCCGCCAACCCGTCCATCACGGGCATCTGCACGTCCATCAGCGCCGCATCGAACGGGCGGCTCTCGTACGCCTCCACGGCTTCCTGGCCGTTGTGGGCGACGATGGGAATGTGACCCATCTTTTCCAGCAGGCGCACGATCACCCGCTGGTTGACCGGGTTGTCTTCCGCCACCAGCACGTGCAGGCGCTGAGACGAGGTCTCGGCGCCGGGGTCGGCAGGCGCCGCCGGCGCGGCCGTTGTCTCGAGCGATTGACCCAGGGCCAGGAGAACGGCGTCGAGCAGCTCGGACGGCGTGAAGGGCTTGACCAGGTGACGCGCGATGCCCAGCGTGCGGCATCGCGCGAGATCGCCGTTCATCACGTCCGACGTCAGCAGCATGACCGTCACGCCGGCCAGCGCCGGCTCTTGCCGTATGCGCTCGGCCACGGCGAAGCCGTCGACGTCCGGCATGCGGGCGTCGAGGAGTACCAGGTGGAACGTGCGCCCGGCGGCCCGCGCCTTCTCGAGGGCAGCCAGGGCAGACCGCCCGTCGGCCACGATCGTCGGCGCGACCCCCCACGCGGTGAGCATCGCCTCGAGCAGCCGGCGGTTGGTGGCGTTGTCGTCGGCGGCCAGGACGGGAAGCCCGTGCAGGGCGTGGGAGGGCGCCGCCACCTGCTTGGGGACCGGCCCCCGGGCCCGCTCCAGCAACACCGTGAAGTGGAAGGTGCTGCCGCGGCCCAACTCGCTGTCGAGCCAGATCCGTCCCCCCATCCGCTCGACCAGCCGGCGGCTGATGGCCAGTCCCAGACCGGTCCCACCGAACCGACGCGTGGTCGAGGCGTCCGCTTGTGCAAAGGCGTCGAAGATGAGCCCCCGCTTGTCGGCGGCGATCCCGATGCCCGTGTCCTGCACGGCCACCCGGAGCATCGCGGTGTCGGGCGTCACGGCCTCGGCGTCAACGCGGACGGCGACTTCGCCCTGCTCGGTGAACTTGATCGCGTTGCCGACCAGGTTGAGGAGGATCTGGCCGAGTCGGCCCGTGTCGCCGACCAGATCGTCCGGGACGTCGGGCCGGATCTCGTACGCCAGCTCGAGCTCCTTGGCGTGGGCGAGCGGCCCGAGCGTCTTGATCGTCTTGGCCAGCGTCTCGCGCAGGGCGAACGGCACCGGCTCCAGCTCGAGCCGACCGGCCTCGATCTTGGAGAAATCGAGGATGTCATTGATGATGGTCAGCAGCGCCTCGCCCGAACGGTGGACGGTCTCGGCGTAGTCTCGCTGCTCCCGGCTCAGCTCGGTGTCGAGCAGGAGCGAGGTCATGCCGATCACGCCGTTCATCGGCGTCCGGATCTCGTGACTCATGGTGGCCAGGAACTCGGACTTGGCGCGGTTGGCGGCCTCGGCGGCGGCTTCCTTTTGCTTCAGCACGCTGATGTCGCGGACGATCGTGAGCTCCCCCAGCGGGCGACCTCCGTCATCGAGGAACGGCGTGGCCACCACCGAGACTTCGACGAGCTGTCCCGATCTCGTCCTGGCGCAAGTTTCGAACGACGCCGGCAGGGCGCTCCCGTCGCGAGACACGGTGTTTTCGTCCCGGGCACTCCGGCGATCCCATAGCTCGAGCTCGCGCAGGGGCCGGCCGACGGCCTCCGCGGCGCTGTAACCGTAGAGTCGGGCGGCGCCCCGGTTCCAGGACGTGACGATGCTGCTCTGGTCGTGGGAGAAGATGGCGTCGCTCGATTGCTCGACCTGCATGGCGAGCAGTCGGTTCTTTTCCTCGCTGCGGTGCAGGGACGCCAGCAGAGACCCGATGTTCTCGGCCATGCTGTTGAACGCCTGGATGCATTGCGCGGTTTCGGGCGGCCCTTCGAGGGAAATGCGGACGGCGTAGTCGCCCTGGCCGAAACGGTGGGCGCTGGCCGCCAGGGCGCGGAGCGGTCGCACGCCGCTGCGCAGCACGACGAGCGTCACCCCGAGCGACAGGCCGGTCCCCAGCAAGAGCATGCCGAACCGCAGCCAGAAGCCTCGCCACAGCTTGTTGATGGACATGGCGGGGTTGAGCTGCAGAAACACCGTGCCGTATTTTTCCCCGCCCACGACGACGGCCTGCGACTGCTCCAGGAGGGGAAGATGGAGCCGGTTGATAAACCAGCGCGGGGCGGCGGTCCTGATCTCCGGCCCCAGGGCGGCGACGGGGTGCCCGGAGTTATCGGTCCACGCGAATTTGGCGATAGCGGGTTGCCGGGCGCGGGCCTTCACCATCTGCTCGATCACCGAGTAGTCACCCACCACCGCCGGCCCGCTCATCGCCGGAAGGGCGAATTGCATCTCTTCGCTGAGCTGTTCGCTCAGGGTCGTCCGTTGATCCGCGATCTCTTCCTGGAGAATGAAGTAGAGCAACGCAATCCCGCACCCCACCAGGGCCAGGCCGGAGCCGAGCAGGAGGCGGACGGTGAGGGAAAGATTGCCCCGCCCGAGTCCGCCGGGCGACAGGTTCACTACCGCAGCTCGACCTTCACCAGCGTGGTCCGATAGAACCGCCGCATATTATCGAAGTCACTGTCCTTCGACGCGATGAAGCGAAGGGGCGCCTCCTGCTTGAGGACGGCGGCGCTCGAGGCCAGCACCTTCGCCCCTTCTGGGTCATCGGCCATCTTGAGAAACGCCTCCCGCACCGCCTTGACCGTCTCCGGCGGGACTGACGGGAGCGATGAGAGGGCGAGGTTCAGATACTTGTCGGAGCTCCACACCACGCGGTAGGCGACGTTCTCGCGCTGGGCGAAGGCCCGCATCACCTCCCCATTCACGCCGGCGGCGACGGCGCTCCCAGCCTTCAACTGCCCCATCGCGCCTTCCTGGTTGCCGGCGAAGTGCGGCTTGACCTGGATCCCCTTGCGGAGCAGGGCATCCATGGGAAGGTGATAGCCCAGGAACGCCGCGCTGTGCGGGAACACCATTTCCTTGCCCTCGAGGTCCGCCAGAGACTGAATCGGGGAGTCCTTCAAGACCACGATCTCGCCGCGCTCCGCGTCTCCCTTGGCCCGCCCAAACACTCGGTATCCGCTCTCTTCGTTCTCCTTGATGAAGTTGTGATTGGAGTACAGGAAGTGCAGCTCGCCGCGCCGGACCATCGCAGTATGCTCCGGACCGGTTGGGGCGACTTTGAGCTGCAGCGGCACCCCGCCTCGTTCCGAGACGTAGCGCAGAATCGGATTCCAGAATTGCGCGGTCAGGATCGGGCTGCGCCAGACGATGACGCCAAACGAGAGCGGCTGACTCTGCGACCAGCTCTGCGTCCCCAGAACCAGGAGCAGGAACAGCGAGACGACGAGTGGTGCCGTGGCGATCCACTTCTTCATGGGCCTCCCCCAATCTCCGTCGACATAGAAATCCACCCTGTTAAGCAAGGCCCGAGCCAAATCACTTTCATTTTGAAAGATCGGCGTTTAGGCCGGATCCGGGAGATGAAGCTGCGCGGTGCGACCAGGGAAATGTCAGGTTTGTCACGAACACCGGGCCCGCTTGACGTTCCCGTCATCCCCCGGGTGTATCGGGAGCGAGGGTCGACCGGCCGGCAGGCCGCGACCCCCTACGGGCGACGTCAGAAGTACGAAGGAACCCAGGCGCCTCTGAGGATCTCGGGGGGGATCGTGCTGTAGTCGAAGCCTTCGGCGTCCTTCACCATCCGGCGAATGTCGAACAGGAGCACCGCTTCGGGAATGCCGCGGAAGAACACGTGGAACATGGGCCGCACCATGCGCTTCGCCACGCGGCGGCCGAGGGGGCCCATGTAATTCTGGCGCAGGCCGACGTGGCCGAGCTCGTCCACCGCGATCTCATGCAGCAGCCCACGTACCCGCTCCCGGGCCTCGGGCTCGTCGGCGAGGGTCTCGTCGAGGATCTTGTCGAGATGCAGATACACCGTGAATCCCATCAACTCGGTCACGAAGGCCGCCGACGACATGAGCGCCGGCGGCATACGGGTGAAGACGCCGTAGGCCCGCTTCACCCAGTTCGGCAGCGGGACCCATTCCACTCGGTCGAGATGGAACGTCTCGAACATCTCGTGGAAGAGGCGCATGTGCCCGAACTCCTCGGCGAGATGATAGCGGCTGATCTTGTCGGTCAAGTGCTCCGAGTCGGCCAGGGTCGGCGTGGCGTCCCACGCGGCCGAGATCCCGACCCACTCGTGACGCGCGAACTTGTAGAGAAAGGTCAACAGCAGGGTCGTCCGATCAAGCGTCCGCGGATCGTCCCGCATCGTGACGTAGTTGCGGTAGAAACGCTCTGGAGCCGCGAGCGGCCTGCGCGACCGGACCGGGTGCTCCTGGAAACGGGCGAGGATGCGCTGCTTGTTCGCCAGCGCTCTCTCGGCTTCGAGCAGATCGCCGTCCCTGTGTCGAAGGTAGACCCAGTAATTCTCGAAGTTTTCGGCGCGCTCGCGCACGGTCGCGGGCGAGAAGATCGATCGGCCGCCGGGCGAGGCGGTCAGCGCCATCAAACCTGGCCCCCCCACGACCCGTCGGCGACCTCGTGCCAGCGGGCGCGGATCTGCTCGAATTCTTGCGGAGGCAAGGCCCCGGCCCGGAGCAGCGCGGCGTTCTGCTGCCATCGCTCCGGCTTCGTGGTCCCCACGATGGCGGTGTGGACTCCCGGCACGCCCAGGGTGAAGCGCAACGCGGTGCCCACCGCCGTGTCGGGCGCGGACTTCAAGAACCGATAGTCCAGCGTGCGGAGCCGCGACCAGTAGGTCTGATAGTACGGCTCGGCCGGCTTCCGTTCATAGCGCCAGGCCACGTTGGCGAGCGGGCGCTTGGCGATCACGCCCATCTGCCGGGCGCTTGCCAGCGGCAGCGTGCGGTCGATGGCCTCCTGGTCCGCGATGCTGATCGAGGTCTGGAGCGTGTCGAAGCGCCCGCACTCGACGGCGTAGCGGGCCGCCTCGCCGTCGCCGCTGTAGCCGATGTACCGGGTCCAGCCCCGCGCGCGGGCCCGCTCCAGGGCCTCGATGGCCTCGCCCGTTCGCAGGGTGGCGAGCGAGCAGCTGTGGAGCTGGATGAGATCGAGGTAGTCGGTCGCGAGGCGGCGAAGGCTGCGCTCGATACTGGCAACCAGCGGCGCTTGCCGCCAGTCCGCGCGAGACCAGCCGCCGGCATGGCCGCACTTGGTGAAGAGATAGAACTCCCGGCGGCGGGAGCCGATCGCCTTCCCGATAAGACTCTCGCTGTCCTCGTAGCACTCGGCGGTGTCGATCACGTTGAGCCCGGCATCGAGGGCGCTCCCGAGCACCCGCGCAACCGTGCGACCGCTCGCGCCCTGGTAGCCGATCTCGGAACCTCCGAAGCCCAGAATGCTGGCGACGATGTCGGTCCGGCCGAGTCGGCGCTGCTCCATCGCTCCGCTCGCTCGCATGCGCGCGCGTGAAGCGGCCATGAGGTTGCTCATCAAGGTACCATACGCGCAGAGAGGCCGACACGCGACACCAGGAGGATGCCCATGCCAACGATCAGCGAAGTCGAACGTCCCGGGCTGGCGGTCCGCGCCTTCTATCGGATCGGCAAGGCGATGTTCGGCCAGGTGCCCACGCCGGAGCGGCTCATGGCCCATCGGATTCCGCTCATGCTGGGGCTCGGCGGGCTCTACACCGCGCTGGAGTGGTTCGGGCGGATCGACGCGCCGCTCCGAGCCTTGCTGAACGTGCACGTCGCTGCGCTCTACGGAAGCGCGTATTGAATGGACATCCGTCGCGCCGTCGGCGCGACGCTCGGCATCCCGCGCGAGAAGCTCGACGAGCTCTTGCGCTACCGGCAGAGCGATCGGTTCTCGGCACGCGAGAGAGCGGCGCTTGAGTATGCCGAACGCGTCACGCGCGAGGACCAGGAGGTGACCGATGCGTGCGTCGCGCAGCTCCGGAAGCATTTCTCGGACGCCGAGGTCGTCGAGCTGACGTTCATCGTGGGGTACCAGACGTTCGCCAGCAAGTTCGCCAACCCGAATTAGACGCTCTGGACCCGTACGCTCCCACGGCTCTCTTGGACTCTCTCGACCCGTACGCCTTCACCGCCCGCACGATCGCGTCGATGCCGACGTCCTCGGCGATCCGGCTGTAGTCGACCGGCCCGCTGAACTTCCAGCCCCCGCGTCCGTTCGGCGAGACCGTGATCCGGTTCGGCAGAAACTTGTGCAGGACCTGCTGCGCCGTCGTCGTGTTCCGCCGGAGGTGCTCCTGCCAGTCCCGCAGCACCGGGCCGACGCGCTCGGCGAACTCCCGCATCTCGAACTCCTTGACGCCGCCGACGCACGCGAGCTGGCCCTCCAGCTCCGCGAGCTTCGCCTTGCGCTCCTTGACCGCCTGGCCGATCTCGTCGATCTCGCCGTCGGCTGCATGGCGGATCAGGCGCTGGATCTCGGCCCGCGGGCGCTTCGCCTCGGCCTCGATCTTCTTCGGGTCCTCCTGGCCTTCGCGGACCTCGGCTAGATACTCGTCGAGCGCGTCGATGACGATCCGGCTCACGAGGACGCCCTCGAAGTGCCGGTAGAACATCTTGTCCGCCCACTCGACGGGCAGGGGCTTCAACCCGCACTCCGACACTCCGCGGTGCGCGCGGCGTATGCAGACGTAGACGGGCCGCGAGTTCTTCTTCATCCTGGCGTACATCGTGCTGCCGCAGGAGCAGCGCAGGAAGCGCGACAGGAGCCGGGGGCTCACCGTCGGGCGCGACTTCAGCCGCCCCTTGTCCAGGAAGAAGTTCGCCGTCAAGCCGTCCGAGGCGCGGGTCGTCCGCCGGATCTTCGAGATGCGGGCGAAGGAGACCGGGATCGACCGCATCGCCAAGGCGCTGAAGCGCGGGGGCGTCCGGGCGCCGCGGGGCGGCGCGGAGTGCTCGCGCCCGGCGCTCTCGGCGATGCTGCGCCGCGAGTTCTCGGCGGCCGCGTCGTCGAACCGCTGGACCGCGAGCCAGAGCTCCTCGTCGACGATCCGCAGCTCGGGGTAGTCGTGCTTGATCCAATCACTCTCGGGCGTTTTCACGACCTTCTTCTTGACGCGCGTGGTCGCGCCCCACGTCCGGACGCCGCGGTGCTAAGACCTGGCGCGACGGCCGTAGCACCGGCCGCCGGTCGGCTCCCCGCGCTCGGCGCGGCCCTTCAGCGCGTCGCGCGTGTTCTTGATGGCGTTCTTCCGCTCCTTCGAGTCCGACCAGCTCTTCACGTACTGGAGGAGCTCCGCGTTGTCGTCCTCGAGCGTGATCCGGTGGTCGTCGGAGTAGTCCCAAATCTGCACGCCCGCGTCCTCGATCGTGCGAATCAGGACGAGCGCGTCGATGGGGTTCTCGGCCCGGGCGAGCCGCTGCGAGTCCATCACGACCTGGGCGCCGAACCGCGGCCTCGTCCGCAGGTCGCTCAGGAGCTTCGCGAGGCCCGGCCGCGTGAGCTTCGCGCGCCGCTGACCGCGTCGTCGACGTAGACGTGCGTGTCGGAGAATGTCCAGCCCTTCCGCGCGGCGTACTCCCGGGCCCGCCGGACCTGGCGGGCGACGGACTTGGCTTCCCCTTCGACGTCCTGCTCCGTGGATTTTCGCGCGTACACCCCTGCGATCATCGCGTGTGCCTCCTTCCTTGATTCATGTCGTGAGCTTCCCGCGGCGAGAAAAAAACGCGGGAGCGGTGGGCGGTCCCGCTCCCGCGCGCGTGTGTACCGCCCTAGGATCGGTGTTAGGATTGCCTCCCGAAACGGGGGTAGCAATGGACGTGAAGCTGCCGGGCAAACTCATCGAGACGCTACATCCGAAGTTCCGTCGAACGCTCTTGAAGTTCTTCCGCGCGCGCGATCCCAAGGTGCTGATCTTGTACAGGAAGTGGAAGCAGGAGCACGAGCAGGCTCGGAAGAAGAGGAAGGCGCGGTAGGAGGGCGGTCGGCGGTCTCGCCCCTGCTGGGGAATCTGCAATCTTGAGCGCGGGGTCACCACGCTACTTCGTGTCGCCGTCACCGTTCAGGAGCGCGAACGGGCTGACGACGAACTCCTTGTCGCCTACCTTGATGAAGATCCCGCCCCTGCTCTCGTGCCGGACGACGGTGCCGCTCTTGCCCCTCGCCCACGACACGCCGTGGCCGCGGTACGTGACCCGCCGGCCGACCGGGAGCTTGCGCTGCGCGGCGAGCTTGCTCCGCATGTAGTCGTCGGGCTTCGGGGCACGTCGCTTCTTCGTCTCGATCTTCTTGGCGGCGGTCGACTTCGTGGCCTCGTCCCCGGGGCGGGGCCGCCGGGCCGTTGGCCGGCGCTACAGGGGACCACATCTTATAGGTGTGATCCCGGCGCCTATTCTCCTACAGATGATCAACGGAGATACAGACCCATGACACACCGGGGGCAGGGGCCGGACGGGGCGCCCCCGTTTCTAGGGGGCCGGGTGAGAAGCCGTCTCCTGTGGGCGCCAGCGCATCATGGGGCGGGTCTAGGAGCGCCCGGCGCAGGCCCGCCGGGGTGCCCGGGCGTATCGAACCCTGGACATTCCAACCCGGCCGAGGGCGCGCTAGGTTCACCGCGATGTCCCTGCTGCTGCGCGACCTCCACGCCTTCTACCTGGAGCACGAGCGGTGCGGCGAGCTGGACGGCGGCGTCGAGGGCGACCGCGTCTGGATGACGTGCACCTGCGGGGCGGCCAAAAGCCTGCGCATGCGGTAACGCACCCACTCGAGGAGGCTGATGCCGTGCGGGGCCATGGCCGGGGCCAGCCTCCCCCACGCGTGCTATTGTGCTGGCTGGTGCCGACGGGGAAACCGCAACCTAAGAAGCCCCAACCCTACACCCCGCGCACCGGGATCACACGGGCCGCCGCTTTCATCGCGACGGCGCTCGTCAGTGTTTTCATCGGTGCGGTGTTCGGCCCCACCGTGGCCGACTACTTCGCCATCGGGCAACCCGACCTTCGGTATACGTACGATCAGTTGCCCGAGGACCAGCGCTTCCGCGTGCTGGATCAGTTGATCGATACGAACGGCAACGCGGTCTACCTCGCCAGCGTCCGGCTCCGGGTCAAGAATGTGGCGGTCAAACAAGGCCACATCGACAAGGCCGAGTTCGTGCCCTTCAGCAGTCAAACCCTCCCGAAGATCGACGTGCAGGGCATCGACAAGCGCGCCCTTGGCTGGGGCGAAACGCAGACCATCGAGATCCGTGCACTGTTTACGGTACCCGTCGGACCGATCGGCCCGCCCAAGGAACGCAAAACATTTGAAGGTGAGGTTAAGCTCTTTGACAACACCGGCCGCCAGGTGGGGCGCTACGTGGACGGCCTGCTCGCCCGCATGCGGATGAAAGCCGACTTCACGTGGACGATCGTCCCTCGCGATCCACCTGGGGGAAAGTGATGTCGCTAAGAGATGGCATCAGTTGGTGGGACGAGACCGGCTAATGGCAACCTTTATGTGGTTGCTTACTTCGGTGCACGGGAGATAGGGGTGTATCAAAAGCCCTGCGATTAGCCTCGCGTGCCGTCTAATCGCGTGCGCCAGTGGACACGTGCCTGCAGCATCGCAGTCGGCCCATCTTCTGTCTCCCCCCAGGCGAACTGACTGTCAGAGACCGTCGCGATTACCAGCTCGTCATCGGCGCCCAAGAACGCTAGGCCCCGAATGCCACGGCTCGACCGCGGTATCTCGACGTGATGTGCGCCGGTCTCGGTCCAGTAGCCGATCGTGTGCTCCCACCCGCGGGGTACCGCCGCGCCATCGATGGCAAGCGCTAGGCTGATCGAGGGCCAGGGGAATAGCGGTCTCGGACAGTCCGGGCAGATCGGGTGCGTGCCGCTCAATCGAACTTGCGCAAACGGTATTGTGACTTCCTCATTGCGTCTCGCCGTAATGTCACAGTCTAGTTGAACGATCTCTATTGATGCGCAGTGTTGCCCGGACGGCGACCGCAGCATCCCAGTGACTGACGAGCCAGACAGCGTGAACTTTCGCGGATCTCCTTCAGGTGGCGGGAGCGCCACTCCGTCTCCCGGCCCCAATATCGCACCGGCGCTCTGCACCAGACGGATCTCTTTGCCGGGTGCGGCTCGGAAGTTCTTCTTGATCCAATCGGACAGATCCAGACCGTGCAGGAGTTGTGGGATCGAGCCTCCGTGCTCTCCAACGTTCCGCGTTGCCGTTCGACGAACTCGGCCATCGGCAACTTGCGATGTAACCCAACAACCCTCGCTTACGCGACCCCGACTATTTCGAGCCGCGACCGCATTAATGGCGGTTAGCGCGTCGAGTGTCTCTCCGGGCGGGCTATCAGCCGCTCTCGCAAGGGCCTTCAGGCGATGCCGCTCATGGCGAGGGACGGAGTCGCGGCACCCTGAAATGAGATGAAACGGCTTCGCGATCGTGTGAATCGCAATGTCGAAGTAATTCTTCGCCTGAGGTGGCTGCTGACCCCAACGCGTGTTTGAGATCACCGCCACGCGAAACGGCTCGTCGATCACGGCGACTGCAAGCACCAGCGTCAATACGCCACGCGGTCCGTGCAGCTTCATTGCTCCGGTCGCGCGCTTCGAAAGCGAGTTGCAGATTTCTTGGAGCTTGGAATCGTGTGGCAACGCTTTCAGATCTGCGGACAGCCAATCGATCGTGCGTTGAGCCGACGAACCTCTGCCAACGGCCGCGATCCCTGTGAAGGCGAGCTGCAAATGCAGCCCCTTGAATCCCACTTCCAATTGCTTGGACCCAGCGCGATCGGACACGGGCGCGCCAGTATCCGCGTCGGTTAGCTGGTAGTCGGATGACTGATACACGCCACGCGAGTTTGCGACCGTCAATATGAGTGTCATAGTTGAAATCTCCGTTTCCGGGCCCTACAGCAAAGATCAGCATAGCAAAGTGAGGGAAGGGGCTCCTCGCTACCGGCGCGTCGACATGGCGCCCGGTCTTGCTCTTGCGGTCGCGCTCACCTTTCGTTCCCATGCCCCGATCGTCCGACCGCCGCGACGTCTTGTCCAACACTCTTGGTCATTTTCCTGCCCCGAGAATTCGCGCGGAGAGGACACGAGCGCCTACGAGGTCACGGGAGGGGGCGAAGGGGGTCGATCTGCGGAACGACGCGCGGCGCGGCCGATCGCGCGTCTGAGTGGCGCCCGTGACCCGGAGCGGGCCGACCAGATCGCCCGGCGCCGGGCGCGATCGGGTTGACGGGCCGGCGCGCCGACGCGATGCTGGCCGGATGGCGAACACCTGCGACGCCTGCGGCGAGCGGTCCACGCGGCTGACGTACCCGGCCGGCGGCCTGTGGGCCGGCCGGTGGTTCTGCCGCGACTGCGCGAGCGGCAGGAAGAAGATCACCCGCCTGTCGAGCCTCGTGGCGTTCCGCTTCCGCGCCGCGGAGGTGCTGCCGCCGGATGACCCGATGACGGCGCCGGCCGTGCGCCTGATGATGGCGGTCGACGACGTGCGCCGGGCGCAGATCCACATGGTGGAGGCGATGCAGCGCCTCGACGACCCGGCCGAGAGGCACCGCGCGCCGGGCGACTTCCTGTACTCCGTGAGGCTGCTCCTGTCGCATATGCACGAGGCCGGCCACGCGCTGCGCCAACTGGACGCGGCCGCGCGTGGCGCCGACGGCGAGAACCGGGTCAACGCGCTCCTTGCGGGCAACCGCGAGGGGATGGCGGCGCTGAGGGAGCTTCGCAGGTTCTTCAGCGCCCAGGGCTACTGGGGCTCGCTCATCCCCCGCGTGCGGAACGTGATCGGCTCCCACTACGACGAGCGCGCCGTGGCCGCGGTCGTGAAGGAGGGCTTCACCGGCGACGCGCTCTTGGAATCGACGGCCGCCTCGGTGGGCGGGCTCGCCCGCATGGCCGACACGGTCGTGCGCGCGATCATGAGCCGGGCGAGCGGCGGCGACCTTGTGGCGGCCGAGGCGCAGCACTCGCAGGCACTCGACCTCTGCGGGCACCTGATCGCGCTCGTCGACCACCTCTTCGACGCGCTCCTGCGCGCGCACCCCGACTCCATCGTGGAGAGGGACACGCGGGTGGTGGACGTCCCGCCGCTCGTCGCGCGGGCCCGCGAGGCCGTCGAAGCCGCGAGGGCGCGGCTGCGCGACGAGCGGCGCGAGCGGGCCGCGACCGGCGCGCCCACAGGGGGCGCTCCCGGCGGGGCCGGGGCGGCGGGCGCGGCCGGCTAGGACCGCGGGCGGGATCGCACGCTCTGTGACCGCCAGCGCATCATGGCGGGGTCGCTGGGGTCGGCGCCGTCGGGCCGCCCGGGACGCGCCTGGAACCGCGGGCCGCGGCGGGCCGG
>Ga0209180_10000369_pt1 | contig 20628 bp, 16 predicted proteins | sample CZO8metaG_3_FD_188355 | JGI IMG/M metagenome (GOLD analysis project Ga0209180, IMG submission 188355) | Vadose zone soil microbial communities from the Eel River Critical Zone Observatory, Northern California, USA - CZOApr15con2H2.8 metaG... | ecosystem: Environmental > Terrestrial > Soil >...
GTTGGTGATGGTCGGCGCAGGTGGCTTCTTCTTTGCGGCCTCTTCCTCGTTCTCGTCGGGCTGATTGTTGATCTTCGGGAATAGCTCAGCGGCGATGCGGGCGCATCCTTTGAAGGAGCCGATCTGGGCATGATCCAGGGAGGCGCGAAAGGCGTACTTTCCGCCCAAGGGCGGAGTGGTGGTCAAAGTGTCGTTTGTGGCGTCGGTACAAGCCTCGCGCGAGAGATGAACGGCGACGGGCGCGCCGGTAGCGGAGTCTTTGGCATGATAGGTCCAGGAATCGGCGGCGGCTTCGTGCGTGACTTCGGCGGCCTCAAGAGGAACCGGAGGGTAACCGGGACGATCGAGACGCTCCGGGCCCTTCTGGCCAATACGGAGGCTCCAGTTGGGGTCGTTGCCGAAGGCCAGAATAAGGATAGGGTAATGCTTAGATTGAGGAGCCGGAGGACCCATGGGCGGTTTTTTGGCAGACGGAGCCGGTGGAGCTTGCCCGTAGGACGACAGTGAAAGCGCGAGGAAACAAAGCGGGGCGACGAAGAGAATGAGCCGGGTTTGCATCGCGATGCGCAAGTCTATCCTCCGGGAACAGTGAGGATACCCTTTGCCGACTGGGGAGGCAATTACTCTAGGCCGAGGCCGCCAACAGGTGGGCGTGGTATCCGCAAAGGTACGGCAAGGCGGGGAAAGGTGGGGGGCCGAGGCTTACGAATAAAAAGCGAAAATAATACTTGACGAGGCGAAGAAAAAGCGAAATACTAGCCCTGCTTTGAGGTGGGCTATGTCTCCAGTTCACTCCCTATCGGCGCCGAGTTCTCGGATTCGGCGTTCCCGCGTCTTACCAACCACAGTAAGTCTCTTTGCCGAGTGCCCTGATGACCATAGCCCAAAACCAGGGATTGCCGACCGTTTGACTGGCGACCGCGAAGCGGTCTTTGTCACGTGCGACCGTAAAACGGTCGACGAGCCGGTCGCGAGCAATCCAGGTGGCAGCAGTTCGGGTTGCCCCACGGCGGATTGCCCCCCGCCGTCTTCAGCCACGGACGAATCCCAAACTCGTTCGAATGGCTGGACCCGAGATGCTGCCGCGGCCCCGCACGAGCGCGCTAACGCGCGACTGGTTGGCATTGCCCGCCTCGCAGCATCCTCGCCGCCAGCGCTGACGCGAAGAAAATCGGAGGAGCGGCCGGAGTATTTCGTGCTGCCGGTGAAGTCGATCCTGAACCGGTGCGATTCGAAGCGCGTGCCATTCGAATGGACGATCAATCCGTACCGAGGCTGCGAGTTTGCCTGTAAATACTGCTACGCACGCTACACGCATGAATACATGGAACTGGACGGAGGGGAGTTCGAGAAAAAGATTTTTGTGAAGAAGGACGCGGCGCTGCTGCTGCCGGGCGAGGTCTCAAGGAAATATTCCTATGCGTCGGAACGTTCGGGAGGGACGGAGGCGGAACATATTGCGATCGGGACGGCGACCGATCCCTATCAGCCCGCGGAGCGGGAGTATGGCGTGACGCGGGCCTGTTTGGAGGAATTGGCGAAGCGCGAAGGGTTGAGCGTTTCGTTGATCACCAAGTCGAATCAGATCGTGCGCGATATCGATGTGCTGAAGCGCATCGCGGATCGGTCGGACCTGGCGATCGATATTACGATTACGACTCTGCGGCCGCGATTGGCGCGCTTGCTGGAGCCTCGAGCGCCCCGGCCGGATTTGCGGCTGGCTGCGGTGAAACAGTTGCGCGAGGCCGGGCTGGCGGTTGGAGTTTCGGCGTCTCCGCTGATACCCGGAATCACGGACCGCGACGGAGATTTGGAAGCAGTTGCGGCTGCGGCGCGGGAGGCTGGAGCACAATGGTTTTTCTCCGGAGTGCTCTTCCTCATGCCGTCTTCAGCAAAGCAGTTCCTGCCATTCGTGCGGGAGAAGTTTCCGCGGCTGGCGAAGCAGTATGAACAATGGTACACGAAGAATGGCTATGCACCGGAAGAGTACCGGCGCAGAGCTTCGGAACGCGTGGCCAGGATCCGCGAGAAGTATGGATTTCGGTCGCGACCGTGGGTGGAGAAGAAGCACACGACGCCCTGCGCGCAGTTGCCGTTGGCTTGGGATGCAGCGGCAGTGGCGCAACAGGTGGAACGAATGCAGTCCTGCACAACAGGATAGGCGGCCAAGAAGGCGCAACGGCCCCATTCGGTGAACTCAGGGCAGGCAGGAATGGTTGTGCCGCGAACACGGCGCTACGGGACGATGATGCGGGATTCTTCGCGCTTGAGCTCGGGAGACTGGGGGAACTGGCTGCGGAGGAATTCGATGAAGCGGCGTGAGCGCGGGCGACCGTTGGTGCGCAGTAAGCCCATGCGATAGAGAAAAATCAATAGATGAAAAATGTCCGAGTCCTTGAGGGTGGCAGAGCCGGCGCGTTCGGCCTGCTGTTTCTTGACCTCATTGATGAAAGCAATGAGTGCGGCGTAGAGCTCGCGCGGCAGCGGCGCGTCCGGCGGTTTTTCGTAGATGATGCCTGAATTCAGCGTTTTATAGGTTTGGGCGAGGGCCTGGAGGGCGGCGAGGACGTCGGTGTCCGCAGCGGTGGGCTGTACGGCACAGAATTTGGCGATGGAAAAGGCGAGCGCAGCCATGAGCTGCTGATGGGTGTAGATGATGTCCTGCGGGATCTTTTCGTCGATTAAGGGAGTGTCTGCGGGCAAGGAACGCTGGTGGTCGTTTTCGTAGCGGTGCGCGGCGAGGAGATAGGCGCAATCGGACGGGCAGTCAATCGTAACTTCACGCTCCGTGCCGCAGCAGACGGCGCAAATCTTTTCGCCCTTGGCGGGGCAAAATCGCGCAGCTTTGCGCTTTTCGCAAATCGGGCAGGACACTTAGTCTCCTCAGTTTGTTAGGACAGTTCAGCAGAATACGCTGCAGCCTTAGAAAAAACAAAATGGGCCGCATGTGACTCACGCCATGATGACCTTTTTCTGGAAGCGGCGGGCGGCAACGATCAGGAGGAGCGAACCCATGGCAAAGAGGACGAGGCCATCGAGCCAGAGATGAGCAAGGCCGGCGCCGCGGAGAATAATGCCGCGGGTGATGTTGATGTAATAGCTGGCGGGAATGAAATAGCTGATGACGTAAAAAATAGCGGGCATGGTTTCGCGCGGAAAGATGTAGCCGGAGAAGAAGATGCTGGGAAGGAAGGTGAGAAAGGCGAGCTGAATGGCTTCGGCTTGCGAGTTGGCCTTGCTGGAAACGAGAATGCCGATGGACAGCGAGACGAAAAGATAGGGAAGCGAAAGGAGCGCAAGCAGCAGCACGTTGCCGTGAATCGGCACCTGGAAGACGAAGCGCATGAAGGCGAGAATCATGCAGAGCTCGAAAAAACCGATGCCGAGGTAGGGAAGGAGCTTGCCGAAGAGCAAGCCCATCGGGCGGACGGGGGTGACGAAAAGCTGTTCGAGAGTGCCGCGCTCCTTCTCGCGCACGATGGAGAAGGCGGTCAGGAACGTGGTGACGTTGAGCAGCAGCACCGCGGTGAGGCCGGGGAGAAAGAAATTGGGGGAGCGCGAATCGGGATTGAAGAGCAGCTTTGGGCGCATGTCAACGGCGAAAGTAGCACGGTCAGCGAGCGCGCGGCGGAGGGATTCATCGAGGCCGATGGCGGTGGTGACGTTGATGGCCTGGCCGGCGACGGAGGAGTCCGATCCGTCGATGAGCACGAGCACTTGGGCGCTCATCTGATGGAGAAGCCGGTCGGAATAATCCACTGGAATCTTGATGCCGACACGAGCGCGGCCGGCGACGATGCTGTCGTTGAGGTCCTTGTCGTTTTCGACGTAGCGGATGACGTGGAAGGTATCGGAATTCTTCAGGCGGTCAATTAGTTCGCGGCTCTCGCGGCGGCCGTCGGCGTTGTAAACCACGGTGTTGATCTGGCGGATGTTGGTGTCGATGCCAAAGCCGAGCACAACCATTTGCATCAGCGGAATGACGAGAGAGAAAAAAAGCGTCGCGGGATCACGGCGGACATGCAGGACCTCTTTGTAAAAGACAGCGCCGAACCCGCGGAAGATGTTAAACATGGGCGGCCTCCAGCAGGGCTTGATGCTTGTAGGTGAGCTCGACGAAAACGTCTTCGAGGCTGGGAGCGAGCGGGCGAATTTCTGCGACGGCGATGCCGTTTTTCAGGAGCTGTTCGCGGAGATCGTTGAGGTCGAAATGATCCTCGACGAGCGCGTGGATGGATTGTCCGAAAATGGTGGCGCTGCGGATTCCCGGGATTTGGCGAGCGAAGCGAAGCGCGCGAGTGACCTCGGGAGTGGTGATTTCGACGCGCAGAGTGCCGTGAGGCTGAACGTCAGGCAGCTCGCGGAGCGAATTGGGCGTGCCGTCAGCGATGAGTTTGCCGTAATAAATGTAGGCGACGTGGCTGCAGCGCTCGGCTTCGTCCATGTAGTGGGTGGTGACGAAGAAGGTGATGCCGTGTCCACACATCTCGAAGAGAAGGTCCCAGAGCTGGCGGCGCGCGACCGGATCGATGCCGGCGGTGGGCTCATCGAGAAAGAGAAGCTTGGGTTCATGCAGCATGGCGCAGCCGAGCGCCAGACGCTGCTTCCATCCACCGGAAAGCTGCGCGGCCAGGCGATTCAGGTAAGGAGCGAGGCCGTTGAGTGCGACGATCTCCTCGATGCGGCGCTTGAGGCGCGCGGGTTCGAGGCTGTAGATGCGGCCGTAGAACTGCAAATTTTCGGCGACGGTTAAATCGTAATAAAGACTGAAATTCTGCGACATGTAGCCGATGCGTTCGCGCACGGCTTCGGAATCGGTGCGGACGTCCAAACCTTCGACCTGAGCAGAGCCGCCGCTAAGCGGCAAAAGGCCGGTGAGCATTTTGATGACGGTAGTTTTGCCGCTGCCGTTGGGGCCGAGGAAGCCGAATATTTCACCTTTTTCGACGCGGAAACTGACGTCATTCACGGCGGTGAAATTGCCAAAGCGCCGCACGAGATGCTCGGCGGAGATGGCGGGGCTAGCGTGATTCTGCGGGATGGCGGCCACGGCTTCAATTCCCCGCTTTCAGCTTGACGTCGGCGGCCATGCCAGCGCGGACGCGGCCGGAGGGATCGTCGATGCGGATTTTTACGCCGAAAACCTGGTGGACGCGTTCTTCGCGGGTCTGCACGTTGCGGGGCAGAAATTCGGCCTGCTGGTTGATCTGCTCGACGACACCGTTGAAAACTTGATTGGGGAAGGAATCGACGTGGACTTCGGCTTTCTCGCCGAGCTGGACGCGGCCGATCACGGTTTCCGGGATGTAGATGCGGACGTAAATCTGGTCGCGTTCGAGCAGTGTGGCGACGGGCGTATTGGGCGCAATGAGGTCGCCCGGACGCACGTCCAGGACCTCCACGGTCGCGGCAGACGGGGCCGTGACCTGGCGCTCACGGAAGCGAGCTTCGTCGTAAGCGTAGGCAGCTTTCGCGAGTTCGACATCTTCGCGGCGGTTGCCGCGCTCGAGTTTTTCGAGAGTTGCCTGCGCCTGGTTGTAACGCGCCAGAGCGGAAGCGATTTCTTCGGGACGGTAGCCGCGTTTCAATTCGTCAAGCTTGTGCAGGGCATTCTCCTGCTGCGCGAGGGCGACCTTCCAGTTGGCTTCAGCGGTGTCGCGCTGCTGTCTGGAAACGAGATCCTTCCTTGCCAGGGCTTCGTAGCGGTCGAAGTCGAGATGCGTGCGTACTTCGTCGGCTTTGGCGCGGTCAAGGTCGGCCTGCGCCACGGCGATGTCTTCCTGGCGATAGCCGTTCTTTTTCAGCTCGTAATCGGCTTTGGCCTGAGCGGCGGCGGCGCGGGCTTCGGCAATTTCCTCGGGGCGATAACCGCGCAGGGCTTTTTGGGCATTGGCGCGGGACTGCTCGAGGGCCGCCTGCAGTTCCTTGTCGTCGAAGGTGATCAGGATCTGCCCCGGCTGAACCGAATCGCCTTCGCGAACGAGAACTTTATCAATGCGGCCGCCGATTTTGGAGCCCACGCGAATGTCGCGCGCCTCGACGGTGCCGGAGCCTTGCAGGCCCGTGTCGCGCCGGAACCATCCGACGTAAAGTGCGGTCGCCGCCACGGCGGCTGGGATGATGAGAACAATCAAGATGCGCTTGCGGTTCATGAAACTACTCTCCTGGGATAGAAGACTGTGCTGGCGGTATGACCGTGACATCGGAACGAGGCGCCAGACCGGTCCAGAGCAGGCTGAATGCAGCCTCGATGCGCGAATGCAAGGAGGCATCACCATGGAGCGACCAGAACAAGAGCGTGCCAAAGATCGTTTGTCGAAAAACGTGAGCGATCTCCCCGGCGGGGAGGTCGTCGCGGATTTCGCCGCGTTCCTGCCCGAGTTGAATCATCTGGGTATGGAGGGCATGGACGCGCTTTTGCATCTCAAGCATGGCTTCGCGCACCGGAGTCGTCGAGAGATAGGCCCTCAGAAGGGCCCGGATGATCTCGGGGTTGCGCGTGGGCTCCTGGGTCATGCGCACGCCAAGCCAACGGAGGAATTTGGGCATGGGCTCGTTGATGCGGCGAGCAGTCTCAATGGCATCCTCCAACTTGCTCAGCTGCATCTCTCCAAAAGCCAGCAGGATATGGTCTTTGCTGGGGAAGTAATTGAAAAAGGTGCCCTTGCCGACATCGGCGGCGTTGGTGATATCTTCCACGGTGGTCTCCGCGAAACCGTTTTGAGCGAAGAGGTTGAGAGCGGCGCGAAACAACCGTTCGCGGATTTCCGCGCTGCGGCGCTGGCGGCGGCCGATGGGGGTGGCTGATCCGGAAGGATCCCTGCGGAGGAATGAAGTTGTTTTGCGAGCCATAGTGACCGATCCTCAGAAATGACTGTAGGTCATACTGTGGCGTTTGTCAAGCACCTATATCTTTAGTTACGAATCCATCATCCGGAGTAACGCGGGGAGGAAGAATGCGAACACCCCGGCTGGTACCGGGGTGTTCGGTGGAAAGCGTCCTGGAGGGAACTATTCTTTTAGCGAAGCCGGGTCCGACAAGTTCTTTGGCGACTTCTGGTTCAGGTAAGCAATGAATCTCTGCGCGGAAGGAGGGACCGCGACGGCACCCTTGAAAATGATGGATTCCGCCTCGAGCTGCTTGCCGTAGACTTTCTCGTTGGCGCCGTCATTAGGGCGAACCGTTGAGCCTTCCAGTGAGAGGCCGGCGAAGAGGCCGCGATTGCGGGAATAGCTGAGTACTTCGGCGCGCAAAGTGACGTCGGTGGAGGCATTGGCGGTGCGGCCCTTCGGACCCGCCGCTGCCGAAGCATCGGCGCCGAGCTTCACTTTGCTTTTCAGGATGGCGCGCGCGCCGCGGGGGTTCATGACAAGCAGAACGAAATCCGTGGCCTGTCCGCCAAGCTGCAAACCAAAGCTGCCGCCTTCCAGAGCCATCATCGTCGGGGCGCTCCACGGGCCGGTGAAATGCTCACCGGTGCGGCAGCTCATGGCGCCGCGGCCGTAACTTGCGCCAAAGACAAAGGCAGCCTTGATGACCGACGGAAAGACTATGATGCATTCCGCTTTGTCGATCAGGTCCTGGGGGATGTCGTCGGGGATGTCCATGATTTCCTTGATCACGGTCCCACAATTCTCCAGACGCTCCGTTTCCTTGATATCCTTTGCGGCGGAAAGCGGCAGAGCGATTAGCGCCAGCGCCAGCAGGGAGGAAAGCATTCGCTTGATCACAGTTCACCTCTCCGTAATTTTCTGGGCTCGATCATCATAGAGTGCCCGTGGGCCAGGCGCAAGCTGGGGCTCTCATTCAAGGGTCTAATGCAGGGATAGTTCCTCAATCTAAGACGCTCCGGAGGAGGATTACGTTGCCTTTCGACTATAATTTTCCTTACTGATTTACGGGCGAGCAAAAAATGAATATCCAGAAAATTCGGCAGCGATGTGCGGCAGTGATCCTGGCCAGCGCAGTGTATGTGCTGGGGAGCGGCGCGCCGAAATTATTCGCGCAGTCCAAAACGAAAAGTGACACCGCGTGCTGCGGGCAAAAGAAGCAGGACGCTGCAACGAAGAAGGCCGCGGCGAAATTCGCCGTGCGTGCCGAAGCATTGCTTGGAACGGGGCCCACGAGCAAGGGCGAGTGGGGATTGTTGATCGTGGACGCCGAGAGCGGCGAAACGCTCTACGAACAAAATGCGGACAAATATTTCTTGCCGGCCTCGAATATGAAGCTGTTCACCACGGCGCTGGCGCTCGCGAAGCTGGGGCCGGAATACCGATTCCACACGACGCTGGAGACACGAGGAACGATCTCGAGCGAAGGAGTCTTGAGCGGGGATGTTGCGCTCGTCGGACGCGGCGATCCCAATCTTTCGAACCGGAAATTCCCTTATGACCTGAAGGAAGAATTCGATGGGCCGCCGGAGAAAGTGCTCGCGGAGTTGGCGGATGCGCTGATGGCGAAGAGCGTAAAGAAAATTTCGGGCGATGTGGTCGGCGACGACAGCTACTTCCCGCGTGAGCGCTATCCGAGCGGCTGGGAAATAGACGACATGGTGTGGGAGTACGGCGCGGCGATTTCAGCGATCGTAGTGGACGACAACACGGTGACGCTGATGCTCACGCCGGGCGAGCAGGCGGGGAATCCCGTACAGGCGGTTCTGACTCCGGGGACACCGGATTTTACGGTTGCAAATGAAGTCGTTACGTCCGCTGCGGATGTGAAATCGGATCTGAAGCTCACAAGGGAGCCGGGTTCGAATGTGGTGGTGATGAAGGGCACGTTGCCGGCCAAGAGCGGGCCTCGGAAATTGGTTTTGGCTGTGGAAGAGCCGGCTCAGCATGCGGCGACCACGTTGAAGCATCTCCTGGAGGAGCGGGGAGTAAAGGTAGGAGGCGTGGAGAGGGCGCGCCACGATGGCGGGGAAATGAGCGGCGATCCGGCTGTTTTGGCGGAGCACGTTTCCGTGCCGCTGGGAGATTCAGTGAAGCTGGTGAACAAAATCAGCCAGAACCTGCACTCGGAAATGCTGCTGCGAACGGTGGCGCGCCAGAGGGGGGTGTGGGCCACGCCAGATGATCTGATGAAAATTCCGGCGGAATTTTACGAGGCGGCAGGTATCGCACCGGGGGACGTAATTCAGACGGACGCCTCGGGATTGTCGCGGCACGATCTGGTGACGCCGCGGGCCATCGTGATTTTACTGGGATTTGCGCAGAAGCAGGCCTGGTTCGGGCCCTATTATGCGTCACTGCCGGTGGCTGGAGCGGACGGCACGCTGGAAGACCGCATGAAGAACACCTTGGCGGCGGGACGCATTCACGCGAAGACCGGCTCGGTCGAACACGTCAGGACGCTTTCTGGTTTTGCGGAGACGCAGGGTGGGAGGCGGCTGATCTTTTCTTTCCTGAGCAACAACCAGGGCGGGAAGAATCACGAAGCGACGGATGCCCTGACGGGACTGTGCGTGGCAATGCTGGAGGAGTTTAATGTGGCGCCGCCGAAGCGCGGGCCGGAGCATAAACACCGCCAGTAAGATCGAGAAGCCGAGATGGGGAAAGAATTAATTATCACGGTGTTTGGTAGTTCGCGCCCGCACGAAGGAGACGCGGGATACGAAGAGGCGCGCGTGCTGGGGCGGGCCCTCGCGAAACACGGCTTCGCCGTTTGCAGCGGCGGTTATGGCGGCGTGATGGAAGCGGTATCGCGGGGCGCGAAAGAGGCGGGCGGAAAAACTTACGGGGTGACGGCAGAATTCTTCAAAACGGCGAAGATCAATGCGTGGGTTGACGTGGAGGTGCGGAAGCAAAGCTGGGAAGAGAGATTGTTCGAGCTGATCCGGCTTGCGAATGGCTTTGTAGCATGCAGAGGCGGCACGGGGACGCTTGTGGAGCTCGCGGTGGTTTGGGAAATGTTGAACAAGTCGGTGATGACCGGGAAACCGTTTGCCGTGCTCGGAGACTTTTGGCAGCCGATTCTGGAACGCGTGCGGGAAGTCGAGTTGGGACATCCAGCGCCGTGGGGTGAGGCAAACGGCCGCCTGGTGCATGTGGCGGCGACGCCCGGCGAAGTGGCGCTTCATCTGCGGAAAGAGTTGGAGCAACCATAGACATGTCGCGGACAGCACAAGAAGTCCTGGAATTCGACAAGCTACGAGAATTGCTGCGGCTGCGGACGACGTGCGCGCCGGGGCGGCGAGCCGTGAATGCGCTCGAGCCGGGAATGGAGCGCGCAGCCCTGGGAGCGAGTTTTGCCTTGATTCGCGAGGCACGGGAGTGGCTGCGAGCGGCGCGCGAATTGGGATTCGGCGCGCTGGCCGATCCGCAAGGCTGGCTCGAACGCATCGAAGGGCCGGGGGCCGTGCTGGAGCCGGGTGAATTCCTCGATGCGGCGTCCTTACTGGAAACGTCGGCATGGTTGCGGCAGCAGTTTCGTGAAGATGCGGCGAAATTTCCATTGTTGGCGGCGCGGGCGGCTTCGCTTGCTGATTTTCGCGATGCGCATGCGACGATTCGGCGGTGCGTGGTGCCGAACGGCGAAATCAGCGACGAGGCGTCGGCGGCGCTGCGGCGCATCCGCACCAGCATCACGCAGACGCGCGAATCGATCCAGAAAACTCTCAAGCAGATTTTGCGCGCGCGGAATGCGGAAGCCGGAGAGGATTACGTCACACTTCGGAATGAGCGTTTTGTAATCCCGGTGCGCGCCGAGCACCGGCGGAGCGTACCGGGCATAGTGCACGGAGCCAGCGCGACGGGCCAAACGGTTTTCATGGAGCCGTTCGAAACCGTCGAAGCGAACAATCAGCTTGTGCAGCTGGCCGAGGATGAAGCCGCCGAGATCGCGCGGATCCTGCGCGAATTGACGGAAAAGCTGCAGATGGTTCGAGGACCGCTGCTCGCGGCGGCGGAAACGATTGCGGAAGTCGACAGCGTCTTTGCGCGAGCGCGATTCGCGCGGGACTTTGACGCCGCCATGCCAGAATTTTCCGAAACGAATGAATTACGTCTGGAAGGCGCGCGTCACGCGGTGCTGGAAGACAAGCTCCGCAGAGAAAATCGCGCCATCGTTCCAATGACGTTATCGCTCGGTGGTGAAGAGCGAGTGCTGGTGATCAGCGGCCCAAACACCGGCGGCAAGACCGTGGCGCTGAAAACGACGGGGATGGCCGCGCTCGCGGCGCAGTCCGGGATTCCGGTTGCGGCGCAGCGAGCGGTCCTGCCGATCTTTGACCGCGTGCTGGTGGATATCGGCGACGAACAATCGATTGAGGCGGATTTGTCCACGTTTTCGGCGCACATGCTGAATCTGAAGGGCATGCTCGAAGCAGCCACGCCGAAGTCTCTCGTGCTCGTGGATGAAATGGGGACAGGGACGGCGCCCGAGGAAGGGGCGGCGCTGGCGGTGGCGCTGCTCGAAGAATTCCACGGGAAAAACTGCATGGTGCTGGCGACAACGCATCACGACCGGCTAAAGACGTACGCTTCGACGACGCCCGGGGTTGTGAACGCTGCAGTGGAATTCGACGACGTAAATCTGCGGCCCACTTACCGCCTGATGGTGGGCGTGCCGGGCGGCTCAAGCGGAATTGCGATCGCGCAACGGCTGGGGCTCGCCAAAGGAATCATCGAGCGCGCGAGGTCGCTGCTGACCCCGGAATCGCGCGAGGCCGCAGACCTAATCGCTTATCTGCATCGCAGCCGCGACGAACTCGATCGGATGCGGCAGCAAATGGCCGCCGAGCGGCATCAACTGGAAGAAGAGCGCAGGAAACTGCGCACGGAGTGGGTCGAACGGCAGCAGAAGCGAATCAAGGAATTGGAAGCGCAATTCGCCGAGATGCAGAAGCGCTTCGAGGAAAACGTCGCGCGCGTCGTCGAAGCGGTGAAAGAGCGGGAGGTGCGCGGGCAAGCCGAGAAATCTGCGCGGCGCAAGATGCAGGATGCACGCAGCGGGGCGCGCGAAGAGTTGAACGCTGCGGTCGTGCAGACCATTTCCGACTCGCAAGCGGATCTCGGCGTTCATTCCGATTCTCGGGAGGCGGTCAGCACGGACCGACTGCAAGCCGGGGCGAGGATTTATGTGCGTGGATTCAGCAAGCCGGTCGTGCTGCGCCGAATCGAAGGCTCGTCCGCCGAAATCGAAGCTGGGCCGCTGCGGATGAAAGTCACGCTGGAAGAAATCACCGGCGTGGAAGGACCAACTCCCGGCGCAAAGACGGGCGTGCCGGCCACAAATTCACCAGCCATGAAGGTAATCGCGCAGCGGGGCGAAGGCGCTGCAGCAGACGAGATCAATGTGATTGGCATGACCGTGGAAGAAGCAACGGATCGCCTGGACAAATTTCTGGACGATGCGGCCCTGGCGCACAAGGCGCGAGTGAGGATCATTCACGGACACGGCACGGGCGCGCTTCGCAAAGGAATCGGTGAATTTCTCGCCTCGCACCCGCTGGTCGAAAAGCATTCCTTCGAGGCGGAGGACCGCGGAGGGAAGGCCATCACGGTTGTGGAAATGCAGAAGTAAGAGAACTCAAGACTGGGAATGGCAGTCATGCTGAGCACCGCTTCGCCAGCGATGCAAGCGCCAGGCTTTGATATACTCCCCCGCGGTCTGGATGCCAATTCACAATGAGGTGCCTTGATGACAACTCCGCAGAATCCGTTGTCGCCGGAAAAAACGATCCGCATAACCACGCGGCTCTGCGCAGTTATCGCAGTGGGTTTAGCCATACTGGCGGGAACGCCGGCGACGACTCGCGCGCAGGCACCGAAGAGAACAGTGATTCGCGCGGGGCGAATCCTCGATGTGCGCACAGGAGAGTTGCGCGCGAATCAGGCCGTCGTCATCGAAGGGGAAAAGATTACGCAAGTCGCGCCGTCCAGCGAAGTCAAGGCGGGAGCCGGAGGCGCGACCATCGATCTGCCGGACGCCACGTTGCTGCCCGGCTTGATCGACATGCATACCCATCTCACGTTTGACCTGAATTCGCTCGGGTATCAGGGGCTTGGGATTTCCACGGCTCGTGAAGCGTTGCATGGCGCGAGAAACGCGCGGCGCACCCTCGAAGCAGGATTCACTACAGTGCGCAATGTTGGCGCGAAAGATTATGCGGACATCGCATTGCGCGATGCCATCAACGATGGAGACGTGATTGGGCCGCGCATGGTCGCCTCGGGACCAGCGCTGGGAATCACCGGCGGTCATTGCGACGAAAATCTGCTCCCGCCCGCATTTCATTTTCAAGGAGACGGAGTGGCCGACGGCGTCGAGGCGGTGCAGCACAAGGTTCGCGAAGTCATCAAGTATGGCGCGGACGTCATCAAGATCTGTGCTACGGGCGGAGTGCTTTCGAAAGGCGACGACCCGAACGCCTCGCAGTACACGCTCGAAGAGATGAAAGCGATCGTCGCGGATGCGCACCGGCTCGGCCGCCGCGTGGCCGCCCATGCGCACGGCGCCGAAGGAGTGCGCTGGGCCTCGGAAGCGGGCGTGGATTCCGTCGAGCACGGCCACCTGATGGACGATGCGGCGATTGCCACGCTGAAGAAAAATGGAACCTATCTCGTGCCGACACTTTTTCTGACCGAATGCATGCAGCAGCACATGGAACACAGCGACATACCGGAATATTCCAAGCAGAAGATGCGCGATGTTGCCGCGGCTGCGCAACAAAACGCGAAGAAGGCGTTCGCAGCGGGGGTGAAGGTGGCGTTTGGCACAGACGCCGCGGTTTATCCGCACGGATTGAACGCCGGCGAGTTCCACGTCTATGTAAAACTGGGAATGACTCCGCTGGCGGCGATCCAGACCGCGACGATCAATGCGGCAGACCTGCTCGGGTGGAAGGATCGTGTCGGCACGCTCGAGCCGGGAAGGTGGGCGGACATCGTCGCCGTCGATGGCGATCCGACGAAAGACGTCACCATCCTCGAGCACGTGAAATTTGTCATGAAGGGCGGCACGGTCTACAAGAACGATTACATGAAGCGATGACCGTCACCGAATCCACTTAGGAAGAACCCGGCAGGAGGCGGGATTTCATGCGTTCGGCGTGGCGATCTTTATTGTTGTGGTTTTTCGTTTCCGCCCTCACTGTGATCTGCGGCTACGCCCTGCATTTGAAGGTGGGCTTCGAGCAACTCGGCGCCTGGGGGGCGTTTCTGACCGGCCCCGGCACTCTGGTTCTTGGATTCGGCGCCATCTACGCCGTGATTCACGGAGTCGAAGAATACCGGGATCGCACCAACTCGGAAAGGCTTCGCTGGCTCTCGCAACTGCAAGCGGAATTTTTCGAAGGCCGCGCTTTTTCTTTCATCCGGCGCAAAGTCGATTATGACGAGCTGGATGATGTCATGAACTTGCTCCGGCGCGACGACGATCCAAAGGCGAAGTTCGAGTCCGAAGAGAAGGAACTGTTCGACAAGTTCACCGACTATCTAAACTTTTTCGAATTCATCGCTTACCTCTGTTATGAAAAGCAGATGCTGCGCAAGGATGTTGAGGCACTTTTTGATTATTACCTGAGGCGTTTGGTGGAAATCCGTCAAGCGGACGATTTGCTCGCTTACCTCAAACGCAACAATTTTGAGAATCTGTCGAAACTCCTAGTAGAATGTAGGCAGAAGAGCAAAGGTAGAGCAGCATGAGCAAGCGGAAAAACTCGGAAACGATGAATGGGCGCGCGAAGCCCGCGCCAGTATCCTATCTATTTGTGTATGGCACGCTGATGCAGGGACAGCGGCTTCACCATCGGTTGGGCAATCCTGCCGAGATCCGGTTCGTTGCCCCGGCCAAGATCCACGGGGAGCTTTATCGGTTGCCTGCGCGCCGCTATCCGGCGGCGATTCAAAGTCCCAGAAGCGATCGTTTCGTCCACGGCGAACTCTACCGGATGCGCAAGCCCGATCGAACTTTGCCGGCCTTGGACCGCGTGGAAGGTTGTGACGAAGGACTTTTCGAGCGGCGGCTTGTGGACGTCTGGGCAGATGGCACGAAGCGCAGGGCTTGGACCTATCTCTTTGCCCAGCCATTAGCCAAGGCCCAAGTTGTCCCGACCGGCCGGTTCCCTTACCAACTGGCGCACGCCTGACGTAATTCAACTTGGCGGAAGCAGGATCATTTGCGGAGAAGGTGAAGCAGCAGGCGGACATTTTCCGCGTGGTGGGGGAATACGTCCAGCTTAAGAAGGCCGGGCAGAATTTCCGCGGGCTTTGTCCGTTCCATTCGGAGAAGACGCCGTCGTTCAACGTGCATCCGGTGCGCCAGATTTTTCACTGCTTCGGGTGTGGCAAGGGCGGCGATGTCTTCGACTTTGTGATGGAAATGGAACGGTGCGAGTTTCCGGAAGCGCTGCGCATCGTGGCGGAGAAATGCGGAATCGCGCTGCCGCGGCCGAAGGAACATTCGCCGGAAGAACGGAAAGAGAAGCAGCAGCGCACCGTGCTCGTGGAAATGCATCACGAGGCGCAGACGTTTTTCCTGAAGCAACTGGCAGGGACGCTGGAAGGGAAAGCGGCGCGGGCGTACCTCGAAGATCGCGGATTGGACAAGGATGCCATCGCACGTTTCGGCATTGGGTATGCGCCGAGCGGCGGCGACGCCCTGCTGCGCCAACTGAAACCCAAATACAACGAAAACTTGCTGGTTGAATCCGGGCTGGTCTCGCGAGACCAGGGCGGACGGCTCTTCGACCGGTTCCGGCGGCGCATCACGTTTCCCATTTCCAATGAATCGGGAAAGATCGTCGCATTCGGCGCCCGCGCGCTGGGTGACGACATGCCGAAATATCTCAATTCGCCGGAGACGCCGATCTATTCGAAGAGCAACGTGCTCTACCACATGGACCGCGCCAAGGAAGGAATCCGGCGGCAGGATTTCGCGATTCTGGTGGAAGGCTACATGGATGCGATTGCCGTGGCGCGCGCGGGGATCAGTAACGTAGTCGCAAGCTGCGGCACGAGCCTCGCGGAGCCGCAAATTAAACTGCTCGGACGGTTCACGCGGCGCGTCATCGTGAATTACGACCCGGACGCGGCTGGGCAAACGGCCACGGAACGATCCCTTTCTCTTCTGCTCGAGCAGGATTTCGAAGTGCGCGTGCTGGCGCTTCCGCCGGTCGGCGATAAAAAGGCCGATCCGGATTTGTTCATCCGCGAAATGGGCGCAGAGGCTTATCTGAAACTGCTGAAGGAAGCGCCGCCGTACGTGGACTATCTGATATCGCGGGCGCGGCAAATGGATTTAACGACTGCGGAAGGGAAACTGCGGGCGGTCAATTTTCTCTTACCTTACGTGCAGAAAATTCCGAATCGCATTCTGCGCTCCGAGTGGGCAACGCGCATTGCGCAACAATTGCGTTTGGAGGAGCCGGTGCTACGGGCGGCGCTCAGCAAAGCCGCTGCGGAGCGCCGAAGGGAACTGAAAACCCAGCCGGAACTCGTCGCTCGCGCGGCCAAGCCCGTCGAGCGGCGGCTGATTCAAATGCTGGCGGAGGCGGAAGGCTTCCGGCAGGAACTCGCCCAGCAGTTGCAGAATGCCCGGCTCTATCACGGTCTGGAGACGGAGAAGATTTTTGCGGCGCTGGTCGTCGCCAGCCTTTCCGGCCAGCCGCTGCAAGCCACAGAGTTGGCAGCGGTGCTGGAAGAGCGCGACCGGCGGCTGCTCTTCGAAATTCTGTTTGAAGAGGCCAGCGAGCCGACCTGGGAAGAGGCCATGAGCTGCGTCGAGGCTCTGCAGCACCGGCAGGCAGAGCGGGAGCTGGCCGACGTGCAGCGCAGCATCGAGACAAATCCGCCCGGGCCGGCGCTGCGCGGGCTGCTGGAAAAAAAGCAGGAACTGATGCGGCGGCTGGCAGCGGCGCGGTAAAAACTAATACGTCAGTCAAACTCCCAGTTCGGAGAAAAGTTCCGGGAGTCAAGCATCAGCAACAGAACGAGGTCGGCGCAAAATCCATGCCGAAACCGCCAGCACGGCTGCAGGAAGCCAAATCCAGAGCAGCTCACTCTGGAAGACAGCAACGCCGCGCTCTGAGAAAAACCGCCCAATGCCGATTGGCGATACCTGAATCGGCCTCCACGGAAGAAAGTAACGGCGATTCTCGAACGGGGCGAAGAAGGCGACCCCGAGACCGCCGTCCGTCATGGCATCCAGCAGACCGTGGCTGGCGGTCGCCAAAAAGAAATATGCCCACAAGGTGGATCGGCTTTGGGTGGGCAGGCCGCTGCGAAATGCCAGAATCATGACAACGCCCGCGAGAAGCGCCGCGAACACAAGCGAATGCGTAAATCCGCGATGCCCCCAAAAGTCGCCGTAGCGGATGCCGCACCGAAATCCAATAACATCAAAATCTGGAACAACGGAGCAGATCGCGCCGATCGCCCAGAGGCGTCTTGGAGCGCCAGGGCGGTAGAAAAATGCTCCGATGCTGAGAGCCGCCACCGCATGTGACAACGGCGATGCCACTCAAACCCTCCCCGCTGTGCCCGGCCAACAGAAGTTCACGTCAGAGCACTCCGGCCAAGCGCCCCTGCGTCACAGAAGTCGGAAGGGGTTGTTCTGGCCCCAGGTTATAGATTGTAGACGAGATAGCGCAGCGGTCCGAAGATAAGTCTTCCACACATTTCCACCAATTAAGATGTTGACTGGAAGGGACTTAAACGTGTAGCGTAATAGGGTTTGGCGAGTAACGGTTTTGCCGTTAAATGCATCTATCTATAGGTGTATGCGGCGGCAGGGGCTGGGCCCACGCGTGGGGGAAGCGGGCGACGCGCGGGGCCGACGGCGGGCATGCGGTGCGGCGCAGAGGGCTTCAAACAAAAAAACGAGCGATCTTCTGGGGAGATTCCCCACTGGTTTGCGCCAGGGCGGCAGCCTGTCCGTGTCTCTGCGAATGAACAAGGTTCCCCTCATGCCCGGAAGGCCCCGGGATTGCCGTCCGATTGCGGGAGGGATTTGTGGCAGCGGTAGGTCTTGAAGAGAAATATGATGCGGTGCGCCAGCTCATTGCTGTCGGCAAAGAGCGCGGCTACCTGCTCTACGACGAAGTGAACGATTCCCTTCCGGCAGAAGTGCATTCCTCAGAAGAGATCGACGACCTCCTCACAACCTTTGAGCGGAATGGAATTGAGATTTACGAGGACCAGGCCTCGGCGAAAGCGGCGCGCGCGGTGGAAGTATCGGCCGAGGCGGGCGATCAGGACGTGGCGGTCAAGGAGGACGCGCACGAGGGCGAGAGCGATCTGGATCTGACGCCCGGCTCGCTGGAAAAAACAAATGATCCCGTGCGCATGTACCTGCGAGAGATGGGCACGGTGCCGCTGCTGACCCGCGAAGGTGAAGTCACCATCGCCAAGCGCATCGAGCGCGGGCAACTCGTGGTGATGAAGTCCATCACGCGCTCGCCGATCGTGATCAAAGAGCTGATCGCCGTCGGCGACGATCTTCGCAAGGGCGTGCGCTCCATCAAAGAGATCGTCCAGTTCGACGACGAAGAGCTCACCGAAGAGAAAATCGCCAACAAGACCAAGCAGACGCTGAAGTACATCGAGAAGATCGCAAAACTGTACGACCTGGCCCTGAAGCAGGCGGCCAAGCTCGAGAAAACGCCGAAATCGAAGAAGCGGCCGTATATCCGAGCGAAGTGGGATGTGGCGCGCACGCGCGTGCAGATTTCCCTGGCCATTCGCGACATCGACTTCAATCCGTTCGAGAAAAAGCGGCTGATTGACAAGATGCGCGGCACGGTTGAGCGGCTGCAATCGCTGGAACGCGAAGCGGGGCGCCTGGAGCGTCGCGCCGACATGGCCAAGGGCGAGGTCGCCGCGGAAGCGCGCAAGGAACTCCGCACGCGCCGCATTGAGCTGAAAGACATCGAAGAGGCCAGCGAAGTCGGTCTCACGGAGCTGAAGCGCACGCTGACGCTGATTCACCGCGGCGAAGCGGAGGCCGAGCAAGCCAAGAAGGAATTGATCGAAGCCAACCTTCGATTGGTTGTTTCCATCGCCAAGAAGTACACCAACCGCGGATTGCAGTTCCTCGACCTCATTCAAGAGGGCAACATCGGCCTGATGAAGGCGGTGGACAAGTTCGAGTGGCGCCGCGGCTACAAGTTTTCGACTTACGCGACGTGGTGGATCCGTCAGGCCATCACCCGTGCGATCGCCGACCAGGCGCGCACCATCCGCATCCCGGTGCACATGATCGAGACCATCAACAAGCTCGTGCGCACCAGCCGCCAGCTCGTGCAGGAGCTTGGCCGCGAGCCGACCAGCGAAGAAATCGCCAAGCGCATGGACATTCCCGTGTCCAAGGTGCGCAAGATTCTGAAGATCGCGCAGGAGCCGATCTCTCTCGAAACCCCGATCGGCGAAGAGGAAGATTCGCACCTCGGCGACTTCATCGAAGACAAAGCCGTGGTTTCGCCCTCCGATGCAGTCATCAATTTAAACCTGAAGGAACAGACGTCTTCCGTGCTGAAGACGCTGACTCCGCGCGAGGAAAAAGTCATCAAAATGCGCTTCGGCCTGGATGATGGCAGTGAACATACACTCGAAGAAGTCGGCCAGTCGTTCGCGGTCACACGCGAGCGCATCCGCCAGATCGAAGCCAAGGCGCTGCGCAAGCTGCGCCATCCCTCGCGCTCGCGCAAGCTGCGCGCTTTCCTCGAAGGCCCCTCACGGGACTACCTCTAGAGGAAGCCGGACCCAAAAAGAGACAGCGGAATACTGTGAAATGCCCCGATTTCAACGGGGCGTTTCTATTTCAGGTCAAATGTGTTCGCTGGCAGTCCGCCGAACCGCGTGAAGAGCCTAATCAGCTACAAAATCAAAGAGAAAACCAGCCAGGACGTACCAGAGGCGGGACACAATCTCTAAGGCACTGCGGAGTGTTCCGCATTTTTCGGGGAGCCAATTTCGGATGGCTGCGTACGACCTGTTGCGTATTAGAATGGCTGAGAAGAGATGAGATCGAGACAAAAAATTTCTGCCGTAGTGCTGGTGCTGCTCCTGGGCACCGTGGTCTACGGACTGATCCGCACCACGGAGCCTCCAGCCGCCTCGTCGTCACAGGACAACGGCAAACACGGCGTCCCCTCAAGGGTGCCGCTCGTCGATCAATCGCCTCTGAAGACCGCGCAGCGACTCGCCCAGCTTGCAACGACTCCCGAAGAGCGGCCTCTCGCGGAAGAAGCTCTGCGCCTGGCGGATCGTGAAGTCGATCTCGCCTTCGCGGCGGCTCTGCGCGATGCCGCCGAGAATCCACCTGTCCTGAGTCCCGAGGCCAAAGAGATCGAAGCGCGCCTGCAGAAGGCGCAAAAGCTTTTGAAAGCCGATCAGGCATTGGTGGCGCAACTTACCGATGCGGAAGCGAAAGCGACAGGCGACAAGAAGGAAACATTGGGTGACCAACTGGACCTCGCCAAAGCGGAGTTGGAGCTCGACCAGGGCGAAGTCGACGACGCAAAGCAGGACTTGATTCGCGCCGGCGGTGACCCGGAAGACCGCATCCAGGAGATGGTGCAGGAGCATGAAGCCGCCGCCCACGGAAACGCTTCGGCGATTCCAAATACTCCTCCTCCGGCCGAGGAGCAGGGCCTGATCCGTCGTTTTCAGCAATGGTCCGCGCTGCAT
>Ga0209180_10000370_pt1 | contig 20628 bp, 15 predicted proteins | sample CZO8metaG_3_FD_188355 | JGI IMG/M metagenome (GOLD analysis project Ga0209180, IMG submission 188355) | Vadose zone soil microbial communities from the Eel River Critical Zone Observatory, Northern California, USA - CZOApr15con2H2.8 metaG... | ecosystem: Environmental > Terrestrial > Soil >...
GGTCAGATACTCGGTTTGGACGCGCTCGGTGGCGATTTTCGGCTCGATCGTTTCGGTGATCTGTTCCACGGGAAGATTCAAGCTGTCCGCGACCATGGCGACCGACTCCGGCAGGCCGACGTGCTTGATCACGCCCGCTTTCACCTGCGCGCGAAATTCATCAACGGTCATTCCCGCGCCGATTTTTTTCTGCAGGGGCAGACGCCGCTTTGACGCATCCACGATACGCAGCGCCCTGGCGTGTTCGATGCGCTGGGAAACCGCGGCCAGCGTCACGACCAGCTTATCCATCACAAAGCCGGGGTTCACACCCGTTCCCACCAGCGCCACGCCCCAATCCTTGGCGGCGGCATCGAGCTTGGCTGCGAGTTCCGGATACGTGCGGTACGGATAGGAGAGCTCCTCGCAAGTCGAAACGATGCACGATTCGGCTTCGAGGCACATGAGCAGCTGATCCATGACCTTGGGTAGCGAAGAAGAGGTGGAATGAATGACCACGTCGGCGGCCTGCTCCAACACTTCCTTGGCATCGCCGGAAATTTTCACGCCCCAAGGGGCGTCCTGTGCACCGACGACTTCGCCCAGGTCGCGCGCAATCTTCGCCGGGTCGGTGTCAATGGCGGCGATGATTTCAATGGCTTGTTTTTCGCGCATCAAACGCGCGATGGAGGCCCCGATGGGGCCGACACCATACTGGATGGCGCGAATTTTCTTTTTCACGAGGTTCTCCGTCCCTTTGCGGCGGGAACGCACACCGCGCCTTTTGGCCTTAAGCGAAACCCTTACGATAATGGAATTTCCGCGCGCATTCAACGAAGAACCGCCGCAGTGTGGCCTGAATTGTTGCCGGAGCGACGCTTGCGAAGCATAATGGCTCGGAAGAACGAGAGGCCATCCCGGAGGAAAACGTCATGCCGGCAAGAAAACTTTCCGATGCTGAAATCGCGGCGCTGCTGCCCAAGGCGAAAGGCTGGGGCGTCGTCAACGGCAAGCTGCACCGGGAATTCACGTGCAAAGATTTTGTCACCGCGTTCGGTAACATGACGCGGGTCGCGCTGGTCGCCGAGGCGATGAACCATCACCCCGAATGGTTCAACGTGTGGAACAAGGTGGTCATCGACCTGAACACGCACAGCGTAAAAGGCATCAGCGACTACGACTTTGTGCTGGCGGAAAAAATCAACGAAATTTTCGAGCCTTTTCCGCCACTTGGCCTTTCTGGCAGCGGAAAAGGTCAATGAAATTCTCGGCGCTTGATCCGCCCAACAGAGGCTGACGTTTGAAAAAATGATCGCCCCCAGCCAACCGCAAAAATTCCGGCGCGGCTGGATATTCCTCTTTGTTCGATGGGCGGCAGCGGCGTTGATTCTCGGCCTGCTTTTGTATCTGCTGCCGCTGGCCCCGCTGCGGAGCGCCTTGTCGCGTGTTCCATTGACACGTTTTCTCGCCGTGCTGCTGATTTACCTTGTGGCGCTGACGGGCGGCATCGCCAAGTGGCACACGGTGGTAAACGCGGCGGGAGCGCAACTCAAATTCGCAGCGAGCGCGGAGTGCTACACCAGCGGACTCTTCGGGGCGCTCTTTCTGCCATCGATTATCGGAGGCGACGTGGCCCGGCTGGCCGTGGGCATTTCACGCAGCCCGCGCCCCGCCGCGGTGATTACCGGAAATGTTGCCGACCGCTTTCTGGACGTGGGCGCGCAGCTCACACTGGTGTCGCTCGGATTGATTCTGTTACCGGGATCTTTGCCCGCTCCGCTACAGGCGCCAGCGCGACGTGTTCTGACCGCCGGCCTTCTGGCCGCAGTCGTTCTTTTTTCTATGGTGCTGGTACTGAGCCGGCCGCTCTTGCGTGGCCGCTCGATTCGCTTCCGCCGGAGACTCGCGCAGCTTCGTCATGCGATACGCTCCGTCTCGCGCCGTCCCCACCGTTTGCTCGCCGGCTGGTTGCTCGGGACTTCCGTGCAGGGCACCTATATTTTGCTCACGGGTCTTCTGGGAATTTCTTGCGGGCTCAGCCTTCCTTTGCGGGTGTGGCTCTTTGCGTGGCCGCTGGCGAAAATTGCGGCGGTCATGCCGATTACGCAGGGTGGAATCGGAGTTCGCGAAGCGGCGCTGGTGGTGTTGCTCGCGCCGTTTGGCGCGCCTGCCTCGCAGGTTCTCGCTACAGGAATCGTCTGGGAAGGCATCATCATCGCGGGCGGGCTTCTTGCCGGATTAACGGCGTTCCTTTTGCGGCGGGCGAATTCCAGGCCGAGGCGCTCCTAAGCGCATCAGTAACAAACAAATGATCAGGCTCACGATGCCCTGTGCTGATCGGAGGAGCCCAACCGTGATCTCGTTGCATTGGCAAAGAAGGCGGTAATCGACGATGAGGTATAAAGCCAGAACGGCGCGTTTTTCTTATCTACCCATTTGTTTTTTGCCGTTTGTTTTTTGCCGTTGACACGTACGCTTGGGGGTGTTACAAAACGCAGAAAGACAAGCTCTTTGGTGGTGAGTCTCCTAACGAATTGCCATGCGCAGTCCGCGAGTGAGGCCGCAGACCTGCCTGGCAGGGCAGGCCTGCTGTGCCGCTAAAGGAATTGTCATGCAACACCCCACCCACCCCGGGAGGTGAGAACGATCTTGTTTTCACCTCCCTTTTTTTTCTGGGCCACGGCAGGCTCCGGTCACTGTTTCAGAATGAGACAAAGTTAGCTGCTTCGGCGCGGTTGCCCTTGCGAATCTCTTCGCATCTTAGTTCGTTCGCCGGGCTTGATCCCTTGTCCCTCTACCGCCCTCAGTTAAGATAGCTCTGTCACTTCAATTGAACCGAAAATGAGCGCCACCCCAGCGTCCCTCCTATCCTTTAAGCGGGTCACCGTCATGCGCGGTGAGCGAGCCGGCCTCGAAGACGTCACCCTCGAAATCGCCTCCGGCGAGCACATTTGCATTCTCGGTCCTAATGGCTGCGGCAAATCGACGCTCATCAAGACCATCACGCGCGAATGTTACCCTCTTGTGCGGAACGGCTCATCGATATCCATTCTCGGACGCGAGAACTGGAATGTATTCGAGCTGCGCTCGCTGCTCGGCATTGTGTCGCCAGACCTTCTCGCTTCGTGCACCACGGACGCGACCGGGCGCGACGTTGTGCTCTCCGGCTTCTTCAGCAGCACGCGCATCTTCCCGCACCACCACCCCGATCCGGAGCATCTGGCTCGCGCCGAAGCGGCCCTCAAGCGGCTTGGCATCGCGCATCTGGCCGACCGGCCCGTGGCTCACATGTCCTCCGGCGAAGCGAAGCGAACTCTTATTGCGCGTGCGCTGGTGCACGACCCGCGGACGCTACTCTTCGATGAGCCGGGCAACGCTCTCGATATTGCGGCGCAACTGCAGCTTCGCGACACGATGCGCGCGCTCGCGCAATCGGGCCTCGGTATTTTGCTCGTCACTCACCATGTTTCCGAAATCATTCCAGAAATTGAACGCATCGTTCTCTTGCGCGAGGGACGAATTCTCGCCGACGGGCCCAAACACGCCGTTCTCAACGAGGAGCGTCTCTCCCGTCTGTTTGGCGCCGCCGTCCGGCTGCACCAACATGACGGCTACTTTCATCTTTATTGAACGGGTATGAAACGGAGCGTGCGCACCGGGGTCGCAGCGTGTGAGCCGTGGAAAAACGAAGTGCCCCCGGGCAGGAGCAAACATTCGAGATCGGGCACCCGTTCAGCTTGTTTGCGCCAGCTCGTAGAGGAACTCCACATGGGAAAGCGTCGCGCCGTCCATCCCCTGAACTTTCGGATTTTTCGATTCGATGACGTAGTACTCGTCCGGTGCGTGCGCGCCGCTCCCGTGACCCAGGCCGAAGTGGCCCGCGGGCAAGCGCAGCGGATCGCCGGTGAAGACGTAGCCAGGCCACGAACCGGCGTTGCGCGGCAGAAAGACGGGATCGATGCCGCCCCGGCGGTAGACGGCGGTTTCCACGCGGATGATCGTGGCATCGGCGGAGGTGCTCGTGGGATCATAGCCGCCAGTCATGTGAACTTCGATATCGCCGAAACCTTTTCTCGCAAGATGGGCCTTGAGAGCGGTGAGGGCTTCGGCGGCAGTCATGTCCGGCACGAGTCTCATGTCGATCTTCGCGATAGCCTTGCCGGGAAGAATAGTCTTTCCGCCGGGCCCGGTGTAGCCGCCGACGAGGCCTTCAATATTTACAGTGGGGCGCGACATCAACAGTTCGAGCGCCTCCTGCCAGCTCACGTCGTGTACCCAGTGCTCGACGCCGAGCAGTTTTTTCGCGTCGGACTCGCTCAAGCGTCGCGCGGCTTCTGCGATCATTTTCTTTTCTGCTACAGAAAGCGGCTGGGCTTTCGCGGCATAGCCCTCAATGGCAGGATCGTTGCCATCGGGCGAAACCAGTGTCGCCAGCGCCTCGACCAGGTGCCACGCCGGGCTGTCCAGCCGCGCTTTGTTGCTGGAATGGACGTCCTTGCGCGGCCCGCGTCCCCAGCGTTCGCCGCTGGAAATAAGTTCGAGCTCGATGACGCCCTTTGCCCCGAGCGTGATGGTCACCTCCCCGTCGAGCCCCTGCGAAGCCGTGGGCATGAAGATCCCCGCGCAATTCTTGAGCGCGGCCATGACCTCGGGTCGCCGCACGACTTGAGGAAAATGCGGGGAGCCAATTTCCTCTTCTCCCTCGGCCACAAAAACAAGATTCACCAGTAATTTCTTGCCCGCGCCGCGAATCGCATGCAGCGCAGCGAAAAACGTCGCTTCGGGCCCCTTCTGATTCACGGCACCACGGCCCATCAGGACTTTTCCGAGTCCCGGCTTATCAACGAGAGCGGCCTCGAACGGCGGTGATGACCATTCGGCCGGATCTGCTTGCTTGACGTCGTACATGAAGTACAGACCGAGCGTCTTGGCCGCGCCCGCATCGTACGTGGCGAAAATTCCCGGTTGGCCGTCCGTCGGTATTTTCGTGACTTTCTGGAATCCGGCGTCGCGCAGCATGCGCATGGTCAGTTCGCAGCCCTCGTTCATGCCGCGGTTTTCAGCGGCAATGGACGGCTGGCGAATCCAATCCTGTAAGCGCTTCACGGATTCCTCGTGCCGTTTCTCGATCTCTGCGCGGATTGCCGCCAAGTCGTCTGCCGCCGCCCCGCGCGCCCACTTTGGCCACGCGAGAGCCGCCGCGCCTGCGACCGCCCCAGCCGCGGCTCCCTGCAAGAACGTCCTCCGGTCGCTCGCCGGAGGCGTTTGCCCCGCCCTTGAGGCTTGTTCCGCGCTTTTCGCCGATTCGACGCCTTTGCCGTTCAACAAAGATTTCTCACCCATGTTTCCCTCCGAAAGTGTTTCCACAGTGCTGACAGTTTTCTCTTGCGGTTTTCTGGTTCAGCGCGAGAGCGTATACTGTTCCTGGCGTCGCGGCAATTCGGAATACCTTCACGGCGCGCCAGCGGTCTTAGCTCCCGGCGCCAGATTCTCGAATACCTTTCCGCCTTTCATAACGAAGACGACGCGGCGAACAGCGGTAACGTCCTGCAACGGATTGCCATCCATCGCGACAATGTCCGCCTCCATGCCCGGAGCGATGGCCCCGATTTTGTCCCGCAACCCCAAAGATTCGGCCGAGAGCGCTGTGGCCGAAACGATTGCGGCCATGGGGTCCTGGCCGCCATCCCGCACGCGCACGATGAATTCTTCGAAGTTTCGTCCGTGCGCTCCCGCTACCGCATCCGTCCCGTAAATGATTTTCAAATTTTTGTGTTTCAACGCTCGTTTGAACGTTTCCAGCACGATGGCCTTGCCCTTTTCCATGAACGCAAAGCCTTGTTCGTTGTAATTCCCGATGCCCAGGAATTTTTCCTTGTTTTCGAGATAATTCTGCAGCACCAGGCCGATGTTCGGGTCATAGTAAGTTCCGTGCTGTGCCATTAGGTCGAAAACCTCGTCGGTCACATATGCGCCGTGCTCGATGGTAGTGCAGCCGGCAAGTGTTGCGGCCTTCGCTGATTCCGCGGAATGCGCGTGAACGATCGTTCGCAACCCCAGCGACCTGGCCTCTCCGCACGCTGCTTGGAGTTGCTCGTCGGTCATCGTCTGCGCGCCGCCTTCGCGAATGCTCTTCGACGCGAACAGCTTGATGAAATCGGCTCCTTGTTGTTTTCTCTCGCGGACCAGCTCGCGTAATTTCTCCGGTGAACCGCTCGCCTCCGTGAGCGGCTCCAACGAGGTGAGCATTCGCGGTCCCGGAATGATTCCACGCGCGATGGCGTCCCGCAAATCCTTATCCTCGGGCGAGCCGGGGCTCTGAATGGTGGTGAAACCAGCATTGAGCGTGAGAACGGCGTTGTCCACGGCATGCAGCATGGCGTGTACGGGTGGCTCATCTTTTCCCGCCAGCCGGCCATTCGCGAAATGCCACCAGAGATGCGAATGCGTGTCGATCCATCCCGGCGTGACCGTTAAACCTGTGAGGTCGTAGGTGATCGCCCGCGGCGGGATGGCGCCGCCAATGCGGACAATCTTCGTTCCTTCGATGATGATGATGGTGTCGCGGAGGAGCTGGCCTTTTCCGTCGAGAACCGTCGTGGCCTTCAGAACGATGGGCCGCTCTTGTCCCATCGCGAGGCGCATTGAGAGCCCTGTTGCAAGTGTGGCTGCGGAGAGAACGACAGAGATTACAAATCGCGACGTTCTCGGCATGGAAATTCTCCTCGAGTTGCTGGATGAAAAACCGCACTCGCGCGCCGCATCATATCGCCGGCCGTCTTTCCTCGCAACGGAGGCTGACGCGCGCACCGATCTGGTCTCCGTCATGACGCTGCCGCGGAGCGCTGCGAGAAGGAAACTAATCGTTTGAGTATTGGATTTGGCTGGCTTAGACTTCCGCCGAATTCCTGCCGGGGAGGGAATCATGCCAACTACGAGAAGAGTTTTTCTGGGAGCAGTCGGAGCCACGGCCGCCACGGGGCTTGCGGCTCGGGTAAGAATTCCAGAAGCGCCAGCCGCGCAGCCCGGCGCAGCAAATGTTCCCGCCGCCTCGGATGAAAAGGTTTTGTTTTGGGTGGCGGCCTCGACGCCCTGCGACAAGAGCTTGAAGTTCGATGGGGAATTGTACAAAGACCTGCTGGCCTACTTGAAAGCAAACGGGGCCGATGGCGTGGTGGTGCTAGGCACTACGGGCGAATACCCGTCCTTTTCTGTCGCCGAGCGGAAGAAAGTTGCGGAGACCGCGCTTAAGCATAGAAACGGGTTGAATCTTATCATCTGCTCCGGCACATCGAATTTTCCGGAGACCATCGAATTGTCACAGCACGCCGAAGCCAACGGCGCGGATGGCCTGCTGATCGTTCCCCCGTTTTATTACAAGCATCCGCGGCTGGACGGGCTGACGAAGTATTACTCGCTGATTTTCGAGCAGGTGAAAATCCCCATCAATCTCTACCACATTCCTTTTGCCAGCGGCGTGCCGGTCAGCCTCGAGTTGCTGCACAGCCTCGAAAAATATCCGAACCTTGCGGGGATCAAGGATTCCGTCAGCGACCCTGTCGTGTATCAGCAGTTCGTTGCGGAATTTCCCAAACTGAACATGCGCACCGGCACGACGGAGAATCTCAAGTACGCCCTCGACCACGGTATGGGCGCCATCCTCGCCGAAGGCAACAATTTTACAAAGCAGGTCGCAGCGGTATTTGCTGCGAAACGCGCGGGCAAGGATATCGGCGAACCCATCGCCAAGCTGGAAGCGGCCATGAAACTGCTCCGCGCGGGCGGTGTCGATGAATATGGTCCGATGAAGTACGCTCTCAGCCTGCAAATGGGGACTCGCCAGTTTTACCAGCGCCCGCCGAACTCCGACGTGACCGAAGAGCAAAAAACAAAAATCAAGCAGGCGCTGGAACAAATCGGGCGGATGGGATGAGCGAAACGCCAGGAGCGGGAAATTCAGTGGAGGGTCGGATATGGGTCACAGGAAATTTAGCAGGTTGAACGCTCTTTTCTCATGCGTCGTCGCTGTGCTCGTTTTGATGCCGCTCCGTGCATCCGCGCAATACCACCCCAAAGACACGGAGTGGCCGTCTTACGCCGCCGATCTCGCGGGCACGCGCTACCGGCCGCTCGACCAGATCAACGCCTCCAACTTCAACGACCTCGAAATCGCCTGGCGCATCAAAACCGACAATTTCGGCGACCGCCCGGAATACAAACTCGAAGGGACGCCGCTGATGGTGAACGGCGTTCTCTACGCGACGGCCGGGTCGCGGCGTGCGGTCATCGCAGTGGATCCCGCCACTGGCGAATTGCTGTGGATCCACGGCGAGCATGAGGGAAAACGCGGCGGCGCCGCTCCACGCCAGCTCTCAGGGCGAGGACTGGCGTACTGGTCCGACGGCAAAGAAGAACGAATCTTCTATGTGACCCCGGGCTATCGCCTCATCTGCCTGGACGCCAAGACCGGCGTTCGCATTCCTTCCTTCGGCAACGGCGGCGAAGTGGATCTCAAGCTGGATGACGATCAGGAGATTTTCCCTGATTTGACGACCGGCGAAATCGGCATCCAGTCCGCTCCCGTCGCGGCCAAGGACACGGTGATTATTGGCGCGGCCTTTCGCGAAGGCATGACTCCAAAGAGCATGCGCAACAACAAAGGTTACGTTCGTGGATTCGACGTGCGCACCGGCAGGCGCCTTTGGATTTTCCATACCATCCCGAAGAAAGGCGAGTTTGGCTATGACACCTGGGAGAAGAGTTCGGCCGAATACACCGGCAACACCGGCGTATGGACGCAAATCACCGTTGATGAGCAGCTCGGCCTGGTCTACCTTCCCGTCGAATCGCCGACCAGCGATTTCTACGGCGGACACCGGCCGGGAAACAATCTCTTTGGTGAAAGCCTCGTCTGCGTGGATCTGAAAACTGGCGAACGCAAGTGGCACTTCCAACTGGTGCACCACCCACTGTGGGACATGGACATCTCCTCCGCGCCCATTCTTGCCGACATCACAGTGGATGGTAAGCCAGTGAAGGCCGTGGCCCAGCCCACCAAGCAAGGCTTCCTCTATGTTTTTGATCGCGTGACCGGAAAACCCATTTGGCCCATCCCAGAGCGGCCCGTCGAAGTCGGCAACGTGCCCGGCGAGTGGTACTCCCCGACGCAGCCGATTCCCGCGAAGCCGCCGGCCTACAGCCGCAATGGGGTCTCCATCGACGATTTGATCGACTTCACGCCTGCGCTTCGCGAGCGTGCGAAGGCCATTGCCTCGAAATACCACTTGGGCCCCGTCTATACGCCTCCTGTCGTGAGCAAGAGCAACGGCCCGCTCGGCACGCTCACGCTCGGGACCGCCTCCGGCGGCACCAACTGGCCGGGCGGGTCGTACGATCCGGAGACGCACATCGTCTACGTCTATGCATGCAACGCTTGTCTCGAACCGATCGGGCTCGTTCCCGCGCCGAAGGAAATCTCCGATATCAACTTCATCGCCGGGACTGCGGGAAAAGAAGTGGAGATCATGAGAGGCCCGGGCGAAAACGCTGGCGCCGATTCTCCGAAGCCTCCGAAAAAAAGGACTGGCAGCGGTTATGTTCCGATGAACATCGACGGCCTGCCGTTGGTCAAGCCCCCTTATGGAACGATCTCCGCCATCAATCTCGATCAAGGAGAAATCCTCTGGCGGATCGCTCATGGCGAGACACCCGACGTGGTGCGCAATCACGAGGCGCTCAAAGGTTTGAACATCCCGCGCACCGGCCAGCAGACGTACAACGTCGGCACGCTAGTGACCAAGACGCTGGTCATCGCTGGCGAGGGCCAAATCACCACCACCGCGGATCATCCGCGGGGCGCGATGCTCCGTGCCTACGACAAAGCCACCGGCAAAGAAATCGGTGCGGTTTACATGCCAGCGCAGCAAAGCGGTTCGCCAATGACCTACATGGTGAACGGCAAACAGTACATCGTCGTTGCCGTGAGTGGCGGGCCTTATTCCGGCGAATACATCGCCTACACGCTGTCATCACCGGGGGAATGAGCGGACCGCATGCGCCGGTAAATCGGACTCAAAGGCAAAGACAACGTGCAAATAAGAAATCGAGCGGCAGGGCTCACGCTGGCGGTTTGCGCGTCGCTCAGCGTTCTTGGTGCGCAAGCGCCACCGTCGTCGGAATCGCGTTCCGTCTGGGACGGCGTTTACACCGAAGAGCAGGCCAAGCGGGGCGAGCCGCTTTATCGCAAGGAATGCGCTTCATGCCACGGCGACGTGCTCACCGGTGGTGAATCCGCTCCGCCGCTCACGGGCGGCGCGTTTCTTTCGAATTGGAATGGGCTCACGCTGGGAGACTTGTTTGATCGAATTCGCAAGACCATGCCATTAAGCGCTCCCGGCCGTCTCACTCGTCAGCAGGACGCCGACATTCTGGCCTTCATGCTCAGCGTCAATAAATTTCCCGCTGGCAAGACGGAGCTGTATCGGCAGTCGGAGATGCTCAAAGAGATTCGATTCGAAGTGGCGAAACCTGCTCCCAGGAAATAGCCCGGATCTGATTCGGTTCTCGCCGTAGCCTCGACAGAGCTTTTCTCAAAGCCGAGGACTCTGCAATGTTAAATTCCATTTTAGAGGGAAGAGTCTCAAGGGTCGGAGGCGTCCGCGCCGGACTTGCCCAAGTCGGCACGCCCAAGTTCCGTGCGAATGGCCACGAGCGCTTCTTTGGGCGGGCCAATGTAGCGGTAATTCGAATAAAACGCGCGTTCGTGGATGGAAAAGCCCGAAAAGAATTTGCGTCCGTCGAAATCGTACTGCGAAAAGCTGGCCAGCCACAATCCGGGCCGGACTTCGTACCGCTCCTGCATGAAGTGGCTGCCCTTGTAGATTTTTCCCAGGAAGAGGCCGACGGATATGTCTTCCGTGACGTCTCCTTCGATGCGCGCGAGCTCGCCGGACGCCTCGTCGATCCACACGAAACCATGCACTTTGGGGAAGATCGAGGTGAAACGGGAAGTGGGTTTGAAAGCCGGGTTGGGCTCCAGCCTGTATTTCGCAAGCACCTGGTCCCCGCGGGCCTCGTTAGCGACAAATGTGAAGAGGAAGGCGTTCCGCGTTGCGTCGATCAGATCGTTGCGTTCTTTCTTCTTCTTGGCGAATTTCTCAAGGGCGTCGCGTTGCGACCGGCCGTTATTGACAATCAGCGATAGCGCCCGCTCCAGTTTCTCCAGATCGGCGCGATATGCGGCAGCATCCGTGGGCTGGCCATCGGGTCCCACGGGGATCCGGTCCATGCCCGTGCCGGAGGGAATGACGCGCGAGATTTTTACAGAAGCAGGAGCCGGATCGTTGGGCTTCTTCCGGAACTCGACTCGTTCGATGCGCTCGTAGACATCCAGCGCAGCCTCGTCTCTCTTCTGATTGGCGACCACGCGATCGAAGAGGCTCGGTTTCGCCGGGCCCGTCGCCGGCGTGGAATCCGGTGCCACCGATTGCGCCGCAGTGTCAGCGGCGAGAGCGAAAGACAGCACCACGATGGAAACAAAGATACGTGCGCGCATGGTTCGAATGAGCGAGAGACCCGCCCGTGTGCACTCTGATTTGATTCGCCCGGCCACACAATTGTTGCACCTCGCCAGCGGCTCGGAATGTCGCGGCGGATGCGAATATTTAACTGGTCTGTCGCGCAGCCCGTCGCAGGCAGCTACTGCTTCGGCTTATCGGCGGGTTTTTGCTGCTGCTGCGCCTCTTCGGTCCACGGCGGCACAATTCCGTTCGTGCGCGCGTAGGCGATGGATTGCCCCAGATGCTCGCCAAAGTGCCCGGTGATCACGATGAACGAGCCGCGCAAGGTGGTCTGACGGCCGAACATTTTTTGCGGCTTGTCCGCGTCCGCGTCGTGGAGCGCAATGATGGCCCCACGGAAATGTGCGAAGGAATCCTTGAGGGCTTGAATGAGTTTCGGCTTGTCGCCGGAAAGGGTCGTGATGGATTTGAAATCGAGGCTGGCAGGCGGCGCCGTCCCGAGGGCCCGGGCGGCTCCGTAGTTGGCGCCCACGATGTGCGCGTAGACTTCTCCGACGGAGCGAACCCCCTCACCGGGGCGCCAGGAGTACTTCTCAGCAGGCACAGCTTCGGCCAAGCGGGTATATCTTTGTTCGTAATAGGCAATTGCTTCGAGGAACTCCGCACGGGGCCCCGACGCCGGGGCGGCGGAAGCTGCCGTGGTGGCCTTATCGGCCGGCTTGTCCTGGGCCCAAGCCGGAGTACCGAAACTCAGGGCGATCAGCGTAAATCCAAGAAAATAAAGAGAGATACGGCGCATAGCGTCCTCCTTTGGGAATTGATATCTTCTTTTCCAATTGGACTAGGTTCTTGCCTGAATTGTTTCCAAAGACGGTAAACTAACCGACGGCCCCCGCGCAAGGCTACCGCAAGACTGGTTGATAGCAAAGCAGTCTTCCACACGTCTAAGTAACAGGAACGAAGCGCCGGGGTATTTCGTCTTAACTATAGAAGGTCGGAGGTCCGCTTGGGTGTAACTCCCATCGACGGTCTTGGTGCCATGCCCGGCGTAGCGCCGCGGGCACTGGACAGCGCTGCGAAACGGGTGCGCCTTCGTAGGGCGTTCATCACCCTGCGGGAGACCCTTTGGCTGGCTCTCGATGCGCTGCGGGCGCATAAGCTGCGCAGCTTCCTCACATTGCTGGGCGTCATCCTTGCAGTAACCACGCTAGTCTCGGTGATGAGCGTCATCGCGGGGCTGAACATGTACGTCGCCGACCGCGTGGCAAATCTGGGCGCAAACGTATACCTTGTCCACCGGTTCGGAATCATCACCAGCGAAGACGCATGGATTAAGGCACAGAAGCGCCCCCTCGTTACTATGGAGGAATATGAACGGCTCCGCAACAGCATGAAAATCGCCAGCGCCGTCGCCGCCGAAGAAGATCACAACGTCCAGGTCCGCAGCGGCAATCTCACCATGGAAAACACCAGAATGATGGGGGCCACCCCGAACTTCGCCCAGGTTCGAAACCTCTCCGTGGCGCAAGGGCGCTTTATCACCCAGGCGGATGAAGAACATCACTCCGAGGTTATTTTCATCGGGCCGGATCTGGTCAGAAAATTTTTCCCGAACGTGGATCCGATTGGAAAAGAAATCCGCGTGCAGACGCACACTTACGAAGTGGTCGGCGTGGCGGAGCCGCTGGGAAGCGCCTTCGGAGAATCGCAGGACAATTACATGGTCATGCCAATCTCCACGTGGCGGAAAGGCTGGCATACGAACAATGATTGGGTCGCGATCTTCGTGCAGGCCCCGAACGCCGAGATGATGCAGGCAAGCCAGGACGAAGCGCGCATGCTGTTCCGGGCCTGGCGGCATTTGCCTTACAACGCCCCCGATAATTTCGCCATTCTGGGCTCCGACTCAATCATGCAGTTGTGGCATGACCTGACGGGAAATTTGGCCTTCGTGGCCATGGCCCTGGTAAGCGTCTTTCTGGTCGTCGGAGGGATCGTGATTATGAACATCATGCTTGCCAGCGTGACGGAGCGGACGCGCGAGATTGGGCTGCGGCGCTCGTTGGGAGCCAGGAAAAAGCACATTATGCTGCAGTTCCTGACGGAGTCTGCCGTGCTTGCCGCCACGGGTGGGTTGATTGGAATTCTGGCTGCTTACTCCATTGTGTTCCTTGTGAAGACCCTCTTTTCGTTCCCCATGGAGACTCCGTTGAGTGCGGTGATTCTCTCCCTGTGCATGGCGACGGCGGTCGGTCTCTTTTTCGGAATTTTTCCAGCCATGCGCGCGGCCAAGCTGGATCCCATCGAAGCCTTGCGTATGGACGGGTGAGGAACAAAATGGCGCAGGCACATGGCGAAAACCTGAAACAGGCACTGGACACTTTGCGGACCCACAAACTGCGCAGCGCGCTGACCGTGTTCGGCGTCGTATTGGGTGTAAGCGTAATCATGCTGGTGGCGGCGCTGATCGAGGGTTTTGACCAGAAAATTCAGGAAAATATCAAACAGTTCGGCGCGGATACGGCGTTCATCACCAAATGGGACCAGGGACGGCACGGCGGACCGCCGCCGCTGGAGGAACGCCAGCGCAAACCGCTTACCGTTGAGGACGCGAAGGCGATCCAGGAGAGGTGCCCAGCGGTCAAGACCGTAACCACTTTTCTGATGACGAAATGGGATCATGCCCACACCGTGCGTACGAAAGCCGGCCAAGTGACGGCCATCGATTTTCGCGGGGTGCAGCCGAATTTCGGCGAGGTTTACGCCAATGCCGCGACCCTCGAGGGCCGCTTCATCAGTGAAGGAGACGATCTCCACAAGGAAAAAGTGGTCATGCTCGGGGAGAACGTGGCCCCGGCGCTTTTTCCCGAGGGGCATCCCATCGGAAAAGACGTGATGATCGACGGATCAGACTTCCAGGTCGTCGGCGTCGTGGAAAAACCCAAGGGCGGTTTCGGCATGGGGGATGAAGACCGGCGCGTGCTGATTCCGATCAGTACGTTTCGCAAGGTCTATCCCACCGCGGACGAAGTCAATATGCGCGCGCAGGCCTACCCCAAGATGCTGGACCAAGCCGTGGACCAAATCCGCGAAGTGCTGGAGCGGCGACGGAACGTGCCGTTTGGAGGGAAGGACAATTTTTCGATCGCGACCGCGGAGCAGCAGGTGGAGGAATTTCATAACATCGTGGGAAAGGTGGCGCTGGCGACGGTGGTGCTGAGTTCGATCGGCTTGCTGGTGGGCGGAATCGGCGTGATGAACATCATGTTGGTCAGCGTGACGGAGCGGACGCGCGAAATTGGAATCCGCAAAGCGATTGGGGCCAAGCGCGCAGATATCACCTGGCAGTTCCTGCTGGAAGCGATGACCCTGACGGGGGCCGGAGGTGTCATTGCGCTCGTAGTGGTCAACGCGCTGGTGTTGCTGATCCGCGTGACCCTGGAGTGGCCCGGGACGGTTCCGGTGTGGGCGGCCGCGACGGGGGTTGCGGTCAGCGTGAGTATCGGATTGATCTTCGGGGTGTGGCCGGCGATGAAAGCAGCCAAGCTGGATCCCGTCGAAGCGCTGCGCTACGAATAGCGCCATCGATTCTTTTCTTCCCTAATCTCCAGCCAATTTGAATCGAAGCTACTTCAGGAATGCAGCGGTTTTTACAGTCGTTGACGCGTGTCCCGCGGCTGGCGCCGGCGCGCCCGGCCAGACGACATCGAGGGCGAGCTCGCGCCGCCGCAGCAGCTTGGCATGACGATTGACACGAACGGCCAGAGTGTTGTCCGCGTCTGAGCGGATTTCCGCCAGGCCTTCCTTTTCCAGTTGCAGGCTGCGATCTGGTTTGTAAAGCGCCACGCGGAACTGATGTGAACCGGCGGGAAGTGCATGCTCAAAGTGGACTGGTTGGCCTGGCTTATCGGTCACCAAATTTGTGGTGAAGAGCAATTGGTGATCTGCGAAGATCGCCAGTGTGCCTTCGGTGACCGCCGAAGTAATTTCGATGTGCAGGCCGGGAGTCAGAGCCGCTTGTGCCGCCGGTTCATTGAGTACCGGCAACGGCGGAACGGCCACGAGAGACGGCATTGAAGGAGAGTTTTGCGAATCACCGCGTTCCTTGCCACGACTTGCGGCAAGCCTCGCCGTGCGATTGATCCGTGGCGCAAGAGTTTTTTGCTTGGACGGCGGCGCAGGTGCGTCGGAGGTGTCCGGCTGCGCAGCCGCCACAGATTGCGGCGTGTGACTATACGCTTCATACGGCACGCCCGGAAGAAAATGCGGATGCGCGGGAGCAGGAGAAAGGGCGTACCGGACGCTGAGGGAGCGTGGAAGCTGAATTGACGCAGCCAGGAGCAAACAAGCGGATGCGGCGAGCCACACGTCATACTGCCGAACCGGCTTCGACCACCAGGAACGCTCTTTGATTTGAGGAGCGCCAGGTTGCGCCTGGGATCGCGCCAAGGGATAGAGGGCTGCCGCAAGGTCATCGCACGAAGCGAAGCGGTCCTCGGGATTCTTGGCCAGGCAGCGGGCAACGACGCGGTCGAGCGCGGGAGTCACCGCCCTATTGCGCTGCGAAGGCGGCATGGGAGCAGCGTTCAGAATCTGGGCGCAGACCGCACCGACGGAGCTTCCGTCAAAAGGACGCGCGCCCGTCAGCATCTGATAAAGAACAATGCCGAGAGCAAATTGATCGGAACGTGAATCCTGGGGCCGGCCCTCAATTTGTTCGGGCGCGAGGTAGGCGGGCGTCCCCATCAAGCGGCCGGAGCCGGAGACCTGACTGGCAAAGCGTGCAATGCCGAAGTCGCCAAGCTTTACCTTGTTTTCCGGCGTGACGAGGATGTTTCCTGGTTTGACGTCGCCGTGAAGGATTCCAGCGCGATGGGCAATCGCGAGCGCGCCGGCCAGATCGGCGGCCCAGGCGCAGGCACGCTGCGGCGGCAACTGGGACGGATCGAGGTGATGCTCGAGCGTCCTGCCGGCGATGTACTCCATCACAAGGAATGGAGTGCCCTGCTCGTCGATTCCTACGTCGTAAAGCTGAACGATGGCGGGATTGGAAAGTTGTCCGATGATTTGCGCTTCGCGCAGGAACTGCTGCTCCTGGCCTTCCCCGAAACCGTTGATGAAGGTCTTGAGGGCGACGGTGCGGCCGATGACGTTGTCACGCGCTTTTTCCACGCGGCTCGTGGCGCCGGAACCGAGAGGCTCGAGGGCTTCGTAACGGCCTTTTTGCAGTGTGATCATTACGCAGAGCGCAGCAGACGCGCAGCGCGGTCGCGCTGGCCATTACCATTAGTTGGTCGCGGCACGGGAGATGGAATCGTCTTCCAGCGCGCGAGCGGATAGAGCTCGTTCGCAAGAGCTTCGGCCGTGGCATAACGTGCGGCAGGATCCTTTGCGAGGCAACGCGCAATGAGTTCGTCAAAGCCGGCCGGCACGGATGTATTCGCGTGGGACGGCGGGAGCGGCGTCGAAGAGAGAACCCGGCTGCAAACGCCCTGAAGAGAATCGGCGTCGAAAGGCCGGCGGCCCGTCACCATTTCGTAGAGCACAACAGCCAGGGAGAAAAGATCGGAACGCGCATCTTGTGGTTTGCCCAAGATTTGCTCGGGGCACCAGTAGGCGGGAGTCCCGGCCAGCGGAGTGGCCACGGAATCGCGGCTCGCGAGTCGCGCCATGCCGAAGTCCATCAGCTTCACGCGGCCGTCGGCGGTGATGAGCATGTTCGCCGGCTTGACGTCGCCGTGAATCACCCCCTTACGGTGTGCCGCGCCGAGCGCCGAGGCGACTTCCGCAGCCCAGGCGCAAGCCTTCGGGAATGGCACGGTGCCCTTGTCCAGGATTCGGTCGAGTGTTTGACCTTCGAGAAACTCCATGACCAGGTAGGGCGTTTGCGTGGATTCATCGATGCCCATGTCGTGCAGCGTGATGATCGAAGCGTGCGAGAGCTGGCCCACCACGCGCGCCTCCTGAATGAAGCGCTGCCGGGCCTCGCCACGCGCTAATTCCGCAGGGAAAAGCTTGATGGCCACGGGGCGCCCGATCATGGGATCGTGGGCGCGCGCCACACGGCCATGGGCACCGGTTCCGATAATTTCTAGAATTTCGTAGCGTCCGACTTGCACGGTGGTCTCCCCCTCAGATGGAGCGTTCCGTTTGCAGGTCCAGAATAAGAAAAACGGCTGAGCAATCAAATGAAGCGAGCGTCCTGTTTTGGAGGGTACGGAGGTACTATGAAAAAATCACCTAGGTCAGTCTCTAAGTGACTCACTCTAAAGCGGTTAACTGGAATTCATGCACGGGGAAGAAGGGAGGGCCAGGTCGGCCAAGACAATGCAACCGCAGAGCCGCCAGGCGCGAGGGCGGCAGACCCGGGAAGACGGTTCCGATCTCGGAGGGGGGCCAACAACTGAGTTTGAATCAACGGCGTGAAGTGAGCGCGTGGAGCGAGGCCAGAGCCGGCGCGGAATTCAGGCGCGCGGGAAAATCGCGGATGAACGATTTCATCGCCGGGTGCCAGAAACCGTTGAATCCAAAAAAATACATCTCCTTCAAGGCTTGTTCGGGAGGCCATTTTTCGAAAGCCATGCGATAGGTGGCAACGAATACGCTGGTGCGGTCGTCGCCGAAGCGGCAATGCACGAAAACTTTTTGCTTTGGGCCGCTGAGGAAAAGAGAGAGAAATTGGGCCACCTGTTCGTTCGTTGGCGGAGACCAGCCGCTGACGGGGATGTGCACGAAGCGCATGCCCAGCGATTCCGCCTGCTTGCGTTCCCATGCGACTTTTTCGCGGTCCTCGCCGCGGAGATCGACGATGGTCGTGACGCCCAACTTTTTCAGTTCCGATAGTCCCTCTTCCTTCGGTTGCGCGCCGCGGTAGAGAATCTCGTTGATTTTTCCGGCGTTGTGGATTCCGGGGATCTTCAGTTTTTGCCCGTAGGCGGACTCCATCACAGGCGGGGCGGAATTCTGCGCGTTGGATTGCGCAGAAAGATGAAACGGGATAATCAGAAAGATACACGAGAGGAAAAAGGCGCGCTTCATGACGAGTTGGATGCACATAGTGTAGCGCGCGCCGCAGAGAGACGAAAACGATTGAAGCGACGGCGGTTGCGCGGAAAGTGCACCACTACAAATAGACATGATGCGAAAACGTCAACGACATTTTGCGTTTTTCTCTTGACAGGAAATTTACATTCGCTGATACTGCGATTCCAGATTCGGGGGACGTGGAAGCGCCAGACGGACCGAGTCAGGGATGAACTAAGGTCCGTGTGGGCCCACGAAACGGCCCGGGTTCTAAGCGAAAAAAACCGAGCGCGAAGTACCTGCTCCGCGCCCGTACTTTCGGCGGAGCACCTCTGTTGGGCTGAGTGCCAACCACCAGCCAACGGCAGAGCATTGGCGTCTTTGTACTGTTTTTTCAGCTTAGAGGAGCCTGCTGAGCCCGAATAGAAGCAAAAAAACCGAGCGCTCCGCAAGGGGATGCCTTCCCGCTAGGCGGCCTTTCAAGAGGCTGCGAGCCGTTGCGCTTGGAAGAAACGACGTCGAGATCAGCCTTACCCACCGTCTGGCGTCCAACAACCAAGCGTAAAATTGTATTGTGTGATTGCGCTTTCAAATGAGTTTCGACCAGAGCCTTTTTTTCGCTTTGGCCGAATCGGTCCGGGTGCCCATGGAGTGGTAACCGGGGCTCGTACCCCGGCGATGGGAGTCCAAATCTCCCCACCCGGACCAGTTCGGTTACATCGGTGGCGGCGGTCGTCTATAACCCTTAGGACGCCCAGCCTGTATCTGGGAAGATCCGGAGGAAACCGGACCGCCGCCCCGCCATTGCTTGAAGAAGAAGCTTCCCCAAGCAAACTCAAAAGATGCGATTGTCTCCAATTGCGTTACGACAAGTCTCTGCTGAAGTGACGTTTGTGAAGAGAAACTGTGAGCGTCACAGGCAGATATCGAAATTTGCATGTCAATGCTCAATGAGAATGCCCTTGAGCATGTTTAGCTGCCGCGGATGAGGTGAGAATATTCTTCGAAATCGCGCTAAGCAATACTTTTCTCGTCCTCTGTGCTTCCTCAGACTCGGGGAACTCTACCACAATTAGTAGCATATTTGGCACAAGGCCCCAATATTTTGCGATATGGTTGCTTTTTGTCTTGACAGGCATTTCGCATGGGTTGATACTGCGCTTCGCTGAACTGGGGGAGCGTGGTAGGGCCGAGTTGGTCTAGTCGAGGGGTCTCGGGGATGACCAACGGAGAAACCACTGAACCCGCCCGGCACCAAACAAAAACTTGGAATGCGAAGACCCGCTCCGCGCTATAGAGCGAAGTAGGGCACCGCTGTGAAGCCTCACCAAGCTAGGAGAGGCTGACACGGGGTTTTTGTTTTGTCATCGTTCATGGTGTGCCTTTTTCTTGATCTGTGAGGAAGTTGCGCTTTGAAAAAGCGCAACTTCCTCACGGCTCAAAATTTATTACATCATTGAGCTGATCGGTCTCAGCCGAAGTAAACTAGGGGGAGGCCTCCGCGCTGGGGCAGCCCTGAGATGCGGAGGATAGGGATGGCTACAGTGAAGCCGGCATTGAACGGAAAATCTCCTGCCACGGATGCGGCCGCTGCGAACACAGTGGGCGGAGCGGGGACAGGTCTGGTCTTCGGGCGGTATTTCACCGATGGGAAGAAATCGCCGTTCGACGCGGTCGAATGGGAAAAGCGCACCGCGCTGATTGCCAACGAAAAGGGAGTAACGATCTTCCGCCAGGAAGACGTAGAAGTGCCCAAGAGCTGGTCGCAGACGGCCACCAACATCGTCACCAGCAAATACTTCAGCGGAAAACCCGGGACACCGGGTCGCGAAGGATCGGTGCGGCAACTCATCAGCCGCGTGGCGAATACCATCGTGCGCTGGGGCGAACAGGGCGGGTATTTCGCGGACGCGGCATCGCGAGAAACATTCCGCGACGAACTGACGCACCTGCTTGTCGAACAGAAGATGGCGTTCAATTCGCCGGTGTGGTTCAACGTGGGCGTGCAGCCGAAGCCGCAGTGCTCGGCGTGCTTTATCAACTCGGTGCGGGACGACATGGGCTCGATCATGGATTTGGCGAAGACCGAGGGCATGCTCTTCAAGTG
>Ga0209180_10000372_pt1 | contig 20616 bp, 23 predicted proteins | sample CZO8metaG_3_FD_188355 | JGI IMG/M metagenome (GOLD analysis project Ga0209180, IMG submission 188355) | Vadose zone soil microbial communities from the Eel River Critical Zone Observatory, Northern California, USA - CZOApr15con2H2.8 metaG... | ecosystem: Environmental > Terrestrial > Soil >...
TCGACGCGGTGGAAACGCTTCCGCCCGCCGAGCGCCGCATCATTATTAGTACGCGTTCACTTGAGGGAAAGAGCGCGGAAGTCAGTGTGCGCGATTTCGGTACCGGCCTGCCCACAGACGGGCCGGAGAAGGTTTTCGATCATTTCTTTTCCACAAAAGCGGAAGGAATGGGCATGGGCTTAACAATCGCCCGTTCGATTGTTGAAGCGCACGCCGGCACGCTCGGAGCAGAAGACGCCGAAGGTGGTGGTGCGCGTTTCTTCTTCCGCTTGCCGGCGGCGCAAGGATCGCTGATAAGTAAAGCCGCATAAGCAGGAGCGAGCAGGTATTGTGATCGATGCAAAGGGGCAAGTTGAGGGGAGAACTCAAGGTATGAGATCCGAAGCATCCTCCGTCTGCCTGGTTGACGACGATCCATTGGTTCTTAGTTCACTGCGACATTTGTTGGCTTCGGATGGAATCGCGGCGCATTCCTTTGACAAAGCAGAGACTTTCCTCGCCCACATCGAGCCCGCGCGACGCGCGCGAATGGCAGCGTCTTACCAAATCCGTTGACGCGATGTTGACGGTATAAGCGTCCGAAGTGGTCGCGCACCGGGACTCGAACAATTCCACGCGCATGCGCGAGGCGAAGGATTTCGTTCACGGTGTTTTTCTACGGCTTGAAAACTTTTTGCTGCAAGACTGCGCAAGTTGGCGAAACGCTCCGCGAATCAGTTTGCCTAGCGCCACCTCTGCGCATGCGCGCGTGGAGCTGTTCGATCAGATCCCTTTTAGTGCGAGATCGTGCGTGTCGGCCGTTTTTAACGGCGAGTTCGGTAATAGCCGTGATGCCAGCGTGCATACTGACGGTGCCAAATCCAGGTGCCCGAAACGAGTGGCCCGCGCATTGCGACGGAGGAATTCATTACATATGGCCATTCAAATTTGGGGCGGAGCTTGCCCTCGTTATCATTTTGGCGATTGCGGCCCACATTCCGCGCAAACAGAACAAAGCGGCGAAACAGCATCACTAACTTCTCTTTGACAACTTTGCCAAATTGACCGCTCCAATTCCGCGCAAAGAGAACAAAGCGACGAAACACCACTACTAATTTCTCTTTCACAACGTCTCCAATTTCATTTCGTGGCGCGACCAAATGTTGGCCCTGTTTACAAGTCGCGCTCTCCCGCTCGTTGCCCTCAGCCGGGCGAAAGGAAGATATGTGAGTCGCAGGACCCAAAAGGCAACCACACCAATCTCTCCTGGAACTTTGCCGTCCTGGACGTCGGCGGAATGAATCTTTTTCTGCGGCCGCCAGATAAACGCTGAGAAAGATCGTTGATGCTGCGCCCCACGACCGAATCCTGCAGCGCCACCGCCGGCGCGCGCCGGCTGCCTTCGGGTCAGTGCATGGCTGCGTTGTATTTCGGTTCCTTGACCTGTTTGCGCACCGCGGCAAAAACCTGCCCGATTGCCATCTGGCTGGCATGATTGGCAATGAATGACGGGATGACTCCGCCGGAGTCCGTATAAATCGAATAAGTGGCGTGCGTTTTATCGATTCCATCAGGCTCAAGCAGCCAGGCGCCTTCACACACTTTGACTCGAACGACGCCGGGTTTCTGCGGAGGACCGAGCGCGTTCGCCAATTCCCAGTAATTGGTATAAACGAGCCCGCCGCTGCCCGGCCATGACGCTTGGCGCACGCGCAGGGTATAATCGCGATCGCCACAAATCTTCGGCGAAATCCGTTGGTAAGTGATTAACGAATCTTTTTCGCGCTTCAGCAGCCGGCACTCCACCGTATAAGGCATGAAGCTCGGGTAAGCGTCGATATCGCCGATCACGCCGTGGACCGCGCGACTCGGCGCATCGATGTCGCCCACCGCCTTGAATTCCTTCAACGAAGAGCCTTCGTGGAGGCGAGTGTAAATCGTGATGCCGTTAGTTTTCGTTGCGAATTTCCAGTCATCGCCCGCAGCGCCGGATTTGGGAGGCTCGGCTGCCAGGCCGATGGTTCCAGCGAAGATAAGAAATATCGCCGGAATAACCCGCGGATTCATAGGCAAGGACTATCGCATTTCTTGCAAAAACGAAAGAAGTGATCAAACATCGAAGTCAGTGTTTCACCAGCGGAACCTTCAGGATTCGTTCCGCGCGTGGGCCGTTACAAGAAAGCCGGGGCACCTTCCGAACGGTAGTTTAGGTTGCACGCGCTTTCCAAGTCACGCGCATCAAGGTAGAGTGCTGCCGTGACGAGCGCTTCGTCAAGGCGCGCAGAGTGAACGCGAAAAACTTCTTCGCTGAGCTGAAGCGGCGCAACGTTTACAAGGTTGCGATTGCCTATGGAGTCGTTGCGTGGTTGCTGATGCAGGTCGCAAGTCAGATTTTTCCCTTCTTCGAAATTCCGAACTGGGCTATTCGGCTTGTCATCTTCGCCGGCAACTCGGCTGACTCGGTTTGTTTGCGTGAAGCGGTGTAGCGCCCAAGAAAGAATAAGCCGACAGAAAGCGCCGCCACGATGAGCGCAATGTAAACCCACGCGCCGCCGCGCGAGCGCTGTCCCGCAGCATCGGCCGCTTCTGTGCGTTTGATCCCTTCGGGCGTCGCTTCAAACGCCCATGCGATGATCAGTGCGATCGGAAAGCCGATGATGATCAACATGTTCGCGGACGCCGACCGGACGGACACGACCCATCCGTACGTCCAACCGGTCAACATCGCATTGGCCCACACCGCACTTGGAGAGAAAGACGAAGCATTCGCATGGCTCGACAAAGCTTGTGAAGAACACGCGCAGTGGCTCAGCGAAATCAAAGTGGACCCGGCGTTTGATCCGCTTCGTTCGGATGCGCGTTTCACGGATTTATTGAAGCGAGTCGGTTTTTCGCCCGTTCATCAAAAAGCCTGATCGCCCGGGACCACTGACACCGTGCTGTTGGGATGCATGGAAGAAAGACCGGACGGCCATTGTAAGTCGCCCGAACGGTCTCGCCTCACGAATCCCAAAGTGCCGGCATCAAGGTTGCAGAAGTGCAATTGTCGCCGCGCGTTCGGCAGGGCATGACTCCCGCCATTCTGGAAAGCGCACCGCAATTGTATCTAAAAGGGTGATGGTCTTGCGGCTGACAGCCTGCGCCTCAACCCACTTTTGTTGCTCGGTCAAGGTCGTGTGTTGCGCCCGGAGCCGCTTCAATTGCTTCTCAAGTGAAGGTAAACTTCTCAAAATAATCGCCTCACGTCATTTAATCTTATTCAATCTCTTCATGGAATGGCAGGCCTTTTCTTCCATCGCGAGCAGAAGGTAGCACGCTTGCCCGCGGAAAGCGTCCCGGCAGCCCTTTTGCCCGGAATCGGGAATCCGTGTTGAGGGTTGCTTGGACACAGACAAGCCCCCTGCTTCCCGAAAGCCCGGTAGCCTTGGAGAAGGGTAGTTAACCCCGATGCCCCGATTTGGTAGTGGGTCAGTTTTAAAAGTGATTTGCTGAATTTATTGTTCACGTGGAGTTTTTGGTATGAAAGAGATTATTCGGGTAGTAGGAGCCGCGTCAGAGGCAGAGGCGCACGCGCTGCCCAAACCCTTCAGGATCACCATGAGTCGATCTGCAAGTTGTCATTGGCCATAATGCAGTTGGCGCAAGCCGTTAAGTCCATGGCACAGACTCCTCAGACAAAAGGTTGAGATAAAGGCATGCGAAAACAAAAGCACAGATCGAAACATCAACCGAGAAAAGAGAAGCGCGAAGATTGAGAAGGCAGACGTATTGGCAAACAGGATACTGGGTTAACCGCCTACAGGCGTCCTGCACCCTTTCTCCCCTGTTTCACTTAGCCACAGGAGCCCGATCAAAGTGGGTTAGCGGAACAATAGAATACGGAACACGTGCCCTTTCGACCAGCCAGCTTTTTATTCCGCGCAAGTCATCTCTCGCGGCTGGCCGATAGTTGCGTCCAGTGCCACACGGCCATAAGTAATACGCGCGGGGGGTGACGCATGCGTCGCATAATTTGTTTCGCGCTTTTCGGACTGCTCGTTTCGAATGGAGCAGCCTTCCCGCAAGCGCCATTGGCACGAATACGGGGCAGAGTGGTTGTCGTGCAGTTCGCAGCGCGTCCGGCGGTATTCTTTCGATACGGCATCCCCGCTCCGTTTCCGTATCCTGTGTGGAATTTCATCGCGCCAGTGCCAACGTACGCGTTGGCGCCAGTGCCAACGTACGCGTTCGTCCTCACGGGCTCGGCGAGCAACCCGCAGTTGGTGTTCAAGGACGGCACGACGTACATGGTGACGGACTACTGGCGCGTCGACGATCAGCTCCACTTCATCACGATCGAAGAAGGCGGAACGAAGTCCGTGCCGCACACCGTGCCGTTCGGGGACCTCGATGTGCAACGCACAACTGACGCGGATGCAGCGCGGGGGTTTCGGTTCCTTGTAAGAGACGAACCGATCGAGCAATGGCTCCAGCACCACGCGCAGCACACGCCCGGTCGAGTCCAGCAAGCTCAATAGATTGGCAATCAACTGTGGGGCAGGTTTGAATTTGCTGCCCCTGCGCGCCCGGAACTCTTAGTTCGTTGTAGCCGTGGGATTAAATCTGCCCAGTCGCCCGAAAGCCCGTTACTCGTACAGCAGGGTGGCAGTGAATCAGTGCAGCACATCGGCACAAGATTAGGGTCGAACCCGACAATAAACGGTTAACGCGATGCACCAGGATGGCTTTAATTCAATCCAGAAAGGTAAAAGTGCATACATTAGGCCGGCGCATCGGAGGGCAGAGCCGCGATGGTATCTGGCTCCTCGACGATGATGTCTCGATGCTCAAGGCGCTTGGCCGCTTAATGAATTCGGCCGGTTTTATTGTGGAGAAGTTTAACGATCCAGCCACCTTTCTCGCCAAGCTCCAACATGCCCCATGTCGCGTAGCACTCCTGGACGTATGGATGCCTCAAATGAACGGTTTGGAAGTGCAGGCTTGCCTCCGCCGAGATTCGCCCGAGACACGGATCATTTTCATTAGCGGACGAGACGATCCACTAGTGCGCCAGACCGCACTCGATGCCGGAGCTGTCGCCTTTCTCGCAAAACCTTTCGATGACGAGAATCTTGTGCGGCTCGTTCGAGAAGCTCAAGAAGCTGCCGCAACCTGAGAAACAGCGTAGTAATCACTTCGTCGGCACAGGCACTCCCTTGTTTGAACGTGCGCGACGTAATTGTCCCAATTCAGAGCTTCCAAGCTTCAACCTTGATCAATTTTTTGTCTCGCCGTTGGGAGGCGCAAAGAAACGATTGGGAGCTTCGGACCTGACTCGGGGTTTGCACGGGCATTCGCGCTTACGAGTGAGAGTTGGAACTTTGGAACTGCCAAAGCGGGACAAGTCGATCGCGAAGCTACAAATTGTGCCTTTGGCCGTGACTTGTCCCGCTTGCGCACGAAATCGCAACGCCGCGCGTCGGTATTTTAGAACAGACTGTAGATAAACGGAGCCAGCGTTGAGCTGCTGACAAAAATCAGCAAAACGCCAAACAGCACCAAAAAAAACAGGATCGGCGCGATCCACCATTTCTTGCGCTCGCGCAGAAACTCAAAGAATTCTCTGATGATCGCCACTCGGTTCATGGAATGTTTTCTAAAGTTTGACGGAACCGATTCCAAGTAAAGGCTTTTTCTAGAACTGACGCTCGTAATTTTCAGCCGTACTCTTTTCTCTCACGCACGGAATCCAATAGCTCGCCGACTGTTTGTCCCATCTTCGCGCGAGGAAATCTTTTTGAAATAGACGAGCCAGCAATCCGATCGGCGTGACGAACAGGAAGAAAAACAGCGCCAGGATCACGTTCGACATCACAAGTCCGAGCGTGAAGGCAAGTGCCATCCACGCGAAATAAATGTATTTCAACGCGCGCGGCCAGATTGCGCCAAATGCCGTCAACACCGCGCCTACGCCGAGAAAGGATGAATAGCTCGACCTATGGCGAAGGAAAAGTAGAACGCCGAGCAAAACAAATACGCCGCCGACCGTCAGCCCGAACTTGCGCAGATCGCGAACGCCGGTCTTTAGTTTTTCAAGGTCCGCGTGGATTGACATTGTCTAATCGAGTTCAAATTCCCTCAGCCAGTCGATATCTTTGTCCAGAGGCTTCTGTTCGTTCTTTTCCAACAGGAAATTGCCAAGTAGCAAATAATCCATATTCGTTCGCATAAAGCAGATGAAAGCGTCTTCCGGCGTGGCCACGATCGGCTCGCCGCGAACATTGAACGACGTATTGATGATCACTGGGCAGCCGTATCTCTCGTCAAACTTCTTGATCATGCGGTAAAACATCGGCTGATGCTGATCCGTCACGGTTTGGATTCGCGCTGAATAATCGACGTGAGTCACCGCGGGAATCTCCGAACGAATTGTTAAGAGTTTTTGCAGGCCAAATAAATTTTGCTCGTCAGCTATAACTTCACGTCGACGATTTTTTGAAACTGGCGCGACAAGCAGCATGTAGGGACTTTCCTCGTCCAGTTCGAACCAGTCCGACAGTTTTTCGCGGAGAACGGAAGGCGCGAATGGTCGAAAACTCTCGCGGAACTTGATCTTTAAATTCATGAGTTCCTGCATCTTTGGCGATTGTGGATCGCCGATGATTGATCGCGCTCCGAGCGCGCGCGGGCCGAACTCCATTCGACCGTAAAACCAGCCGATTACTTTCTGAGCGCTAATGAGATCGGCGATTTTTTCGGGAAGCTCGTCGTCGGTCAGTTCAGTGAACGGAATTTTTTGCGTCTCCAGATAAGCGCGGATCTTATCATTACTATATGTTGGACCGAGATAAGAGCCGCGTTGCGAATCATGCACGTCATCGGCTTTGCGCTCTTTACCCAGAATCTGATGCCACGCGAACAAAGCCGCGCCGAGCGCGCCGCCCGCGTCGCTCGCAGCGGGTTGAATCCAGATGCGGTCGAAAATGCGCTCCCGCAGAATATGTCCATTCGCGACGCAGTTGAGCGCGACTCCGCCGGCCAGACAAAGATTTCGTTGTCCGGTTTGCTTGCGAACATGCCGCGCCATTCGCAGCATGATCTCGTCGGTCACATCCTGAATCGAGCGCGCGAGGTCCATATCGCTCTGGGTCAGTTTCGATTCCGGTTTACGCGGCGGCCGATCGAACAAGCGATTGAATGCAGCGTTGGTCATGGTGAGACCGACGCCGTAATTAAAATATTTCATGTTCAACCGGAACGACCCGTCATCTTTGAGGTCGATCAACTCGCGCAGAATTACATCGCGATATTTCGGTTGGCCGTAAGGCGCGAGTCCCATCAATTTGTACTCGCCGGAATTGACTTTGAATCCGGTGAGATAAGTAAACGCGGAGTAAAGCAGCCCAAGGGAGTGCGGGAAACGCAACTCCGCCAGCATTTGAATGTGGTTGCGGCTCCCGACACCGTAGCTGGTCGTTGTCCATTCACCCACCCCATCAATGGTGAGAAACGCCGCTTCCGAAAACGGCGATGGAAAAAACGCCGAGGCGGCGTGCGATTCGTGGTGTTCCGGAAAAAAAACTTTGCAATCGCAGCCGAGCTCGCGCCGGATCAGTTCTTTCATCCAAATGCGCTCCCGGATCCAAAGCGGTATCGCGATCAGAAAACTTTTCAGGCCGGCCGGCGCATACGCGAGGTAACTGTGCAGAATTCGGTCGAATTTGAGGAACGGCTTTTCGTAGAACGCCACACATTCGAGCTCGTTGACGACGATGCCGCCTTCGCGGAGGCAATACATCACTGCGTGCTTCGGAAAACTCGCATCATGCTTCTTGCGCGTGAATCGTTCCTCCTGCGCCGCTGCGATGATTTCTCCATCGCGGACCAGACATGCCGCACTGTCGTGATAAAAAGCGGAAAGACCGAGGATATTCACCGGCGAAGGCTATTACGCGAAAACCCTCGGCAACCTGCTTTGCGCACCGATCTCACTGATGAGCGTAGTAATCAGTCGATGCGCGCGCCAGATCGGTGTCGGTCACGAACTTGGCGAATAACGCATGGCCCGCGGCGTTGAAATGATTGTCCCCAACATTGAATAGCTCCACCCCGGCAATCGCAGACTTCAAGAATTCCGGATACGGTTCGCGGTAACTCACTCCCATCTGAGTCAGACCCGCCGCGATTAACGGTGCAAAAGGATGATTTCGAGGCAGATGGTCTTCGACATGCGGCTTGTAGGGAACGAAGACCACGTAGAACTCCGCATGCCGTGCCTCGACCGCCTCCTTCAGTTTTTTCAAGATGGCAAGAGTCAATTCAATGCCCTTACGATTAGTCTTGTACGCGACAACGTCGCTCTGTTTCTGTTGTTTCCGCAGCAGTCTCTTAATCGATCCGACGCCTTGATCGGCGAGGTTCCAAACGCGGTAGTCCCGCTTCAGGTTGCGACGCAGGTTGTCAACTATGCTGTATCGAACATGATCGTCGTGTAGAACTAATTGGTCGCCATTCAACGTGAAATAAGGCTTCAGATAAGAGTACTGCTTCGGAGCGAGGTTGTTTTCGACATCATTATAGAGTGTGAACGCGACCACGACCTGATCGACATCGAACTTTTGGCCTCTGAGCAGGTAAAACAAATACTCCTGATCCGTGCCGTAACCGGACACACCGCAGTTGATGAGCTCCTCATTCGTTCCATGCACCTCTGCAGTAGTAAAAAGTTCCTCCTGACTGACGCCCACGCCCCAGACGTACGAATCGCCCAGCACGAGAGTTCGCTTTCCTCCGGACGTCCTCTTTAGTTGCATGTCGTCGGGGCCGCGCAGCCCGAATTGGTTTTGATGAACGAAATCATCCCCCTTTTCGCCCCAGGTGATGTTCTCTATCGGTGCCCAACCCAATTCGTGATCGAAACGATAGAAACGGCTTTTTTCGTTAACTGCGACGCCGAGGTGCGGCGCCAACAATCGCAACGCCACTTCAACCAACAACGCGACAATTGCGAAACTGATTAAGACCGCGGCAAGTCGAAACAGAATCGCTTTCATAATTGCATTTTGAGAAAGTTCTCATCGACACGCAAACATTCTGCCAGCGGCAATGAGCGTTGTTTTATGTTTGTTAGGTGTAATTCTGGCGCGCGCCTTTCGTTAGCGGTTATCTACGGAAACAGGGTCGTGTGAAACTCCTCGGGCGAAACGCTAACGAACTTGGCGCAAACAAGAATTCTTCAAAACCGCCGATTACCGAGTCAATGCAAATTACGGCTTTTGCGTGTCAGGTCGCGCCGGGCCCCGAGTAAGAATTCGGAACCCGACACGCGTGCCGGTGTTGGTAGGGTTTCGGTATCGTTTTAGAACCGCTCACGAGGACACTTGAGCTGCTTGTGAACGACCCATTCGCGATATCTGTCGCGATAATTGTGAATGTCGACCACCGCTGCTGAATGATATTGTCGGGCTAGGCCTGCCGTAGTTTGCGCGCGCCGACCGAAAAATCTCGGGGCAATTCAGCCAGCTTTTCCATTACCAGCATCGAACCAGCCGATCGCCATTTTTCAGCCAAGCCTTGATGAATCAATTCATCACATACCTTCAACACGCCTGGCTCGTAATCTGGCGCTATCTCAGGCTTTTGCCGTTTTCGAGATTTATTTTTCAAGCGAATCCAAAGACGATTCAGGTTCCGGTCGGCATCTCGCCATTTGAAATTCTGATTTGGCAAAGCGTCATGAAATGCCACCAGCGCTGGCTTTTCGTCTGACGCTTGCAGCGCGTTCCAGTGCGCGACTACGTCCGCGAGCACTCCTTCAAAAGTATGATCGCCATCGATGAACAAAAATCCGAATCTCAAGTTTGGCAGCGGCACATGCGAATCGGCCAGCAGTAAATGCACGCGTGCCTTATGTTCGGGACGCGCCAGATAATCTTTGCACGCGCGGTCTTCGTTGGACCTGTTGTCGATCGAATAAATGTTGCGAGGTGGTCCGGCGGCGGCCGCGAGTAGAACAGTAGATCCGGCAAGATTGCGACCGACCTCCAGAATATTTCCGGACGTGGCTTTTACCGCCTTCCACAACAGTGCTGCTTCGTCGAAACCCTGGCGGATGAGGCCACGATTTCGACTATCGCAAGTAAAGATCCAGGCCAGATCTTCAAAGCCTTCACCGGCGCTCTGCTTTGATTCTTCCACCGGCCGACAAAAACCCGACTCATCGTTGCGCGCAAGTTGTCGATCCAGTTTCGCGTTGCGCCAAAAGTAGTACTGTTTCGAGCGTGCAATCGGACAGCAAGACGGGACAAACACCCGCGCCGAACTCGGCGCGTCCGCGTCTTTTTCGCCGCCGAAGGGTTGACCACGTAGATTTCGTAGTCGCCGGTGTGCAAAAAGCCGGCACAACCGCGATCCACGATTTTCTGGCTCAGCATCCGTACATCGCCCTGCTCCGCGACCAGGCGCTCCATTTTTTCGACAAAGAAGAACATTTTACCGGCGAGCCGGACTATCGGATTTTGCTCGGGAACTTCGATCCCGGCTGGCGGTGGCGCGTGGCGGGAGAGGTCACCGCTGATTATCTTTATTATCCCCGTGCGCTCGAGCGCATCGCCCGCTACAACCCGAAAATGAAATTGATCGTTTCACTGCGCAATCCGGTTGAAGGCGCGTTTTCCCAATGGAACATGCGGCGCGACAAAGGACAGGAGCCGCTGGAATTTCTCGATGCGCTCAAGCGCGACCAGGAAATCGGGATCTGGAAAGGGCCGCGTGGCAACGCCTACCTCGCCCGCAGCCTTTACTCCCCGCAACTCGAGCAGGTTTTCAAACTCTTCCCGCGCGATCAGGTGTTCATTATTAAGTACGAGAACTTCCGCACCGATCCTTTCCCCCTGCTCGATCGGATGTTCGACTTCCTTGGCGTGCCCAGAAAATTGGGTTTGAAAAACGAACAGCGCAACGTCGGTTCTTATTCGCGAAAGCTAACTTTCGAGGAACGCGAGCATGCGGGCGGCATTTTCGACGAAGATATTGCCAAGATCGAAGTGCTTCTTGGTTGGGACTGCGGTGATTGGCGCTTCAAAACGTCCATTTCAGCGATCGCTTGAATTTTCGCGAATCCTCAGCGTTCAGACGTTGCTGCCGCTCCATTTTAGTTTCTGGCGGACCACACTGAAAAACGACATGTCCGGCATTGCCGCCAACTGCATCGTCTTTTTCGCTTTCCGAATCTGAACGGTCGCGTCCTTCGCGATCCGGAGCGGCTCACGTCCGTCCACGGTTAGATAAACCGGGTAATCCGGCTCGCTCGCTTCCACTTCGATCACCGACTTTTCTGAAACAATAATCGAGCGATTCGTCAGCACGTGCGGGCAGATCGGCGTGATCACGAATACACCCGATTCCGGCTCCAAGATCGGCCCGCCCGCGGAAAGCGAGTAGGCGGTGGAACCTGTCGGTGTCGCGATAATCAACCCGTCGGCGTTGAACTCGGTCAGTGCTTCGCCGTTCACCCGTGTCCGCAATCGAATCAGGCGCGACAATTCGCCGCGGCTGAACACGGCGTCGTTCAGCGCAATCATCGGTTTGTGTTTTTCCGTCGAATCCCGCAAAATGACCTCGAGCAGCGCGCGATTGCTAAACGTCATTTTTCCCTTGGCGATGCATTCGACCGCTTCGCGAAATGCTGGTGAGCTCGCGCAGGTCAAAAAACCAAGTGATCCCACATTGATTCCAAAAATCGGCGGACTCGCTTCGCCCAATTGCCCGGTCACATTCAAAATCGTTCCATCGCCGCCAACGACCACGAGCAAATCGGCCTTGCCTCCCAACTGAGCAATTGTCATTTCGGAACGTTGGCCACTGACTGCCGCCGTCTCTTTCTCGAGCAGGATCGACATCGAGAAGCGGGCAAACTCCGCCGCGAGTGAGTTCACGAGGTCCCCCACTCCGGGTTTACCGGGGTGCGCGATTAATCCGATCGTTTTCGGATGCATATGAAAAATTCCTGGTTCCCGTCGGTTCCGGTGATTGTCGATGGAACGAGACCGACCACATGATAGTTCGCTTCCTCAACAAACTTCACAATTTTTTGTTGCGCTTTTTCGTGCAACGCCGGCCCGCGCACGATTCCGCCCCGGCCGACATCTTTGCGTTGCAATTCAAATTGCGGTTTGATTAGCGCCAGAATCATAGCCTCTGGAGCTATCAACTCGAAAGCCCGAGGCAAGATCAAAGTCAGCGAGATGAATGACACATCGATCACGCAAAGATCGGCAACCTCGGGAATGTCTTCGCGCGAAAGAAATCGGGCATTCACTTTTTCCATGACTGTCACGCGCGGATCGTTTCTCAATTTCCAAGCGAGTTGACCATGGCCAACGTCCACTGCAAATAGTTTCGCCGCGCCGCGTTGCAACAAACAATCGGTGAATCCGCCCGTTGACGAGCCGATGTCGAGAGCGGTCTTTCCTTTAACTTCGACTCCGAAAAAATCGAGCGCGCCGCCGAGTTTTAACGCGCCGCGACTCGCAAACTGTGGCGGCTGCACAATCGAAATTGGCGCGTCGATTTCAATCAGCTCGGCCGCTTTTGCGAAGACGCGGTCCCCCACCCTGACTTCGCCCGCCATGATCGCACGTTGCGCACGCTCACGGCTCGCAAAAAATCCGCGCTCGACCAAGGTCTGATCGATTCGCGCTTTTTTTGCTTTGTTCATCACCGCTCGCAAACTTCTAAAATCGAATCGTGAATCGCTCCGGTCGCCACCGTGAGCTGTTCGGCTGTGATGCAAAGCGGCGGCATCAACACGACCACGTCGCGAATTGGTCGGGTCAGCAATCCGCGCTTTCGCGCAGCCAGGCTGACGTCGAAGGCAAATCGTGAATCGGCCAATTCTATTCCGGCAATGAATCCGCACTGGCGAACTTCGCTTACACCCGGCAGTTCTTGCAGTTTCGCAAGACCGGCTCTCATCTCCTCGATTTTCGGCTGCAATTTCTCCAGGACATTTTCTTTCTCGAAAACCTCCAGGCTCGCCGTAGCCGCCGCGCAACCGAGCGCGTTGCCTGTGTAGCTGTGCCCGTAGGCCAACGCTTTCCCTTCCGAAACCGGACCGTCGAAACGCGAAAAAATTTCCTCCGTAGCCAATGTCATCGCCAGCGGCAGATATCCGCCGGTCAATCCCTTTCCCAAGACGACAATGTCGGCGAGAACCGATTCATGTTCGCTGGCAAACATTTTCCCGGTCCTGCCGAAGCCCGTCATCACTTCATCGACGATTAAGAGCGCACCAGTCCGATCGCACCATTCGCGCACCGCGCGCAACGTTCCCGGCGGCCAAAGTTTCATTCCCGCCGCGCCTTGAATTAAAGGTTCGATCACTACCGCCGCGATCTTTGCCGTCTCCGTCCCTGAGATTCGGTCGAGCGTTTTTGAATCGGGCACCTGTCGCGCCGGAAAATTCCATCGCGTCGGTCGGACCTGAAACATCGCCGCTGCGCCGAGTGCCGCCGCGCCCGCCGTGTCCCCGTGATAACCATGTTGAAAAGCGACGAATTGGTGGCGCCGCGAATTTTTCAGTCGCCAATATTGATCTGCGATTCGGAGCGCGACTTCGATTCCGGTCGAGCCGTCGTCGGAATAAAAAACGCGGGTCAAAGAATTTGGCTGGAAAAGATCGACAATCGCTTCGGCCAGCTCGATCGCCGCCGGATTGGTGAAGCCGAGGAAGGAAGTGTGCGCCACCTGTGCGAGTTGCGCGCGGATCGCAGCGTTAATGTGCGGATGATTGTGGCCGTGGATATTTGTCCAAATGGATGAATTCCCGTCGATGTATTCGTGCCCGCGGCTGTCGCGCAGGATCGCGCCGCGTCCTTCCACCAGAACCAGCGGTTCAAAATCGGCCGCGCACCAATCGCGCATGTCAGTAAACGGGTGCCAGACAAACTTTTTGTCGGCCGCGATTAACCGCTTTGTGTTCCACTCAGTCATTACGGTTTACCCTTTCGAAGTGCTGGGTCGACTTTCTCCTCTCCCTTTCGTAAAGGGAGAGGATGAAGGTGAGGGATTGGCCGCGTTGCGCTCTTCCAGCGTCAACCAAATCGCTTCGACAACGCTCTCAAGCTCCTCGCGAACCTGATGATTCCAGAAGCGAAGGACAGTTATCCCGGGTTTGATTAGAAATTCCTCTCGCACCCGATCTCGCTGTTCGCGAAGTCGGTAGCTATGACCCGAGCCGTCTAATTCGATGGCAAGCTTTAGCGCCGGGCAATAGAGGTCCAGTGTGTACGGATCGACCGGATGCTGTCGCCGGAATTTGTAGTTTGCAAACTTGCGGTTTCGCAGCTCGCGCCAAAGGATACGCTCACAGTCGGGCGCATTCTTGCGGAGATTACGGGCGCGAGCCGTTGTCGCACTTTTCGGCGGACGCGATTTCTTGCGAGAAGAATTACCGAAGCCCCTCACCTGAATCCTCTCCCCGCGACCGGGGAGAGGAGGACTTGCAGCTGTACGCGGTTCCTTACTCATCACGCTGATAATGACTGATTAACTTCTCGACTGAGACAACGTCATCGGCTGAGGCACGCCGGCGTTGGTATTTTCGGGCGATGACATCTTTCAACTTCAACAAATCATCGAGCAAAGGCGGATCGTGATAGGTCCAATCAATTTCGTCAGAAGTTATCGATTGAACCCGCCACTTGCCGCCGAACTTAGTCGCGCGCACTTCGCGCCTTCGTCCTTCTTCGTCTTTCTCAGTCCATATGTGTTGACTCGGCATCGCTGGAAAACCTTACATTAGCAGCCTTGAAGGATGCAGCCAGACTGCTGGTTTATTTGCTCGCGACGGTTCTCGTCGGCGCTTTGCTGGCGCCGTGTTTTTTTTGGGCGGCTCAGTCCCTGGTTGCTCACGGCTTGCTAACTTTTCTCGCGCGCTACGATTTCGAAACATTCTTTCACCGCGCGCTTCTTGTCGCCGCCGCCATTTTGCTTTGGCCGCTAATTCGATCGCTGGAAGTCCGCAGTCCAAACGATTTGCAGCTGGCGCCAAATCCGTGCTGGCGACGCGATTTACTGGCAGGGTTCGTCTTCTCATCCGTTCCCCTGCTCTGCTGTGGAGCGGTCCTCCTCGCGACACCAATTTTTTCAGTGCGCGGTACAATCAATTGGCCCGGCGTGGCAAAAGTTGCGGCTGCTTCAATCGTTGTTCCGATTATCGAGGAAACATTTTTCCGCGGACTCGTTCTCGGCGTTCTGCTCAAAACCGGACGCAGGTATATCTCGATCTTTGTAACATCGGCCTTGTATTCCCTCGTTCATTTTTTGAAAGCGCCGAATCAAACATCGCCAAACGTGCCCTGGATGTCGGGATTCAATTCAATCGCGAACGCGTTCGTCCAATTTGCAGATCCGCTTTTGGTCGCAGCTGGATTCACAACTTTATTTTTAATCGGTTGGATCTTGACCGACGCGCGGTTGCGGACTCGCTCGCTTTGGCTGCCGATCGGTTTGCACGCCGGCTGGATTTTTACCAGCGGTGCGTTCAATAAAATCGCGCTCCGCCAGTTGATCGTCCTGCCGTGGCTCGGGAAAAATCTTCTCGTTGGAATTGTGCCGCTCGCAGTCGCGTGCTTGACGTGGCTGATAATGCGCGGCTGGTTGAAATATGTCGACCGTGGCAGCACCTAGCCTTTTCCGCGGAATCGCGTCGCTGCTCTATCCGCCGTCCTGCACGATCTGCTCCTCGCCGGTGGATTTAGGCGAATATCTTTGTGGCGAGTGCGAAGCGAAGGTTTCTCGAATTGTGCCGCCGTTTTGCGCGAAATGTTCCGAGCCGTTTGACGGTGCAATCACAACCACGTTTTCCTGCGCCAACTCCGCTCATCGCTCTCTCCATTTCGATGCCGCCATCTCGGCCTACCGCAGCCGCGGCATTGTTCGCCACGTCATTCTTAATTTTAAATACGGCCGCCAAATCCATCTTCGTCATCTGGTCGCGCGCTGGCTGGTCGCCGCGTTCGACGATGAGCGACTCCGCGAACGCCGTTTCGACGCGATCGTTCCCGTTCCGCTTCATCCGGCGCGGCAACGCGAGCGCGGTTTTAATCAAGCGGCAGTCTTAGCCGAATGGCTGGGCTCGCACCTGGCTCTCCCATTGCGCCCGGCGCTGCAACGCATCCATTACACGACTACCCAGACGGCATTTGATCGCTCCGAGCGTATGCAAAACTTGCGTGGTGCATTCCGTTTACGAAAAAAGGCAGACGTGCGAAACTTACGCGTGCTTTTGATTGATGATGTTTTAACGAGCGGATCGACCTTGAGCGAATGCGCACGGGTTTTGAAAGAAGCCGGCGCGCGATCGGTCTACGCTGCAACGGCCGCCCGCGCCTGATTGCCATGGCCATTTTTAAAAAACCGACGCTCAAGGCCCAGCCCCGCAAGAAGCGCGACATTCCGCAGGGACTGTTTCAGAAATGCCCGGGCTGCAATGAAGTGATCCACGAAATCGAGCTGAATGAGAATCTGCGCGTTTGTCCGCGGTGCGATTATCACTTCGCCCTTTCGGCCAAGGACAGGATCAGCAATTTGCTCGATCCGCAAACCTTCTTCGAGATGGATGCGGATCTGAAATCGATCGACACGCTCCGTTTTCAAGGCATGGCCAGTTACAAAGATCGGCTGAAAAGTTATCAGGAAGGAACCGGGTTAACCGACGCTGTCATCAGCGGTCACGGAATGATCGACGGTTACAAGGTCGCGCTCGCAGTGATGGACTTTGGATTTCTCGCAGCCACCATGGGTTCCGTGGTTGGAGAACGAATCACCCGCGTGATCGAATACGGAACCGACGAACACGCCGCCGTCGTTATCGTTTCGGCTTCCGGCGGCGCGCGGATGTACGAAGGAATGCTTAGTCTCATGCAAATGGCCAAAACCAGCGGCGCCCTCGCGCGCCACGCCCAGGAGCGGCTTCCGTACATTTCTGTGCTCACGAATCCGACCACTGCCGGCGTCATGGCGAGTTTTGCCTCGTTAGGCGACGTCATTATTGCCGAACCGAAAAGCATGATCGGCTTCGCCGGACCGCGCGTGATCAAAGAAACGACGCACCAGGATTTGCCGAAAGGATTTCAGACTGCGGAATTTCTCGAGGAACATGGTTTGATCGACCTGATCGTGCATCGCAAAAAAATGCGCGAGGCCATCAGCCAGCTACTCGGCTATTTTTCTTCGGCGTCGTGAATCGAACCGGCGGGAGCCGAGTGAGATGGACGGGCAAGCCCGCGAGGGTCGGCGCGTCGGGCGACGCGGCGATCAATTACACCGAGGCGCTTGCCTGGCTCTACAGCCTTCAGCGCTTCGGCATCAAACTCGGGCTGGAAAATATCCAGAGGTTAATCGCCGAGCTGCATGTCGATCTTTCGAATGCGCGCGTCATTCACGTCGCTGGCACGAATGGTAAAGGCTCCGTCTGTGCGATGATCGATTCGATCTGTCGCGCACAAGAATATCGGACCGGACTTTTTACCTCCCCGCACCTCGTGACGTTCCGCGAACGAATCCGCATAAACGGCAAAATGATTTCGGAAAGCGAAGTTGCTGCTGGCCTGACGACCGTTCAGAAGCTCGTTGCTGATTGGGAGCCCCATCCAACCTTTTTCGAGATCGCGACCGCGCTCGCGCTAAAACATTTCGCCGTCGTTACAGCCGAGCCAACAGTCGGAGACACGCGACCCTCGCAGCAAGGCGAAGCACTCCCCTCACCCTCCCCTCTCCCCTCGAGTCGGGGGGAAAGGATAAAGGTGAGGGGTGAATCGAAATCCGATTCCAATGTCGACGTTGTCATTCTTGAAACGGGATTGGGTGGACGACTCGACGCGACGAACGCGATTCAATCTGACGTTGCCGTGATCACGCCAATCGCTCTCGATCACGAGCAATGGCTCGGTAATTCATTAGAGAAGATCGCGATGGAGAAAGCTGGAATCATCAAACCGCAAACGCCGGTGGTTTCGGCGCCGCAACTTCCGGAGGCCGAAAAAGTAATTCGGGCTCGCGCCGCGGAATGCGACGCGCCACTGCGGGTTGTCGATAAACCTTACGAGAAATCTGCGATCGCTTTGCGCGGCCAACATCAAAAACTTAACGCTGCAGTCGCAATCGCCGCCGTGCGCGCAGCAAAGATCGACATCGGCGATCCAGGGATCGCTCGCGGACTCGCGACCGTCGAGTGGCCGGGACGTTTTCAATGTTGGGACAAACGCACGGTCATCGACGGCGCACACAATCCCGCGGCGGCGAAAATTCTCGTCGACACCTGGCGTGAAATTTTCGGTGACGAACGCGCGACCTTGATTTTGGCGGTTCTTTCGGACAAAGATTTGCGCGGCATTTGCGGGGCGCTCGCATCTGTCGCCGACTCCGTCTTGCTCCCGAAAATCCGGACCGAGCGCGCGGCTGATCCGGAACAATTGGTGGAAGTCCTTTCCGGGACCAGTCATGCTCTGTCGTGTTCCATTGCTTCGACATTTGCGGAAGCCCTCGACATCGCGCGGGCAAAACCGGATCCGATTTTGATCACCGGCTCATTGCACTTTGCCGGCGAAGCTCTCGCGCATCTTCAGGGCAAGCCCGCCGCGTTCGAAGAATGCGCGCAATGACCGAAAGGACTACCACGAAGGACACGAAGCTCACGAAGAGCTGAACAGACATTCTAGTTCGTGTTCCTTCTTGCTCTTCGTGGTTAATTAATCCGTTTCAATTCGCGGGAACAACGGCACCGCTTTGCCGACAACGCGCCCGTCCGGCAACTTCCCCCACTCTGCATCTTTGAGCGAGAACCGTTCTTCTTTTCCGCTCAACTCCATCTTCCAATTCAATTGATCGAAAATTCCATGCGCCGCTTTCGGCAAGACCGGCGAAATCAAAATCCCTATGATGCGTAATGCTTCTGCAAGGTGATAAAGAATCGCGTTCAGCGTTTCACTTTGACTTGAGTCCTTAGCCAAATTCCAAGGAGCGAGCATGTCGATCTTCTGATTGCAACGATCGGCGAGGTAACCAGTGGCGACCATCGCAGCATCAACACTAAATTTGTTCATCCACTCCGTGTACATTTTAAATGTGTCTTTCGCCTGCTCTGCAACGACCTTGATTGAATCACTGGTGGCTTTATGGACCAGGCCTTGTCGAAATCTGTGGATCATTGTCAGTGTTCGACTCAGCAAATTCCCCAAATTGTTCGCTAAATCGGGGTTATAACGTTCAATGAGCCGATCTTCTCCGAAGTTTGCATCTTTGCCGGTGGCGATGTCGCTGATCAAGTAATAGCGAACCGCTTCGGCGCTGTATTTATCGGCGAGCGCGAATGGATCGACAATGTTGCCTAACGACTTGCTCATCTTCGCGCCGGAGATGTTCCACCAGCCGTGCACGAGTAATTGTGGCATCGCGTCGTCCGGAAAACCGATCGCGTGGAGCATGATCAGCCAATAAATGCCATGCGCCGGAACGAGAATGTCTTTGCCGATGATTTGGAGCGTGTCCTTTGACCAGCGGTCGCGAAATTCCTGCGGTTGTTTTTCGTAATTGTCGATCTTCGGATCGTAGCCCGCGAAGCTGATGTAGTTCGTGAGCGCGTCGAACCAAACGTAAGTGACGAAATCCTTGTCGAACGGCAGTTCGATCCCCCAATCGAGCCGCGATTTCGGGCGCGAGATGCACAGGTCCGAGCCCGACTGGCGGTTGTTGCTGATTTTTTCAACAGCATTGCGAAGTTCCGTTTGCCGAAAATCGGGAATGACCGCGTCTTTGCGATTGTCGATGTATCGGAGCAGCCAATCCTTGTGCTGACTCAGTTTGAAATAATAATTTTCTTCCTCGCGAGACTCCACTTGTCCCCACTCCGGTCCAAACTCGCCGTCCGGCCCGCGTTCCTTGTCGGTCAGAAATTGTTCCTGTCGAACTGAGTAGTAACCCGTTTGTTTGTCTTTATAAATTTGTCCGGCATCGAAAAGCCGTTGCAACATCCCCTGCACGACTCTCTTGTGGCGCGGATCGATCGTCTCCGCCCACGCGTCGTATTTCACATCGAGCTTTTTCCAAAGATCGACAAACTTTTGCGTGATGCCTTTGACGAATTCCGCTGGTGGAACGCCCGCCTTCGCAGCCGATTGCTGCACCTTCTGGCCGTGTTGATCGACGCCGGTCAGATAAAAGACTTTTTCGCCCTTGAGCCGGTGATAGCGCGCGATCACGTCGGCCAGCACCTTTTCGTAAGCGTGCCCGATGTGCGGCGGCGAGTTCGTGTAATCGATCGCCGTTGTGATGTAAAACGTCTTCGGCATGGCGCGGAGACAGTGCCGAAGCCTGATGACTTCGCAACTTTAAGTATGCCAGCTTTGTTCTGCGAATCGTGCGTACGACCCGCAGGGCCACGGCTGCAGCTTAGTCTTAAAGCGCTTTGCTGTTAATTTTTCGGATCTTTCCGTCAGTCACCACCCCGCCGGACGTGACGAAATCGATTTCGTAGACCTTGCCATCGACACCCTTCATGTCGACCGCCATCGCACTCTTGCCCGCACCAAGCTTTTGCTCTTCGTGGAACTTAACTGGAGTGAGGGGGAGATCCTTCCCGTTCACGGTCATATGGAA
>Ga0209180_10000376_pt1 | contig 20515 bp, 18 predicted proteins | sample CZO8metaG_3_FD_188355 | JGI IMG/M metagenome (GOLD analysis project Ga0209180, IMG submission 188355) | Vadose zone soil microbial communities from the Eel River Critical Zone Observatory, Northern California, USA - CZOApr15con2H2.8 metaG... | ecosystem: Environmental > Terrestrial > Soil >...
GATTCGGAACAGCCAGCAAGGGCCGATAATGGATTGTACGTTGGTAACCTGGATAGTCGATGGGGCACGGGGGGCCGATAATGCGGTTTAAGCAAAGGCCGATAAATCGGCGGTGTGCGCGAAGTATTGATACGCGCTCCGCTTCGCTTCGCTGAGGCCCCTACTGGTATCCGGGGTATTTGCTTAAAATCCATAATCGGCGATGGGCACGGAGTAGTGATACGCGCTTCGCTAAGGCCCCTACGGATGGCCGGAGTATTTCGTCAATGTGCATCAATTGATACGCGCTTCGCTTCGCTTCGCTGAGGCCCCTACGGATGGCCGGAGTAATGATGAAGACGACTACCCAGCATGAACAGGGGCAGGTAATACGCGGGCCTTCGCGAGCCACCAGGCCTGTTGGTCCACGCTATAAATGGATCGCGCTGAGCAATACCACCCTGGGGGTGTTGATGGCGAGTATCGACTCCAGCATCGTTTTGATCTCTTTGCCAGCTATCTTCAATGGCATCCATGTAAATCCACTTGCGCCAGGCGAAACGGGCTACTTCCTCTGGATATTGCTCGGGTATATGGTTGTAACAGCGACGCTTCTGGTGACGTTTGGGCGCATCTCTGATATGTTCGGGCGTGTCAGGTTCTACAATATAGGGTTCGCGATCTTTTCCGTGGGCAGCATTTTGCTGTGGCTGACGCCGGGGACGGGGAGCACTGGAGCACTGGAGCTGATTCTTTTCCGTCTGATCCAGGGAGTTGGCGCGGGCTTTCTCTTCTCAAACAGTGCAGCTATCCTGACCGACGCATTTCCTTCGAATCAGCGCGGTCTCGCCCTGGGTATTAACCAGGTCGCCGCGATCCTCGGCTCGGTCATCGGCCTGATCCTGGGCGGCGTCCTGTCGTACTTTAGCTGGCGCCTCGTCTTTCTCGTCAGTGTACCCGTCGGCATCGCCGGGACCATCTGGGCCTACCTGATGCTGCGCGAGATCGCGACCATTCGCGAACATCAGAAGATCGACTGGGCGGGCAACGTTACCTTCGCCTTCGGCACGACAATCCTTCTGCTTGGCATTACTTATGGAATCCAGCCATATGGCAGCGCGCCAACGGGTTGGGGGAATCCTCTCGTCCTCGGGGCGCTGGCCCTGGGTGTGGTCTTGCTAGTGGCCTTCATCTGGATCGAACTGCATGTCAAAGACCCCTTGTTCAGCCTGGGTCTCTTCAAGATCCGTACATTTGCTGCCGGAAACGCCAGCAGCTTCCTGGCCAGCATTGCGCGCGGCGGATTGCAATTCATGCTCATCATCTGGCTGCAAGGCATCTGGCTCCCACTCCACGGGTACAACTACAATGTCACACCTCTGTGGGCCGGCATTTACCTGCTCCCCCTGCTTATCGGTTTCGTGGTGATGGGTCCCCTGAGCGGCTGGCTCTCAGATCGCTTCGGCGCGCGCCTCTTCTCGACGACAGGGATGCTCATCCAGGCAACTGGCTTTCTCCTACTGACAACCCTGCCCACCAACTTCAATTATCCCTGGTTCGCGCTTCTGCTCTTCATGCTAGGTCTTGGCCAGGGCATGTTCTCCTCCCCAAATACCTCGTCTGTGATGAGCAGCGTGCCTGCGGAGCAGCGGGGCGCTGCATCCGGTATGCGCTCAACCTTCCAAAACTCCGGCACGCTGGTGAGCATCGGCGTCTTCTTCAGTATCATCACCATTGGCCTGGCCTCGGCGTTGTCATCAACGCTCTTCAACGGCCTCTCCCATGCAGGCGTTCCGGGAGCAGTAGCCGAAAAAATCGCGCACCTGCCGCCGACCTCCGCGCTCTTCGCCGCCTTCCTGGGTTACAATCCGATGAAAACGCTGCTGCCGGTGAATGTGCTGCATGCCCTGCCGATAGCTAATCAGGCCAACTTACTGGGCCGCAGCTTCTTCCCGAACCTGATCTTGCCTCCATTTACGGTCGGCTTGCACGGCGTGTTCTACCTATCCGCCGCGATGTGTTTCGTCGCCGCCCTGGCGTCTTTTCTGCGAGGGAAGCGCTATATCCATGAGCAAGCGACAGGCGAAACGAGGACACGTTCAGCAACGCTCAAAGAGGAAAAAGGAGCCACTCAATAACTAAAAATCGCTGAGGTGAAGCGAGGACTATTCAGCAGAGGACGGAGGGCTACTTTCTTTTCTCTCCTCCTTCTCCTTATTCTTTTCCTGTTCTGGAGTCAAAAGCATCTGAACGGCCTGTTGAGGACTCAGAGGAATCCTGGGAATCTTCTGCGATATCTCAGAAATCTCCTTCATAGGCAACTCGGCCAGCACCTTGTCCTTCACCGCTTTGGCCTGGCCCATACCCTTGCCCGCGTTTCGCGACATCGACTGCAGCGCCTTCGGCCCGGCAATCAGCAGGCCGATAACGAGAATCACGATTAGATCTACAAAATGAAACATACTACCTCGCTCCTCACAAAACAAAGATAGTTGCTGACGACTCTTTCTACCTTCTCTTATCATAACATACGCAAGATAGAGGGGGGCGGATATCTTTTTTCATCTTTATGCTGGCGCAACAACTTTCTGAGGCAAAGCCACCAGAAAAAACTCCCCTAAAAAAAAGGTTGCCAGCGTTTATCTTTACAGAGAGTATACAAGAAGTTGTGAAGAGGCAGGATGGCTCGATGTCTCGTGGCATTATCACCATCAGCTCCATTGAGCCATCCTGGCTGAATCATGGTAGGAGGTATTCTGGACCCAGGACTTCCCCCACACACCCCTTAATCTGGGTACACCGGTCGTGTTTCCCCCAGGACAGCGACCGGTCTCTTTTTTTGTATAAGTCCTTCCAAATTCAAGAAAAGATTCGCCCTCGGGGTGAAACATGCTTTAGCTTTTACCAAGGCAAAACTTCTATTACGATTCGGCAGGGGATTGACAGGAGGGGGCTTTAGCCCGCCGCAAGCCCCTGCGGTTTCAACCCACGAGGTTAGGCGTGTCTCGGCTTTAGCCCTGGCATGACCGCTTTTTGTTCGTTGGAAAAGAAGAGATTGATAGTACCTTGCGAACTGAATAACGTACGGGTTCGACAGCGAAGGGCTGTCGGTAAAAATGTTACCGTGTTGCCAAAGACCACGGCCACTTGCTAGAGAGATCAATGCAACGTGTAGGCCTTCCAACAAGCGTACAAAAGTATCTGGGGACAATTCGATCTCCCCAGTAGTTGGCGGTATGGCACCGCCCACGGGATGGTGGGGACGTTCCACCGTCTGCGCGTAGCTCGTCCAGGTGAAATCGGGACGAGAAGCCCCGAGGCTTTAGCCCTGGGGAGTGTCACAGTATCCTGATGAATGTGTTTTTCTTCCTATGGCCAGGACGAGCCAATTTCTCGGCAGATGGCGGAGGAAGAGCATCCCTTCCCCACCAGAGGAACCATTTTAGCAGTGACTGGACAATTCTGAAATGATGAGAGGAGCACCGGTTCTTCTATGAAGATCTACCTGGTGGATGGGACCTACGAGCTGTTTCGCAACCACTTCGGCCCGCCGCCGCGCAAGGCACCGGATGGGCGCGAGGTCGGCGCAACGCTGGGCCTGTTACGCAGCCTGCTGATGCTGTTGACCACGCCGGGCATCACCCACGTGGCCTGCGCGTTCGATCACGTGATCGAGTCCTTCCGTAACGGCCTCTACCCCGGCTACAAGACCGGCGCGGGCGTTGACCCCAACCTGCTCGCCCAGTTCCCGCTGGCCGAAGAGGCCGTTTCCGCGCTTGGGCTGGTGGTCTGGCCGATGGTGGAGTTCGAGGCCGACGATGCCCTGTCCAGCGCGACCGCCCGTTTCAAGCACGAAGCTGGGGTCGAACAGATCGTGCTCTGCTCGCCTGATAAGGATCTGGCCCAGCTGGTCTCGGGAAGCCGCATTGTTGGCTGGGACCGCCGCCGCAATACGCTCATCGATGAAGCGGCCGTGGTGGAGAAATTTGGCGTGCGCCCGCAGTCGATCCCCGACTGGCTGGGGCTGGTGGGCGATGCGGCCGACGGCCTCCCCGGCATCCCGGGCTGGGGGGAAAAATCCGCGGCGGCCGTGCTGGCCAAATACGCGCATCTCGAGGCCATCCCCGCCGATCCGCACACCTGGGGGCTCTCGGCCAGCCGCGCCGCGCGGCTGGCCGAGAGCCTGGCGCAGCACCGGGCGGAGGCGCTGCTGTTCCGCACACTGGCGACACTGCGCGAGGATGTGCCCTTGCAGGAAACGCTGGCCGATCTGGAATGGCAGGGCGCAGACGCGCGGCTGAAAGAGGTCTGCCACCGGCTGGGTGATGAAAAGTTCCCCGGGCGGGTTCCGAGGTGGCGCGAGAGATGAATGTGGCAGCGCAAATGGTAAATGCCCTACCATGTGGCTCTGTCTCACATTTGGTGAGTGGTAAATGGCGTGAATGTTCGACGATTTTTGAGGTGAAAAGGAGGAAATCGGCGCGAATGTTTGGAACGGATGGCCGCTCTCAACCAGAATCCGCGCGAGAAGCAGGCTGTTGCACGTACATGTTGTAAATTCGTAGAAGAGAGACTTCCGCAACACCCAAGCTAGGCTTTCGTCAAGCCAGGTTAGGCACGGTGGCTGATTTTGCCCAGGCGAGAACCGGGCCAAGGATTAAAGCAAAATCCGAATAGCCGTTTTCTTTCTCGGCTCGTAGAATAGATACACGTGCAAATTGCAAGAAAATCTACGCTCTCCATCAGTCATCCCGAAGGCAAGAAGGGGAGAAAAGAAAGGAACCACCGATGAACACACGTGATCAGCACCAAAGATCGCCAGATGTTGGAGGAACTCGGTCATGAGAAAAGTGATTGTCCTTGAATTCATCACCCTTGATGGTGTCATACAAGCCGGAGGCGGACCAGAGGAAGATCCCAGTGGTGGCTTCGCGTATGGCGGGTGGCAAGCTCCCTATTCCGACGATGTTCTTGGAACAGTCATGAATAGGCAGATGAACATGCCGTTTGATCTGTTGTTAGGGCGCAAAACCTTTGAAATTTGGGCAGCGTACTGGCCGCACCACGCGGACATCTGGCCGGGCGTCAATCCAGCAACCAAGTACGTCGCCTCGAATACCATAACTTCTCACCAATGGCAGCCCTCCGTGTTTTTAGGCGGAGACATGGTGGAAAAAGTCACCAACATCAAGCAAACGCAAGGGCCGGATTTGCACGTGTACGGAAGTGCAAATCTCGTTCAGACACTCATGAAGCATGATTTGGTCGATGCGTTCTGGCTCAAGATCTATCCGCTGACGTTGGGCAGTGGAAAACGGTTGTTTGCCGAGGGCACCATCCTGGCGGCGTTCAAGGTGACGGATTGGAAAGTCTCCCCAAGTGGCGTCATTATCGTGAATTACGAGCGTGCCGGCGCGATTACCACCAACACGGTGTCAGGAAGCAGACATCCCTGAGGTCGCGAGGAGCATTCCCACACCCACACGTGCTTCGACCGCGCATCACGCGCGAACGGGGGAACATCGGCAGAGTGGTGAACAGCCATTCGAGGAGGCGCGCCTGTGCCGATTTTCCACGTCGCTTTGCACGAGCCGTGAGATGCTGGTCAAGCGTCAGCTACTCTTTTTGCTGATGGCCTGAATGACCAGAAATGGCGTCCCGTCACCCGCTGACTTTCGCCATTGTATGGAGGTCTGCGAGGTCGCTTCCCATGGTTCGCGCCGATTTCCTACCATTCACCTCAAAAATGGGTCTTGCTCATTTCCGGTGGAAAACCTCAACAGATCTCAGGGAACCAAGAGGAAACGCTCAAAAGAAGCCGATTCATCTCCCATCATTGTTTTTAAACACATCAGTTCCACCGAAAGTGAGCAAGACCCTCAAAAATCGTCGAACATTCACGCCATTTACCACTCACCAAATGTGAGCCAGAACCGAAGGTTGAGCAGTTCAGCCATTGATAGCGGATCAAGCCGCACCACAAGCCAACATGTGTGGAGCGTTTTTGTACATTCGAGCAGCAGGAGCGTCCCCCTAATTCGGCCTGCTCCCGCTCCGGGGGCGGCCCGCTGCCCTGACTAAATCAGGGCAAATGAAAACCATCAGTGACCAGGCCGAGGCCTCGACGATCACCCCGGCCAGCTCTGGCAACTTGGGGGACACCACCCCACCCCGCCAGCTCCCCCGCGTGCGTGGCGACGCGACGCGAGCAGTTAGAACTGGTAGCGGGTTTGGCTGAGGCCGATGGCGAAGGCGAAGACCTTGGTGGGTTTGACGGAGAACACGAGGTTCGAATCGGTGAGCACTCGTTGTTCGTCTTCATCGTAGAGGTAAAAATACCCGTTGCGTACCTGGTATGGCCAGCTTCCCTCCCACTTGGTCGCCCACACCGAGGCGAGGCGTTCGAGCGCGTCCTGGTCGGTGATCCGCACGGCGTCGCCCTCCACCACCACGGTGAGTCCTGCTGTCTGGTTGCAGCCGGTCGTCAGAATGACGTGCGGGTTTCCACGCAGGTTGACCGTCTTCTGTGCGGTGTCGGTAGCGGTAAAGTGGATGGCCCCGTCGTGCCATACGGCCACGAGCGGCGTGACGTGAGGGCGACCGTCGGCCCGCACTGTTGAGAGCCAGAACAGCTCGGCCGTTTCCAGCACCCGACGCGTCTGCTCCCATGGCGTGACCCCTCCGCGTGGGACGCCGTGTCGGGTGTCGAGTGTTGTGATGGGTTCGTTCATCCTCAGAACTCCTTTCACTCGTTCTGTTTCTCTCGCAGGAAGCGAGAAGATAGCAGTCCATTCTCTTTGCGCGAAGGAAAACCGGAAAGGCCACAAACGACGCACGCAAAGTCACGCCATTTTGCACAATGAAGCGACCATCCATGTACTGCCTCATCCGGTTGAGGAAAACTATTGCTAGTAGTTTTTTGCGGTTCAACAAGTATGCAGATTCCTCCCGTTTCATGAGTCTGGCATACTCTCGATGAAAGCTCTTGTGTAAAGAAAGAAAAGCCCGTTTCTTTGCGCTCAAAGAGTCTGGGCTTTTCTCAAAGCAAGCTCATCCTTCACCTAAAGTGGGACAGACCCACTTCGTAAGTCATTTACCAGCAAAGAAGCGCGGAAGAAGCTTTAACACGCATGAACTGGTAAATGACGTCCGAAGTGAGCAGGTTTTGCCCTCCGACGTAAGCACTTGCCCTCCCATATGAGCACTGGTACACGCGTTTCCTGGAAAAACCGCTTCTCATCTAGGGATGCATCGGAGAAAGTTGTAAATAAACCACTCCTAAATAGGAGCGAACGATTTCTTCTGGCGATTACCTCGCCACTTTTCCCTTCGAGGTCCTACCAGGGGTAGAGCTCATATAATAAAAAGAATAAAGCATTTCAGATGTTTGAGTAGATATAGAAGATAAATTAGCCTGATAAAGGAGAACGAAGCGCTTCGCGAGTAACAGATCAGGAAATGAATGAGCACAAAGCGTTTAGGTCTTTCGGAATCAAGCCTAAGCTCGGACATGGCTAAGGATTTCGTCCACGACGCTGACAAGCGGCTGTGTTGCATCTAGTACGATGCCACTGCTGGGTACGTCTTCTTTTGTGGCGTGTAAACGTAGGATGAGTTCCCGCTCGCTCTTGCGCTTGCCCCAGTCATCATCAGGACGGCTGTCGAGCCGTTCATTGAGTGTCTCTGCATCAACGTCTAAGATGAAGATTTCATCAAAAAGGTCTATGAACTGCTTGAAATTTCTAGAACCGCCACAGAAGAAAGTGGCTTCGTCGTCCTGATTTGCTGCCAACCTCCTTACTTTTTCTACATCCCAAATATGATGTTCGTGGCCAAAGCCTTCGGTTTTCTCGCCAGTCGTTGGGTCTCCTTGGTAGGCCAGTTCTCTATCACCATCTATGGCTACGTAACCGCGTCGGCGCAGCTCTTGGCATACCGAGCTTTTGCCCGTGCCGGAGACTCCCTCGATAAGATAATTTCTCTTACCCATTGTCCTTTTCTTGATACGTAGAAGGCAATCTATTCGCGTCCAAACGCCCACGCCACCATCAGCGGGAACTCTTTTCGCCAGAACGCGCCGCCGTGCGATCCGGTCCGCTCTTTCATGACAACGTCCGCACCTGCATCGCGCAGCGCGGCCGCCCACCTCGTCGCGTTCTCAAGGAAGAACGGCTCTTGCGTGCCGGCAACAAGGTACGTGCGCGGAATCCGACTCGGCATCACCTCAGTCGGTTTGTAGCCCGCACCCGGCGAGGCGCAGAAGATCGCACCGTAGACGTCGGGATGCCGGAGCCCAAGAGCGAGCGCGAGCTCTCCACCCGCCGAGGCGCCGAACACCGCGGTGCGTTCAGTGGGCAGCGCTACTCCAAACCGCGACTCTGTCCATTGGCGCACATCTTCGACGAAGAACTTCTCATGTGCCGCGAACCGTTCAGCGTCAAAGACCGGTGAGTACTCCTGGAGTCGCAGCTTCTCGTCCGTCAGCCCGTGTCCACCAACGATCATCGTGGGCGGTACGTCAGCTGCCTCGAGGAACCGGCCCCACTGCGAGATCCTCTGACCGTCACCGGCGAAGACAACTGCCTCGGGCGGATCTGGCGGGACGTACACCGTAACCTGCCGACCACCGTCGTAGTCGAACGTCTCGGTAACAAACTCTCCTGCGATTGCTCGGTCATTCATTTTCACACCTCTGCCCTGTAAGCTTTTCTGAAATCTGGCGCATAGGTAAAGTGGACCCTCCGACTACATCCCAGTCCGTTTCGTCTTTCCCCCTGGTCCACCGCCGGGAAGTCGCGGGAGTATTCGTCTTCCGCCTGGGGTGCGCTTTGAAGCGCAGCACTCCACCGCCTGGAGAAAGGGTCCATGCTCTCCCACAGCCAGGACACTCCACAACCGAGACATGGGCTTGCCTAGCTTTTCCGGAGAGAAGCAAATTGGAAATCATCTCATCTGTTGCTCGTAGGCGACCGGGCTCAGGTATTTGAGCGTGGAATGCCTGCGAACTCGGTTGTAAAAACATTCAAGGTACTCAAAGATGGCCGAACGCGCCTCTTGCCGGGTGTGAAACGTGTGGCGCTCCATACACTCGCCTTTGAAGCTACTGAAAAAACTCTCCATCGCCGCATTATCGTAACACTCGCCCACCCGCGACATGATCCTGATTCGTTTTCGTGAAGTCAGAGAACTTGGAAGCAAGGTGACCTCATCTGGAACTGCTCACGAACGATGAAGCAAGACGACACAAGAGAGAGTACAATCGTATCGATACGTTCCATTTTTGCAAAAATGATGACCTATCATAAGGTTAGCGCCATACAAAAATGAAGGCAAGATTTTCCTTTAGTTTCAGGAATCACGGCAGAACTTTCCCTGTGTTTTCTGCTATTCCATATGGATCACGAGTGCCAAAAGCGGCAAAGCTTCAATGAGAAACCGGCAAAACTTATCTTAAATCCGCACTTGAGCAAATTACAAATACGATTCTCATCCGTAGCAACGAAAGCCAGCGAGAAGAGAATGACCTCCTCTCGCTGGCTTATCGTGTCATCTACAGTCCAGGCTTGACCTGCTCAGAAGTCCGAGCTCAGCTTACCGGCGCGAACAAGCCGAGCCGTGAGCATCGTTCAAGCTGGTCAATTGGCTGTAATATATAGTATGTTGGCGTAAAGATAGGTAGTTAGATCCTCGACGCCTATCTCGATCAGATCATGAGCCACGTCGAGACCACAGGCCACGAGGATGGCTGATAACGAGCCATGTGCATCGACAGCAACCTGAAGGAAACCATTAGCGTTGCTATCGGTACTCGCAAAGACAGATGCTTGAATATAATTCGTCAGGGTCGTGGTGGATGGAAGGAAGCCGCTGCCACGGAGTTTGATTTTGGCACAGCCGCCCGACGAGTTCACCGTATCGGGACCTGATAAGTGGGGAAGGGGTGCTGGGGCTGTCGTTCCGTCGGATATGGTAAGTATTATGTTGGTGGAAAAATGTGTAGTTAGATCCGAGCCGGCCATCTGGAACCATTGATTAGCCGAGCCGAGACCACTGACCCCGAAGTAAGCTGTGAAGGAGCCATGTGAATCGACAGGAATGAAAAAGCCACCGTAGGGACCTTGGACCTGTGAACCGGCACTTGCAATAACAGCTATGTTAGCTGAATTCGTCGTGGTCGTGGTGGATGGAAGGAAGCCGCTGCCATGGATTACGACGACAGCACCGCCGTACGACGAGGTCACATATTGGGACCCCGCTAAGTGGGGATGGGTTCCTGGGCTACTGCTACGGGCAAAGGCCGTCCCTCCGAAGGCCACAAATAGCAAGAGACAGACGGCTACGGGGACAACCAATAGCTTAAGACGGGTGGGCTTGCTCATCTAGGTTCCTTTCTGAGCTTACAAGTGGAGCGATAGTGAACGAAACAGGGGGTACCGGGCGGAGAAAAACAGGCATCACGTACTTCACTCAACCAAAGAGATATCCGGGTTTAAGCAGGTTGAAAAGTGTATCTGTGTTTGGTCCCCCGCGAAATACTATATCTCATCTATTTATATTTGTCAATATGTATCAATAAATTTTTCTACCTCAAATCATATTATTAAATATTACGTAACTAACTAGGAGTACTAGTATTACAACGAGACTTTACCAGCGCAGTCCCTGCAACTGGGCGAGAAGTCGCTTGCGATGGGAGCAATAGGCGGCGTAGTTGTGGCGCTGCTGATACGCAATCAAAGCCAGCGCCGCAGGCAGATCCAGCACGGGTTGGGGCAAGGCGACCCGCAAGAGCAAGCGCACCTGGGCGACGCTGAGTGGCAGGGAAAGGTGCGCGTCCAGGGTGGGCACCTCATCTGGCGTGGGCAAGGGACGTGTGGTCGTGGGGCGCAAGACCCCCCTCTCTCTGGTTCAGGCGCTGTTGCCAACGAACCAGGAAATGATGAGATATAATTACTCTGGTCAGTTGTTACAAGCTTAAATATATTGACATATGACATGGCAAAAGAAAGGATTGTTGACCATGTCAATGACTGACTTACAACAGACACATATTTACACCCACCGAATGAAAGAGGTTCTGTATGAAGTTTGGTATTGATATTCCAAATGGTTGGAAGATGAGTCTAGTGGATATCAAAGATCCCGTTGAAGCCTATGAGGCGATGACAAACATCGTCACAACTGGTGATGAGCTCGGTTACGATTCAGCATGGGTTGTTGATCACTTTCACACTGTGCCTACCCCAACACAGGAAATAACGTTTGAGTGCATGATGATGCTGGCTGCCCTGGCTCGTGATACAAAAAATATTCGCATCGGGCAGATTGTGCTTTGTAATAGCTATCGTAACCCGGCACTGCTGGCGAAGATGGCAAGTACACTCGATGTGTTGAGTCATGGTCGCTTAAACTTCGGCATCGGCGCTGGCTGGTATGAACATGAGTACAAAGCGTATGGCTATCCGTATCCCGATGCCCCTGAGCGCCTGCGCATGCTGCGTGAAGCGCTGAAAGTGATCCATGCCATGTGGTCCCAGGAAGAGGCTGTCTTTGAAGGCAAATACTACCAGGTCCGTGGCGCGATCAATCAGCCAAAGGGTGTACAGAAACCACATATTCCAATCCTGATCGGGGGTAGTGGTGAGAAAGTCACATTAAAGTTGGTCGCCCTGTATGGCGATGCCTGTAATGTAGGTGGCGATCTGAAGACCCTGCAACACAAGCTTGAGGTACTTAAAGGGCATTGTGAAAACGTCGGACGCAACTTCTCAGATATCCATGTCACAACCGGTACGTACTGCTCTATCGCTGATACCGATGAGGAGGCACTGGCCCTGGTACCAGAAGCAAGGAAAAATGGTCTCGCTGATACGGCTCTGGTTGGCAGTCCCGCGACGATCCGTGAGCGTATCGCGACGCTGGAAGCTCATGGTGTCCATGAGCTTATTATCGACTTCCCCTTTCCAAGTGCGAAAAATCTGGAGCCGCTGCGCCGCTTCGCCAAAGAGTTTATCCATAAGTTGTAAATCCCAAGATTCTGATGTGACCAATCTGGAATCTTTCTCTCAATTTTACGCTGAAAACAGGACAAGTTCCTTCCTTTTTCCCCTTCTTGATCAAGGGAAAAGTCCTTCTCTCTTGCTTGTGACACGCGTCCCGCGGGAAAGATGAGACGCCATACCATTCGGATCGTGTGAGGAGATGCACGAAGACCACAATCTTGTCCCCGACTTCGAGGATTTCTTCGGGCAGGCTCTGGGCCTTCTCAGAGGATTCGGAGGAGCGGGTGAGATACGCAGCGACCCCTTGGGGCCCCCGATAGGTTCCTCCCGCATAGAAGCTTTCGGGCTCGCTCCAGAGAATATCTGGGGCCAGGTCAAGAGCCTCAACTGCGCCTTGGATGTCACCTCGACTGAACGCGTCATAGGCGCGTCGAAGGCTGTCAATGATGTGCTTATTCATCCGTGCTTCTCTTTCTTCTCGCTGGAATTTCTCCCTAGCATCTCGCGGAGTTGCTCTCAGTATACGAAGCTGAGAGCAGAAGACACAAGAAGAAAGCTATGCTTACAGCATGGTTCCTCGGCTTTTTTCTGCCTAGTGAATCTCATGGAGGAAGGGAATGCTCAAGCGTCACTCGGCAATCTCTTCCTTTTGATGCGTAAGCGAGCGAGCAGCACCAGCTTCGCGGAAGAGCCAAACTGGCTCTTCCATTTGCACATGCTCCGTGCTTCGCCCTGGTTGTATTGAGCATGCCCATATCTACTTCCTACGACGCCTGAAGGAGCTAGAAGCCAGGAAGCCTAGCCGTCCTAGCCTGGGGGTGAGCCACTGATCCAGTCCATAATAGCGTCCAGCAGAGAGGAAGAGCAGCACGGCGAAGAGGATCGCATAGGGAAAGGCGGTCCCTATATCCGTAGTGACACCGGCTATATAGGGTCCTCCAAAACCCTCAGGGATGGCCCAGATGCCCAGTGACAGGAAGATGCCGACGATATACGTCAGGTTGCTGAAGAGGCCAAGGATCAAGAAGGCTGCTATCACCGCCTCTGAAGAGGCCAGGATACGAGCAAAGAGCAACGGATTGACACTGACAGCGTTCGCCCAGAAGGAGATCCAGCCCTGAATGAGCGCGGGTTGGCCATCCTTCGCTGCTGCAACTTGTGCAACGAATGAGTTTTGAAACTGGGGGAGCCACTGCAATAGAGCGGCAACGACCCAGACCAGACCGAAGACGATACGCGCGATGCCGACCCCGCGCTCTCGCCAGTTCAGCGGTCTGGGACGGTGTGACGAGACAGGTGTCTGACGCAAAGGTGATGTTGTTGTATTGTTGATCATGAAAGTTCTTCCTTTAAATCTAAATCAAATTGGCGCGAATACTACAGTTGCATGTCGCTGAAGAGGACCTTCAACCACCAGCTTTATGCGCTACGAAGGAGTCGCCATGATTTGACAGTCATTGGCGATTCCTCTGTTCTCCGTTTCAGAGACAGAATCACCCACCTGGCTGCATCATCATGAGGATGTTGAGTAGCATAGGGCCGATTTGGCCATTCTTGATAGCCCCAGACCAGGGGCTTCAATTGAATGATGTTGTACAGTTTTTTCTTACACAAATAGATTCGGCGGAGGTTACACGGTAATCGTTAATGCGCAAGGTTGAAATTCTGCCCGCCGTGGAGTATAGTAAATGAGGCGGTACTCACGAGAGAGTAGCAACATCCCCTGCGAGTAGCCTCCCTTTTGTCTACCGGATTCATTGTGTTTGTATTGGCGCATTGGTGAATGCGCAGTCCGCCCTTTGTAAGAGGAGATGCGAGGATGGCTGACCGTGTGGGACAGCAGCTTGGTAACTACCGCCTCGCCCATCTTCTTGGGCGAGGGAACTTCTCCGAAGTCTACCTGGGGAAGCACATTCATCTGAACACCCTGGCCGCTATTAAAGTGCTCTATGCGCAATTGGCAAATCATGGTATGGAGGGCTTTCTCACCGAGGCACGCACGATTGCCCACTTACGGCATCCCCATATTATCCAGGTCCTGGATTTTGGTGTCGAGGCCCAGACTCCCTTTCTCGTTATGGACTATGCTCCTGGCGGCAACCTGCGCCAACGCCACCCCAAAGGCACGCTGCTCCCGCTCGACACCGTCCTTACCTACGTTATGCAGGTGGCACAGGCCTTACAGTATGCGCACCAGGAAAAGCTGATCCATCGCGACATCAAACCGGAGAATATGCTGCTGGGATACGACAACGAGCTCTTGCTCAGTGACTTTGGCCTTGCCATCATAGCCCCGAGTTCACGCCAGGAGCAGGCTGAGGATAGGGCTGGAACCATGGCCTACATGTCACCCGAGCAGCTTCAGGGCAAGCCGCGCCCTGCAAGTGACCAGTATGCCCTGGGGGTTGTCGTCTACGAGTGGTTATGTGGCAATCGTCCCTTTCATGGAACGGCGACCGAGCTGTATAGCCAGCACCTGTTTGCTCCTCCTCCGTCATTGCGTGAGCAAGTTCCAACCATTCCACCGGCGGTTGAGCAGGTGGTGTTGAAGACTCTTGCCAAAGACCCGCAGGAACGCTTTGCCAGTATGCTGGCCCTTGCCACGGCCCTGGAAGAGGCCAGCAAGGCAGAGTCATCTGCGCGGACGCTCTTTGTGTCTGCCTCGGATTCCCACAGGGAACACTTAGTCGGAGCTGAACGTATGCCGGAACAATTGAAAACTCGAATTAGCAACCTGCCTGCGCAATTCACCCCGCTGATTGGACGCGAGCAGGAGGTGGCGGCAGTGTGTACACTCCTGCGCCGGCCAGAGGTGCGCCTGGTGACCCTCACAGGCCCGGGTGGGGTCGGTAAAACGCGCCTGAGCTTACAGGCAGCGACTGACCTGCTCGATGACTTTGGCGACGGCGTCTGCTTCGTCCCGCTGGCTCCCATGAGCGACCCTGACCTGGTCATTCCCACCATCGCCCAAACACTCGGGATCAAAGAAGGTGGAGGACTGCCGCTTCTGGAGTTGCTCAAAGCCTCCGTGCAAGAGAAGCGTCTCCTGCTGCTCCTGGACAACTTCGAGCAGGTCGTGGCGGCGGCAGCCCTGCTCTCGGACATCCTGACCGCGTGTCCTCACCTCAAGATGCTGGTGACCAGTCGCGCCGTGCTGCACATCCGTAGTGAACACGAGTTTTCTGTCTCGCCACTGGCGCTGCCCGACCTCGAGCATCTTCCAGCGAACGAAACGCTCGCACAGTATGCGGCGGTGGCCCTCTTCCTGGAGCGAGCGAGGGCTGCCATGCCCGACTTCCAGTTGACTGCCGCCAGCAGCCGCGCCATCGCGGAGATCTGCGTGCGCCTGGATGGGTTACCTCTGCTCATCGAACTGGCAGCGGCGCGCATCAAACTGCTTCCCCCACAGGCGCTGCTGGCGCGTTTGGGACATCGCTTGCAGGTCTTGACGAGTGGGGGGCGAGATGTCCCTGCCCGGCAGCAAACACTGCGCAACACGCTTGCATGGAGTTATGAACTGCTCGATGTTGAGGAACAACGACTCTTCAGGCGGCTCTCCGTCTTTGCCGGCGGCTGCACACTGGGGGCGGTGGAAGGTCTGTATACTGCTCTTGGTGAGATGCCGGAAGACCTCTTGAATGGGGTGGCGTCGCTCATTGACAAGAGCTTGCTGCGACAAACGGAACAGGAGGGGGAGCCGCGCCTGCTGATGCTGGAGACGATCCGCGAGTACGGACTGGAGGCGCTCGACGCAAGCGGGGAGATGGCAAGCACCCGGCGTGCCCATACGTTCTACTACCTGCGACTTGCGGAGGATGCGGAGGCTGAGACCGGGGGCCCCAGGCAAGGCGTGTGGTTGGACCGCCTGGAGCGGGAGCATGACAACCTGCGAGCCGCGTTGCAGTGGTCGTTAGAGCGAGCTGGGAATGAGGAGGCCGCGGAAGGTGCGCGCAGCATGGAGATGGCCCTGAGCTTGGGGGGAGAGCTGGGAAGATTCTGGGTAGTACATGGACACATCAGTGAAGGGCGCAACTTCCTGGAGCGCGCATTGGCAGCACGCGAGGGAATCGAGGCATCCGTGCAGGCGAAGGCGCTCATCTTCGCGGCCTACCTGGCCTTCATTCAGAGCGACTACGATCGCGCAGAGCCCTTGTTTCAGGAGAGCCTGGCGCTGTACCGGGAACTCGAAGACCAACACGGCATAGCGTTTGCGCTCTCTATGTTAGGGAGCGTGGCCTGGACGAAAGGCCAAATGGCTACAGCACGCACGCTGACGGAGGAAGCCCTGGCGATATCCAGGCGGGTGGACGATATGGAGCGTGCTGCCAACTCACTCTTTATTTTAGGGCTAGTGTCCGCCAGCCTGGGTGAGTACAGCAGGGCGTGTGCCCTGTACGAGGAGAGCGTGGCGGTGCACCGAGCGGCGGGGATGAAGCGGGGCATCGCTCACGTACTTTCCCAATTGGCTCAGGTACTCCTGGTCTCCCAGGGCGACCAGGCGAGGGTAAGCCCTGTGCTCGAGGAATGTCTCGCGCTTTCGCGGGAGGTGGGCTTCAAGGAAGGGATTGCGGCGTATTATTGCGTCTCAGGACAGCTGGCTTTTAGTCAGGGAGACCTTGTCACGGCGCGTTCATCAGCCGAGAAGAGCGTGGCGCTCTACAGAGAGATAGGACACCGGCATGGTACTGCTAATGCGCTAGGCGTTTTGGGGAGGGTATTCGTCCTCGAGGGTGACTATGCAACAGCCCAGAAGCTCTACGAACAGAGCCTGGCAATCTCATGCGAGTTGAAAGAAAAATGGGTGGCCGCTGTGTTCCTGGTGTCATTGGGGGAAGTCGTTGCGGCACAGCGACAGCTAGCCTGGGCGGCGCAGCTCTGGGGAGCGGCGGAAGCCATACGCGACGCTACTGGCGTACCTATCCCTCTCCTCGCGCGCGCTGAGTATGAGCGCTCGGTTTCGTCTGCGCGTGTCCACCTTGGAGAGAAAGCGTTCGCCGCTGCCTGGGGCCAGGGGCGATCCATGACACCGAAGCAGGCATTCGCTGCAAAGGGGCTAAAACCGGCCCCAACGCCGACTGCCACCGTGACCACACCGCCAACCTATCCCGATGGGTTGACCGCACGAGAGGTGGAGGTGCTGCGCCTGGTGGCGAAGGGCTTCACCGACGCCCGGGTAGCCGAAGCGTTGGTGCTCAGCCCTCGCACCGTACATGCACACCTCAGCTCCGTCTACAGCAAACTGGGCATTACCTCGCGCAGCGCGGCCACCCGCTATGCCATTGAGCACGACCTCGCCTGAACTCCTGTATGGTTCGATCTCTTCCAGGTCGCCGTTACATACGAAGAGATCGAGAGCGGGAGAGCCCGGCGGGGCCCTCCCAATAATGCGCGGTAGCGCGGTGCGTCGTCACCAACTGCTCGTATCGCCTTATTTAGACGCCTAAGTCGGAGATCACGAATTGCGCAACGTTGTTCCCGAGCGTGTAGCCCACATCGACTGCGATCCGCGTGTGGTTTCCCGCGTAGATCCGGCTCAGGCCGGCCTCGGTCGCTACGTCGCTGTAGCTGGTATAGTTCGCCACGACCCCTGGCAGGACGTCGGAGGTTGCGCGGATTTGATCCTTGTTCCCGAAGGCAGAATCGTGTAATTTCCCCCTCGTATTGCCCTGGCATCGCCTAGATACAATTACCTACCGAGAAGCAGTTCTAATAGTTGCAAAAAATATGGACAACTATTCCATGCCCACACTTTCAGCGTTAACCTACGTCCGTTGAAGTCTCTGAGCAAGCCCACAAACCCAACTGGACGGGAGGTTGGACTACGACCAACCCAACGATCTGCTTCCATTGCTCATGACGGCGCATGAGCAAGGCTTTGACTTCGTGTCGAGTGGTACAGGCGCGTAATTCCGCATCATGCAAGCGAGCAGCAAGATTCCGGGAGGCGTTGACGTCAGCGTGCGTCGTGTGACCACAGACCTGACAACAGAACGTCTGCTGGTTCGGGCGGTTTTTGCGGTCGACGTAGTGGCACACATGGCATTCCTGTGAGGAATACGCACTCTTCACCTTTGTTGCAGCAACCCCTCGTTTGGTGGCGTTCCAGGCAATTTGATCGGGGATATGGCCTAAGTTCGATGCTCGCATGTAGGATGAAGTAGGCGGCTGACGCGTTACCTTACGGCACGTTTTCATCCGCCCCTTCCCGAACCGGACGGACACCTTTCAGCGTATCCGGCTCTCCAGTGATGTATTCCTCCTCCGTTGTGCCGTTGGCCGTCCTGCATGGATGGCTTCGTGGCAGTAGTGGCATACGACAAGGGTTTTACGTCGTCTGTATGACATAACCTGCATCCAGATGGGTTTTTCCTTTCTCCCCTTTTGTTTCAGGTCTGCAAGCTTGCGGATATGATGGACTTCAACGTCGTCCCTTGATCCACATAGTTCACAGGCGTCGGCAAGGAGTCGTTTAATCAACTCATTGCGGGCGTACACAATCACTTTCGGGGTCTTGTCGATCAGGACTGCTTCTTTTTGATGTCGCAAAGGGATGCCACCAAACCTTGCGATAAGGGGTTTCTTCCCGTTTTCGCGTTGTACAACAATCTCAAAACCTTTCTGAGGGCCATACGGAGTTTGGATGACAGCTTTGTACTTGTGCGCCATTTTGCTCACACTAGACTTGTGCTTGTTTGCCAGCGTTTTGAGAAGCGATACCTGCATGACCCAGCGTAACTTGTGAAACCAACTCACATTGAGCGCGAGCATGTAATACTGTACCACTCCTCTGTACTCCGCTTGGTATTGACACATGATGGTGTAGTCATCATCAGCTAGCATTTGTGGGCGTCGGCACGGTTTGCCGTGCTGTTGGTAGATGGCGCACTTGTTCTTAATGACATCAGCGGGAACCCGTAGGCCAATTCGTCCATTCGCATTTCTACTTCCCTGTTTCGTGCGTTTCTGGTCGTTTTGCTGGTTCACAAGTTCGTAGCCGAGGAACCGTGCCGCCTCTTCGGTGGCGTGGGTAATCAACGTCTTTTCTTCCGAGAGTTCCAGTTTGAGTGTTTCACGTAGGAACGTTCCGATCTGACGTTTAATTTCTTCGGCTTCCGCTTTTGGTCCGGCGAAGCCCAGGAGCCAATCATCCGCATATCGCACGTAGGTTAATCGCCGATAATCGGGGTCGTAAGGGTCAGATGTCGGCAACTGCTTTGCTTGTTTCATCAAAGCTAGCGCCTCTTCCTTCTTCCCTTGTTTCTTCCTCTTGTAGGCTTTGGTCATCAGCGCAAAGTACTGGTTGTTTGGTTTTCTGAGCTTGCCTTGGGTGTAGGCTGGAATGACTGTTTGCTCGACAAATTTGTCCAGTTTGTCCAAGTAGATATTGCTGAGGATAGGACTAACCACGCCGCCTTGCGGGACACCACTGAGCGTCCGGTGGTAGGTCCATTCTTCGAGATATCCTGCTCGGAGCAGGTTCTGGATGAGTCGCAGAAATCGGTTGTCACGGATCTTTTCTCTCAATATGTCCATCAGGACGCTGTGATCCATTCGGTCGAAAAATTGAGAAATATCTCCTTCTACAAACCATTTCGTGCCTGTCCAGGTTGTTTTCACTTCTGAGAGTGCGGTGTGGCAACCTCGATCAGGCCGGAACCCGTGAGAGTGGTCGCTCATTTGAGGCTCGTAATAAGCTTCTAGAATAAGCCGCAGCACCTCTTGGAGGAGTTTATCCGACCAGGAGGGCAGGCCCAGGGCGCGGAGCTTGCCATTCTTTTTGGGTATGTAGACGCGCTTGACTGGGGTCCATCGATACCGCTCATGGCGAAGATCGTCAATGATGGCATAGATTTTGTCGAGTGACATGCGGTCTACTGTTTCCTGAGTACTGCCTTTGGTCATGGCTCCATCGTTTGAATAGATGCGGCCATAAGCCCAGAGGTACAGTTCTGGGTTATACAGTTGTCGATAAACGTCTTCCAGCGGCAGTCCTTGTTTGCCGCGTTCTTGGATGATCCCTAAGACAGTGTCGGCTGTGCGCATCTCGCGTACCTTTCTGCTTTAGTTCTCACATCACCTGTGCCCCTTTGCCGTGTACGAGGTTACTTGTTCCCTCGCCCTGACTACTATGGGCACTCTGTTACCTTGGGAGTTTCCCCCTGTAGGTAATCCTGCATTCCCTGAGCATGAGACGTGCTAGCATGACTTAGGAGCCTCGTCTGTCCCCTTGAGTGAAGTCACTTTCCACCGCCTGCCAGGCGGAAGTTTCGACAACTGAACGCGATTTGTCTTATCCTGGCAGCCACGCCTTGAACGCTGTATCGTGGGACGGCGCCTTACGCCGCTGAGGACTAAGGTTCAAGCAATCCGGCTTTCTCCATATCACGCGGGTCTTGCGAGACTGCGCCCTAAGCGTTTTCGGTTCGCATCTCGCTTTGCTAACATGCTATTTTCCCCTTGGACTTTCGTCGTTCAGGTAGGTTAGTTGACCCAGAGGCGTTTCTTCCGAACCTCTCCTTTCTCTGAAAGGGATC
>Ga0209180_10000378_pt1 | contig 20487 bp, 14 predicted proteins | sample CZO8metaG_3_FD_188355 | JGI IMG/M metagenome (GOLD analysis project Ga0209180, IMG submission 188355) | Vadose zone soil microbial communities from the Eel River Critical Zone Observatory, Northern California, USA - CZOApr15con2H2.8 metaG... | ecosystem: Environmental > Terrestrial > Soil >...
TGCGTCCTCCTTGTAAGCCAGCTTGCCAACGGACTGCGTCCTAGCAAAGCTCAGGCAAGCTGTAAGGAGTGCGCTTCGCTCAGCCGGTCGGAAAGGTAGTATGTTTTCTATCTATCTTCACTTCTGCCTTCACCTGCAGAAGTAAAAGCCTCAAAAATATATTAAAATTAAGCTCTATTATTCCATTTAAAAGTGTATCATATAAGCCAATAAAAGGCAAGCAGCAGCTTGAGGATAAGAGAATAACATTGGGGGGTGTTGCAAGCGACTTGATGAAGACGATTCGTTGGATCAGCTATGAATCACGCGGAATGTTGAAGGTTAACATTCCGCGTGATTTATGCCCGTTATGCCAGGTCGGCGGCGAGCCTGGCTGCATTAAATGAGCCCCAGCCTGTTGCCATGTCGTAGTTCTTGGTAACTGGGTAGGCTCCGCCATTGAAGCCCTCGTCGTTATTTGAGGGTGCACTAGAATTACTTGGCGGCGTGACGTCATGGAAATCGCTGCCGTAGTGCGACCCACTGGCGATTCTATACAGCGCGGGATTGAGGAAGCCAACCGGCCTTTTATGCGCCTTCGCTGCCTGCTGATTGGCAAGGGCGACCATAGCAGCCCACATTGGAGCTGCTGCGGAAGTGCCGCCAACCGTGATCCAACCACCGCTGGCTCCCCCAAAGATACCTCCACCGCCACTACATGATGAGCCTGCTGTGCAATAGACCGGGTAGCCTGTTGCCGGGTCAGCATCAAGCGAGACATCGGGCGTCTCGCGCATATTATTTGCATACTGCGGATTATTAACTCCTGGGCCGGTTTGCCAGGAGGGTCGTTTCCAGAACTGGCTGATACCGCCACCGCCCGCGCCGCCAAGGAATCCGCCATTCCAGACTGTCTCGGTCTGATAGCTGTTGTTGGCATTCAGCGTGAGATTCGTGCCGCCCACGCCTGTCACGTACGGCTGTGCGGCAGGATCATCCGCATTAAGCGAGGTATTGAAACCCCCTCCCTGCAACTGGAAGCAGCTGGAGCTGCCACTGTCACCTGCTGCAACGAGAATCGATTGTCCCTGCGCGGCGGCCTGCTGGAAGAATTGATTTTCCTGGTTCACTTCCTGCTGGCCCATGTTCTGCTCACAATCGCCCCAACTTACGCTGATTACGGGCGTGCGATCTTTGACGATACGCGCAAACTCATCGTTGTAGCCCTGCGTGGTGTTGGGCGCTTCATAGACGATTAGCTTTGCCAGGTTGGGGTCCATGCTCAATATGACTTCCATATCAAGCTCGACCTCGATTGCTCCCGCACCAGGCTGGCCGTTAAAGCCGTCCAGCAGCACGTTTTGAATGGGAACGCTGCCACCTCCGAAGCACTGGTTATATGCCTGTACATCGCTCTGCGAGTAGCCATCCAGTTCAAAGACCCCAACGGTCTGGCCCTGACCATGCAGACCTGCATTGTGCAAACCATCATAGTTGTAGGCTGTAGAGAACTGGCTTGGAATGTAGGCTACCTGGCTGCCGCCGCCAAAGATGCCACCCCCACCCCCACCGCCACTCTGACCGGGGGCCGGGCAGTTACTCGCTGCATTGCCACTAAGAGCCGGGGCATTATGCGCAGGAATGGGCGGGTGACTGAAGAGGTTGGCGTCATCCAGGCCACTTATCGAGGTGATACCGGCAGCAAGATAGGCCGGAAGGCTTGGCTGCGTGGGGTTGGCATAAAAGACACGCCCATCGGGGGACAGGTAATTATTGATCGTGACCCCAAAAACGCGCTCAGCCAGCGATACCGGTCCACTGAAATCGACCAGGCCGGTATACGTCTGCGTAATGGTAAAGCCTTGCCGGGCCAAATAATCGATGACTGCTTGCCGCTGCCCAGCCGCCGGGCCGAACTGCTGGGCAAACTCGCCCGGAGTCAAAAACTGGTGATAGTTGGGAGAAGATGGATCATACAGGCTCTGCAACATTGCGCTCAGTTGGCTCTGATTGCGCAGCGCAAGGCCAACGCTCATTTGTAGTGTCCGGTTTGACCGGTAGGCACCTTGCAAATGGCTCACTCTCAATAAAGGGGAAAGATTGCCGATATTCATCGGCTGAAGCTGCGCCTCCGCTCTGGCTGAATGGAGAAAACGAGCGGGGAAAATAAAACCGCCAATGAGTAAGACAACTAACAGGGTGAAAAATACAAGGATTTTCTTACGCACGATAGCCTCCCTATAAGAAAGGATTTTTCCGTCTGCTTGAAAGAACGCTACCGTACCGATAAATCGTAGATTGCTAGATTACGGATTCTCGATGGGAACCGGCTTCACAGGATGAGCCTTTGCCAGCCGATGCGACAAAAGCAGCGCCTTGAGAGCCGGCGCTTCTATGAAGGAACCAACTCTCAAGGCGATACAAAACGCATGGGGCCGGATTTCGCACGTGCTGGCCAGTTCAACTACAGGTTTATTGACACCAGATACCACACATTCCCCATGCCCCGACCACTGAATTGACCAGGAGCCATATCACTCGCGTAGGTATAGAGCGGATGGCCATCGTATTCGACCTGGTTTCCATTGGCGGTCATGTAGACCGTCAATTTATGAGGAAGGGGTAGGGAACTCGTCAACATGCCATTGGCAATCAGTGGAGGCCAGGTCATAGCACATCCACCGGTGCAGCCGGACTCCGGTGCCGGGTCGTTGAGACGGTAGTACAGCATCATCCCCTTTGTAGTCGTAAGAACGGTAAACACTTTTCCATTGAGGGTGACCTGCATTGTGCGAATGAATGCATTGACAGAAGCAGTAGGCGTAACCGGTTTGTTCATTGGTGCGGAGGTTGGTGTCATAGAGGTCATGTGGGCTGCCGTTGATGTTGGACTGCTTGCCATCATCGAGGTACCACCAGAGCCTGTACTACCAGAGCCTGTATCAAAGCCACAAGCTACGATGCCTACGCTGAGCAACAGGCTGATCAGAACGAGCGGTAAAGAGCGCCTAAGAGATACCATTTGTTGTGTCCTCCTTGTACATCAGTAATCAATCGTACGTTAACATCGCTTGCCATCGGCGAATGGGACCCAGCAACGACAAAATGGCAGAGCGCCGGTAACTGCTATCTATCGTCCCTGTTACTCGTGCTCACGTCTCTGATTTACAATTTATACAGGATGAAACTTTTTTCCTATCAAAGAAACGCTATGATATACTCAGAAAAACATGCGTGTTTTCAGAGGTTCCCATGGTTACGCTTGCTGATATCGCCACTGTCACCGGCGCGCTCTCAATCGATGAAATCATCGCTATTATCGGGCTGATTGTGGGCAGCCTGCAGGCCCTGGTGCTGCCGATCACCATTTATTTGCTGGTGGTACAAACAAGGGCAATGCGTGTGCAAACAACTGCACTGGTGGAGCAGAGCAAGGAGATGACGGCACAGACCCGCGTCTTCATTGACACGATATACAGCGCCACCTATCAGAGTCTCTACGATGCGGAAGCGCACATCGGCGAATTGATGATGACCTATCCAGAGGCATCCCGTATTCTGATGAGTCCTATGCCACAGCCGGCGGAGGCTGGTAAAGAGGCCGGTGACACGAGCGAAGCGCCACAAGCCACCGATCCAGAATCGCGCGAGCGCGTGCGCTGGCTCGGAACGGCCATGCTCGATTTCTTTGAGCATATCTGGACGCAAGCGCAAAAGGGCGGGCTGCCCAAAGATATCTGGGAAGCATGGGAGGAATACATGGGCAAGATGCTGAGCGAGACACGCCTGCGCTACATCTGGCAGACGGAGCGGGGCTACTACTCACCAGGTTTTCGCCGCTTTGTCGATCTCAAGGTAGGCCTCTCGCCTGATACGCCTGTTATGCCGCCGCTGCCGCGCCCCGCACCCACAGGAGTCACCGGTTCACCTACCGGCCGGTCAGCGGAAACCCAGGCACCACAGGTTGCCCGGGTGCTGAGGGCTGTAACGGAGGATGGCGGGGAAAGAGAAGAGCACCCGGGCAAACCTCACCTCACGTTATGATCCTACGGATCTTCCGGATTCCAGGTCATGGCGAGCATCGCAGTTGTCTTATATATCACAGTGACTGACGCAAACTGAGTTGGCGTTTGACACACGCACGGAGTTGGCTGCGGGTGTTGCGCACTGGATCTACAGGTTCGTGTTATTACTATTGTTCCCTGTCCACTCAACCCGCTGATATCGGGTATGGTGTATTGCCCATTATCTGGCAAGTTGGGAGCACTGGAGATGGTCTGGGAACCAATGGTCTGGGAACCATTTGCATCTATCTCGACCGGACATTTTCCCAGTCGCGGATCACTATTAGGGTCGTACGTGACTGTGAGCCTGGATTGGTTGCTTGGTAAAAATTGAGGACGCAGTAGTGTTCCTCTTGGCATTGTGATGAGAACGGGTGTGGAGCGACTGTTCTGTTGATACGTACAGGTATAGTCACCTGTCGGTCCCACGCGAGTTGCATAAGCCGATTTATTGGTGTCGAACTGCAATGGTCCATTGCCATCATTATTACAGGTGACCGTCTCCCCGTGTGAAAAGTCCACACAGTTGTTGCTTCCGACATCAATGCTAGAGAACTGCAACCTGACACTACCTTTCCCATCCGAAGCAGTCTGGTCTTCGTTAATGGTCATTGTGACACTTAGTGTTGACGGAGATGCACCGGGTGATGACGTAGATGTATCAGGCGGGGAAACTACAAGGCAAGAAGGGGTGGTTGGGCGGAGAAAGAATACGCTTGCCAAGAAACCCGCTGCAAATACAATGCCGATTAAAATCAGTCGCATGTCCTACCTCCTAAGGAAGTATTCGATCTCGATAGCATATTCGAAATCGGTGCACTGCAATAACAAGGGTGATTATCCTACAGGTCTAAATCCGCAGTACGAACACAACGAGCCAGGGATGCCGACGCCTAAGAGTTACTACACGGGAAAGAGCTTGACTGCTGTACGGAAGAGATGCATACAATGGCCTCAATCTAATGTTGAAAGTCATACGAAGCTGCACCCATTCCTGGTGAAATGAGCGCGACAAAACCGCGCACTACGAGGTTTGAGTTTAAATGAAGTCTATTACCCCTACCATAAGATATACAACAAGCGAGGAGAAATTTCAAATTTATTCTTAAAATGAAGAGGCAAGCAGTTAAGCAGCGGTAGAAAAAGGAGGGGGGAAATTATGGGATCATACAATACAAAGGGGCGCGACTCATCGTGCCCACCTGAAAAAAGACTGCTTCCAGGCAAGCGCGATGAGTCGCGCCCCTACACCAACATCAAGCCAACAACTCTGCCTCGCCCAGGGGACCCAGTGCCGTCAGCACCTGCTTTTCACGCATGGGGAAACGGTGCAAGGAGCGTATGACATCTTCTGTTGTCACCTTCTCGATACGCTCGACTTCCTCATCGACGCTAATCAGCCGGTCCTCAGTTACCCAGTCGGAGGCCAGTGAACGCATGCGAGCAAAGGTCGATTCGCTGCTCAAAACAACGTTGCTGATCCATTTATCTTTGGCGCGGCGCAATTCATCTTCATGCGCACCATCATCCAACAGGCTATTCAGCTCGGCACGCAACAGCTTGAGCACACGCGGCGCCTCTTCTGGCGTTGAGTTTGCCTCCATCATCATCATACCCGTCCCCTCCAGCGCCCAGATACCAGCGCTGGCCGATTCCGCCAGGCCCTTTTGATAGATGTTCCAGTAGAGACGCGAGCCATCGCTGTCGCCTAAAATACTGCCGCCCAGGCTGGCCGCGTAGTAGTCGGGGTCTTTCACATCTACAGCAGGCATAGCAACAATCATGATCTGCTGCTTAAGCTTCTTATCGACGATAACGTCGTTGATTGCGTGGGCAGGTTCATAAGGTTCGACATGGCGGCTCGCATCGCCCGTACGCCAGCCGGTGCAATATTTTTCAGCGAGACGGACGATATATTCCCAATCGAAATTGCCGGCAATGGCCAGGACCAGGTTGTTTGCCGCGTAGCGGCGGCTCCAGTAGTCGCGCATCTGCTCAATGCGCATATTGCGAATGCTCTCGCGCGTACCAAGCACGTCATGCCCGAGGGAATGAGAGTCGAAGTAGGTCTGCATCATGCGGCGGAAGGCCAGGTTATAGGGTTGATCTTCGGAGCGCGCAATCTCGTTGATAATAACTTCTTTCTCCGTCTCAAAGTCACTTTCGGCAAGGCGGGGATACATCATATCGCTGAGCAGTTCGACGGCTCGTTCCAGGTACTCACCCAGAACTCGCGCAAAGTAGACGGTTGCTTCCTGCGAGGTAAAGGCGTTGAGTTCCGCGCCAATTTTGTTAAACGCGAGTGTTATCTCTTGCCAATCCAGCGTTTTCGTGCCCTTAAAGACCATGTGCTCCAGGAAATGGGAGACGCCTGCGATACTGAGGTCAGGCTCATCACGCGAGCCGGTGCGCACGTAGTAGGATACGGCAACCGACTCGAAATCGGGCATTGGCTGGGCAACAATTTGCAGGCCATTAGACAAGCGGTGGGTATGAAACACAGTTCCGTCGTTGACCGTGGATTCTGTCATGGAGTGCTCCTTCAGGGTTTAAAGCGTTTTGTTTCTTTATAGCATGATAGTCTTGTAAGATAGAGGTTGTCAAATATAGGTTCAATATCACTAGAAAGCTGCTTGACGTTCAGAGGGTTGTTCGGTATAGTGGTTCCAAAGTACAATAGTGATAAGTATTATTCTGAGGAATGGCGCACGGTTAAGAAAGCGAGCACACTAAAATGCAGCAAGCGAAAACTAGAAAAACAAGACGAATACAACAAGTATCAGCTACTAACCTTTTTGGGATTTTCAATCACGCGATTCCTCTAAAAACGAATGATCGCATCACAATCATTCATGGACCAAACGGGTTTGGAAAGACTATGATGCTCAAGTTACTCCATGCTCTTTTTGGTCAAAGCAACTACCTCCTTCAAAGCATACCATTTGATGAATTTAGAGTCGATTTTGAGGATGATACCAGATTCTGGGTCAGCAAGACCTCTCGATTAAGTAAGTTGACAGAAAAAGAGCATACTCCTGAACGAGAGATCGTCTTTCAAGCTACTGGGAAAAAGCCGTTTTCATTACGCTCAAAGCCGCTAGAGGAATATGCCCCAAGTCAGCTATCTCTAATAGATCGTTTAATATCACCTCTTGACCGTATAGGGCCTGAAACCTGGCGAAACATAGGTACAGGTGAAATTCTCTCATTAGAAGATGTGATAGAGCGTTATGGTGATCGATTACCACCAGAGCTTATTGGTGAAGGACCACGCCTGCCCGAATGGTTGGTAGAGATGAGAAAATCTGTCCCTATTCGCTTAATTGAGACCCAGCGTTTGTTGAATCCTACCAGATCTTCTAGACGCAGGGACTATGACAGGACAATAACATCAGAGTATGTAGTCACGGAGGATTCCAGACATCTTGTTGAAGTGATCAGAAGGAAACTTGCCGAATCAGCCACTTTATCACAGTCCCTTGATAGAACTTTCCCAGCGAGAGTGATCAGCCCGACGGCTCAACAGTTACAAGTAACAGAGGATGAACTTCTTGATAAGCTAGAAAAGTTAGAGAAAAAACGTTCACGGTTGATGGCACTTGGTCTGCTCGATCAAGAATCAGGGACTGCGTTCCCAGTGGGTTCCGATCAAGGGATAGCGCCCAACACAAAAGCGGTGCTGGCAATCTATGCGGAAGACACTGAGCAGAAATTAGGGATTTTTGACGAATTAGCCCAGAAAATAGATTTGCTTACCACTATTATCGACAACCGCTTTCTCTACAAGACAATGACAATTAATAAAGAGAAAGGGCTTGTGTTCACATCGAGAAATGGCACCATTCTACCTCTTGAAAATCTGTCATCTGGAGAACAGCACGAGTTAGTGCTGTTTTACGAGCTATTATTCAGGGTTATCCCCGGCTCTCTCATACTTATCGATGAGCCAGAATTGTCGCTCCATGTTATATGGCAGGAGCAGTTTTTGAAAGATGTGCAGCAAGTAACACAGCTTACAGACATTGACATTATCCTCGCAACACACTCACCAGATATCATCAGTGACAGACGTGATTTAGTGGTTGAGCTGCAGGAGCCTAAGAATGGGAGATTATAGCGAGTATAGGCATAGGGGCCTGCGCAGCCCGGATGGTATTGCGAATAGAATTATCTTGACACGACAATATCCTGGTAATGAGTTTCTCTCCTTTCTCATTGTAGAAGGCGAAGATGATTGGAATTTCTATAAAACTTTTGTCGATAAGCATAAATGCCAGATCAGTAGCGCTTACGGCAAGTCCATTGCAATTCAGGTGCTATCAATTCTTGAAAAAGACAAATTTCCTGGTGTCCTCCTGATCGTTGATGCCGACTTTGATATCCTTGAAGGTAAGTTTCCATCCAATCGAAATATGTTGTTCACAGATACCCACGATCTTGAGACGATGATTATAAGGTCTCCTGCTCTTGAGAAAGTGCTTGGTGAATTTGGCTCCGAGGAGAAAATCGGCCAAATTACTCGGGATACGGGGAAAGATATGCGGGCAATACTGCTTGCGTCTAGTATGCCTATCGGCTATCTGCGCTGGGTTTCTCTGCGAGAAGAGCTATCTTTAAAATTTGAGGATTTAGATTTTGCTCAATTCATAAATCGAGAAACACTAACTATAGACCTATCCGACTTTATCCGAGTAGTGAAAAATAAGTCACAGAGACACGATATTGCAGGTACACGACTCAAAGCCAGCATGCAAGATGTAAAAAATGACACCCACGACCCCTGGCAAGTCTGTTGCGGTCATGACTTGATATGTATTTTGTCCATAGGATTACGCAAAGCAATTGGCACTTGGAATGCTAGTGATGTCAAGCCCGACATTCTTGAAAGAAGCCTGCGGTTGGCCTTTGAAGGCTCCTACTTCTACAAGACGCAATTGTATGCATCCATTCGACAATGGGAAAAGGCGCATGAGCCATTAGTGATTTTAGTGTCAGAGTAATAACCGTCTCTTAGCCCTCATTAGAGGTCAATAGCCTCTAGACTTTCGACTCGAAATCTGGCATACTATAGAAAACCAACACATCAGGTATGTGAAAAGCGATGATGGGGAAAAGTAAGCAGGTGGGGAAGCTATAGAGAGAAAGGGTCACCGGCTGCAAACCCTTTTGTGGAACCACCGGCCAAAGTTCACCCCAGAGCTGGCTGTTGAGCAGGCAATACTGATCTTATTCCGACCGGCAACGGACTGCGTCCTACCTTCGTTCAGCCGGTCGGAAAGGTAGAACCTGGGTAGACAGCCCCGGCTAGCCTCCGTTAGCAGGCAAACCAAGTGGAACTCAGATGTATGTGTGTTTCTCACTTCATCGTGAGCGATATCTCTCTACGCTGATTCAAAATGGGTGGTACCACGGAGCTTGCTGGCAACTTCGTCCCTGTCGACGAATGAGTTGTCAGCTTTTTTGTTGTTATCAAAACTGTTGTGTAAAGCACATTCTATACAAGAAAGGCCGAGTTCACATGGGTAATATCGTGCAACAAGACCTGTTGAAACAACTGGAGCAACTGCGCCAGGATGCCAGCGCAGCTCTAGCCCAGGCCAGCACTAGCGAAGCCATCAGGGCCTGGTATGCCGAATACCTGGGGCGCAAAGGACAGCTTACTGCCATCCTGCGCAACGTGGGCAGCCTGTCTGCCGAGGAGCGTCCACTGGTGGGCAAAGTTGCGAATGAAGTAAAGGATTTCCTGGAGGGTTTGCTACAGGAACGCCAGGCTGCCATCGCCCAGGTCGAATTGGAAGCGGCGCGCCGCGCTGAAAGCGTAGACGTGACCCTACCTGGTCGCCCTCAAACGCTGGGCAAATTGCATATCACCACGCGCACCCTGCGCGAGATATATGCCATCTTCACGGCCATGGGCTTCCAGATTTACGACAGCCCCGACGTGGAAACCGACGAGTACAACTTCCAGTTGCTGAATATGCCGCCAGGCCACCCGGCCAGGGACATGTGGGATACCTTCTATACCACCACGCCTGGCTTGATCCTGCGAACGCATACCAGCCCGGGGCAGATTCACGCCATGCGCGAATATGCGACTGAACCCATTCGCGTCATTCTGCCAGGAAAAGTATACCGCTACGAGGCAGTAGACGCCTCCCACGAATCAATGTTCTACCAGGTAGAAGGGCTGGCCGTGGGCAAACATATCACCTTCTGCGATCTCAAGGGCGTCCTGATTAACTTCGCAAATCAAATGTATGGCGAGGGTCGTAAATCACGTTTCCGCAAGAGCTACTTCCCGTTCACTGAACCGAGCGTGGAGATGGATATAGAATGTGTGCTGTGCAACGGCCAGGGTTGCCCCGTGTGCAAATATACGGGCTGGCTGGAAATACTCGGCGCTGGCATGGTACACCCTCGCGTGCTGGAAAACGGGGGCTATGACCCATCCGAGTTCAGCGGATTCGCCTTCGGCATGGGCCCTGATCGCATAGCGTTGCAGAAGTATAGTATCGATGACATCCGCTACTTCTACACAAATGATATGCGTCTCTTGGAGAGGATTTAGCGCACACGCGAGATGTAGGGGCGATCCTCGAGGTCGCCCGGTGGTGGGGGTGTGAGCGCGTTGCCTTGCATGTCAGCACAGGGAACAGGACGCGGGCGACCATAAAGGCCCTCCCCGCCGCTCCTCACCACCCTCGCCCCTCATATAATAAGTGGTAGAAGCAGAGCACTTGTCAAGGGCAAGTGAGCTGCTCGACTGGTGGACCCAGTGGGAGAACCTCTGTTTGCCCCTTCTGGCCTGTGCGCACAAGCGCCAGTGACCAGCTTCCGTAGACGGTTCCCCACCCACCAGAGCAGGAAGCGGCGATTGGGCTTGTAACAGCTCCGGTGCTCGCACGAGGACCGGAGACTGGCGATCCAGCATGAGGTCACGCTCGCTCTGGCGCGGTGGAAGGCCCCTGGTGGCCCCAGCAGTGTTGTCACCCGACTGACCCGTGGTGGTCAGAGAAAGCAGGTCGTATGAGTTCATCCGATGCACCCTCCTCGCCGGTCGATGCGTCCGGCTTTGCCTATGTGGTGGGCATTGACATGGGCAGTCAAGCCTATGTGTACAGCGTGCTCCAGCCCGACAAGCGCCCGGTGGGCAAGCCCACCGAACTGGCTAATAACCGCGCGGGCTTCGAGCAGTTGCACGGCTGCTTGCGCCAGCTGGGGGTGGCGCCGGAGCGCGTGCTGATTGGGCTGGAAGCCACCTCGCGCTACAGCGAAAACCTGTACCAGTTTCTCAGCGAGCAGGGCTACCCCCTGTGTCTGCTGCATCCGCGTCAAACGCACCAGTTCGCGCAGCAGCGCGGCTTGCGTGCGAAGACGGATCGCCTGGATGCGACCACGATCGCGCGCCTGTTGTTGAGCGGCGAGGCGCGGCGGGGCTATGTGCCCGACGAACTGATCGCCACCTATCGCGAGGTGGCGCGTTTGCACAGTCAACTGGCCGACGACAGCGCGCGCTACCAGAACCAGATCCAGGCGCTGTTGGTCGTGCTGTTCCCCGAGTTTGTCCAGGTCTTCGCTGATCCCTGTCGCCCGACAGCGTTGGCGCTGCTCAAGCGCTATCGAAGTCGCCCAGGCCATCGTCACTGCCGGGGTGGAGGCGCTCACCGCGACCTTGCGAGCGCTGGCTCCGCGCCACTATGGGCGCCCGACCGCCCAAGCACTGGTGCGCCTGGCGTCGCAGTCGGCCGCCAGTGGCCTGGCGACCGGGGCGCGCTCGCTGAGTTTGCATGTGCTGTGTGACCAACTGGAGCACACCCTGGCCAATCTCGCGCAGGTCGAACACGAACTCGACCAGCTCTTGGACCGCGATCAAGGAGCCTCGAACCTGAAAAGTACGCCCGAGTTTGGGCGCAAGACCGTCGCCGTGCTGCGCGCCGAGTTGGGCGATGTGACGCGCTTTCAGCGCGTCGATCAGGTCGTGGCCTATGTCGGCCTGGACCTCCAGGTCAGGCAGAGCGGCCAATGGAAAGGGCAGGTCAAGCTCTCCAAACGCGGCAGCGGACGGGTGCGGCGGGTGCTCTACATGGCTGCGCTGCGCTCCATCCGTTTGCCGGCCTCGGCCTTTGGTGCCTACTACCGGCGCCTGATCGGGCGTGGCATGAAAGCCCGTGATGCCTTGATGGCTGTCATGCGCAAGATGCTCATCGTGGCCTATCATTTGCTGCGCTCCAATGAGACCTATGACCCGACGAAGGTGTGCGCGGTGGCGTGCACGCCACCGCGCACACCTTCGTCGGGCTCTTGACAAGTTCTATGGCTTCTACGGATGGTGATGAGCTTTGTGTTCGGTTGATACCTGGTGGGTGTCCCTGGTGGCCGCCCTTCCTCACCTCCCTCGCCCCTACGGAATCATGAGCCTGCGTCTCAGGTTGATTCCTATTGGGTGACTCTCGAGGTCGCCCGGCGTTCTTAACAATAGACACAAAATTGGAGACAAAGACAATGCTGGTACCTATCTCATGGCTAAAAGAATATGTGGATCTAATCTTACCCATCAAGCAATTGGCTGACCGGCTTACACTGGCGGGCCTCGAAGTAGAAGGCATCGAACGCGTAGGCGATTGGTGGGACCCGGAACTTATCGTGGTGGGCCAGATAGTAGCTATAAAAGCGCATCCCAACGCCGATAGGTTGGTGCTTGTCGATGTCGATTATGGTGGCCCGGAGACGGAGCAGGTGGTTACCGGTGCGCCTAACCTGTTTCAATATAAGAACATGGAACATTTGCCTGTGCTCAAGGTGGCATTTGCTCGCGCCGGTGCTGTATTGATGGATGCCTACAGCGATGAACGCCCCCGGCCCAAAAAGAAGCTCAAATCATCAAAGATTCGAGGTATATCCTCGAACGGCATGGTCTGTTCCGAGCGAGAGTTGGGCCTGAGCGAAGAGCACGAAGGCATTCTGATACTGCCGGAAGATGCCCCGGTTGGTATGCCTCTACGGGACTATCTTGGCGATGAAGTGCTGGTGCTGGGCCTGACAGTGGATATGGCTCGCTGCCTGAGTATGATTGGCGTGGCACGCGAAGTGGCAGCCTTAACCCTGGCTAAGTTGCACCTGCCACCCGGTGAGCCGTCTTCCGGCAACGGCAGCGGCGCCCAGGACTACGCGGCCGTAGAGATCGCCGACCCCGAATTGTGCAATCGCTATATTGGCATGGTGATCAGAGATATGCAGACCGGCGAATCGCCCGGGTGGATGCAGGACCGGTTGATTAAGGCGGGTATGCGGCCTATTACTAACATCGTTGACATCACCAATTATGTGATGCTGGAATGGGGCCAGCCGCTGCACGCATTCGACTATGACCTGCTCGTTGTACGAGCTAAAAAAGCCGGGAGTTCCAAACCGACAGTGATTGTGCGCAGGGCCAAAGCTGGCGAGAGGATAACTACGCTGGATGGTGTCGAGCGGGAACTCGATGAATCCATGCTGCTGATCACCGACACACTTGGTCCCATCGCTATCGCGGGCGTGATGGGCGGCGCGGATACGGAGGTTCATGCAGGGACACGCAATGTACTGCTGGAATCGGCCACGTTCGACGGCATCAATAATCGACGCACCTCCCAGAAGTTGAAGCTGCACAGCGAGGCCAGCCAGCGTTTCACGCGGGGAGTGCCTGCCACGCTCAACGCTATCGCCGCAAGCCGTGCTGCCAGCCTCATGCGCGACTATGCTGGCGGTCAGATTGTGCCGGGGATGGTTGACAACTACCCCGTGCCACAGGTTCAACGCGTTGTCTACACGACCGAGAGCGACACGCAGCGCATACTGGGCATGGATGTCAGCCTTTCCGAAATTGCCGCCGGGTTGCAGCGGCTCGACTTCGCTACTGAAGCATGCACCGTGCTTCCAGATGCACCCTCTACGCTGGAACAAGCTGTTTTCGGCTTGCACATTGAACCCGACGAGCCGCTGCTGCGCTGCACCGCTCCCTGGCACCGGCTGGATATCCAGGTACCCGCCGATTTAACAGAAGAGGTAGCGCGTATCATCGGCTATGAGCGTATTCATACAACGCTGATGGATGATGTGTTACCGCCGCAGCGCCGCAATCTCACGCTGGAGACCGAAGAGAAAATTCGCGATATCCTGGTAGGCTGTGGACTTCAGGAAACCATCAGCTATTCCCTGACGACTCCTGAAAATCACGACAGGCTCAACCGCGAACCGCCCGGTACCACCGAGCAGCGCGTTCCTTTCGTCACAATCGTCAATCCGCTTTCGGTCAAACGCAGGGTGATGCGGCGTGCGCTGCTGGTGAGCGCCATGGAGAACCTGGCTTACAACTATCGCTATACTCAACGCATGCCCATCTTCGAGATCGGCCGCGTCTACCTGCCGGAGAAGGGTGACGGCGTGCGCCCCTACGAGGATAACCGCTTGAGCCTGCTGCTGACAGGGCCGCGCCGTCCATCGAGCGTCCATCCAGACCCGGCGGGGGCCGAGAATTTTGACTTCTTCGATCTGAAAGGCATCCTGGAAACGCTGCTGCAAAGGCTAGATTTCAGCGACAACGAGATTGAATTCGAAGCGGCGCACAACAACCCGGCCTTCGGCCCAACGTGCGCCCAGCTCAAAATCAATGGTCACGTCGAGGGCATTCTTGGTGAGCTTGACCCGCAGGTACTCTTAGACTTCGATCTACCTGCGGCTATGAGGGTCTATGCTGCTGAAATAGAGATCAAACCGCTGATCAAGCCCAGTTGGAGACTACAGCCAATAAAGCCCATCAGCGCCTACACGCCCGTTGTGGAAGACCTGGCATTTGTTGTGTCCGAAGAGGTCACCGCCGCCCAGGTACTCGAAGCGATTCGCAAAGGTGGCGGCACCCTGCTCAGCAAAGTGGAACTCTTCGACATTTACCGCGGCCAACCTATCCCGCCAGGGCATAAATCGCTGGCCTACCAGCTCACCTACGAGAGCCTTGAAAGGCCACTGACGGATGCCCAAATAGTTGATGTACGCAACAGGATTATCAGGCGCGTGGCCGAAGCGATTGGCGGCGTATTGAGGGAGCAAGGGAGTTAACATGCAAGACATCGTTCTTAGTGACAACGAAATTCAAATGCTCAATGTCCTCGCGGCAAAGGCAAATGAGAAAGCCTTACCCGTAGAGGACCTGATTGCAGACACGCAATTGACGTATGCGCAGGGTCTTTCAGCCATTGGTTATCTCTGCGCGAAAGGCCTGGCCGAACCCGTTGAAATTGGCAACGAGCAGAAATGCGTGCTCAGGAAATCTGGCCAGGAATACGAAGAAAACGGGCTGCCGGAGAAGCGCCTGTGGCAGCACCTGGTCGCAACCGGCGGCCTCACCCTTAGGGAAGTGAACGACTTTCTGCCACAATCAGAAGCCAAATTTGCCATTGGTATGTTCCTCGGAACTTTTCAGAAATCCGGCCTGATTGCTTTCTCGAACGGCAAGATCACCCCGCTGCAATATGGCCTGCCCGAATCTATCGGCAAGCTGCGGCGCTACCTGACGCATGTAAAAGAAACAGCCCTGCGCGACCCGCAAAATCCTGCTGAAGAAGAGGCGTACAGGCGCAAATTAGTTGAAGATAAGCTGATCACCATCGCTGGCTATCGTTTAACCGGCCTGGGGCGGCAGCAAGCCCGTCTTTATGCAGGGGCCGAGATGCAGTCAATGGTTGGGGATGTGACTCGCGAGATGCTGCTCAGTGGTGAATGGCGCACCCGGCAGTTCCGGCCATTAAGCGTGGTAGCTCCTCCGGAGATTCGCCTCGAGCTACAGCATCCTTTGCCGCGTTTCCTGACCTACTTGCGGCGTTCGCTCGTGTCCGCGGGCTTGCACGAAGTCTCAAGCCCGATTCTCGAGACCCAGTTCTGGAACCTGAATGCACTTTTCATGCATAAATACCACCCGGTGCGCAGTTCCAAACACCTGCTGGCAATCGATGGCATCAGCTTGCCTGAAGAACCTCCTGAAATAGAACGCGAAACGCGCCTATTCCAGGAATCCCTTAGCCAAGAGTACGAGGGCAAGGGAATGTCAGGGTCACGCGGCTGGGGTACGGCGGACGGTTTTAACAACGACCAGGTAGTGATTCGCAGCCATAGTACCCCGGAGACGGTAAAGCACCTGGCTTTCACAAAGCCTTTTCACGTACGCATCTTTGGTTTTTCGCGCTGCTGTCGCGCACGCCCGGAGAAGCCCGAATTCATGCAAATGGATGTACTGGTTGCCGATGACAGGCTGAATGTCTGCACCATGATGGGCACAATCAAACGTGTCTGCCAGGCTATTTTCCCGCAAGCCGTAGACATTCGAGTTCAGGCTGCCTATTTCCCGTTTACGGAAATATCGGTCAATATCTGGGTTGTCTATGCCGACGACACTGCCTACGAAGTAGGCTCCGGCGGCTTAATGCGCCCGGAGGCGGCGGAAGTTCTGGGTTTCCTCATACCGGTGGCACTGATTGGTTTCAACGTCAGCCGCCTGGCAAGCATTTTAAGCAACAATGCAAAGGCAATCGACCCCAACAGCATCGGCTTCGAAGCATTTGATGAAACGGAGATTCCTGTACATGCCCAACATTGATTTTGAGCGTAGTCGGATTTCCAGCAGGCTTGCAAAGGCGCCTGACTCGTACGATTTTAGACATACATTGCTAAGCGTAAAAGCATACCTTGACTACGAGGATGAAGACATCATACGTGTGAACTTCCTGGACACACTTCGTCCTGAACTCTGGTGTATTGAGGGCCTGGCCCGCCACCTTGAACCTCTGCCCGGGCGAAAATACGGCCTGCACCTGCTCGAAAGCTTTCCTAGGATACCTACGCGTTTCACAGAGCTACCACAACATGGTAATGCCTGGGTGCTCTATGTGCATGTTAACCCCGGTCAAGAGATTTTCGACGATGCCTATTTCTTAAAAAAAGTACGAGATCAGATCGGCTTTGGCAGCCGCCAGAACATCGATGTCACAATTCTTCCTGATATGCAATTTGTGCTTTCAAGCGAGACGCCCGGCGACGAGGATGGTGAAATACTAACGCCCCTGACGCTGGCGACGGGTACGAATACGGTAGTGATTACGGCGCTTGACCAGCGCATAGGCACCTGGCTGCTCTTCACCCTGCTTTGTAATTTCCTCGATAGGGATTACCAGGGCTGTGGCTTTGCAACTACGATAGATGAGAAAGAGATGTTCGCAAAGTGGAGTCCTTTTACCATACGCAACAAGCAACTAAAGGAGACATTCGGTTTCAAACCAGAAGCCGAAAGATTTCGCGCGGCCCTGGAGGACATGCATTATCAAATGGAGTATGATGGAAAAAAGCGGCAATGGCTTATCACGCCGCCAATTTTTCGCTTCGACATCATCCACCCCGCCGATATCTTAGAGGATTACCTGGTTGCAACCTACTATGAAGAGGCCAAACCGGAACCGCTTACTACTGTAAACGCTATAGGTTCGCAAACAAAGCGCAGCGAACTCGAGGAACGCTTAGTAGCGTACATGCAGGCTTACGGCGCACGGCAGACCATCGGGTTACTGCTTGACTCCTACGAGAACGTGGTTGAGCGCATATGCCATGATCACCCTGAAAGGCTCATTCACCTCGATAACGCAGTTAACAAGAATCGCGAGTACGCCGTTGATAGCAGCCTGCCGCCGCTGCTCAGAAACGCGGTTCATCCTTCAGCACCGCTGCCACCCTCAAAGTTTTATCTCTTCACCGAAACCCTGTTCCTGGACAAGCAGAGGGTCGCGCACTCGCGCTGGAAAATGGGTATTTTACTTATTGGGACCGACCATCCTTTTAATAATGCTCACACCCTGCTGGATGCGCTCTGTTATCACCTGCGCCTGGATTACATGTTGAAACGCAGCGGCAGCCCGGCGCTCATCCCAGGGAGGCAAATGACAGTTTCCACGGGAGACATAACGATCATCGGGCAATTCGGCGAGGTTCATCCAGAAGTCTTAACACGCTGGGAGCTGTTCTACCCGGCAAGCTTTATCGAGCTGGATTTAGATGCGATTAGCAGGTTCTGGGCAGGAATCTAGCCCGATGACCAGGAGAATAGCGCTGTACTGGCATAATGGGCGCAGCCTCGGCCACACGGTTCGATGTGCAACACTTGGCGAGGCACTGCTGGATCATATACCGGACAGCATTGTGGTAGGCATTACGGGTGCATCGAAAGGTTTTGAACTCCTGCCGCCGGGGATGGATCTCGTAAAAATCCCATCGTATTTGACCTATGACAACGTGAGCGGCGTTCGCGCCACGCCGGTTCTCCCGCTAGCAAAAGATGAGTTTCAGCGCATCAGGGAAAACCTGGTAGCGACCTTCATTAGAGACTTCCAGCCCCATGCATTCGTCATCGACTTCCACCCCGAAGGAAAGAGCGGCGAGTTGATACCAACGGTAACCGGCTCACCAAACGTTAAAAAAGTACTGGGTCTGCGAGGCATCTTAGGGAGTCCCGAAGAGACGAATCGCGAATTTTTTAATGCACGCCTGGTTGCGTTCGTGCAGGAATATTTCTCGGCCATTCACGTGTACGTCGATGAGCGTGTCTTGCGGCTCGAGGAGTACTATGCAATTCCAGCCTCACTAAGCAGTATGCTCAAATATACCGGCTATGTGACACGGCCCACGGCAGCAACTAAAGCGGAAGCGCGAGCTATGTTGCGGCTTGACCCTGGCGCTCACATCATCGTCGTTAGCTTTGGCGGCGGGCAGGGGACCGAACCGATCTGGCAATCGATCCTGCAGGCTCTAACCAACATTAACAAGCGTTTCGATTTTGCTTTTTTAGCCGCGGGGCCATATCTCGAAGCCGCTGCATATGAGCGGCTGCGCATGCAGGTATCAGAACACCCCAACTGGACATGGACAAAGCTGCTTGATCCCTTACCAACCTGGATAAAAGCCAGCGATTTCTTCATCGGCTCAGGTGGATATAACTCCTTAGCCGAGGTCATTACCACAGGAACAAATGCCCTGATGATCCCACGTCAACTGCACGAGCGCGAACAGGAGCTACACGTCACAAAGCTAGCAAACCTGCACATTTTGCGCACAGCCAGCCTCGAGAGGGTATTGAGCGAGGATTTAAGCACGTTTTTGGAGATGTGCCTGGCAGAGCCATTTCCCCGCGACCAGCAGGCAAAGGTTGCTACCGATGGCGCACGGCGCAGCGCAAGATTGATAGAGGCTTTAATCTCATGAGTGACACTCACCTCTTACACATCGCCCTTATCACCTGCGACGATATATTTGAAGCTGGTGGTGTTGGCACCTCAATTGTTCGTATTGCTCGAGGGCTCTCTACCCGGTACAACATGCAGGTTGATATCCTCATGCTGAATTCAAGCAATCGTGCCGAATTTAACCCGCATGGGCGAAATGGCATCATACAACTGGATCAACGCATCGAGGATGTGACCCTGTTCAAACTCGCATCCTGGACAGGCGGCACCAGCCAGGCGCAACGGTGGGTTGATATGCATTACGCTCTTCTAGAGCTGGCCCAGGAGCGTCAATACGACCTCATGCAAGCTTTCTATGCCAGCATTACAGGTTTCCCGGCAGTTTACGCCGCACATGAGTTGAACATCCCGTCCATAGTCAGCATTCGCGGCAACGATATCATCGAGGATGTCTTCAACACAGAACGTTTCCCTTACCTCAAATGGGCGCTGGAGAACGCTACCCAATTCACAGCCGTCAGCCAGGAAGGCTTGAACAGAGCGCGTATCCTGAGCGCTCGCCCCACTAAAGGCAGGGTGATTTTGAACAGTATTCGTCCCCAGGACTTTGCAGAGGGAACGCAAGATTTGCAGTTACCGCGCCCTGTAATTGGTTCGCTGGCAGTTTTCAAGAACAAGAAAGGCTTAGAAGTGCTGCTCTGCGCTTTCAACATGCTCCTACAACGCTATCCCACGGCCCATTTACTGCTTGCCGGTTTCGTCATTCCAGAAGCACAGGACAGATTTGAACGATTCATTACAAAATACAACCTCGAGCACAAGATCACTATAACGGGACGTATTTCAAGGCAAGATGCGCTGCGCTACCTGCGCAACATGGATGTTTTCGCGTTCACCTCGCTGCACGATGGCTGTCCCAATACTGTGCTCGAAGCGATGCTTGCCGGAATACCCATTGTTGCTACACGCAGTGGTGCCGTTCCTGAGCTGATCGAAGATGGGAAGCATGGATTGCTGGTGCGACCGGGGTCAGCCACAGAGTTATGCGAGGCAATGGCCAGCATGCTGAATACCGGTACTGATCGATACAGGTACGGCGAGCAGGCGCGGGAACGGGTTTTGACTCGCTTTGCGCCCCAAAGGGAGCTGGCAGAGTACCGGGAGGTATACCAGGAGTGCTTGATGAT
>Ga0209180_10000385_pt1 | contig 20405 bp, 23 predicted proteins | sample CZO8metaG_3_FD_188355 | JGI IMG/M metagenome (GOLD analysis project Ga0209180, IMG submission 188355) | Vadose zone soil microbial communities from the Eel River Critical Zone Observatory, Northern California, USA - CZOApr15con2H2.8 metaG... | ecosystem: Environmental > Terrestrial > Soil >...
GAAGGCGCGCATGAGGAACGTGACGAGGAGGCCCGCGCCACCCGCGAGCACGCCGGCGGCGAACCGGTACCACGGGAGCCGTCCAACGAATGACCAGAGACGCCTCCATCCCTCGGCCACGCGCGGCCTACGTCGGGGCGCTCGCTTGAACCTATGCCCCAAGCCGCAATCCGCGACCAATCCTTTATTTAGGCCGAGGCGCGTCGGCGAATTGCATGGCTGCTCCGCTGAGCACGCAAGCCCGAGTCGGACGGCGGATCGTCCTCACGGTTTTGTGGACGATGCTCCTGATCGTTGGGGTGACGATAGGGCTCCTCGTGACCGTTCCCGGAATTCAGGACTCGATCCAACGGGCCTCCGGCGCCGTGGCGGGCGGGGCGTTTGCGCTCTCGGTCGCGGTGGCCCTCATCCTGCTCGGTCTCTGGGGGATCTCCGCGAACAACCGCAACCTCAAGCACGCGGTCGACTTGATCGCGCAGGTGGACCGGGCCCGGAAGGAGACGATTCAACTCGAGAGCACCCGGTACATGCAGAAGTGAGCTTGTTCGTCTCGCTCTCCGTCGTCGAACGTCCCCATCGACGCGCATCCGCCCGCTCCGATTCGCGCCACCAACCGTGGGGAATATCCCTTCCGATGCGATGTCGGCGTGGAAGGGACCCGCATGAGCGCCGAACGTCAAAAGATCCGGGCCGCGGAATGGCTGTACCGATGGAACCTGAGCATGAGCATCCTCGGGATCGTCTTCACGATTCTCACGTTTGTCGGCGTGTTCACCCTGGTCTTGCACCAGTACTTCGCGGGATTTGGCCTCGATGAGGCGGAGGTCTTGCTGGTCCTGCTCGCCGTCGTGCTGGTGATCATCTTCGGGTTCGGGTTGTACTTGGACAAGTTCCTTCGGTTCTGGTCGGCCCAGACGACGGTCGCGACCGTCCGGAATCAGTTCCTCACCTCCGCCCTCTATCAGAAAGAACTGCTGATCATGAAATACAGTCAGATTCCGCAGATGGAAGGTCTCCTCCACCTGATCGAGGAGCTGCCCGACAGCCCCGGAAAGTCCCGACTCGTCGAGCACTTCCGCGACTCGCTTCGAAAACTCCAGAAAACCATCGAAACAAAAGAATGGGAAGTCGCCCCCAACGAACGGACGTACTGATTCGCGGGATGTTCGCGGCTGCGCGACCGACGTCTCGCCCATGGGAGACGCCACATAAGCCTATTCGGACCGTTTGGCATGTGCCGCAATATCCGTTGGGGAATATTCCGTTAGAGATTAAACGTCGAAAAGAATATTACTAGAGCATCGACCTTGGCTCGCGGTGATGGCGCGGTCGAAAGTGCTTTCGGCTCAATATGTGGACGACGAAACCTGGCGGAAGGAGCTCTGTCCAGAGTGCGGGGCACGTCTACTCGGCTTTGCCGCGTGGAAGGATCATGGTCCGCGGCACGGATGGGGAGAAGAGTGGTTCGCCGCCCGCGTTCGAGCCGGGCGACCTGGCGAAGTCATCCGATTCGATCCCGCACTCCTCGGCAGCGGGTCGAATTCTCTAAGGGTCGAGGCCGTTGCGGACGCAACGTGGAAATTGGGGATCCCAGCATGACCTGATTTTGCATGCTCAATCTCCGAAAGTAGAAGCCCGGGCTCTCCCGCTCCGCGTGTTCATCGCCCAACGGACCATGGATTGAGCATTGGACTCAAACGGACACTCCCACGCCTGCGGTATACTATCCTTCCCTACGGCCTTCAAATAGTATACTAAGTATAGGCACGCCGGGACGTCGTCTGCGTCCCAGAAGAGATACGCATGGTATACGTGAGAGACGACGGCGTCTTCGACGCCTCGATCGAGAAGATTTGGAAGTATATCCAGGATCCCGAGAGCCATCAGCATGAGTCGATCCTGAGCCAGAAGGTCCTGGAGCAGAAAGGGAACACGATGAAGATCCGGGCCGAGATCGCCGGGCCTCAAGGCAAGGCCGAAGAGATCTGGCAGATGCGGATGGACCCGCCGTTCGGGTTCGAGCTCCAGGTCTTGGAAGGTTCGACGAAGGGTTCGAAGCAGACCCACACCTACGTGCCTATGGGCAACAAGACGAAGGTCATCGTCGTCGGGGACTTCCACCGCCAGGGAGCCAGCGACGAGGAAATCCGGAAGGGCACCCTCGGATACTTCGAGCAGGTGTTCAACGAAGATAACGCGGCCCTGAAGGACTTCTAGGACGGCCGCGTCCTTCGCACCGCCCGTGGACCGCGCCGGAGGCCACCACGTCAGAGTGGTCGCGTTTACGACGAACTCCATGGGCGACCTTTCACTTTCGCTCTGCGCATTCGGGTCGGAGCCGTCCTTCAGCAGCGCCCCAACCATTTATCCAACGCAGTTGCCTCCAGGAATTCCTGAAGGCAATGGAGAAAGGAGAAGAGGGCCCGCAGGGGGCGGGCCGTGCGCGACGGACCGATCGGCTCAGGTTTCCTGGACCGAGCTGATCACCGGTACGAACAGCCACATGCTGTCCGCGTGGACGATCGAACGGCTGAGGTCGATGTCCAACGTCAGGGACGTCGTTTGTCCCACCGTGACGTTGAACGGGTCGTCCGTCTTCAACACGCCCGATGGCACGATGAAGTGGATGGTTGTGCCGTTCTCCATCACACCGGTCGCGGAGCTCACGTCGATCCGAAGCTGCGTATACATTCCGGCCGCGAGCTTCGCCGTGCCGAGGAGTTGCGACACGGTTGTCAACGCCGCCAGGTCCACCGTGCCCGTCTGGGTCACGTTGAACCATCCGGTCTCATTCGTCGCGTTCGCCTCGTGGGCCTGGATTCGGGAGAAAGTCACCCAAACGTGGGTCCAGTTCACGCTTGCGGGCGCGTCCTGGATATACACCGCGAGGGTTCCGAATCCATCGCCAGCCGTTCCGCCCGACGACGATCCCGCGTTGGGATTCGAGCCGCCGAACGGAGCGGTCAGCGCGCCAGGTGCGATGAGCGCGAGGCTCACGACGCCGGCGAGGGCCACGACGACCGCGAGTCCAATGCTCGCCATGAGTGCGGTCTTCATGGGTATCCCGCCGCGTGGAGTCGGGAGACTTGGATAAGACTTGTTTAACGGATGTCGAAGGCATTTGACAGAGGTCGAATTGGGCTCTGGACAATTCTCGAAACGATACCCGCGGGAACGGGCCCCTTCGTTTCACAATTGAAAAAGCGTCCAATAAGCCGTTAATAGTCGGCGACGAACCTCGGGTGTCATGACGCGAACGGTGCGAGGCCGCAACGGTTTCGAACTCACGGATTGGAGTGCAAGTAGGGTCCGGACGACGGGGCCAGGGGCCCTCCCTCTATTGGCCTTGGGGATGCTCGTGTTTCTCCTGGTAGCAGCGGGCGCGGGGCCGGGGAGCCTGCCAGCTCGAACGGCCTCCGTCCTCCGCGGATCGGGCACTCCCGGAGCCCCGACCCCACGAAACCTGACGCTGTATATGCACAATAATACGCTCGCGGAGAATGTCAACGGCATCTCCACGCCCTATCTCTTTGATACCCTTCAGAAGTACGGCGGCAACAACACCGTGTCTAACATTGGCCGCGTGAGGCAGGACTGGTACCTGTTCCCCGCGCTCGCCGGCCCCCTCGCGGTCAACGGCACGATCTCCGCTCATATGTTCTTCAGCGTCGTCGGAGCGACACTCAGTGCGACGCCGACCGTCACGGTGTCGGAGATCAACGCGACGGGGGTCACGGTATATTCGATCAGCGTCCCGGGAGGCGCGCGGCCGTGGTGGACGACGCCGCATGACCTGACCGTGACGACCGGCGTCCTGACGCACACTTTCGCTGCCGGCTCTACGATCCTCGTCATGGCGGACATTGTCGTCGGGGCGAGTTCGACCGGGACGATCTGGTATAACGCCTCTTGGGTCCCGAGCCATCTTGTGATCCAATCGGATGATTTCGCCAAGATCGACACCCTTGCTTTCCTCGACTCGACCGGCACGCCTCGGACGAGTTTCGATCCGCTCGCGGCGAACAAGGATATCGACATCATCGTGAGCGTGACAGACCCGCTCGGCGGTTACGACGTCCACTGGGTCAACCTCACACTCCAGCGGCCCGGCGGCGCGTTTGCCTTAAAGGATGCGGCGCTGGCCAAGACGGCCGGCACCCCGGTGTCGTACGTGTCCAAATATCATCTCGTGTGGAACTACAGCGGACAACCCGTCGGCCGGTACAACGCGACCGCCGGCGTCCTCGACAACTCCGGATACTTCTATTTCGTCGAGAACTTCGCCGAGGACGGCTTCCGTGACCAGATGGTTGCGTCGTTCTATATCGGGGGATTGGCCTCGTACGTCAACGTGGAAGCCGTCGACTCGAAGATGGCTTCGCTGAACCGCGCGACGGTCGACCTGCTCACGGGAGGCGTGGTGGTGGACGCCGTGGCGACTGACTCGAATGGCCTCGCGAACCTGACGATGGCCCAGGGCACGTACGAGTTCCGAGTGATTTGGCAGTCGGTTCTCGTCGCTTCCGTGACGCAAGATGTTTCCTCGAACGTATCCGCGGCGAGTCCGCTCGTGATCGCGACTCAGGTGTACTATCCGATCTTCCGGGCGACGGACGCGGATGGCCGAGCATTGGGTGGCGCGTCGCTCCTCTTCGTCCATCCGAACGGTGCGAAGCTCGGCCCCTACGAAACGAACGCCAGTGGCGAGGTCACACTCGATCAGGTGCCGGTGGGCACGTACGGTATCTTGGCCGCCTGGCGCGGGGTGGACGTCTTCAGCGGGAGCGAGATGGTCCAGTCGAACGGAGTCATCTCCTTCATGACGGCCGTCTACGAACTCACGGTGACCGCGAAATCCGGCGACGGACAGACCCTCGCGGGCGTCTTCGTAAGCGTCACGGACTCGACCGGGCTTGTCTTCGACGCCGGCATTACGGGTGCCCAGGGAACCGTGATCCTCCGTCTGCCCTCCGGTGCGTACACCGTCAACGCACGGTTCGTCACCGCCGTCGGAGGCACGTTCTATGACTCCGGTGTACGGTCGAGCAACGTCAGCCTGACGTCGTCCACGAGCACGACCGTGACATTCGCGGACTATCCGATTCCGTTCACGAGCACGCTCGAATTCCAGTTCGGCCTCGCGTACGCGATCACGGTGGCGGCTCTGCTCGTCGCACTCTTCTTCCTGTGGCGCCGGAAGAAGGTGCCCGCGACGGCGCCAATCGAGTCCGAGAAGCAGGCTTAGGTGGAAGCATCGAAGGGGCGGTTCAAGATCCCGACCCCCCTTTCCTTTGTCCTCGGACCGGGTGGCTGTTCTCACTTCTGCGCGAATTCCGCTTGGTGGGTTTCCTCTTGTGCGTCTCGATCGAGCTTCCGTAAGTCGAAGTCTTGATCGACGACCTCTTCGTGTGTTTCGTTCATCGGATCCTGAAGGCGCAAGGCTGAGGATGAACCTGACCGACGGGGTCTCGGGTCGCATCCGAGGTCTATAGAAGCATGGCCATGATGACTCACTTCGGGATTCGCTTCGCTCGGTCGGCGGCTCGCTCCCGCGGAAGCCAATCTCCCGTGACCATGTAGACGACGCGCATGCCGATGTTCACCGCATGGTCCGCGATCCGTTCGAGGTAGCGGTTCACCAGGATGTATCGCGCGCCGGTTTCGATCTTCAAGGATCCCTCGGTCATCCGTCGCACGAGCTCATTGAAGTTTTCGTCGTGCATCCGGTCCACGACATCGTCGACCTGCATGATGTTCCGAACCGATTCCGCGTCATGCTTCACGAACGCATCGATCGCCGTGTCGACCATCTGAATCGTCCGGTCCGCCATCTCTCGAATCCGCGCGAGCTCCGGTTCCGCGCCGTGGGTCGAGGGACTGAATTGCAGGGTGAGCTCCCCCAAGTCCTTCGCATATCGTCCGATCCGGTCCAGGTCCGTCGTGATCTTCAGGGATGTCGTGACGGTCCGGAGATCTCGCGCGACGGGTGCATAGAGGGCGATGAGGTCGACGCACGTATGCTCGATCTCGAGCTGGAGCCCGTAGACCTCCTGGTCGATCGTGAAGACTTCTCGGGCGACTTCGCTGTCCAGACGGGTCAGGGAGTCGATGGCTTTGCGGATCGCGAGTTCGCTGAGCTCCGCGAGCGTCACCATGTTCTCGTTCAACTTCTGGAGCCCTTTCTGGAACGCCTTTCGTTCTGCAGCCTGCGGCACTATCCGAACCTCCCGGTGATGTAACTTTCTGTCAACGTCTCTTTGGGTCGCTCGAAGAGCTCGCGCGTCGCGCCGACCTCGATGACATGACCCAGGTACATGAAGGCCGTCGTCTCCGCGACGCGAGCGGCCTGCTGCATGTTGTGCGTCACGATGACCACGGTATAGTCCTTTTTCAGGTCAAAGATGAGGTCCTCGATCTTCGCGGTTGCGATCGGATCGAGGGCGGAGCACGGCTCGTCCATGAGGACGACTTCCGGCTTCACTGCGAGCGCACGCGCAATGCAGAGGCGTTGCTGCTGGCCACCCGACAGACTCGCGCCGCTCTTGTCGAGCGAGTCCTTGACCTCGTCCCAGAGGGCGGACTGCTTGAGGCTCGCCAGCACGGCGGCGTCCAGCTTCTCCCGGTCTCTTTCTCCGTTCAGTCGCAGGCCCGCCGCCACGTTGTCGTAGATGGACATCGTCGGAAAGGGGTTCGGTTTCTGGAACACCATTCCGATCCGGCGGCGCACGCTGACCGCAGGGAGTTCGTAAATGTCGTCTTCGTCCAAGTGGACCTTTCCTTCGACTCTCGCTTTGGGAATCGTCTCGTGCATCCGATTCAGGCAGCGGATCAGGGTGGACTTGCCACAGCCGGACGGCCCGATGATCCCGCTGACCGCGTGTTCCTCGAGTTCCAGGTTGACATCTTCGATCGCGAGTTTCGTTCCGTACCACGCGGACAACTTCTCGACTCGGATTTTAGCGGCCAGAATCGTCACCTCTTGACGGCACGGAGACGAATGACCGCGCGGGAGGCGATGCTGATCCCGAGCATCATGACGACCAGGATGAGGGAAGCACCCCACGCGGCTCGGTTGTCGGCGAGGGATGGCGAAATGGCGAACCGGAAGACGCGGAGCGGGAGGGCGTCGATCGGTTGGTCCAGGCCCGTGAAGAAGTCGGGCGAGGCGAACGCGGTCATGATGAGCGGAGCGGTCTCGCCGCCGACCCGTGCGATTCCCAGGAGCCCTCCCGTGACCAACGCGCTGGCGCAGGACGGTAGCACGACCCGGAGGATCACCTTGTACCGAGGGATCCCCAGGGCCAGCCCGGCTTCACGGGTGGCCGTGGTCACGAGGCGCAACGCCTCCTCGGATGTCCGGGCGACGAAAGGGATCATGATGGTCGACAGCGCGATGACGGCCGTGATCGTGCTGAAGACGAGACGCCTCGACACAATGCCCGCGATCCCGAGCTCCAACACGAAGGAATACGCAAAGATTCCGACGACGATCGACGGGATCTGGGTCATGACGTCGACGAAGAACCGGACCGCCCCGCCGAATCGGTTCCGCCCGAACTCGGCCAGGTAGATTCCCGTGAGGATGCCGACCGGGAGGGCCACCAAGCCGGTGAGTCCGATCAGCACCAGCGTTCCTTGGATCGAGTTCGCGATGCCGCCACTGCCGGCGGGGAGCGTCAGGAAGCTGGGCGTGATGGCCTGCGCTCCCCGGACCGAGGCCTCGAAGAGGATGCTCCCCAACGGGAGGATGGCGATTCCCACGCACGCCAAGGCCGCGACACTCATGGCGACGTCGAACCACCGTCGCCGGGTGTCTCGATCGAATCGAAACGTCACTCGGCGCCCTCCCCGACATGCAAGACGCGTCCGACCATGAAGCGCGCGAACGCGTTGATCAGAAGGGACACGAGCATGAGGACGAGTCCCAACTCGATCAGCGCGCTCAGCTCCAACGAGCCGGCCTCGAGCCAGTTGTTCGCAATCAAGCTGGAGATCGTTTGTCCCGGATCGAACAACGAAGTGAAGATCGCGTTCCGGTTCCCGATCGTCATCGTGACGGCCATCGTCTCGCCGACCGCACGCCCGAGTCCGAGGACAACCGCGCCAAAGATTCCCGCGCGGGCGTATCGGAGGACCGCGAGACGCGTCGTCTCCCATCGGGTCGCTCCGAGGCTGAGGGCGGCCTCCCGCTGGCTGTCCGGCACGGCGAGAAGCGCTTCCCGCGAGACGGAGGAGATTGTCGGAATGATCATGACCGCGAGAATGACGCCGGCCGTGAACACATCCGAGCCTATCGGATTTCCTCGGAACAACGGCAAGAAACCAAGGATCGCCTGAACGGACGGCTCGATGTAGACCCGCATGACCGGGGCGAGCACGAAAATCCCCCAGAGGCCGTAGACGACGGACGGTACCGCGGCGAGCAACTCGACGACGTATGTGAGCGGGGTCCGCAACCAACCCGGCGCGAGCTCCGACAGGAAGATAGCGATCCCCATGCTGATCGGTACTCCGAGGACCAGCGCGAGCGCCGATGTGACGAGCATTCCGTAGATGAATGGCGCGGCCCCGAAGACCTGGGAGACCGGGTCCCAAACGGTGCCGCCAAGAAATCCAAACCCGAACGTTCGGACCGACTGTTCGGCGGCGACGAACAGGATCCCCGCAATCAAGGCGAGCAGGCCGAGGACGGAGAAGGCGACGATCGTGGAAAGGGATTGAAAGATGAGATCTCCCGAGGTGGCGACGAGGCGTCTTTGCGCACCGCCTCGGGATGTCCGAAATGGGTGCATCGGTGTTTCAATGAGCGAATCGTCCTCAGCTATGTAGCGTTTGCCCATTGAACGTGATGCTTCGTATCGCCCCTTCGTCCACGGTCACGAGTCCGGCCGGCAACGTCGGATAGACGAGCGCTGCACTCCGGGTCTGTCCGTCGTGGACGGCCCACCACAAGAAGTCGACCAGCGCCTGCGCCTTCTGCGCCGTCATCGACGTACCGATCGTGTTCAACTCTTGGTAGACGAGGAGGTACGTGAGGCTCGCGATCGGGTAACTGGTCGCGCCGGCGCTGTCAAGGATCGAGACGTTGCCCCAATCGCCCGACGGGCTTGGCGGGCTCGTGAACGACGCGGCCGCTGCCGCGGTGCTGGCGAGGCTCGGGAGGATCCAGTTCCCCGCCGGGTTCTGAATCTTCGCGACCTTCATCGAGTTTTGGACCGTGTACGCGAGCTCAACGTACCCGATGGAATCCGGCGTCGTGAGGATCTTGCCGGCCACACCGGAATTCCCCGACGCCCCGACCCCGACGGGCCAGTTGATTGACTTGCTGACGAGGCTCGAGTTCCAGCCGGGATTCGCCAGGTGCAGATAACTCGTCCACACGAACGACGTCCCGCTGCTGTCGGACCTGTGCACGACGGTGATCGAAGAACTCGGAAGCGTAACACCCGGGTTCAGGGCGCTGATGTTCGCCGAGTTCCAGGTCGTGATCTTCCCGAGGAAAATCTCACCCAGAACGTTCCCGGTCAGATTGAGGCCGCTCGAGAGGCTCGCGACGTTGTACGCCGCCGTTACGGCGCCGATCGTCTCCGGGATATGGAGCAGACCCGGTGCCGCCGCCCGTTCGGTCGGCTTCAACGGCGCGTCCGATCCTGCGAAATCCACGGTTTTCTGGGTGATCTGGGTAATCCCTGCGCCGCTCCCGACGCAATTGTAGTTCACCTGGACCACCGTTGGCTTGCCTCCGTAATTGAGGCTCACATTCGTATAGTCACTCGACCACTTCGTGATCAGCGGGCACGGGAAGGTCGCCCCGGCGCCGAGGATCGTGATCTTCTGCGTGGCTGGCGGATTAAGAACGCCAGACAGGACCACGACTGCGATCAGGACCAGCACCACAGCGACGACCGCGCCGATGGCCCCGATGCCGCGTCGCGAACCCTTCGCAAGGCGCTGTTTCTCCTCTGGTGTAATTGCCATTCCTTTCACCGGCTCCTCTTCTTACCCCGTTTTCTTTTGTTTCCTTGAGTCAGTCGGAGACGACCGGGCTCTATGACGGTTACCCACGAAGTCCTCCCTGTCAAACGGTGTCTCAGCAACAACTATATAGTCTATGAGGCTAACCCTTTTTGCTCTATAGCACCTGAGTAGAGCCAGGAGTGAGGGGAATGGAAGGACGCAAGCTTCAGCTGACCGGAGGCTCGACCTATGTGGTCTCCCTCCCGAAGCACTGGGTCGTCGATGCAGGCCTCAAGGCCGGGGACACGGTCTTCCTCGAGACGGAGCCGGAGGGGTCGGTGTCGATCCGACCGCGGCCTGCGGAGAAACCGCAACTGCGCCGACGCATCTTCGAGGAAAAAGGCGAGGAACGTCGGGATCATCTGCTCCGCAAGTTGATCGGCGCATACATCGGCGGCTTCAACTTCGTCGAGATTCGGTTCCGCCCGGAGATGGGCCCCTTCGTGCGACGCGTCGCGAGGGACTTCAGCCGCATGGTCATCGGGCCGGAGGTCATCGAGGAGACCCGGAATTCGGTCGTGATCCAAGACCTATCGGATACCGCGGAGCTCAGCGCCGAGAAATGTCTGCGTCGGATGCACCTCATCGTTCGGGCCATGCATGAGGACGCGATCGAGGCGTTGCGGACCCAAGATGAGGCCCTCGCACGGGACGTGGCCCAGCGGGACCAGGACGTCGATCGCCTCTACTGGATGGTCGCGAAACAGTACAACGTTGCGCACACGACCGGCGGAACCGCGAACGGCGCGAAGAGCGAGCTGCATAACTATCGGCTCATCGCGAAGCTGCTCGAGCGGATCGGAGACCACGCGGAGCGCATCGCGCGGACGTATCCCGCATTCGCGGAAGGGCGTCTCGAACCGAAGTTGATCAAGGAGATGGACGCTGCGCGGGAGTCCGCCACGGCCATCCTGGACAAGGCGTTCACCGCCTTGCTCACCGCGGACATCGACGCCGCGAACGAGGCCGTAGACGATCTCGCGAGGCACCAGAAGCTAATCGATGGCCTCTCCCACCATGTCGCGACGCGCAAAGGGGAGGAACTCCTCGCTCTCGCGGCAATCGTGGACAGCCTCGCTCGGAGCGCGAATTATGCCACGGACATCGCCGAAATCGCGATCGATCGCGCCGTCTTCCAGGGTACGTAATCTCCATAGCCCTACGGAGAATACGAACCAAGGGTTTGTCCCCCACGGATGAAGTGGCTTGCTCAATGGGTTCCTCAGGGGGGTCCGCCCCACTCCGGGCGGAAGAAGTGGTACGTCGATTCTACGATTTCCTGGCGCGAGGCCGCCTCGTCGATGCGCTCAACTTGTTCACGACGGATGCGAGGCTCCGCGACGCCTCCGGCCGCGAATCCGACGGGATCCGGGCGATCACCTCCTCCCTGTTGACGTATCGAGTGCCGCAGGACATCGCGGTCGAACAGATGGAGCCGGAGGACGGGGAGATCCGCGCGACCGTCCGATCGCCGAGCGGTCGGTCCATCGGCCGGTTCTCCGTCGCGCGGGGCCGGATCAAATCGCTTCGCATGGAACGCGCGTAGGACCTGTCCGGCCAGCCGGAACGCAGCCTCAGGACTTGAGCACCTTTTCAAAACACTCGTCGATGCCCCTAAATTCGCTGACGTCTCCGCTCCACGTTGGCAGGATCCCCGCGTATCGGTCCTCGAAGTCCTGCAGGGCGTCGCTCACGGCGTATTTCACGTGCTCGGCGTCCATGTCCTTCGCGACCGCGGCGGCGATCGTGTGCAAGCCCCGGACGAAGTGGACCGTGTAGGTTCCGTACCGAAGCTCGTCGAGATTTCCCGCCTTCGTCGAGAGGGTTTGTTTCACGAAATCTTGAACGGCGACGAGCATCCCGCTCAGGATGTCCCGATCGAGATCGGTTCGGAGCGTGTCGGAGTAGTGGCGGATCAGGATTCCGGCCTTCGTGATGATGAAGAGTTCCGAGATGCCCGTGGAAGTGCCGAACGCGATGCCCAAGGCCTCAGCGATCTTCGCGGCGGTGCGTTTCATCTCGATCTTGAGGACTCCCAGGTTGGCACTCCGGTCGACGAGTGTGAGTAGGCTCACGTCCCCGGCCGCGAACTGCACGACCGCTACGTTCGCCTGATCGCCATCCATGATGATGAAGCTCGGACCGGCCATCTCAATGTTCTCGAAGACCCGCGCGCCGGACTGTGCGATCAGTGTGCTCATCGCCGAGAGGACCGCGGGGCTGACCGCGCCCTGGATGTCGCTGGCTACCGTCAACCCGTTTCCGTCGGCGATCACGGATCCGCGGATGCCGTTCGTCTTCCGACGGAACTCCCCGAGGATCTTCCCGAGTTGTCCTTCGATGCCTTCGTCGGAGAAGTTGGAGAGGGCCGCCTTCCGTCGCGACTCACTTCGCTGCATCCCGGTCCCTCCCGGATCGGTCCAGGATCGCAGCCTTCTCGAGCAGGACCGATCGTCCCGTGTTCGACTTCTTAATGAGCCGGAGCAGCGTGCCTTTCGGGGGCCGCACGATCAGGAACAACTCATACGTCCCGTAGCCCATTCCGCCCAACCAGAGGACCAACAGCCCGGTTCCGATCGCCACGGGGAGGCCCACGGCAATCATGGACGCGCAGATCAGCACGGTCAGCGCGATGAACGCGACCGTGAACGAGCCGAGGAACCGCTGAATCCGCTTTTCCATGATGAACATCCGCGCCCGCCGGACGTCTTTGTCCATCCGCGTGAACGCGAGGAATGTGATCGTGAGAAGACCGGTGATCGTGCCGAAGAATGCGAGGAATCCGACGACGACCCAGAGGTCTGCCATGGATGGTCGAACGCTCGGCCTGGCATTGCCGCCTTCGGATGAATATACCTATCGTTCCGAATGTTCTCTTTTGTCACTAGCACTTGGCGAACCTCGGCACGGGGATCGCTCGTACGCCAGGAAACGGTGTACGCGAGCTAGAGGGGCTGCCCGCATTTCCTGCAATATGTCGCGTCTTCCGCTTCCAAGTTGCCGCAGTTTCGGCACTTGACCTTCACGACTTCTTTCGGCGTCGCCGGACCCGTTCCCCGTTGGCCCGTCGTACCGCGCGCCCCCGAGAGGGCCTGCTTCATGTACGAGTCGATCATGTCCGGAGACACGGATGACCCGCCGGCCATCCCTTCGCCCGCGCCCATCATGCTGGTCATGAACGCACTGCGGAGCATGGTCCCTCCGAGTCCGATTAGGGTGAAGCCGAATCCCCACACCGCGTACGGGAGATACCACCCGCCCGGGCTGACGAGTCCGGTGATATTGTTGCTATCCGTCGGTGGCGGACTGATGTAGGAGTCGAGCTGGCCCGCGATGTATGCCGAATACCGGAAGACGACGAGACCTGCTCCGATGAGGACGAGCCCCATGATGATCATCGTGCCACGGCGACCTCGTCTTCGCTTCGGCCCCATCGCTCCCGCCGACACTTTCGAAACCTCCCCCGGTCCGCAAGGAGGGGATTCGTCGAAGGAGGATTAAAGGTATTCTGGAGCGGGAAGGGCACGCATCACTCGGGCCAGCGCCATGGCTCGAAGTCGTAGCCGACCCACACGCTCTTCACCTGCGTGTACTCCCGCATCGTCTCGAAGCCCATCTCCCTCCCGATGCCGCTCATCTTCATCCCGCCGAACGGCGAGGCCGGATCGACGAGCTTGTAGGAGTTGATCCACACCATCCCGGCTCGAAGCTGCGTGGCGAGCCCGTGGGCGCGTCGCAGGTTCTGCGTCCAGAGGCCCGCGCCGAGGCCGTATGGAACCCCGTTCGCCATGGCGACCGCTTCGTCCTCCTTAGCGAATGGCGTCACCGTGATGAACGGCCCGAAGACCTCCTCCTGGCAGATCCGCATCGCGGGATCCTCCGCCCGCACGAGGGTCGGAAGCACGTAGTAGCCGCGAGCGGTCTCCGGAGTGTCGGGCCGTCTCCCGCCATAGAGGATCTCGGCGCCCTCGCCTTTCGCGACGTCCACGTACTCGAGGACGCGTTTCTGATGGTCCTTCGAGGTGAGCGGCCCCATCTGGGTCTTCTCGTCCAGCGGGTCGCCGATGCGAAGGGACCGCATGCGCGGCACGAACGCGTCAAGGAATTCGTCCCACACCGATTCGTGCAAGAGGATCCGCGACCCGGCGATGCACGCCTGTCCCTGATTGTGGAACGCGGCGAACAAGGATCCTTGGACGGCCGCGTCCAGGTCCGCGTCGTCGAAGATGATGTTCGGCCCTTTCCCGCCCAGCTCGAGGAGCGGCCGCTTCAGGTTCGTCGCGGCCTCCCGCATGATCTGTTGGCCGACCTCCACGGAACCGGTGAAGCAGATCTTGTCGACGCCCGGATGGCGGGCGAGCGCCGCCCCAGCGATCGAGCCCTTGCCCGGCACAACGTTGACGGTCCCGGGCGGGAAGCCGGCCTCGTTCGTGAGCCGCGCGATCTCGAGCGCGCTGAGCGGCGTGTACTCGGCGGGCTTCAAGATGACCGTGTTTCCGGCGGCCAAGGCGGGCGCGATGTTCCACGCGACGAACATCAACGGAAAGTTCCACGGGACGATCTGTGCGACGACGCCGAGCGGTTCCCGGAGGGTGTAGTTCAACACGCCCTTGAAGGAGGACGGAATGACGTCCCCCTGAATCTTCGTCGTCATGCCGGCGAAGTACTCGAACCAGTCCACCGTCCGCACGAGGTCGAACCGCCGGACATCGCGGATCGGATGTCCCGAGTTCTTCGCCTCCAATCGGGCGATCGACTCACCCTGGTCCTGGATGAGACGTGCGAGCCGGAGGAGCATTTTCCCCCGCTCTTTTGGGGTCAGGGCCCCCCACGGGCCTTCGAACGCGGACCGGGCGGCGGCAATCGCGTCCTCGACGTCGTCTTCGCGGGCCTCAGCGACCCGAACGAACACCTCATCGTTGTGCGGATTGTGCACCGGAAACGTCGCGCCCGAGTGGGCCGGGACGAACGCTCCGCCGATGAACAGGCCCCGTTCTTCGACGTCCGTCATGGACGCTCAGAGGGAACCGGACGGTAAAGAGATTTCGTCCGAACCCTTCCAACGCGAAGGCGGTCTGGCTCGTCTGTGAAAGGTTATATAATGCAGCCAACGGTGCCCGGCCGGGGGCGAGAGGACGGACGAGGCGTCGGATTCGAACGTCAGATTTCTGATTGGCAAGACTGCAGCGACAAGCGCGGCCGCGGCGGGGTTCATCGCCACGATGCTCGCGACCGTCACCGGGCTGTGGTTCCCCGGCGTCAAGCTTCCGCAATTCGACTTCAATACCCTGAATGGGCGCCTTGCTTTGGGGGATCTCAGCTTTCCCGCATCGTCGACGACGTTCATCGTCGGCGGCATTATTCACATGACTGATGGGATCATTTGGGCTTTGATCTTCGGCCTGATTATCAGTCCCGTTCTGGGTGTCGTCATCAAGCCTCTACGGCCGATGACCCCGACCGTCAACCTCATGAAAGGGATCATTTGGGGCGGGGCCCTTTGGATTATCAGCTCGGCTCTTTGGATGCCCCTCCTGATCGGAGCGTTCCTCGGTCCGACGTTGACGGGGCCCTTCGGACTTCCGTGTGGAGTCGGACCGTTCCTCACCTGCTTCGGTCCATACGGGGTCCAGGCGCTCTTCACGAACTTGTTCTGGCACATGATTTGGGGTGTCAATCTCGGCCTCCTGTTCAACCCGATGCGTGCCGCCGGCCGAGTGAGGTGGTAAGCCATGATGCGTGCCTTGATGATCGACCTCGGGCTCCTCGTCCTCGGCATCATCCTCGCGATCGCGGGATGGTTCCTGACGCCTGGCGCAGCCTCGTTCCAGTTCCCAGGCCCGATCAACGTAGCTGGGCAGTCGCTCATCGCGCTGGGCCTGACGTTCATCGTGGTCGCGGTCGGACTGCTCCTCGCGGGCGCGGCAGAGCGCATGATGTCGGCCACGGAGTGATCGTTCGTCTGCGCTGAGCGTGCGGCCGGTTCGTAGCGGAGGCGCACGAACTTCAGGTTCGGATGAGCCCGGGTTGATTCAACCCTCGTCGTCGGCCGGGAGGAAATGGTCGAAGAGGAGGGGCGTCCCACGACCTGGACGGAGCGGGGTGCGAACGGCATGCAGCGGTTCGTGCCCGCGCTCGAGAAACGCGGAGGCGAAATGCGCGGCGAGCGCCTCGCCGGCTTGAAGGGCCTCGTCCAATCGGTGGACGGTGTCGGAAATCTCTCCCAACGCAAGGGGCTCTTCGCCGATCAACACCGACGTCATCCGTAGATCGTAGCGGGCCTTCGCCTCTCGAAACCTTCGCACAAAGTCCTCCGGGATCGGGCACAGCCCGTCGGAAACGAACAAGAGATCGTTGCCCGTGTGATGTCCTTTCTCAAGCGCATCGAGGACATGGGTTAGGGGCTTCACGAAATCCGTCCCGCCTCCGAGGAAGTACGAGGCCACGTCGAGGAGCTTCTCGAGCCGCGTCGACGCGTTGTCCTCGGGCCGCATCGAAACGACGCGGAGCGGATCCGCGGCGTCTCCGAACAGGACGACCTCGACCGGGCGATTCTCGGCCAACGCGAGATGGGCGAGGGCGAGCGCCGACGCCTTGGCCCACACCTCCTTTTCGCCCGCCATGCTCCCCGAGTTGTCGATGCACAGGTACACAGAGCGCGGTTCCTCCTCGCGACGCCACAGCTCATAGATGAGAAGGGAGTGGGTGACGACCTTCGCGTAGAACAGGTCTTCCCGTTCCTCCATCGCGAAGCTGGACAGCTCTCCCGCGAGGGCTCGGGCGACGTCGCCGCCTTGGATGAAGTCGACGACCTCTTGACTGGCGCGCATCGCCGGAAGGGTCCGCTCCCGTAGACCCAGCCGTCGATAGCGGCCGAAGAGGAGGGCAATCATCCGGAGCCGCGGGTTGCGGATGACGTCTCGCATCAGGCGCAATTTCACGTCCGCCGGCAGTCGTGTCTCCTGGCCCGGGCCCGAGGACCATGCCGCGATGAGCTCCGTGACGCTCTGCAGATCCTCGCGGGCTCCTTTCATCACCTCGCGAAGCCGCTGGGTCGTCACGCCGCCGGCCGACTCGGATGACGAGTCCCGGGCGTCTTCCGCCGCGCGGGTGTCCTCGGAGGCGGGAGGCGTGCGGTTCATTTCTTGGAGAAGGGGGTCGAGGACGAGTTCGGTGGCCAGGGCGGTCTCCGCGGGTTTGAGGCGCGTGAAGGCCCGCAGCTTCTGGTGTTCTCGCAGTTCGAGCGCCCGGCTCAAGAGGTCCCGATGGCCCTGACACTCGGGCGCGATCTCGGCCGGCGACCGAAGCTTGACGAAGTACTTGTAGAACGAACAGAACAGGTCGAACGCAAGTTGTTGCGCGAGGGGGACCTCGCTCTCCGCGAGGAGGAGACGGAGCCCCGCGGCCTTCGGCAAGATTTCGTCGAACGCTTCTTCGTCGAACGGGTCGTGGACGATCGTGCTCCTCGAAATGGCCGGTGCGGACCGCCCGAACGCCACGACACAACCCCCTAGCCAGTCTCCAGATACTCGTGCTTCACGAGGACCTCGTACCGGTCGGTCTCGCCGAGGAAGAACGCGAGCTGGGATTCGTCCGCCTCGCGTCGTCGGAGCCGCTCGCGGAACCCTTGAAGCTCGGCTTTGGCGGTTCGAAGCTTGCTGAGGAATTCGACCGCCGCCATGGTCCGGTCCCGCGCATCTTCGAGGCCTTGCAGGTTCGTCAGCGCCACTTGGAGCGCGTCCATGATCTCCCGCGCGCGCTTGTCATGCGGATTCGCGACGTCGAGGACGAGGCCCCGGACCATCGGCTCGGACGCGGGGTCGTCCCAGAGGACGTTCGCGAGGACCGCGAGGTCGTCCTCGACCGCGTAAGCGCGGCCCTGGAGCCACGCTTTCGCGCGGATGATCGAGAGGCTCTCCTTGTACCGGCGATCGGATAAGGTCAAGCCTTCGCCCTCGAGTTGACGTCGGATCTTCGCGATCGACTCGAGGAGCGGCCGGTCGAACTCGACGGCGGCTACGGCGTCGCGCGCGGCGTGGATCTCATCCAACGTGATCCGGGTCGTCAAGACCGGCGGCCGGTTGTCCGCCATCATCTCGACCAGGTGACCGTCCTCGGCGATGTACTTGACCCGGTACCGGAGCAGGAACCGGTCGTACAAGGCGGACAAGGCCTCTTCTTGCGGCAGTTCGGCGGAGGCGCCCATCATCGTCTCCAGGGGACACTGGATCACCTCTCCGTCGTTGTAGAAGAGCCGCTCGTTGATGATGGCCAGCAGGCTGTTCAGAATCGAGCTGTTCGCCTTCCAGAGCTCGTCGAGGAACGCGAAGTGGGCCTCGGGCAGGTATCCTCGGGTGATCCGCGAGAATCGGTCCTGCTTCAGCGCGGAGATCGAGACCGGGCCGAACAGCTCGTCGGGCAACGTGAACCGCGTCAGGAGTCGCTCGAAGTAGCGCGCCCCCTGGATCGAGTTCGCGAGCATGCGGATCATCATGCTCTTCGCCGCGCCCTTCGGGCCGACGAGCAGGATGTGCTGGCGGGACAGGAGGGCCAGGATCAGCCCTTCGATCTCCTCGCGTCGCTCGAAGAGGCGGCTCTCCATCTCGGCCTGGAGCGACTGGAAGCGGGCGGCGAGGACCATGCGTGGGATACGCTTAAGGCGCCGGGGTGCTCAAATTCCTTTCGACGGACCGCGTGGGCAGAGAACGCCAATGCGGCGGTTCACATTCGGGCGTGCGCGGCGAGGAACGATACGAGCTCGTCCTGGCCCCCTTGTCGATCCAGCCGGTTCAGGATCTCGAAATAGCGGGTCCGGTCCTGATGTCGGAGGAAGACCAACTGGAGAAGGACGTCTCGCTGGACGTGGAACTCGCGGTGGGCCCGCGTGTCATCGATCAGGAAGCCGGTGTGTCCGGTCGCTTGGTACGTGTTCAGGCAGTTCTCGACCGCCATGAGGAGGCTGGGCTCCCGCGCGATCGACTGGGGGACCTTTCCGTGGTCCGGGAGCTCGAAGTAGATCGCATACCGATTCACGAGAGGGCTGGGCATATACCGGCTCGAAACGCTCGAGGCGACGCTACTTGAGCCCGAACTCCTCCAACGGCGCGGTCGGAGTCTTGCCCAGGCGGATGAGCTCGGGGAGCTGGGGATTCCCGTTTTCCCAGACGAGCAGCATGGACCGCTCGGGGGCCCACAGGTTGTGGGAGATGTCCGCGGGCATCGCGGTGCAGTCGCCCGGCTTCATGTGAAGGTATGCCAGCAGGATACCCGTGTCCCGGTCGCGGACTTCCATCGAGATCTGTCCGTTCAACAAGAGGAACCACTCGACGCGGTCGTTGCCGTGGGTGATCGGCAGGATGTATTCCTCCGTCGTCGGGCAGAACAGGCTGTATTCGACGGCGGAAACGATCTCCGGGTTCCATGTCACGTCGTTCCGCGCGAGGTACTCGTACAGGTTGAGCAGTCCGAACCGCTCGGCGTATTCCGGCTTGATTTTCATCTCGCCGTCCTTCCCGCGAAGGTCCTGGAACGCCTCGTTGACCGGATGCGTGTCGTCCGTTCGCTGGGTCTTGATCATCGTCGTCGTCACGATCCGCTTCCGGAAGATCGCAGGGTGGGGACCGCCGCGCTTCCGGCCGAAGGGGCTCCCGGTCTCCCGCGGCGCGGCCCACGGATTGAAATCCGGTGGGACCCAGTCCTCGAGGATCGCCTTGAACGTGGCGCTGATCTTCTCGTTCGGGAACATCTCGCTGTAGTGCTTCCCGGACTTCTGCCACGCGTCGTTGTACTTGCCGAGGAACATGTCGACGCCTTTCTCGTAGAAGTTGAACGTCCCGAAGACCTCGTCGAACTTCACCATCCCGTAGAAGAAGTTCCAGCCGATGTCCCGCTGGACCGCGCGCATGAATTCTCCCACGGGGATGTGGTACTCGCCTCCGGGGTACCGGATGATCGTGAAGTACGCGTTCCGCTCGAACTCGTAGCCGCCGAGGCGGAAGGTCTTGTACCCGAGGTCGTTCGCCCGCCCGGACTCCACCAACGCTTTCTGTTGCGTGACCATCGTCACTCCTCCGTAAGACAGATCTCTTCCCACGCGTACGTCAGCCATTCGCTGTGTTTCGTTTGCAAGAGGACCAGGGACTTCTTCGGCGCGCGCATTCGGTACGCCACGCGGGCCGGCAAGGAGGCGAGGCTGCCGTCGCGCAGGACCATGTGACCCATGTCGGTGCCCGTGACGTTCTTGTGCGGTCCCGGCTTCAGCGGGTCGCGCGGTTCGATGTAGTCGACGCGCACCTCGCCCTCGACGAGCAAGAGGTATTCGTCGTGCGGCATGTACCACCACGACGCGTCCTCGCCTTCGGCGCGGAAGCACGCGAGGACGTAGGGCC
>Ga0209180_10000386_pt1 | contig 20389 bp, 17 predicted proteins | sample CZO8metaG_3_FD_188355 | JGI IMG/M metagenome (GOLD analysis project Ga0209180, IMG submission 188355) | Vadose zone soil microbial communities from the Eel River Critical Zone Observatory, Northern California, USA - CZOApr15con2H2.8 metaG... | ecosystem: Environmental > Terrestrial > Soil >...
CATCCCGCGTCCACAGTCGCGGATCGTGGTGAATCTGTTGCTGGAGCTCGATGTAGGTGTGGGTTTGGGGAGACGTGGCAATTGGACTGGTGAAAGATTCAAGTGTGACGCGCGGCGGCTTGTCGAACGTACCGCGTCGGTGAGTGCGCTCTGTTCGGAGACTAACGAATTTCATAAACGGCTTTCTATTTGGGGTTGACTGCTCCCAGATCCGCGCGGAACCAGGAATCATCCTCACGAGGCGCTTCGAACAGCCGCCTCGCTTCGGTCGACTCGGGGCTCCAGTTGAATCTGGAGATCGCGCTAAGCGGTGCCTCAGCGAAGGTTAAGCCCTTCAACCGGCTTTTCGGCCCGGCCGAAAGTGCGTTGAGACATCGGATGACGTAATCGAAGGCTTTTAGCAGCACTCCCCACAGCCGTATATGGGACTTTAGTCCAATGCGCTTAGGAGCCGCAAACACGGCAAGGGAATCGGCGAAATTGCCGATGGTCAAGCGGCTTGTGATTTGCGCTTGAGAACGCCCGGCGAACACCGCGAGGCTCGGCCGAGTCGGACTCCGCTTCGCCGGGTCGCCCTGAGGCGCTACGCGACCGAACTCGCTGTTTTCCTCGCGTACCGAACGCGACGAGCGGTTTCCAATACCTTTACCCGTCATTCCAAAAGGTTTACCCGTCGTTTCAACGCCTTTGCCGTCATTTCCAAAGTTTTTGTGGTCATTCTAAAAGCTTTATCCCTCTTGCTTAAAAGCGCTCGACGGACAAGGCGCGGGGCTGGGCGGTCGTGAGCATGAAAGACGATTAGGAAACTATCTTCCCGTTCGAGAAGAACTGAACTTCGACACACACCAAACCAATTCTCGCCGGGCGCGCAGCATTGGACCAAGGTCCAATGGCCAAGTTCAACCGCGAAAACCACGTTGCTTTACAATGCAACAACAAGTTAGCAGAAGGGCTTTAATTCTATGTTCCTCTATTTTGTCGCAGTGGATGTGATATTGATTTTTTGGCTCAATTGGTGGGCCGGCTCCAACCGGCAACTCGACGGGTGACCAGCAGATGCTCAAATACACCAAGGCCGGAGAGAGCGCGCTAGGTTGGAGAGAAAGGAGCGACGTGGAGCAACCCGCGCTCGCCATGAAACCACCTGTCGAGGTCGAGTTTGTCGAAGAAGCCCGTCTCCTCATCTGGCGACCGCGCGGCATTCTTGATGAAGCTGCGGTAAACAAAGTTCTGGTGGACCTGCTCAGAAGAGAAGCCATGGCCGCCAAGCCATTCAATCGCTTTTCCGATCTCTCGGCCATCGAGTCTTTTCACCTCACTTTTCAATACGTTTTTCATGTCGCTCTTCACCGGCGCCTTTCCTATGCCGGGCGCGGACCAATAAAGTCCGCGTTTTATGTTACGCATCCGGAAGCGGCCCATCTGGTTAAAATCCACGCCCTCCTGACCGATCTCTCGCCATTGAACGTCGAGATGTTCGAAGAACGCGAAGCCGCCGCGAAATGGCTCGGTGTTCCAGTTGAATCATTGATGCTCCAAGGCTAGCGGCACGGACAGAAAAGAGTGGGTGCACTGATTTCGTGTTTGGTCGCCTGGTCGAAATCAAGAGGACTCCGCCTCGATATGGATTTACAGTCAGCGTCGGTTTCCTTATTGTCCTAACTAACTCACGCGTTATGGAGCGTTTCATTGGGCTCGCAGGTTTGCTGGTTTCCTTAGTTCGCGCGGAGGCTAATTCGCAACCGCCAAAAAAATCGTTGCTCGCGTTCAACTCCGAGCGACGTCATCTCTGCCCATGAGCTGGGTCACACTGCTTTGGTCGATGGATAGCGCGTTCTGTTTCACGCTGGCGGGGATCTATCTGCTGGTTTGGTTCAAACACCGAGAGGCGTGGGAGAATTTGCTATTTTCGTGCAGCGCTCTTGCCGCGGGAGCCATCGCCGGACTCGAGCTGGCGACAATGCGCGCGGAGACGACCGCACAATACGGCACGCTCCTGCGATGGGCGCAGCTGCCGGTGTGGATGTTCATCGTGTCGGTGGTGTGGTTCGTACATCTCTATCTCCGTGCCGGGCGGCGCTGGCTGGTGTGGAGTGTTTGCGGCCTGCGAACGCTGGCCTTGGTCCTCAATTTCCGTTTCACCCCGAACCTCAACTACCGGGAAATTACAAGTCTGCGACACCTCTCGTGGTTGGGAGGAGAGACGGTCTCGGCGCCGGTTGGTGTGCCGAACCCCTGGACCTTAGTCGGCCAACTAAGTATCGTGTTGCTGCTCATCTTTTTCGTGGATGCCACGATCACGGTCTGGCGGCGTGGCGACCGGCGGCGTGCACTCGTTGCAGGCGGGAGCGCAATTTCTTTCGTCACCTTGGCGGCCGCGCAGTCGGCGCTGGTGATTTGGGGAGTCATCAAATCGCCGTTCTTCGTCAGCTTTCCGTATCTGGGGATGATCGCGGCGATGGGTTATGAGTTGAGCAATAATCTGGTTCGCGCGGCGCAACTTGCCCAGCGGTTTCAAGCCAACGAGGCCGCGTTGCGGGAAAGCGAAGCGCGCATTAACCTCGCGACCAGCGCGGCGAACCTCGGTCTGTGGCTTTGGAACATCCGGGATGACAAACTTTGGGTAACGGAGAAATGGAGAACGTTGTTCGGCTTCACGGAATCGGAACCGATGAACTTTCGCCGATTGCTCGAGGTCGTGCACCCGGAGGATCGCGAACGTATGCAGCTAATTGTGCAGCACATGTCCGAGCACGGCGGCATCGACCATGAGAGCGAGTATCGCATCATCCGACCGGACGGAAGCACACGCTGGATCGCGGGTTATGGCAGCGTCGAGTTAGACGAAGGTGGCAAACCGGTCTTCGCGCGCGGGGTGTCGCGCGACATCACACTCCGCAAACATGCGGAGGAAGAACTTCGCGAAAGCGAGGCTCGTTTTCGCGCCATGGCTAACACGGCGCCGGTCATGATCTGGGTGTCGGGTCCAGACAGGCTTTGCACCTTCTTCAATAAAGGCTGGCTCGATTTTACCGGCCGAACGCTGGAGCAGGAGCTTGGCAATGGATGGGCCGAGGGCGTTCACCGGGAAGACTTCGACCGCTGTCTCAACGTTTACACAACTTCCTTCGCCGCACGGCAACAGTTTACAATGGAATATCGTTTGCGGCGAAGCGACGGCGAATACCGCTGGGTTCTGGATACTGGAACACCGCGCTTTGCCCCCGATGGCGAGTTCCTCGGTTACATCGGCTCTTGCATTGACATCGCTGAACGGAAGCGCGCAGAAGAAAAGTTCCGGCTCGTGCTCGATGCCGCGCCGAACGCGATGATCATGGTCGACTCAGCCGGCGTGATCAGCTTCGCCAACGCGCCGGCCGCAACCGTCTTCGGCTATTCTCTCAGCGAGTTGATCGGCCGCGCTATCGAAACGTTGATTCCAGAACGTTTCCGCGATCGACATGTCGGTGATCGCAAGGGTTTTCTTTCCGAACCCAGCAGCCGTGCCATGGGCGCCGGGCGCGATCTTTTTGGCCGTCGAAAAGACGGCAGCGAATTTCCCGTCGAAGTGGGACTCAGTCCGATCCACACCACGGAAGGTCTGTTTATTCTGGCGTCAGTGATCGACATCACCGCACGCAAGCGGGCGGAGTTGGAACACCAGCGACAAAACATGGAATTGGCCCGGGTGGGTCGCGTCGCGGTCATGGGCGAACTGGCGGCGTCGCTCGCGCATGAAGTTAACAATCCGATCGGGGCAATCGTAGCGAACGCCAGCGCCGGGCAACGCTTACTTGCGGCGGGCAAAATCGAGACCGAGGAGTTGACTGAGTTGCTGGCCGACATCGTGGCTGACGGTCGCCGGGCCGGTGAAGTTATTCAGGGCATTCGCAACATGGTTCGCAAAGGCGAGGCACGCCGCGAATTGATCCAGATCGAAGACATCATCGACCAACTTCTCCGCGTTGTGCACGCTGATGTCATTGAACGAGAGGTGAAAGTGACAGCCGAAGTTGCTTCCGATTCGAGCCAGGTTTGGGGAGATCCGGTGCAGCTCTTGCAAGTCCTTCTCAATCTCACGATCAACGCATTTGAAGCAATGACCGCGGTGCCCTCCAATGCCCGGCACCTTGTCATCCATACGGGCCGTGACGGAAATGGAGATATTGTCGTCAGCATCCGTGATTCTGGTCCTGGCTTTCCCAGCGGAATAGCCGAGGAGCTATTCGAGCCATTCTTTTCGACAAAAACCGACGGAACCGGAATGGGGCTCGCGATTTCCCGCAGCATCGTCGAGGTGCAGGGTGGAACCCTCTCGGGAGAAAATTGTGACGGTGGAGGAGCGTGTTTCACAATTCGCTTACCGCAGGCCAAGGAGGACAACTTCAAGCCGGCCTAGTTTTGTTTGCCGAGAGCAAGCAAAAGTTTGAGACATCCACTTGCCCGCCGGCTTACGTATTGAACGTGTGGCAGGGAGTTTGCTGGGGAGGAATGAGACCAAGGTCCCATGGCAACCCATGAATCGAAGTCTTATCCTGGTAACGCTCTTATATGAGTACAATAGATGGCGCATGGAGCTTTTTTTTAAGGTTGGAGATGAAGTCGGCGCGAAGGGTGGGCCCATGAACGCTTCCGGCCGCGATGGTATTTGGCTCCTCGACGACGATGTTTCGATGCTCAAGGCGCTTGGCCGTTTAATGAGCTCGGCCGGTCTCATTACAGAAAAGTTTAGCAACCCAATCGCCTTCCTCGCCAGACTCAAAAATGCCCAATGTCGACTAGCAATCCTCGACGTATGGATGCCCCAGATGAACGGTTTGGAAGTACAGGCTCGCCTCCGGCGAGACTCGCCGGAAACGCGGATCATTTTCATGACGGGGCGCGACGATCCGTCAGTGCGCCAGACCGCACTCAATGCGGGAGCTTTCGCCTTTCTCACAAAACCTTTCGAAGACGAGGCTCTTGTGCAGCTCGTTCACAAAGCGATGTCGTCCTAGGAGCTGTTCCCCGTTTTTGGCGCCAGCGCGGCCACGTTTACAAGCCGCCGGGGTTCTCCTCTTATATATATAGACAGAGAGGGGGGAAACGAGCAGGGAAAGCCTTCTTGGAATACAAATTTCCTCGGCTATGTGCCTTTGGACGTCGCCAACCGGAATCATCAAGCTGACCAGAAATTGACCGGCGCTGGCATCCGGTTCCACTTTAGGCGACGGAAATTCATTATGCCTGCGCTCGCCGCGGCGAGCGCCTCTACACCAATGCGACGCGGAGTTGGACTTTGGTCCCATATGCAAGCACCGCTCAGTGTGGAATTGTCAGCGTTTAGAAATCAGAAAGGTACAACCATAAATAATATGACGAACATCAAACTCATCGCGCTCATTGCTGGCGCCGCCGTCCTCGCCGGTGCACCAGCACTAATACTGCCAAGAATCCTCCGAGCACCGAGACCTCGCCGATCGCGGCCGGATTCAATGCGAAAAAACGGCAAAATCCCAAACAGCAAAAACTCTATGACGGCCTTTCGGCGTCCACACGCCATACCGGCATGAAAAGGAAACTAAAACACGACTGTTGATCCGGATCCGCACGGGATCAGGGTTAACGAGTTCGATGGGTTTGGCCCGCTGGGCGGGGACGAGCGTTAAGAATTAGCAGCGACGGACAGCCAAAACACAAACGGGGATTTCACAAAGATCCTCGCGCAAAAAGCCGCACTCTGCTTGCGGGGCCCAGGCAAAATGGGGGACCGCTATCCGGCGCTTTGATTCGACTGCGGGGCCGACCCGCGCTTTGAAAAGCTCGTAGCGTCGCCAGCAACAGAGTGACGTCGATTATCCGGCGATCTCGTCGATTCCCTTGCCGTCTTTGCGACGCCTGAACGCATTGGACTAAAGTCCAATATCCGCCTTCGGAGAAATCTTGTCATTCTCGGCCTGTGCTGAAATTCCAGGGTCTGAGTCAACAGGATACGTCACACCGAAGGAGCTCGTGAAAATTTCCTGCTGCGTAAGCGCAATCTTCGCTGCTCTCCTTTTGTCGATTCACGAATTGCCCGCCGCGGAGCCGCCGAACGTCAACGCGGACGGGATGACGATGGCTGAAGTCGCGGGGACAGAAGCCGGCGGCGATGAAGCGGACAAGTTGGCGAAGCAACTGGCGAATCCGATTTCGTCGCTGATCAGCGTGCCGTTTCAGGCGAACGAAGACTTCGGCTACGGGCCGTCGCACAATGGCTACAAGTTTACGCTCAACATTCAGCCCGTCATTCCCATCTCCTTGAGCAAGGATTGGAATCTGATTCTGCGCACGATTTTTCCGATCGTTTCGCAACACGACCTCTTCTACGTCGAGAATGTGCCCAAATCTCTTCACATCATTCAAAATCGTTCGCAAGACGGGCTCAGCGATACGACGCAGAGTTTCTTTTTTTCTCCCAAAAATCCCGGACCTTTCGGCCTGGTTTGGGGCATCGGGCCCGCCCTCCTTTATCCAACCGGAACTCATCCGCTTCTCGGCACCGGCACGTTCTCGATTGGACCGACCCTTGTGGTGCTCAAACAAATGGGCGGATTGACCGCAGGCGTGCTCATGAACCAACTCTGGTCCGTCGCCATCCAGGAGGATCGGAAGAGCTTTAGCCAAATGTTTCTGCAGCCGTTCCTCGCTTACACGACCAAGACGCATACGACTTTCACCATCAACACCGAGTCTACCGCCAACTGGAACAACACACCAGGTGACGCCAAATGGACGGTCCCCCTCATTTTCCAAATAAGCCAAATTCTGAAGATCGGAAAACAACCGGTCAGCGTGCAAATCGGTGGGAAATATTACGCGGACACGCCGCGCTACGGCCCGGATTGGGGCGTGCGCTTAAACTTCACCCTCCTTTACCCAACGGCCAGACCGCAACCGGGACCAGTCGCCGGGACATATGGCAAGGACAAATAAAATGCTAATCGTGCAAAATAATGAGGATCGACTAATGCCAGCAATTTTCTTAAAACTGAGCTTTGCCGAGCACAAAATCCACCTATGAAAATAAAATTGCTTTTCTTCGCAGGGGCGCTTTTCGCAATTGTCGGTGCGGTGAAGGCCGGACCGATGGAAATCGAGCCGAAGGAGATGGCGCCGCCGCCCAACATCACTTCAAGTGAACCCTGGCACTTTAATATCGGGTCCCCCGGCTGGATCGCTGCTCTTTCGGGCACGGTCGGGTTGCAGGGGGTCAATTCGCATGTGGACCTCGGCTTCGATCAACTCATAAGACACGTCGTTGGTCTCATGTCTGTCAGCGCGGAGGCCAGAAAGGGCCGCTTCGGCGTCTATGGAGATTTGCTCTATATGGGCCTCGAGGCTGCCGTTTACCCGGAAGGCATGGTCTCAAAGGCGAATCTCGTCTCGGATCAATATCTGATTGATGGCGAAGTGTACTATAGAGTGTTGGAAGGGCCGCGCGGGTGGCTCGATCTGCGGGCCGGCGCGCGCTACAACGACCTTTATAGCAGCCTCAAGTTGTTTGGAAATAGTGTCCTGATCGACCAGGCCGCCACTGATTTCGTGAATGCCGCGAACGATGACCTTCGCGGACTCCTCGAGCGCCTGCTAAAAGGCGTGCTCAACCCCGGTGGTTCCCCGCTGCCGATTCCGCCTCTCGGCTTCGAGGAAAAGGCAAAGCTGCTCAAGCTCATCATAGCGGCCAGGCAGGACCCCATCACGGCTCAGGCGAAAATCGCCCAGGTTCTGAATCGAGAGCTCAATCGCACTTTTAGTCTCACCGAACGTTGGGTCGATCCTTATATCGGGATTGGCGGGCGTTACAACCTAACGAAAGCCTTTTATCTTACTGGCAAGGTGGACGTCGGCGGTTTTGGGGTCGGTTCGGATATCACGACCCAGGGCTCTGCCGCACTCGGCTGTCAGATCACACGGAATATTTATTCCGAACTTGGCTTCCGTTATCTCTACACCAATTATGAGGACGATAGCAACCGCTTCCTCTGGAAAACGGTGACGTACGGCCCACAAATCACGACCGGAATTATCTTTTAGCGACTCGTTAGGCAATTGATTCGTTCTCGCGAAATAGAGGGCCTCATCGGTTTCGATTGTGAAGTTGTACGTTCACGAAATATTTGGGTCTTTTTCGCGCGTCCACCCGTTCCTAGGCGTACGCAAGATTAGGGTCGACTCCGACAATAAGCGGTGAGCGGGATGCACCGAGATGGCCGTAACTCCATCCAGAAAGGTAAAATATAATGAATACATTAATAACATGGAATCAGCTGAGAGAGATGGAAGAAGCGACGCAAAATCGCTTCAATCGTTTCTTGGGCGGATTTCCAAACAGAATAGGCAGTGGGGAAACCCACAGCCTGGCAGTCGCAGATTGGTCACCAGAGGTTGATATCAGCCAGGATGATCACGAGTACCTGCTCAAAGCAGACTTGCCTGAAATGAAGAAGGATGACGTGAGGGTAACAGTCGAAGATGACATCCTCTGCGTTTCCGGAGAGCGCAAGAGTGTGAAGGAAGATCAGAAGAAAAAATTCCATCGCATCGAGCGCTCCTTTGGTAACTTCCGACGCAGCTTCACGCTGCCTGACGATGCTGATAGCACGAAGGTGACGGCGGAGTTTCGCGACGGAGTGCTGAAAGTGCACCTCCCGACGACGGCAAGACCAAAATCAAAAGCCATCGAAGTTAAAGTGGCGTAACACTGACGGCGAGCGTGCGGAAGATTCCGTGCGTTCGCCCCACCAGTGTAAGGGCGGCTAGCTTAGTCACCTCTCGTTTAAACCGGCATCGGCCACGAAGTCCATGGAACAGATAGAACCTAACCACTCCTCGGCCGCGAATTTCGAAGCCCGCACCGTCAGGGACATCATCGAGCCTACGAAGAGCATTTTTAATAACGTCTCTGTAAAGGCGGCTTTGGACGAAATGCAGGCGCGGGCAATCGATTCGTCACCTGTAATCGACCAACGCGGCGAATTATTGGGTGCCGTGTCGAAGAACAAAATGAACCGGGAGGTGGGTGGTTTGGGACACGATCCCAAGACAGAACCGGTAGAAGCACACATGGGAACAAACAATCTCTATTGCTTCGAAGACCAGACGGTTGCGGAGGCGGAGCAAATGATGCTCAACGCAAACGTCGGCGAAGTTCCTGTAGTAACGCGCGAAAAATTCCTGGTAGGAACAATAAACATTGACGCGATTGCACAGGACAGAAAACGGAGAGAACGCTTGGAGCCGTTCAAATACCGCGCCTGAGAGCGCCACAATCGGGCGTTCGGTACCGCTACTCGACCACGAGTAATCGACGAATCCCCTCAAAAGCTAAAGGGTGTCGTTACCGAAGGCTTACCTGTGCGAGTGGCCGTTGTTTGTACCCGAGCATCGCAGCTTCGGAAGCGATTCGCGAAATTGCGTGGGAGAACGGCCGACGATTCGCCTAAATGCGCGATTGAAGTTGGTCATGGATTGAAACCCGCAGGCAAAGGCGGCTTCGCTAATTCGCGAATTGGGATTGAGTAAAAGCGTCTTCGATTTCTCCACTCGAACTCTCGAGAGATAATCGATGAAATTCATCCCGGTCGCTTTCTTGAACATCTTGCAAAAGTAATGCCGGCTGATGTTGGCCGCTTGGGCCACCCGCCCGAGCGACAGCGGCTCCGCCTGATACTTCTCGATGAATTGCCGCGCTCGCGCGATGTTAGCGGACTCGTCCTTCTCGCGCCGTACGACCAGTTGATTGGACAAGATCGAAAGATGTTGCGCAAAAATACTCAGGAGCCGCAACATCGCCCGATACCGGTCCGGCGATAAAACGCACGTCCGAAAATAAGCCCGCTCAAGTTGCTTCCAATCCGTCTTGTAGCCCCACGCGCAGAGCTGCCGGGTAATGGTCGCGAAGTGTTTCTTAGTCGGGTTCTTGAGCATCACTTCGCCCGTCTCGAGAAAACCAAGAATATGGTCGCCTACGTACACCGGCACTGCACTCTCGGAGAGTCCCGCAAACCAGGTAACGGTGCGCGTTGTCGAGTCCGGTTCTCGAGATGCGTCGGTTTGAGCCCTTAGGCACGCGGCGCGAGCTTTGTTGAAACGAGCCAGAATTGACGCGAGTGAGTCGTGATCCTCTTTTCCGTGGTGCGCCGGCGACCACGAATCGTGCCCTCGGATATTAAGCGGCAAACCCATGGCTTCGCTGAAAGCACGTTCGTAATCTTTGAAAATCTGCGAGCGCGAAAGATGTCGTACGACCTCCTGGTCAGAGGATCGAGATGCGCTTCGTTTGCTCATCACACTTGCGAAGCGGTACGTCTAACTGCCCTTCTTCGTCGCTTGGCTGCGCGCATTTGAGGATCCGAGTTCTGTCAGCGACCGTTGTTCTGATGAAATCGCCGTATGAAGGAGGCGCCGACGAGAGTCTGCCGTCGAAGATCGGGGGACTGCTTCCTGCCCGCGGCGCGCAAATGACGGAAAAGCGCACTGCGGTGTTTTGAAATTTTATGTTGCGCGAGGTAAAGGGCGCTGTTTTGCGTGATTGTGAGGTGCATATTTGATTTTGTTTAAGTGTTACCGAACGTTCATACGGGGTGCGCGCGCCTCGTGGGCGTTCTTTCTGGCCGCTTTATGATTGATGCGACTGTGTATCGCTGCGCACCGCTTTTCGAGGTCGGTGAGCCACGTTTTGCGGGCCCGCTTCCTTGTAAGGATTGAATGGGACATGAAGTTCAGGTCGTTGGTCATACGCCAAGGGTGCTTTTCAGGAGAGATCAGCACAATAGGACGTTAGTCCTATCTCCGTTTCCGGCTGTTAAGGTAACAAAGTTCTGGGTCGTCCAGCGCGTGGCGACGTTCTGAAGATCTTCCCTCCGATTAGGAGTGGCCTCTGAGCGGGGACGAGAATGCTGTTTCGGTACGACCAAAGTCCAATTGGCGAGCAGAAGGCTCGGTCTGAAAATCATCAAACGACTGCATGTGTTCAGTCCGCGCAACTCAGAACAGTCAAAAACAGCCTATGAAAACAAACAAATATCTTCTTCTGAGTGCGATGCTCGCGATCGCCGTGATGGCGACTGCTGCTTCCGCCCAAGCACAAATCCAAACCACCGGTACAATCGGTTCGCCAGGTGCCACGACTACCATTGACGGCAGACAGCTCCCCGCTCCCGACCCGAAATTCGGCGGCGTGATCAAGGACGATGCCCTCAAATCCAAACCGTGGTGGGCGCCGCGCGTCGTCCCGCCAAAAGGCGCGCCCAACGTGCTTCTCATCATGACCGATGACTCGGGCTTCGGCGTGCCGAGCACGTTCGGCGGCGTCATCCCGACACCAACGATGGATCGCCTCGCAAAGGCGGGGTTGCGCTACAACAACATCCACTCCACTGCGCTCTGTTCGCCGACGCGCGCCGCGTTGATTACCGGGCGCAATCATCACTCGGCGGGTTTCGGCGTGATCTCGGAGCAGTCCACCGGTTTCCCGGGCTACAACAGCATCATCCCGAAGGACAAGGCCACCATCGGTCGCATCCTCAAGGAGAATGGCTACGCCACTTCGTGGTTCGGCAAGGATCATAACGTGCCGGCGTTCTGCGCCAGCCAGGTCGGGCCGTTCGATGAATGGCCGATCGGGCAGGGCTTCGACTACTTCTACGGGTTCGTCGGCGGCGACGCAAACCAGTGGCAACCGAACCTGTTCCGCAACACGACGCAGATCTATCCCTTCCAAGGCAAACCCGGCTGGAACCTGGTTACCGGCATGGCCGACGACGCCATTGATTACCTGAACCGCATCAATCAGATTGATCCGAGCAAGCCATTCTTCTGCTACTACGTTCCCGGCGCCACGCACGCGCCGCATCATCCGACGAAGGAATGGGTGGACAAGATCCACGACATGCACCTGTTCGACGACGGCTGGAACAAGTTGCGCGAGCGGATTTTTGAGAACCAGAAGAAGCTCGGCGTGATCCCGCCGGACACCCAAATCGAGCCTTGGCCGACGAATATCCTCAAGAACTGGGATGACTGCACACCCGAGGAGAAGAAGCTCTTCATTCGGCAGGTGGAAGTCTTCGCCGCGTACGAAGCCTACAACGACTACGAGATCGGGCGCGTGATCCAGGCCGTCGAGGACATGGGCAAGCTCGACAGTACACTCATCATCTACATCAACGGCGACAACGGCACGAGCGCCGAAGGCGGTCCGCTCGGCACACCGAACGAAGTCGCGTTCTTCAATGGCATCAACATGATGCCCGTCGCCGATCAGATGAAATGGTACGATGTCTGGGGCACCGAGCAGACCTACAACCACATGTCGGCGGGCTGGTCCTGGGCCTTTGATACGCCCTTTACCTGGTTCAAGCAAAATGCCTCTAGGCTCGGCGGCGTCGGCCAGTGCATGGCCATCTCCTGGCCTGGCCACATCAAGGACACGGGCGCGCTCCGCGAGCAATTCTGCCACGTTATTGATATCGTGCCCACTATCCTCGAAGTCGCCGGCATCCACGCGCCCGAGTCCGTCGACGGCATCAAGCAAGCGCCCATCGAAGGCACGAGCCTGGCCTACACGTTTGACGCGAAGAACACCAAGGAAGCGACGCGGCACAAAACCCAATACTTCGAGATGTTCGGCCAGTGGGCGCTCTATCACGAAGGCTGGCTGTTGAGCACCAAAGTGAACCGCGCGCCGTGGGAGGTCATGGGCGCTGCCAATCCCGACCCGCTCAACAACCAAGTACTCGAGCTCTACGACCTGAACAAGGACTTCAGCCAATCTCAAAACATCGCCGACAAGAATCCGGACAAAGTGAAAGCGATGAAGCAGATGTTCATCGCGGAAGCGAAGAAATATCAGGTCTTCCCGATGGACGCCTCGGTCGGCGCGCGCATTGTCGCGCCGCGCCCGAACATCACCGCCGGCCGCACCGAGTTCGTGTACACGCGACCGATGATCGGCCTGCCGCAGGGTGATTCCCCGATGTTGCTGGACGCCTCCTACACCATTACGGCGGACATCACTGTCCCCGAGGGTGGCGCGGAAGGCATGATCCTGACTTCAGGTGGCCGTTTTGCCGGCTACGGCTTCTACCTATTAAAAGGCAAGCCGGTATTCCTCTGGAACATGATTGACTTGGAACGCATCAAGTGGGAAGGCCCGGACGCGCTCAGCGCCGGCCAGCACACGCTGGTGTTCGACTTCAAGTATGAGGGATTGGGCCTGGGCACGCTCGCCTTCAACAACATGAGCGGCCTCGGCCGACCCGGCACGGGCACGCTCAAGGTGGACGGCAAGGAAGTCATGACGAAGAAGATGGAGAAGACTCTGCCCATGATCCTGCAATGGGACGAGAGCTTCGACGTCGGCTCCGACACGCTGACCGGCGTGAACGACGCGGACTACAAGCCGCCGTTCCCCCTGACCGCCAAGCTCAACAAGCTGACGATCAAGGTGGACCGTCCGCAGTTGTCGCCGGAGGACATCAAGAAACTCGAAGAGGCGACGCGCAACAACAAGATGGCCGAGTAACTAATCAACTAACACAATTGTGAAACGCGCGGGCCGCTCCGTTTGGGACGGCCCGCACTATTTCCTGTACGACCTAGGTCCCACAAGCGCGACTCGCTGTTTGTTGCATAATTTTTCGCAACCCGCCGGCATCACTTTCCAGAGATTCAGCCAACCCCGCATCGCCTATCAAAACAATGAAACACGACATCCTCAGTAGCATCCTGGCGGCCGGCATCACGGTGGCTACGTTTTCGGTCCACGCCCAAGTTCAAACCACCGGCACACTCGGTTCGCCCAGTTCCACGACTACCATTGACGGCAAACAACTTCCGCCGCCACCGATGCCGTTCGGCGGCGTGATCAAAGAGAGTGCTCTGGACTCCAAACCTTATTGGCCGCCGCGGATCGTCCCGCCGAAAGGTGCGCCCAACATTCTTCTCATCATGACAGACGATCAGGGCTACGGCGTTTCGGGCACCTTCGGCGGTGTGATTCCCACACCCGCGCTGGAGCGTGTGGCTAAGGCGGGGTTGCGCTACACCCAATTCCACTCGACGGCGCTCTGCTCCCCCACGCGCGCGGCTCTCATCACCGGCCGTAACCATCACTCCGTCGGTTCCGGCGTGATCGGCGAACTCTCCACCGGTTACCCGGGCTATGACTCGATCATCGGCCTGGAGAACGCCAGCATCGGCTCGATCCTCAAGGATAACGGTTACTCCACGTCGTGGTTCGGCAAGAATCACAACACGCCCACCTATCAATACAGCGTCGCTGGACCTTACGACCAATGGCCGTCGGGAATGGGCTTCGAGTACTTCTATGGCTTCATGGGCGGCGAGACCGACCAGTGGACGCCTTACCTGTTTCGTGATCATACCCAGATTTTTCCGTTTGTCGGGAAGACGGACTACAACCTAACGACCGATTTGGCCGACGAAGCCATTAAGCATATGCGCGATCTGAACGCGTCGGCACCCGACAAGCCGTTCTTCGTCTATTACGTGCCCGGCGGCACCCATTCCCCACACCAGCCCAAGCCCGAATGGGTGGCGAAGTTCAAAGGCAAATTCGACATGGGCTACGAAAAGTTGCGCGATCAGATCTTCGCCAACCAGAATCGGCTTGGCGTAGTCCCGGCCGATGCGCAGCTCACCCCCTGGCCCAATGAGATCCCCAAGTGGGACTCGCTTTCTATCCTGGAAAAGAAACTCTTTGAGCGCCAGGCAGAAGTCTTTGCCGGCTACGCTGCTTATACCGACAACGAGATTAATCGCGTTATCCAAGAGGTCGAGGACCTGGGCAAACTCGATAACACGCTCATTATATATATCTGCGGCGACAACGGCACGAGTCCGGAAGGCACTCTCTACGGCGCCTTCAATCAGCTCACCGCTTACAATGGCATTCTGAAAGCGCCGGAAGCTTTGCAGATGTTGCATTATGAAAACTGGGGCACAGACAAGACCTATCCCCACATGGCGGTGGGATGGGCGTGGGCGTTTGATACGCCGTTCAAATGGACCAAGCAGGTGGCGTCGCATTTCGGCGGCACTCGGCAAGGACTGGCCATCTCGTGGCCCGGGCACATTAAGGATGTGGGCGCTATTCGCTCGCAGTTCCACCATGTCATCGACATTGTGCCGACGATTTTGGAAGCCACCGGCATCCCGGCGCCCTCCACGGTCAACGGCATTAAGCAAAAGCCGATCGAAGGCGTAAGCATGGCTTACACATTCGATCAGGCGAATGCCAATGCACCGACCAAGCACGACACGCAGTACTTCGAGATGGCCGGCAACCGCGGGATTTACCACGACGGATGGATGGCGAACACGACGCCGTTCGCTCCGCCCTGGGATTTGGCCACAGGCAAACTGCCCGATGTCGTTAACGGCTACAAATGGGAGCTCTACCACATCACCGAAGACTTCACGCAGAACAACGACCTGGCCGCCAAAAATCCCGACAAGCTCAAGGAAATGCAGGCGTTGTTCCTGACCGAGGCGGCGAAATACAACGTCTTGCCGTTGGATAATACGGCTTTCGTGCGCCTCCAGACGCCGCGACCGAGCGCAGTTGCCGGGAAAACGGTGTTCACCTACACGGGTGAGAACGCCGGGATTCCTCTCGGCAATGCTCCCGACATATTAGACAAGGACTTCACCATCACCGCCGAGATTACCGTTCCCAAAGGCGGCGCGGAGGGAATGATCGTGACATTGGGCGGCCGGTTCGGCGGCTACGGTCTCTACCTGCTCCGCGGCAAACCGGTCTTTGTTTATAACCTCCTCGATTTGGAACGCTTTCGCTGGGAAGGCGGACTGGGATTAGCGCGCGACGTCCTCGGCAAGCCACTCGAGCCGGGCAAGCATACCCTGGTCTTCGACTTTAAATACGACGGACCTGGCCCCGGCAAGAGTGGCACCGGCGTATTAACCGTGGATGGCAAGGAATTGGCCAAAAAGAAACTTGAGCACACGATTCCGCTCATGATGACGATCGACGAGACTTTCGATGTCGGCATCGATACGCGTACGGGAGTGGACGACAGCTACAAGCTGCCGTTCAAATTCACCGGGACGATCGACAAGCTGACCTTTAAGCTCGGGCCGTCGCAGTTGGCGGAAGCGGATAAGAAGGCGCAAGCGGAGGCTTACGCCAACGCCAACGACTAACAATTGGCCGACCCGCACCCGTCGCTCAACGTTATGCGCCGCTTACTAAAACTCACGGCTCTCCTCGAAGCGGCCACCGGCCTGGGCTTGATGGCCATGCCCTCCGTCGTCGTCCAACTGTTGCTCGGTTCGCCGCTCGATGGATCCGCCGCGACGGTGCTCGGGCGCGTCGCCGGAGTTGCGTTGCTTGCGCTGGGTGTCGCTTGCTGGCTGGCGCGCGCTGACACACAAAGCCGGGCTGCACGGGGATTGGTCGCCGCCATGTTGTTTTACAACTTCGCCGTCGCCGCTCTCCTCGCTTTCGCCCATATCGGTTTGGGACTGCACGGAGTGGCGCTGTGGCCAGCGGTGGTTCTCCACGCGGTCATGGCCGTCTGGTGTATCGCGTGCCTGCGGCGCAGTCCCCAGAATGTGATGAATTGATTCGATCATGAACGCGCGGGCCGTATTCTTCGGGATTCGACGCGAATTGGAAGCGCCGTGGGATTCAACCCTAACGAGGAAAAGCGCGATCAATGAAGGAAATTGAGAAGCCATCGAGAGTTATGGGACCTCGTCGGCTCTCGATGGTTCAACTGCTGATCACGCTTGCGTTGCTCTTCTTCTTTGTGCCTTTTGTCGAAGAAATCAAAGGCGGAGCTCTCATTGTCTCCGGTCTGCTTTCGTTAGTGTTGCTCTCCGCGGTCCTGGCCGTCGCCGACCACCACCGCACCCTAATCATCGCGCTTCTACTGGCGATCCCGGCAATAGCTGGCCGATGGCTCAACCATTTGCATCCGCACCTCATTCACGCCGCGATATTTCTCGTCGCAGGCATCGGCCTAGTTGCTTTCGTCGTGTTCCATTTGCTGCGCTTCGTTCTGCGCGCTCCTTCGGTAGATGCCGAAGTACTCTGCGCGAGCGTTTCAGCCTACCTGATGCTCGGTTTGATCTGGACGATGGCCTACTGGCTCGTGGAAGACCTGAGCCCGGGAGCATTCGTCTTCAACACACCCGCCGCAATGAAAGAAACGATGGAAGGTTTTAATGCCTTCTATTTTAGCTTCATCACGCTGAGCACGGTTGGCTACGGCGATGTCACTCCGGTTTCGAAAGTCGCGCGCATGCTTGCCGCAACCGAAGCGATCACCGGATTGCTTTATGTCGCGGTCCTGATCGCGCGATTGGTCGCCCTTTATTCAGCGCCGAAGTCTGACTGATTTCTCCGCTGTTGTCTGCGAATTTTTCCAGGGCTAATTCTTGACCAATACCACGTTCTGACCCTGCCAGATCGCGGTAAATGAATAGGTTTGCCCAGTCTTTATGCTCATCGTCTTTCGCCAGGTAGTGGCGCCGACGAGATTGGGAGCGACCATGGCGGAGACAACATGCTGCCCGGGCGACAACTGGCCATCGTAATTTTGGCCCTCGCCGAGTCTCGCCACTTCCTTGCCATCGACTGACACCAAAAGGGAGAGATCACTCCCAAAATTTGCCACCCGGTCGACGATCAAATGGCCACCACTCTTGGCAAGAATGGTACTCGGTGCGCCAACCAAAACGAGACAAATGCAGGCCAGACTGAAAATGCGGACTAATGACTTATAATTTTTCATGCGTAAGAGTATTGCCACAGCCCATTGCTTACCTGTTGGACCTTAGACCTACATCGACAGAGCTACGAAATGTTTGCTGCGAACGATGCGACGGGCTCGCGACGACATAGGACCAAAGTCCAACATGTGTTGCACGCAGGGAGGTTACATATAGACGCTTAGAATCCAACATAAACCTAAAGAGCCTCGAAACAAAATGAACAAAATGAAGATGATTCCAACCTCTCTCGTGCTGACTCTTGCCGGCATTACCTTCTGCACCATGCCGGCAGTGCGAGCTGCGGAAACCGATCCCAAAATCGCGGAGATCACCAAAACAGCTGAAGCCTTTGTTGAAGCTTTTCACAAGGGCGACGCCAAGGCGATTGCTGCTTTCTGGACTCCGGACGGCGATTTCATAAATGAAAACAGCCGGGTGCTCAAAGGCAGACAGGCAATCGAGGATTCATTCGCGCAGCTTTTCGCTGCCAACAAAGGATTGAAGGTGCGGATCGACATCGCTTCAGTGCGATTTCCGGCGCCCGATCTCGCGATCGAAGATGGCACCTCGACCGCTGTCGCGCCCGATGGCTCTACACCGAGCCGCGCCCGCTATACAAACGTGCTGATCAAAAAAGACGGTCACTGGCTCCTTTCGAGCGTGCGCGAAGCTCCCTACAGCGAACCCAGCAATTACGAGCACCTGGAGGGGCTGGAGTGGACGATCGGCGAATGGGGCGACGAACAATCTAACGGGCCGGTTGGTCGAGTCTCTTTTGAGTGGGCGCCGGGACAGAATTTCATCATCGCAACGCGCGGAGTGGAGTTCAAGGACGACACCTTGGACAACGGCACCGAATGGATCGGCTGGGATCCCGCGACAAAACAGATTCACTCCTGGAGCTTCGAGGCTGACGGCGGTTACGGCGATTCGGTCTGGACGAAGGACGGCGCCAAATGGGTCGTCAAATCCAACTCCACCATTAGCGACGGAACTAAAGTCAGCGCGACTCACATCATCACGCCTGTCGATGCCAACACGGTTACATGGCAATCCAAAGATCAGACTCTAAACGGCAAGCCGCTCCCAGACACCAAGCAAATCAAGATGAAGCGTGTCCTTCAAAAAACTGAATAACAAAATTCAAACCGAGAACAAAACCATGAACTACAAAATACTCTCCCTCACTGTTATTGCCGCGGCGGCGCTCGTCCTTCCATCGGTCGAAGTGTTCGCGCGGGGCGGCGGCGGCTTCCACGGTGGTGGTGGTGGTTTCCATGGCGGTGGCGGCAGCTTTTCGCACTCCGGTTCGACATCGTTCAGCCGCGGCAGCGGTTTCTCGCACAGCGGCTCGACCAGTCATTCCTACTCGGGCGGTGGATATCACTACGGTGGTGGTGGCTATCACTACGGCGGCTATGGCGGTGCCCATTACGGGGGATGTTATGGAGGCGGATTTGCTGCTGGGGCGGTTACTGGCGCAGCTGTGACTGGAGCGGCAGCAGCCACGACTGCGGCCTATTACAACCAAAATCAAACCGGCGTCTATTACCGGCCTGCTTATTAAGAGTCGGCTGCGTGATCAGGGACGTTCACCACATTTGCAGCAATGAAAAAAACATTCACACTCCTCATGTCCGCCGTCTGCCTTTTTGCGTTACTGATCCAGGCAATTCGCAAGGCGGGCATCAAGAAAGCGATTGTGGCAAAGCGCGCCGGGCCTAGACCCCGTGTGCTTCGAGCGCTGCCAGACCCTTTGTCAACAGTGCGGAGCGCTCGATCCACCGTACGGGCGTTGAACGTTTCAAGGGCCGGTTAACTGCCGGATGACGCCAAGGCGTTGTCTCGCGCTGTTCAATCTGAATGTCTGAACGGACACAACGATGAAAACGACACACCAAAAAAACCTTATGCTGGTCCCGCTCCTTGCGGGACTGGCGATCGCTGCGCCCTCGGCTTCGGGACAAGCCACCGAGGGACTGGACCGCACGGTGCTGCCGATTCGTGAGCCGCAGTACCCGCCAATCACCGAACTGGATGCTCGCAACGCCAAGGCGCCACCGCGCTTCGAGATCAAAGCACCGGCCGCCGCGCCTAACGTCGTCATCGTTTTGCTGGACGACATCGGCTTCGGGCATTCCGGCGCATTTGGCGGACCCTGCAACATGCCCACCCTCGATCTTCTGGCCGCCAACGGCTTAAAGTACAACACCTTTCACACCTGTGCGCTCTGTTCTCCCACGCGCACGGCTCTGCTCACCGGTCGCAACCATCACGTGAACAACGCCGGCGCCATCATGGAACTTGCGACGGCCTTTCCAGGCAACACCGGCATCCGGCCTAACGATGTAACGCCTCTGGCAGAAATGCTTCGCTTGAACGGATACAGCACCGCTGCTTTCGGGAAGTATCATGAGACTCCGCCTTGGGAAGTATCCGTCTCTGGGCCGTACGATCGCTGGCCTACTCACTCAGGTTTCGACAAGTTCTATGGCTTCATCGGCGGCGAAACCAATCAGTGGGCGCCGGCAATTTTTGACGGAACCATCCGTGTGGAGCCACCCCACGATCCGAATTACCACTTCACCACCGATATGACGAACCAGGC
>Ga0209180_10000387_pt1 | contig 20357 bp, 21 predicted proteins | sample CZO8metaG_3_FD_188355 | JGI IMG/M metagenome (GOLD analysis project Ga0209180, IMG submission 188355) | Vadose zone soil microbial communities from the Eel River Critical Zone Observatory, Northern California, USA - CZOApr15con2H2.8 metaG... | ecosystem: Environmental > Terrestrial > Soil >...
TCTCCACATCCCCACGCGCGTATTCGAAAGATCAATGCGTCACGCGCGCTGGCTCACCCGGGAGTGTATCTGGTGCTGACGGGCAAAGACCTGCCAATCCAGTACGGAATTCTTCCGGTGAGCCAGGACGAGCAAGCCCTCTGCGTCGATCATGTGCGGCATGTTGGAGATCCGGTCGCTGCGGTCATCGCGCGAGAGGAACTCACTGCATTTGAAGCTTTGGACTTGATCGACGTCGAGTATGAAGTTTTGAAGACAATATCGAACCCCGAAGAAGCTCTGGCGACTCCGGAGCCGCGAATCCACGAATACGGGGAAGAAGGCAACATTCACAAGCTGGTAGCGCTGGAGTTTGGGAATGTGGAAGAAGGCTTTGCCGAAGCGGATGAAATCTTCGAAGACAGTTTTTTCTATCAAGGGAATACGCATCTTCCGATCGAGCAGCACGCGGCGGTGGCCATCAAGGATCCCGATGGAAAGCTGACAATCTGGTCCAGCACGCAGACGCCGCATTACCTTCACCGCGCTCTTGCCAAGGTTCTGGAAATGCCCGCGGCACATATTCGTGTGATTGCCACGCCCAACGGCGGAGGTTTTGGAGGCAAGAGCGATCCTTTCAATCACGAGATCGTCGTGGCCAAGGCGGCGCTCGTGCTGGACCGGCCGGTCAAGATTTGCTTGACGCGTGAAGAGGTTTTTTATTGCCACCGGGGGCGCCACCCCGTCCTGATGAAATTCAAAACCGGCGTCAAGAAGGATGGCACGATTACCGGAATGCATCTCCAGACGTTGATCGACGGTGGCGCGTACGGCTCGTACGGGGTCGCCAGCACGTTTTACTGTGGTGCATTGCAAACGACCACGTACCACATCCCGCGCTATCGCTACGACGGCTGCCGCACCTTCACCAACAAACCGCCCTGCGGGCCCAAGCGCGGGCATGGCACTCCTCAGCCGCGTTTCGGCCAAGAGGTACAGCTCGATAAGATCGCAGAGAAACTCAAGATCGACCCGGCTGATCTCCGGCTCCGCATCGTTGAATCTTCGAACGCGGTGACAGCCAATTTCTTCCGGCTGGGAACGGTCAATCTCGCGGAGTGTATTCGCCGCGTGGTCCAGCTATCCGGTTGGAAAGAGAAATTTCGGAAGCTCCATGAGGGCCGCGGCGTGGGTCTGGCTTGCTCCGCCTATCTGACTGGAGCCGGGCTTCCGATTTATTGGAACAATATGCCTCACTCCGGCGTTCAATTGAAATTCGACCGCAGTGGCGGCGTCACGATTTTCTGCGGCGCGACAGAAATCGGGCAGGGATCGGACGATGTTCTCGCCGGAATTGTCGCCGAAGTTCTCGGTATCGACACGTTTGACGTCCGCTTGTTCACGGGCGATACGGACCTCGGACCAGTCGACCTTGGCTCGTACTCCAGCCGCGTCACGCTGATGGCCGGCAACGCGGCCTTGCAGGCGGCCGAACGCGGTAAAGCTTTGCTCGCAGAAGCGGTCGCGGAAAAACTCGCAGTGCCCAGAGAAAGGTTGCGGTTTGCTGACAGGCGCGTGTTCGATTCCACTGCGCCGCAAAAGAGCGTCACCTTCCAGGAAGCGATTTGCCTTGCCGAAGCTCGTTTCGGCACGATTGGAACCGTGGGCTCCTACACTCCGCCGAAGTCTCCCGCACTGTACAAAGGCGGCGGCGTGGGACCGTCTCCAACTTATTCGTATTCCGCAGCAATAGTCGAAGTTGAAGTAAACGCCACGACAGGCTGGATCATTGTCCCAAAAATATGGATCGCGCATGACATCGGGCGGGCACTGAACCCAACGCTTGCGCGAGGTCAAGTCGAAGGCAGCGTGTACATGGGGCTTGGCGAGGCGCTAATGGAGGAGCAGGAGTTCCGCCGTCTTCCGAAGAGACTTTCTCATGCGCTGGTGCATAAGTTCCCCTCAATCCTTGAATACAAGAGCCCGACGTCGCTCGATATGCCCGATGTGATCACCGAGCTGATCGAGGAACCTGATCCGCGCGGGCCCTTTGGTGCAAAGGAAGTTGGGCAGGGGCCCCTTCTGCCAATCATGCCAGCGGTGGCTAACGCGGTCTACGATGCCGTCGGAGTGAGGATCGATGAAGTTCCCATAACACCTGAAAAAATCATGAACGCGATGGCCGAAAAGAAAGCTGGACGTGAGCCACGATTTGGACCGAGCCATTTTCCGCATGTCAACTGGCCAGAACCCCTGCGCGTCCCGCCTCCGTGGGAGGGAGGAGATGGAAACGCAGTGAACGATGTTCCCCGGCGCGCGAAACCTCGACCAGAAAAAGAGAAGGCACTCACGTCATGATGCGACTGCCTCTATTCGAGTTCCGCGCGCCGCGCACGCTGGAAGAAGCCGCGCGTATCCTGGATGGCGAGAGGACAGACGCGATGCCTCTCGCCGGTGGCACGGACTTGCTTCCGAACATGAAACGGCGGCAGCAAGTGCCGCGGACGCTGATGAGTCTGCGTCACATTCAGAGTTTGAGCCACGTTGAACTGGGGCATTCGGGCGCGCGACTGGGCGCATGCCGCACACTCGACGATATCGCCAGAGATCCGCGTTTCCGAAATGGATTGACGGCGCTGGCGCAAGCGGCGTCCGCCGTGGCTACGCCGCAGATCCGCAATATGGCAACGCTCGGGGGAAACATCTGCCTGGATACGCGCTGCAATTACTACGATCAAAGCTACGAGTGGAGGAAGTCTATCAACTTCTGCCTAAAAAAGGATGGAACAACGTGCTGGGTCGCACCGGGAAGTTCAAAGTGCATGGCTGTGTCCTCGACGGACACGGCGCCGGCACTGATGGCCCTCGGTGCCCGCGTCCGCCTGGTGTCGCGCTCGGGAGAACGCGAAATCCCGCTTTCCGAGCTCTACAATAATGATGGTATCGACTACATTAAACGCAGGCCCGATGAAATTCTGGCCGAAGTGGTGTTAGATTCACTGCGGGGTTGGAAGAGCACGTATTGGAAACTGCGGCGCCGGGGATCGTTTGACTTCCCGGTGCTGTCCGTGGCTGCGGCAGCGCGCTTCTCCAAGAGCGGTGTAGTTGAAGATGCTCGCATTGCCGTGGGCTCCGCAGCTTGCCGCCCGCTGGTTGCTGCGGAAGCAGCAGAGTACTTGCTGGGCCGTTCGTTGAATCAGGAAACAATCGCAGAGGCTGCCACAGTCGCCGCTCGTATCGCCAAGCCACTCGATAATACTGATTTTGATATGACATGGCGGAAGAGGGTTACCGCTGAATTTGTGACCTATGCCCTGCGGGAACTGCGCGGCGATGACATGCGGTCTGTGAATTTGCTTTTGACGCGGCACCAATAAGAGGCTGATTGCAAAACAGGACCGCTTTGACCGGGGGATTCGGCGCATCATCTGCGGCGGAATCAAGAGGGGAGCCTTCGAGCCGACGGACCCCAAGCTGTCCACCTTCGCCATACTCGGCTCAGTGAATTGCATTCCCTAGTTGTTTGATTCCTACGGTGACCTTTGTTCTGCCTGTCATGCTGCGCGTACAAAAGCGCTAAATCGAGGGTGAACCGGCAATCTGGATTGGAGGTGGATTAGCCTAGGTCAATCGGAAGCACAACCACAGTACCTGGGGGAGCAAAGCGTTGGCTGGGAGGCCTGGACTCGAACCAGGATAGCCAGATCCAGAGTCTGGAGTCCTACCGATTGGACGACCTCCCAACTTGTTTAGGGCTAAGCAGTTAGCAACTTCCTAGGCTTGCCCGGACGGATTGTTTTCACTGTTCTTTCACCGTTGGGCACCAGATTCGTCTCCTTGGCGGCTCTTTGCACACGGCGCATTGCCTCGACAACATCCTCCGTATCCACGATGTGATAACGGTCGAACACATCTCTGGTTTTGTGCCCCGATATCGACATTGCTACCTTCTCGTTTACGCCAGCCTTCATGAGATTCTTGATTGCCGAGCGGCGCAGGTCGTGGATAGTCAAGCCATTGTACCGTGGGTCTGGCTTGCCTTCAACTTTGGTGAGTGTGCCGAGTCCAGCGTCGGTGCATGCCTTGTGCCACACTTTGCGAAGATTCGTCGCATCGAACACCGGTCCATGTTTCGGCAGTCGCTTGAGCATTGCGATGAGCACATCCGGCAGCGGAATCGTGCGTGGTTCGCTGTTCTTGGTTTGCTCGCCCTCCAATCGAATCAGTGCTTCGTCGAGATTCACTTGCTCCCACACAATCTGCGTCGCTTCGCCCAGCCGGACGCCGCAGTAATAAAGAAACGTGATAATCGGTTTGAGTGTTTTTGGAAAGTGAGACAGCACTTTGTCGAAGTCTGCACGAGCCAAAAACCCTTTGCGAGGAGTGCCGTGCTTAAGCAGCCGTATCTTCGGCTTTACCTGAATCTTTCCTTCCTCATGAGCGATGCTAAACATCCGCCGAAGCAATGCTAGTGAGCCGTTGATTGTATCGTTTGCTGCACCTTTGGCGAGACGCTTCTTTGCAAACTCCCTCGCCGTGTCTGTGGTAATTCGACTCACGGGCAGTCCAGGCTTTTCTGGCTTTCCCTCGCTCGCTGGCTCGTACTCGAAAAAGTCATCCAAAGCCTTCAAGCCCCATATCGTCTCGGTGCCGTCCTCCATCACCTGCAAACTCTTGTTGCCTTTCTCGGTGTAGTTCTGGAGCAACGCTGCTCGCAAGTCGCCGTAGCGAATTTTATTGAGGTCACCGACAAATTGCACACCGCGGTCTTTGTCCGTCAGAAGATTCCGAAGGAAGGATTGCGCCTCCTGCTTGACGGTGGTTTTGGTTGATGTGCGCCGTTGCTTGCCGTACTTGTCGTAGATTTGGGCGTACCAGAATCGGCAACCCTTGATCTTGATTAAACCGCCAGTGCCGCGTTCCCGTTTTGCCATAGTGAAAGTATACCAGATTTTTGGTGAAAACTAACGTGTCAAATGGCTGCCAACGTGAGCAAACGGTCCATAACGTTGGCTTATGGAAGACGCCTCTTACCTAAACATTTTTAACTTGACGTACTAGGACTTTAGTGCTAGACTCTTATAGTACTGAATCGGAGATTGTCGGTAACGCAGCCTAGGACAGCCGTGTCAAGGTCAAGGGCAACTCTCCCGTATCGAATGCCGTGCCCCGAACGCATTGGGGAATCCGCCATCAAGGATTAGACGGCGGTAACGGGACTCGGGCTGGCAAGAAGCAGCAACTCAATGCTGCGTAAGCATCACGGGCACACTCGTGGTGACTCCCGTTTAAGACCGGCATCCCACCTAATTAGGTCGGGTCATCCATCACCAGGGCGCACTGCGCCCAACTGGATGACTCAATGCGAAAAAAGAAAGTTTCTGTAGTTCCTGCTAATCCCGAACCACTCCTACTCGATATCTACGGTGCCGCCCGTGCGCTCTCCACAACCGTGTGGGCAATCCGTAGTTTGCTTTGGGACAAGCAAATTCCCTTCATCAAGATTGGTCGCCGCTTCCTGGTGCGCCCCGCCGATCTGAAGGCGTACATCGAGAGCGAACTCGGGAGGGCGGCATGAGCACCGCCCTCAATCCAACACAGAAGTATTTGCTGCGTCTCGTGCTGTTTGGCGCAGATAAAACAATCCAGCACAAAAACAGAATCTGCGAAGTCGTGGAAACGCACAGCCAGCTTCGCGAACTGCTGCCAATCATTGACGAGGATTTAAGCGAGGCGAAGCCAGAGCCATTCTGGGTACCTCGTAGACCTGCGGCTCGCAAACAACTGCGCCAGGAACGGATCCGCCGCCAGTATGTCAGCGGGATCCGAGTTGCTTTTTCAGGGTTGCATTACACGGGGCAGGCACGACCAGTCGCGGATTCGGTGCCAGTGGAACGCATTTATCGTGAAGTGCCGCCAACAACGATTCATTTTTTGCGCCTCTTGGGAAAGCCAGAGAGCCGATTGGTCAGCACGGCGGCGTGGGAAACACGCGTAATGTCCGTGTTCACCCGCTTGGACAACTTAAAGCGGCTGTTGCGACAACAACGGAATCAGAAGAAGAGGGAGTTCGTGGAGGGTCTGGTCATTGAAACTTTGCGGCGTTCCCAAATGGGCAACGAGCGTGTTGCCGCCGTTTACGACATTTTGGTCGGTGGCGTTGCGTTGGCTTCCGCCGCTCAGCGTCGCGGACTCAATGAAGCGCACCTGCGCCAGGTGGTGAGCCGCATCGTACGCAGGGTACGCCCCCTGCTTGAAGTCCAGTTGAGGGCATGGGAGGCGCAAGAAGACGTTTCGGAGACTACGGCTGAAATCGGCGTTTTGGAGTCTGAGAAGGCTGAAATGCTCAACCCGTCGCCCAACGAAAAGGAGGAACGGGTCGCCGCCGCCCGGCGCTGAAAACATGGCTAAGTCCTTTGTTTTCAGTGAATGTTGAACAAAAGGGGTCTTTGCGCCCCACATATAGAGGGGGTTATCAAAATGGAGAAAACCAGTATTTCCATCGAAGTTGACGAGGGTGGGATACATCAGGTGTTGATTTTCGCCGATACCGCCAAGGAACAAGCCAAGGCGCACCTTCTGCTGGCTCGGGTTACAGAGCAGCTGTGTTGGTTGGATTTGGCGTTGAAACACGCCGAAGAATGAAGATATTCGGGGATGAGTCGGCGGAAGAGGTTCGCGCGGTGGTCGCGCAAGTTTTTGAGTTGGACCGAAGCGGCCTCGTAGAAGCACCGCGACAATACGGGCGATGCCCGGAAAGTAGAACACCATGGGAAAGAAATTCGAACGCTACAAGCAGAACCACGATCTCGGCCCGAAGTTCGTAGGTAAGGCCGATGGCGTGGGCGGGCTGATTATACCCGCAGCGGCAGTTCGTCGCGTCGCCGGGAGGAGGATGCGCATCGACGGAATCGTGTATCCGTTCGTTACCTTCGAAGGAAAGAGATACCCGATCATCAAGACCGCGCAAGGGTGGACCATCGGCGGCGACGTTGCGGTAAAGCAACACAAGAAGAACGTGGCCACGAAGACGGCACAGTAATTAGCAGTACTCAAATAGTTGTGGCTGTGAAATCCGTGGGCGCGGACCAATTCAGTTTCCCGCAAATTAAGTCGACGGTAAATCGAAGAAGTTTTGGCGGGAACATGTTGTTCACGAAAACGGATGGAAAATGCCGCGCGGACGTAATTGGCCGCGATGGTCAGACGTACAGATGCCAGAAACCGATGGGCCATCGGGGCTCGCACTACGACTCAAGAGAAGGTTTTTGGACGGATTGGACGGATGCGGATGCAAGGCGTCGGCGCGCGGAACTGGAACGCGCAGCGATGCGGTGCGGAGAATCATGATGGAGAAATTAGGGCTCGTCATGGGGTGGGACCCGGAGAAAAAGACGGGTTGGATTTTCGTGAGCCAACGCGAACTGTATTTCTTCTATGGAAACGCGGTGGTTTCCGGAAAGCCGAGCGTTGGGTCGGAAGCTCGTTTCTTCGTGTCATCAAGAAAGTCGCGACGATTGCCGTACGCAAACTGTGTTCGAATTTCGAGTAGTTAGCAGTGGTGGTTTACAGTGCGCAAAGGGCGAACGAGCAGAGTCTCACATGCCGAAATACGCAAAAGAAAGGTGGTGAAAGACCCGACCGTCAGAAGACCGACGGCGCGTCCCCGATAGAAATCGGGAAGGTTGTATTGATTATGAAAATTGTAGCGAGAATTAACGCCTACTTCCCTGATAGGGGGTATGGCTTCCTGCATCAAAACAAGGACGGCGTGCTGGTGAAGCATTTCCTGCACCTCAACAATGTTGTTTCCGGGGTGCCGAAAACAGGTTTGATGGCGCGTTTCGATTCCGTGCTGGGAGAGAAAGGCTCCATCGCGGTGAACGCGGAGATTCTGGGGGGTACAGAGTAATGGATGCCTTCCAAACATATCAGACGTTCCTCCGCGCGTTGTTTTCGAAGGATGAGGTGATAGCGTTCGCCTGCATCAACCCGAAGAGCGGCAAGGTCGACCATGCGTTCTACCCGGCGTCGAAGGCAGAGACGAGAGAGTTCTTCAACGGACTGACCAAACTGAATGAGACGTACAACGTTTACGCGGGGATGAATCCTTTCAAGCCGGAGCTTGTGGGGCAGAAGGAAGGACGCACAAAGAAGAACGTGGCGGCGGTTAAGCGTGTGTACGTGGACGCTGATGAAAACGGTGCGCAGGCTGTGGACCGCATCTTGAAGAGTGGAGAGGTTCCGACGCCGACAGTTGTTTTGGAAAGCAGCCCGGGAAAGTTCCAGATGATCTGGAACACCACAGGACTCACGCAGGAAACTGCTGAGCCTCTGATGCGTGCGATGGCCGAGGAGTTCCAGACTGATAAGGCCGTTGCCGAAGTTGCACGAGTGCTCCGCATCCCGGGCTTCCGTAACCTCAAGTACCCGGACGCGCCAGAGGTCAAGGTGGTTGGCGAGATCAACCCGACGACCTACGACAAGTCTGCATTCCACTTCGCAGTGAAGCCAGAAACCAGCGGGGAGAAGTCTGCTGGCGAAAAGGTCGAACGTCCATTAATCCCGCATGGGATGATTCATCCTTGGCTCACGTCTCGCGCTGGAAAACTGCGTGCGGCTGGACTCGAACCAGAAGAAATTGAAGATGCGTTGTTGAAGATGGCGTATCGTGAATGCGAATTGCCACTCGACGATAAGAAAATCCAACAGGTTGCTCGTTCGATGGGCAACTACGATAGCCGGGACGGAACCATTCTCATGTCGTCGCAGGGTGATTCCACTCCTGTTCAAATCACACCGGAAATGCTGGATAAGGAATTTCCAGCTTACGATGGTACGGAGCCGGACGGATTGCCGATGCTGATCGAGGGCTACATGCCAAAGGGCGTAGGATTCTTCGGTTCGCTGTCTGGCACGGGTAAGACATGGGTTGGCCTGTCGGTTGCGAAGGCACTCACCAGTGGTATGCCGTTGTGGGGAGTGTTTCCAGTGAAGAAGCCCGTTGCGGTGCTGTATCTCATTCCAGAAGCATCGGACGCTTCGTTCAAGCGCCGTCTTGCTAAGATGCGAATCATTCAAGACAAAAATCTGTTCCGTTATCGCACCATCACTCAGGGCATCACCAGACCGTTGTCGGACCCGATCACCGTCGCGATGATTCAGCAGTTGAGCGGGAAGCACGATGTGCTCGTGATCGTTGACACGGCGGTCAGGTTCTTCCGTGGCGGTGATGAAAACGCCGCGAAAGAGAATAACCTCGTGCAGGACTCCGACATGCTCCGCTCCATCGGCGCAAATGTTTTGTTCCTGCATCACAGCCCGAAGGCGACGAAGGAAGCAGCCGAGTTGACGTTGGAAAACGTGTTGCGTGGCACTGGTGACTTCGGAGCGATGGCCGATTTCGTGTACGGCTTCCGCCGCGACGAAAACCTGTTCGCGCAGGGAGAGGGGCCGGAAGAGATTGAAGTCGTGTGCGTGAAGCCCCGCGATTTCGAGCCGCCACTCCCGTTCCGTCTGGCGTTGAAGCGTAAGGCACGCCACGGCGAGCCCGGTCCAGTCGTTTCCGTAATCGACGAGACAGGCGATTTGAACTACATCGGAAGCGCGGTGGTGAAGGACAATCAGGCGGTCATGCTGGCGACCATCTTCCGCGATAACCCGGCCATCAGCTTCAATGACCTTGTCGACACTATTAAGATGAAACGTGAAGCACTACGTGGATTCTGCAAGCGCCACGGATGGAGGCAGATCACGGAGATGGTCCCAGGGGCGAGGGGCAAGGTGGTCCAGAAAAAACGCTGGGTCAACACCCTCATCATGGCAGGCCAGACCGAGTTGACCCGGCCGGATGATACCGTGCCCAGCCAGCAGGCCCAGGCGGGTGAGGGGTCGGCGGCTGTGAATACAGTCAGCTTGGAGCGGCCGGTGGTGGAGGACGTCAGTGCAGCATTTTAGGGCTGAAAGGGCCTCGGAAAATGGCCTTGCAGTACTGGTCTCCCCAGGTGGTCTCCAAGGTGGTTCCCGGTTTTTTGACCATTTTCAGATTTGCCGTACTAGTTCCCGAGTCAATTTTGGAGACCACCTCGGAGACCAGTACTGTAATCGCCTAAGTCCTTTAGAATCAAGGGCCCCAACCGCAGTGGTCTCCGAGCCCAATTTGGAGACCACTTCGGAGACCGGTACGGCGGCCCAAATACCAAAGTGGTCTCCGCTTCCGGTTACTAGGAACCGGAGCGAGACCCTGGTTTGGGCATTTTTCAACGCGAATTGAGGCGGAATTGACGCCCGGCGCCCCGTGGGAAATAGTCGCGATTTCCAGGCAATCCTTAGAGCCAACTTCTTCCCGCGTCTCGCGCGTCAAAACGAAGCTTTCGTAGTTAAACCTATGAAAATAGGCAGTTTCGTTACATGTCACGAGGCCTGTCTCGACTCAAGTCCCAGGGAGGCCCGTCAGATAGCCCGGAAATGGCCTCAGCGGGCACGTAGGAAGGCGTCCGGAAGGCTGGTAATAGTACGGGGGAGGCTTACCGGGCCGGTGAAGCGATCTTAGCGTACCAGACTGCAAATGAAAACGCCGCGAGGCCCGGGTTAGGTTGTAAGGTTAGGCGGCGCGATTCTGCCGAACGGCCTTGCCAAGGCTGGAAAGGGCGGGCCGCTCAGGCTTGTGGCGGCGTCCATAGCTTGGCCTGCTCACGGGAGAGAGAGGCTGGCAGCGCGAAGTGCTCGTCTTGCAGGTGTTCTGCGAGTTCGCAGGAGATGATGTGCGGGAAAGCGCATAGCCAGCAGACGGAATATCGCTGGCCGCAGTTGCGTTCCCTGGCCGTTCTACGGGCGTTCTTGGTGAGGACCACTTGCTCATTGTCTGGTAGAAAGAGAAAGTCTCCCTTGATGCGCCCCCGGCAAATTATGCCTCCATACCACATTGGAAGTGTTCCTCTTGTGATTTGGATGCGGGGCGGGGTGTACGCGGCCAACTACGGGATGCCGGGTCCACAGTGGACTCCGACCGTCGAAACGCAACCTTACGCTATCCAAAAGCAGAACCAGCCGACCCCGTAACTTGCTGATTCTCGGGACCGACCGGATTGGGAAACGCAATACTTTGCCGTAGAAGGTTGCGTCTTAGAAAACGCTCGCCTCGGCCTGGCGCGCGGCTTTGGCGGCTGATTCGTCCGTGCTGTGGACATAACGTAGTGTGGAGGACAGGGCACGGTGTCCGGCTGTTTGGCGAACCTCGCTGATCGGAGCCCCACCTGAAAGCAAGTGGCTTACACGAGAATGCTTCAAAGCATGAACCGAACGCCCTGTGATACCCGCTTCCTCGGCAACAGTGGCGAACAGTCGCCAGATGGCGTTGGTGGTCAACGCGCCGCCCTTTTGGGACGTGAACACGAAGTTTGAATCATCCTTGCGGTCGGCGAGCCACAGTCGCAAGGCCTTCGGTTCATCGAGCAGCGGTTGTCCTGCTCGCTTTTCGAGCGGCTGGATTGTTTCAAGACTGCCCTTGACGCGCCGGATTCGGATTGTTCGCGTCTTTAGGTCCACGTCGTTCAGCGTGAGATTGGATAGCTCTTGCGCCCGGAGCGCGTGGCGATAGCCGACCAACAGCAACGCCCAATCGCGCACAGAGCGTTCCCGTGCGGCTTTGAGCAGGCGAAGCAGTTCGTCGGGTGTAAGCCAATTGTTTTCCATGTTCTTAGGTCTCCGTTTCTTTGGCTTGTGGAACTTACGGCCTTTCATGTCGCAATGGTAGAACGAAGTATTGCGTTATGTCAAGGACTTGTTGCAACGATTTTAGCAACGCAACGCTCGCCGGGTCTCGCTGGCAATTGCGGGAGAAACATTTTTTATTGTTGCCTGCGGATTCCAGATTCTAGGTACGAACTTTTTCCGGCTTGCCCTCAATCGCCGAAGGTAAAGGATGTTAGCCAGTGGGGCGGGAGGGTGGCAGGGGTGGGCCGCCCCATACCCGTCGAGTCTCGCCACGATGCGTCGTGAAAATTTCTCACGCGCACTTTCACGCGGACAAGGGACTCCGGTCACGAAAACAGGTGCCGGGGGGTTTGATTTTCAGAACGGAGAAAAGGAACCCCGCACGCGGCGTAGTTCGGCCGCGTTTTTCATTTCAGGAGAGGTTTATGGACGAACAACAACTCGCAGCAATCGCGCTAGAGGATGCGACACCGGACGATCAACTAAGCCAGGAGGCGCGGCGCAGAAAAGAGGCACGGCTCAAAAAGCGCGCCGCTCGCACGAAGGAGAGGCAACAGAAATTTGCGAAGGCAAAGGTTAAAGCGGAGGCCGCGGCGGCGGAGAGTTACGACGAAATTCAGCAATTCTGGAACGCCAATCGCGCCAAACTCACGGAGGCGGAACGTGCTGAGTTCGAAGAGCAGCACGACTACGTATTGGGTCTGATGGAAGCGATGGACGACTACGTCCATGGAACCGACGGCACCACGCCTCAAGACCTGCAAGACACGATCACCGAAGTCCAGGAAGCCGTCCGACAGTTCGGGTTGTGCAGCTTCACTGTTTTGAATGTGCCTCGCATCTGGACTGAAGACGAAGCCGATCTAAGAAAGCGCATCGAAGCGCGTGAGCAACTTGTAGGACGCGGCAATGCTACCAGCACGCTGATAAATCTCGGCTATTACGTGGCGATCATCGAGAGATTGTACGAGGACTTCCGTCAGAAATTCGTGGTCGAGCGCGTTGTCATTCCGCAGTATTGGGAGACGATAACTTGTGCTTGCGGCGCCGAGGACTACGTCCAGGCCGGGACGGTGGAGGATTATCGCCGCGCACGACGCGGCACGCAAGGCTCTGTTCGCAAGAACTGGTCAGAAAGTACCGAAGAAGAAGTAAAACATTTCCCCGAAGCCTCACTTCCGTGTGCTTGAGCTTCGGGCCGGGCGAAGGCCAGATTTGCCGCTGTTCCTTCGCCCTAAGTTTATCGTCGCACCACTGGAATGACAGTCAGCCTCGCCCGGTGTCGCCTTGAAAGATAAAGCCGTCACCAGAGTTAGTGTCGGGAGTTCGAATCTCCCCAGCCCCACCATACCGTCAGCTTGTCCCATTTGTTTTCTATCCTGTTCGCCGGAGTGGCGGAACTGGCAGACGCGCCGGACTCAAAATCCGCTGACCGCAAGCCCGTTCGACCCCATTCTCGGGCACGAAGTTCGACTCCTTTCTCCGGTCCGATTCCGACACTCAGCAGCAAGCCTACACGCATCCTGCTCTAGCAAAGAGGTACAATCCCGTTTCATGCAAGACATGAAGATGACCATAAGCAGGGTGCGACCGGGCTTCGAAATAATTGCGCCCAGCATAGCTTGGGGTGTGCTAATCGGTTCCGTTGCAGCGCTGTTGTTGCCGAGCGTCATCCCGGTTGGCTCCAAGTTCATTCAGTTAATCTCTGCCTACCCAACGACGAAATCCGGCGAATGGCTAGACCCGTGGCTCAGATTAGTTGTACCTCCAGACAGACTGATGTGGATAGGTTTTGCGACGATTGTGGTTGTGGTCTTCATAGGCTGGGAAACTTTGGGGCTATTCCTGCGACGCTGTTATACATGGTCAATTTCTGAAGCGAGCCTTCTGTGGATAGCCTGCTCCTTTCTAATCTTCAGACGGTCACCTTGGTGGGCACTGGCCGTCTTCATCGCGGGAGTTTTTCTAACATCCGTCATCGCGTGGAAGAGAACTCCAGCCGTGAACAATACTGAGCCGCTGCTTAGCTCGGACCGTCCAATCGAACGGTCTTCTGAAGACAAGCTTGGCCGTACATCATTGGTCTTGTCGCTTGTTAACCGCCTCTTAGAAGATGATGCACAAGTAATCGCATTGATCGGAGCGTACGGGGACGGGAAAACTTCAATACTCTATCTTGTCGCAGAAGAGCTTCAAAAGCAGGACATAGTGGTTGTGCGTTTTAAGTCGTCTCTGCCGGGAGATGATTTGACACTTGCCTCTACACTATTCAACAGTGTCAGCAAACAGTTAAGTCGGCGCTTTTTTGTTCGCCGCTTGGACCGCATTTTGAAGAGATTTGCGCGGCAGCTGTCCGGCCTAGTTCCTGATGCCCCAGCAGGTCTGAAAGATGTGTTCGCAGAACCTTCGCAAGAAGACGAAATTCAAGAGCTAACTAGCAAGCTCGACAAGCTTCCAGTTCGGCGCGTTGTTGTGCTGCTGGACGACATGGATAGGATGCACAGAAACGAGCTACGAATGCTGTTGAAGATTATCCGAGCCGCCGACAGCTATCCAAAGCTCTCATTCGTATGTGCGTTCAACAAGAAGGCTCTGGTCGATGCTTCGATTCGCCATCAAGTGATGGACCGAGTATCACTGGATTTCTCAGCGAACGGCAAATCCAGTCTGAAGGGAAGTTTGGCTGGCGACGTATCCGCAGATGACACACGCTCTGGGTACGAATACTTGGAAAAGTTTTTCCCGGTACAGATTCCTGTTCCAAAGCTCGACAATGCTCAACTCGCGGATGAGTTCAATGCAAGATTTAACCGTTTTACAGAACACCAAGGTCTTTCGATGTTACCAGCCGATACTGAGGCTTTCGACAAAGAGTTCAATCCCTTTTGGAAGAGCCACTTTAGAGAGGCATTGAACAATCTCCGCAAAATGAACACTTACTTCAATGCGCTAAATTCTTCGTTCAGTATTGTAAAAAAAGAGGTCAACGTAGTCGATTTCATGTGTATAGAGCTTCTAAGACAAATCGACCCAGAGGTTTACGAACAGGTCTTCAAGTGCCGCTCTCTTTTCTACTACCCAAACTGGGATATCCAGCAGTGGGGTGAACATTTTATCGTCGATGACGAAAAGGAAGATGTACGGCTTAAGCTTGGTTATGAGCAGGTCTTCCGCAACTTGCACGGCCCGGAGCGGGATTTCACCGTCTCACTGCTCAGTAGGCTGTTCCCTAAGATGCGAAAGTTCTACCCAGTCCGTGGACTGTATGGTGGCGGCAATCCTAATGAGCTTGAAGCGGACATACAAAAACGTATTTATCACCCAGACTATTTCATGACGTATTTCAGTCTTCACGTTGAACAGGGCTACTTCAGCGCGAAGGAACTAGAAGAATTCATCGAAGTTGCCAATAAGAAGCAGGATGCTGGCGCAGCGCAAGACTTTTTCAGGGACTACCTGAGAAACTTGACCGGCTTGAGAACGTATCGGTTTCTTGAAAAGATGAGCCGTGTCAGCGAACGGCTTGAACCCGTGCAGGCCAAAGCTCTAGTTATTTCGGTTGCACTTGAGTCTGACAAGCTTGAGTCTGACGAATTGGATATCGGCGACTTGGCCGCAGCAACCAAGCTGGTCCTAATTGTCGCGAATAGGTTCAAAGATACCCAAGAAATTACAGTTATATTGAGAGATATCATTGTTCAATCAAAGACCGATGGTTTTGCGAGCAGGATACTTCAGTTCGGCTCAGACCAGGAACGTAACAAAATTTTCGAGCAGTGGGACAACGTAAACGTTTCAGAATTGAAATCGGTTCTTTTGCAGCGGTTGAAGGCCAAGTACTTCAAAGGTGGAAGCGAATCAATCTATTCGCGGGGGACTTGGCGCGACTGGCAACCTCTGCTCTGGTGGGCACGCAACGATGAGCAAGGCCCTGAAGACGTGAGGGCTTACCTTGAAGATGAGTTTGGGCGGCGTCCCAACAGCATCGGTAAACACATTTTTTGGCTGTGGAACAGTCTGGAAAATCCGGACGGCAAGAAGGTAGTTGACGACCTATTTCCGCTATCCAAGCTGGCACAGCTGGCGAAGCAGCATGGGTCTGCTGCATTCTCGACCGAATCTGAGAAACGCATTGTTCTCAGACTGATTAAGGACTACGGTGAATCGAGCCTGACTTGAACAAAGCATGTGCGCTGCGTGGACCTACCTAAAATCCCCATCCATGCATGATACCAAGCGTGTTATTGACGGTTAGCGAGGTTTCGCTGCGCAGATGAAGAAAGTAGCGGTAGCGCCACGGCCTGTTGATCCATACCGAAACTTCCAAACGTTGATATACTCTCAGGTAATTGCTAGGGGATTTATGCCTAAGGCGAACGTCGGGTTTGACAGTGGTGGCCAAATCGGCAGAATCTCATTCGAGGTACAGAATGTTCAAGCGCATGGCGGCCCTGAATTTCCGAAGCTGATGTTCCTTTTGGACTTACGTCTATCTCCTCTCAAGCCTTATTCCCCACCGGAGAATCCCGTATATCCCCTCACTTGGATGTTTCTTTCAGGGGACCTTTGCTCTCCTGAGCAGAGAGTAGTAGCGAAATTCCGTGACGAAGTGAACCTATACGCGGACGCCAACCATTCCCCTGAAACACAATTCTGGCTCGAAATCCCACTCGACCTCATCACTATCGAGAGGATTGAGCAGTCTCGTGAAGGCGACCTTCGCGCCGCCATAAACTTTCGAGCGTTTTTCGCGGTTCACATCTCTGGTGGGACCGGTGTGCAGCGATTCGAGACCACGAGAATCGACCCGATAACATTCACGATTCCCAAGTCTCAATGGGTCGAAAAGCTCCTTCCGCAGCTTGGCCATGGGAAGGTTGAACTCATCGAAGTGCGCATTCCGAGCGGGAGTCGCGCCGATGGTTTGCCAAAAGCGGTACAGGAGATTCGACAGGCGCGGGCATACTTGCTTAATGGCGACTGGGAGAAAGCCGTGGCTCACTGTCGAAACACACTGGAAACGATTCTCGATTCCCCGCAAATCCAGGTAGCTCCTACCAGCCCGTTCAGGCTGAAGGTGGATACGTTTATCGAACAGCATCTTTCCCCTAAACTCCCTGGGAAACAATCAAAGTTGCTCGCGGAAGAAATGAAACTGTTGTGGGAGATTTGCAGCACGGCGGCTCACCCTAGTCCGCAGACTTTCAGCCGAGCAGACGCGAATTTCATTGTCCAAAACACAACAGATATCCTGGTGTATGTCAGCGGGCTACTTTAGAGGAATCCACTTTGTCGGAACGCGAGCGCAAACCGCTGAGGAGACTCGCGTCTCAACCTAGACGCAAGGCCGAGTTCATCGAACCGATGGACTGCGCCCCGGTCACAAAGCTGGCGGACGGACCGGGATGGCTCTACGAAATTAAACTCGACGGCTACCGCGCTGTCGCCGTCAAATCTGATGGCTGCGTGAGCCTGTTTTCTCGGCGGCGCAAATCCTTCGATCACCACTACCCACTTATCGTCGAAGCCCTTGCCGAACTCCCCGAAGGTACGGTCGTCGATGGCGAGATCGTCGCTCTCGATGAATCAGGCCGACCCAATTTCAACTTACTTCAAAACTTCCGCAGTGAAGCATCCCGTATTCACTATTTTATCTTCGACCTTCTCATCTGCAACGACCGCGATCTTACCAAGCTGCCGCTGGTCGAGCGCCGCAAGCTGCTGAAGTCCCTGAAGCTCGCCTCGGGGCGCATCCGAATCGCCGAACAGTTTGAGGCTTCAGCTAATGACATGCTTGCAGCAGTGCGTCAGCAAAGTCTTGAAGGTGTGATTGCCAAGCGAAAAGACAGTCTGTACGAGTCGGGAAAACGCACGAGCGCATGGATTAAATACCGCGTGAATCGGGGGCAGGAGTTTGTGATCGGCGGGTACATTCCTGGGCCACACGGTTTCGATTCGCTGATCGTGGGCTACTATCGCGGCAAGGATTTGGTTTACGTCGCCCGCGTCCGCAACGGCTTTGTCCCGGCATCACGTCACCAGGTCTTCGAGAAAATCCGTCCTCTCGTATCCCCAACGATGCCCTTTGTTAACCTGCCGGACACGCACAAGTCTCGTTGGGGTGATGAACTCACCGCCGAAAAAATGAAGGAATGCGTCTGGCTTCGCCCGGAGGCCGTTGCACAGATTGAGTTCTTGGAGTGGACCGAGGCAGATCGGCTCAGGCATTCGAAGTTTGTCGGACTGCGAGAGGACAAGAATCCGCGAGACGTGGTTAAGGAGGCGTAGATTTTGGCGGTTCAAGTCCGCCTGGTTTCTCATCTCCGACGCTTTATTACCGTGCTTTTGCAAGCCGACGAATTAGTGATCGATCAATGTGCGTACCTTCGCGCTCGATAAGATCATTAACATACGCTCGTGCGTCAAAACCGTAAGAGATTTGATTGTTTGCAGCACTCACGCGGACGATCTCGTTAAGCTGTTGGTCGCTGAAAGGCTCAAGTGATTGCACCTTGATTGCATACCTTCCAGCTTGATTGAAGGAGCCGCTTCGCCCAAAGGCCGCGATGACTCCGTCCTTTATTTTAGGTGCGATTCTTTTATGTTTTGCCAGAGTCTTCACGATATTCCAGCATGCCTCTTCTATCACCGGAGGAAATATTGATGTGGCATCTGCCGCTCCTGCAAAAGATTGGGCTTGGTATCTACTGATGAACCCGTAAGGATTAACGGCGAGTTTCATCGGAACGATAATCTTTCGGAGTGCAACGGCTATGCCCGTTTCCTGGTCTGTCCAATCCGACTTTGTAAAGGATTCTGTTAGAAGTGGCAGGAATACGACGCATTCCTTTAGTTTGAGCAAGATGACTTTCTGCCATTCCACTGAGGGTTGAAGGTCTTCGTGGGCCAGAAACGTATCAAATCCGTAGTGGTCGAGATCGATTTTGATCGTTCCGGCGAGATTTCTGTCCTGATGTGAGTAGCTGAGGAACGCAGGAATCATCGATAGCCCGTGCTCACCAATTCAAATAGGAACTCTTCTGGGCTGCCATTCTCATCATTTCCTTGAATCCGCGTGGCAGGGAAACGTGTCGTGAAATGTATCTAGCGTAAGCAGGAAGTCCCGTTCATGTAGTCTTTCAGGATGGTCGCGCAGCCACTTCACTAGAATTCGTGCCATTTGCACTTGATTGACTTCATTTGGAATGCAGGTCATCTCAGGCGTCTTCAAAGTCATTTGTTTTAGTTCTTCAGCCGATGGATTCTGCTCCCCACCATTATTGCGACTGTTTTTACGACCTGGGTCTGCCAGTAAACAATCATTTCTCGCATTGTTTGGAGATGGCCTGCGCAGCATCCTTGCTTCATCATCTGGATACCGTGGCTGTCACCAGTCTGCGGAAGGGTTCCGGGAGAATCGAATGAAGCAACCACGGGACCACAGAATTCAAGCAGGCCATTGCCGTCTTTTGGAAATTTCACTTCTTGTTGGGGCTGCGTTGAGGCCGCGAGGAGAAGAAGAAAGGTTAGCAGGCTAGCCGAACGTGTTGGCATGGCATTCTCCTAGAAGGCGCATTCACCTTGTTCTATCAAGATGTTAACAGCCTTGCTCAGTCAAGCCCGGTTCATATCTACAGGTAATCCTGCTGCCCTGATCTCGCTCGCTAGTTTCATTCGCCAACCGCCTGCGGCGTCGAAAGGTACATAAACCACGCCATGAAAGTCTGAAGGAATTTCAACTCCTTCAACGTACAATGCGCACACACGCGAGCGGCCCAACCTTCCGATAAAATATCCCAATTCCAAAATCGCATTCTGTCTTGCCCTGGGTTTGAGTTCTACCCCGGATGCTAGCCCCCCTACGTCATCAGGCGTCAGCAAAACGACCGCAAAGCCGACATCGGCGTGTGCTTCGAATTTTTCAATCACCGTCCTCCCTTGGCTAGGCTGCTCGTGGAGAATAATCGGATGCAAGTCGAGTTTTTCCAAGAATCTTGCTACTGACTCCTTTGCGGCTTCGTCGTGGCCGTGGACCAGAAAAACGTTTCGCGAGTCGGATGCGACCGTAACTGGTCCTCTGCTTTTAGCTGGCGCTGGTTCCATCGGTTCCATAATCAATTCCAATTCCGCGAGGGAGCTTTTGATCATCCCGTCAAGTGCCGCCACGCGCTTGTCGAAATTATTCTGAATTAGCCCCTCGCTCATGCCTCCCATGTGATGTTGGCCAGCCCATTTTGCGTGATGGAATTGGCTGACATTGTTGCTGCCCTCGCCGAAGCCGTGCGTAAGGATATTTTCAGTAAGATTCCTCCAAGACTTTTCTTCGTTTTCGACCTGCCGATAGTTCTTTCCGCGAAACTGATCAAGGTCAGCGAGTTGCTTCTTCAGAGCCGCGTAAGTTTTGGCGGGTGGCCAGTCAGGTGGTTTTGGCGGTGGTGGGCTTGGGCGGCGCGGCATAGGCCAGAGGATACACCCACCCTTTACCAGAACGCCAAACACCTACTGCTAGCTAGGGAGTGGGTTGTAGTGCTCCCCGCTAATTTAGACCGTCAGGGCCTCGGTTTTAGTTAGAACTGCGAAAGCCAAGAAAGCCTCGTGCGGAGTGCGATTTTCGATTCCGCGGTGAGGCCGGTCGTGATTGTACTCCTCAATCCAACGAGCGA
>Ga0209180_10000393_pt1 | contig 20242 bp, 20 predicted proteins | sample CZO8metaG_3_FD_188355 | JGI IMG/M metagenome (GOLD analysis project Ga0209180, IMG submission 188355) | Vadose zone soil microbial communities from the Eel River Critical Zone Observatory, Northern California, USA - CZOApr15con2H2.8 metaG... | ecosystem: Environmental > Terrestrial > Soil >...
ACCGGTGGGGGAATCGAGTCAAGAATGCTTGAGTCATGGCAGGAAAACTGGCGGACAAAAAACTGGCAGTTCTTGGAACGGGGAAGCTCGGCGGGATACTGCTGCGGGCGTACCTGAAGCAGGGGCTGTTTTCGGCAAAGGGCGTTACGGCGACGGTGAAGCACGGCGAGAAGGCGGCGGCGCTCAAGAAAGAGCTGGGCGTCAGCGTGACGACGGAAAACCGCACGGCGGTGCACGGCGCGGACATCGTGCTGCTGTGCGTTAAGCCGCAAGTGGTGGGCGAGGTGTTGAAGGAAATTTCTCCGGAGCTAAATGAGAACACGCTGGTGGTCTCCGTGGCGGCGTCCGTGCCCACGAACTACATCGAGCAGCACCTCGGGAAAAAAGTGCCGGTGGTGCGGGCGATGCCCAATACCCCTGCAACCGTAGGATGCGGCATGACGGGGATTTGCCGCGGCGCACATGCCGGGGAGGAACATCTCGAGATGGCGCGCGCGATGTTTGACGCGGTGGGCCGCACGGTGGTGGTGGACGAAAAGAATATGGACGCGGTGACCGGACTATCGGCGAGCGGGCCGGCGTTTGCCTACATCATTCTGGAGTCGCTCGCGGAAGCCGGAGTCAAGGTGGGGCTCCCGCGCGATGTGGCCACGCTGCTCGCGGCGCAAACGATGAAGGGCGCGGCGAGTGTGGTGTTGGAAACGGGCGATCACCCCGCGCTGCTCAAGGACGCGGTGACCACGCCGGCGGGCTGTACCATCGACGGCATTCTGGAATTGGAAGAAGGCAAGCTGCGGGTGACGCTGATTAAGGCGGTCGTAAAGGCCACCAGCCGTGCCGGAGAACTGCTCTTTGAGAAATAGGCAGACTGCTGAAGTTCGAAATAATGGTAGGATGCTGCCGGTGAGGGAGTGATGCCGAGCGCTTACATTCCGGTACTCATCTACGCCATGCTGGTGATTGCGTTTCCTGTGGTAACGCTGGCCTTGGCGAAGTACATCCGGCCTTCCTCGACGTCCGTGGGCGCAAAGCTCAAGCCCTACGAATGCGGAATCCCGCCGGAGAGCGATGCACGCGGGCGGTATTCGGTGCGGTTCTACATCATTGCCATGCTGTTTGTGATTTTTGACGTCGAGACGATGTTCCTTATTCCCTGGGCGATTCTGTACAAGGGTTGGGTGGCGGCGCACCTGGGGCTTTTCGCGCTGGCTTCGATGGTCGTGTTTCTGGGGATTTTGCTCGTGGGGTACGTGTGGCTGTACAAGAAGGGCGCTCTTGAATGGGCGTGAGCCGGACCTCTTTTCTTCTTCCGATGCGGCATCCTCGCGTTCGTAAGCTGTTCAGATTGACTAGCTTGACGCCATGTGTTAGAAACGCGGCGTTTGAGTTTTCATTACCTGGTCCTTCGATTGTTGCGACCGGAGAGCGGTCATCCTTCCACCTTGACCGCAGAGAGGCCGACCGCAGCCAGTAGCACCCAGGGTCCATGGCCGACGAGCCCAAGGAACAGCAACCGCCCTCCGTCCCCACGGGCGACAAGCCCGGAGGAAGTCCATCCTCTGTGTCAGTTCCTCCCGCCAAGCCTGCGGGCGCGGCTGCGCCCGGCGCTCCTCCGAAAGCAGCGGCCCCCGCTCCTCCAAAACCGCCCGTGTCGCTGCAGACTCCACTCAACAACGAACTGGTCACGCGGATTCGTGGCAAGTTCGGCGCGGCCCTTTTGGAAACGATCGAGGATCGCAAACAGGCGATCCTCACGGTGGAGCGGGGCCAGCTCGCGGAAATGGCGCTGTATTTGCGCGACGAAGAAAAATTCAACCTGCTGGCCGACCTGACGGCCGTCGATTGGCCGAAGCGCGAAAAGCGCTTCGACGTGGTGCTCAATCTCTATTCTTTCGCGAAGAACGAGCGGCTGAGGTTGAAGGTGCGGGCGGCCGATGGAGAAGAAGTGCCGAGCTCGGTGAAAACCTGGCCCGCGGCAAACTGGCTGGAGCGCGAAGTGTTTGACATGTTCGGAATTGTTTTCTCCGGCCATCCGGATTTGAAGCGCATTTTGCTGCCCGACGAGTGGCAAGGCTATCCGCTCCGGAAGGATTACGACATCTTGCAGCAGGACACAGCCTGGGTCCGGGAGAATCTTGGAATTGAAAGCGGTCAGTGAGACGGTTCCGGCCACGAAGGGAAAAACGGCCCTGAGCATCGAAACAACAAGCGATCACAAGACCCTGCTGGGCGCGGATGAGCTGATCATCAATATGGGGCCGCAGCATCCCTCGACCCACGGTGTGTTGCGCGTCAAGCTCAAGCTCGATGGCGAGCGCGTGATCGGCTCGGAATGCGTGATCGGATATCTGCACCGGGGCGTCGAGAAGATCGCGGAAAACCGCACGTATCAGCAGTTTGCGCCCTACGTGGACCGCATGGACTATGTGGCGGCGGTGAGCAACGGCCTGGGATATTGCGAGGCCGTGGAAAAACTGCTGATGGCGGAAGCTCCACCACGCGCGCGGGTGATTCGTACGATTTTAACGGAGCTGCAGCGGATTGCCAGCCACCTCTTGTGGCTGGGGACGCACGCGCTGGACATCGGCGCGCTCACGCCGCTTTTCTATTGCTTCCGCGAGCGGGAAGAGATTTTGAAGATTTTCGAAAAGTATTGCGGAGCGCGCCTGACAACACACGCGTTCCGGATCGGCGGGCTGCAATACGAGGCCTACGACACACTTGAAAAGGATGTCGAGCGGTTCTGCAAGGATTTTGAGTCGCGCATCGTTGAATACGAGGACCTGCTGACGCAAAACCGCATCTGGCTTGGGCGCACGAAGGGTGTCGGGATTTTGACCGCGGAAGAGGCGATTGCGTTTGGCGTGACTGGGCCGGTGCTTCGGGCAAGCGGCGTGAAATGGGACATCCGCAAAGCGATGCCGTATGCGGCGTATGACCAATACAAATTCGAAATTCCCGTCGGTACGACAGGTGATACGTACGACCGATATCTCGTCCGCATGGAGGAGATGCGGCAATCGCGGCTGATTTGCCTTCAGGCCATCGAGAACATTCCGAGCGGGCCGATCCTGGCGAAGGTTGGGAAAGTGCTGAAGCCGCCGCCGGGTGAGGTCTATCACGCGATCGAAGCGCCGAAGGGGGAACTGGGATATTACGTCGTGAGCGACGGGACAATACAGCCGTATCGCGTGCGGATCCGGCCGCCGTCTTTTGTGAATTTACAGGCGTTTGACCGCATGGTGCGGGGGCACCTGGTGGCCGATGTGGTGGCGATCATCGGGACGCTCGATATCGTCTTGGGGGAAGTCGACCGGTGAGACCGCGCGAAAGGAAGACCGGAAAGGCCGCTGGAGAGACAGATCGTTGATGCAACCCGCATCTCAGGCAACGCTGGAATTCTTGAAACTGTATTGGGCGCCGCTGCTGTGTGGACTGGCGGTCGTCGCGGTCCTGCCACTGATCGCCGGCTACGTCGTGCTGGTGGAACGCAAGATCATGGCGGACATGCAAGCGCGGCTCGGGCCGATGCGCGTGGGACCGCACGGCTTGCTGCAGCCGATCGCGGACGCGGTGAAGCTGCTCATCAAAGAAGACGTCATCCCGGACAGCGCGGACAAGCTCGTTTTCTGGCTTGCGCCGGTGCTTTCCGTGGGCGCGGCGCTTCTTTCTTTGGCGGGCTTGGCGATCGGACCGGCATTTCAGATCGCGCAGGACATCAACATCGGAATCCTGTTTGTTGTCGGCATCAGCGCGATGGGAATTTTTGGCATTGTGCTGGGAGGCTGGGCTTCCAACAGCCACTACTCACTGATGGGGGCGCTGAGAAGCTCGGCGCAGTTGGTGAGCTATGAGACTGCGGCGGGAATGGCGCTGGTGAGCGGGCTTTTATTTGCTGGCACGCTGAACATCAAATCGATCGTCGAAGCCCAGCGGGAGCAGGGCATGTGGTTTGTGATACTTGCGCCCGTGGCATTTTTTACGTATCTCGTTGCCTCGATCGCGGAAACAAATCGCGCGCCATTCGATTTGCCGGAAGCGGAGTCCGAGCTTGTGGCCGGGTACATGACGGAGTTCAGCGGATTCCGCTGGTCGCTCTATTTTCTTGCGGAGTACACAAACATGATCGTGGTGGCCTCCGTGGCGACGACTCTGTTTCTGGGCGGCTGGCTCAGGCCCTTTGCCAGCGTTCGCTGGCTGGATTTTTTGGATTTCGTTCCGCCGCTCCTGATGATCGCCGTCGGGGCTTATTGCGTGCTGCGTGTGCCAAAGCAACCATCGCGCATGCAACAGTGGTTCATGCTGGCCGTGGCGGGTTTGTGCATTGCTTTGGCGCTGGTGCTGGCGATGCCGGTCATTGCACCGGTGCTAAAAGCATCGCTTAGGGAAGCGGCGAAGCCATTTTTCGCGGGGATTCACGGTGGATTCTGGTTCTTGCTGAAGGTCAGCGCCTACATCTATTTGTTCATGTGGCTGCGCTTCACGTTGCCGCGGTACCGGTTCGATCAACTGATGCGGCTGGGATGGCATTTCCTGATCCCGCTATCCATCATCAACGTGCTGCTCGTCGGTGTAGCCATGATCGCCGGAGCATACTTCCACCTGCATGGCTGGTGGCTGCTGCTGGCCACGACTCCCGCGGCGTTGGTCGCGCTGGTGGCGGCGCTTCTGATTCTGGCAGCCGAAAAACAGAGCGAGACGCGGCCGGATCGCGCAGTACCTTCGGATTTTTATGCTGGATAAAGTCATATTTTATTTTTTTGCGGGAATCGCGGTGGGCGGGGCTGTGCTCACCGTGACCCGGCGCAACGCCGTACACAGCGCCATCTTCCTGATTACCTCGCTGCTCGCGACAGCGGGGATTTTCTTGCAGCTTCGCGCGGAATTCTTGTTCATCGTGCAGATCATTCTCTATGTCGGCGGGATCATGGTGCTTTTCGTTTTTGTGATCATGCTCGTGAACCTGGACGTGGCGGTGCGCCAGATCCAATTCGCGAGGCAGAAGTGGGTGGCGCTGGTCATCGCGCTGGCGCTGGCGGCACAGGTCGGACTCATGCTCTGGTCGTCCGCGAAAATGCCTGGGCAGGGATTGCCCGTGCTGACGGCGGCGCCGGCAAACCAGTTGCCGCTCAATTCGGAAGAGGTGGCAAAAAGCCTGTTCGACTCGTACCTTCTGCCCTTTGAGATCGCTTCGGTTTTATTGCTGGTGGCCATGATTGGCGCCGTGGTCATGGCGAAAAAGAGGACGTGACGCAGCGATGCTTACGATTGGGCATTACCTGTTCCTGAGCCTCGCGCTTTTCATCATCGGCGTAATCGGGGTAATTACGCGGCGCAATGTGATCGTCGTGCTCATGTCCATCGAGCTGATCTTGAACGCCGTGAACATCAATCTTGTGGCCTTTTCCCGGTTGTACGGCGACGTGGCGGGGCAGGTCTTTGCGCTTTTCATCATTGCGGATGCGGCGGCAGAGGCGGCGGTGGGGCTCGGTATCATCATCGCCTTTTTTCGCAACCGCGAAACGGTGCTGGCGGACGAAATGGATTTGTTGAAGTGGTAGCGTTACGCGCGGCGACAGGAAACAAGGGATGACACTCGCATGACGCCTACAGGAACTTTTCTCAGCTTTCTTTGGCTAATCCCACTCTTTCCGCTTGCAACGGCGGCGCTGATGCTTCTCCTGGGCAGACGAATTCCGAAGCCCGGAGTCAGCTTGCTGTGCGTTGGGAGCGTTGGCGTGTCCTTCGTTTGCGCATTGGGGGCAGTGCGAGAGTTGCTTGCTGCCGATCGGGACCATCGCGTTTTTCAGCAGATCCTCTTCGAGTGGTTGACGCCCGGGCCAATGCAAACCAGCGCGGGGCACGCTGTGCGGTTCGTGGCGGACTGGGGATTCCTGCTGGACCCGCTTTCGTGCGTGATGGTACTGGTCGTTACCGGTGTAGGTTTCCTGATTCACGTCTACTCCATCGGCTACATGGCGCACGAGGGCGGATACTACCGTTTCTTTGGCTACATGAATTTGTTCATGTTCGCGATGCTGACGCTGGTGCTGGCGAACAACATGTTGCTCATGTTTGTCGGATGGGAAGGCGTCGGGCTGTGCAGCTATTTGCTCATCGGGTTTTATTTCCTAAAGAAATCCGCATCCGATGCCGGGAAAAAAGCGTTCATCGTAAATCGCATTGCGGATGCAGGTTTCATCCTGGGAATTCTGTTGACCGCGGTCACGCTAGGCACCATCCGGTTTACGTCTCAGGGTTTGCCGGATTCTGCAGGGATCACGGGAATCCTTCAGGAGCTGCACACAGCAGTCAGCAGTGGAGCGCTGGCCTATGGCGCGCCGGTGCTGACGGCCATCGCGTTGCTATTGTTCGTAGGCGCGATCGGCAAGTCGGCACAGATCCCGCTCTACGTCTGGCTGCCGGACGCGATGGAGGGACCGACACCGGTGAGCGCGTTGATCCACGCAGCCACCATGGTCACTGCTGGCGTTTATATGGTCGTGCGCATGAATGCGCTCTACCAGCTCGCGCCGTTTGCCATGGACGTAGTCGCTGTCGTCGGCGCGGTGACCGCGATCTTTGCCGCATCCATGGCACTGGTGCAGAATGACATCAAGAAAGTGCTGGCGTATTCCACCATCAGCCAGCTTGGGTACATGTTCCTGGCCCTGGGCGTGGGTGCTTTCGCGGCAGGAATCTTTCACCTGATGACGCATGCGTTCTTCAAAGCGCTGCTGTTCCTCGGGGCTGGCAGCGTGATTCACGCCATGTCCGGAGAGCAGGACATACGCAAGATGGGCGGATTGTGGGAAAAGATTCCGAATACTGCGAAGAGCTTTGCCGTCGCGACCCTGGCAATCGCCGGAATTTTTCCGTTCGCCGGATTTTTCAGCAAAGATGAAATTCTCGGCCAGGCGTTCGACCGGTTTTTCTTCTTGTGGATCGTCGGTTTCATCACCGCGGGTATGACGGCTTTTTACATGTCTCGATTGTTTTTCTTGACATTTTCCGGCTACTGCCGCGCCGACGAGCACGTTGAAAAACACATCCACGAATCACCACCGGCGATGACTGCTCCGCTCATGATTCTCGCTGGTCTTTCGATCATCGGCGGGTGGATTGGCTGGCCGAGTGCGCTAGGCGGAGAAAACCGTTTCGAGCGGTTTCTTGAACCCATCTTGACTGGCGTACTTCCTGAGACGGGAGCGGTTAAAATCGCGCATCATGCTCTCGCAAAAGAGCTTTCCTTGATGGCGGCGTCGTTCTTCATTGCTGCCGCCGGAATTGTCCTGGCGTATCAGTTCTACCGGACCAAGAGATTCGCCCCGGAATTGGTTGCTAGAAAATGGCCGAAAGCGTATGGCCTGCTGTTTCACAAGTATTACGTAGACGAAATTTATGACGCAACGGTGGTCAATCGCGTGAAGGACCTCGGAACTTTGCTGGGCCGTTTCGACGCCAAAGTAATCGATGGCGTGGGCGTGGATGGCGCAGGCTGGCTCGCGCGCTTCGGCTCGACATTGTCGATGTGGTGGGACAAGTGGGTGATCGATGGGCTGCTGAATTCTGGCGCCAAGATGACCCAGCTCTTCAGTTTTCCAGTGCGCATGCTGCAAACCGGAATGTTTTCGAGCTATGCGATGCTCATTCTGGTCGGACTGGTAATTCTTCTGGCGTATTACGGGCACCATATGCAGGTGCTATTGCGCGGCGTGCGCTGAGAGGCAAAGCGAATGGAATTTTTTGCACATCACATCTTGACTGTAGTTCTGTTCACGCCGCTCGCGGGCGCTCTTCTGCTGCTGTTCATCCCTCGCGAAATGGAGACCGCTCACCGGATCGCCGGAAACGTCTTTGGTGTGCTTGGGTTTCTAGTTTCGCTTCCCCTGCTTCGATGGTTCAACCTTAACTGGGGCGGCTTCGCATTTGAAGAATCCGCCGAGTGGATTCCGTCGATCGGCGCGAAATATCATCTCGGCATTGACGGCATCAGTCTTTTGCTTGTCTTGCTGACCACGCTTTTGGGGATGATCGCCATCCTTTCGTCCTGGAGCGCGATTCATCAGCGGACCAAGGAATACTACATCCTGCTTCTTCTTCTGCAGACAGGGATGATCGGCGTTTTCGTCTCTCTGGATTTCTTCCTCTTTTATGTGTTCTGGGAAGTGATGCTTGTTCCGATGTACTTCCTGATCGGCGTTTGGGGAAGCGACCGGCGTCTGTACGCGGCCATCAAGTTTTTCCTGTACACCCTGGCCGGATCGGTGGTCATGCTGCTGGCGATCCTGGCTCTTTACTTTTATGCGCCAGTTCCGGCGGGCCACACCCGTACGTTTGACGTGCCGACGCTGCTTGCCGCAGCGCAGCACTTTTCCGACCCACTGAAGGTATGGCTCTTCTGGGGCTTTTTCTTCGCGTTCGCCATCAAGGTTCCCATGTTCCCTTTCCATACGTGGCTCCCCGACGCGCACACGGAAGCGCCCACGGCCGGCTCGGTGATTCTGGCCGGCGTCCTGCTGAAGATGGGGACTTACGGCTTCATCCGCTTTTCGCTTCCGCTACTGCCCACGGACGCCGCGATGCGCGCGCGGATCATCCATATCGTCGTCATCCTGTCCATTATCGGAATCGTTTATGGCGCGCTCGTTTGCCTCATGCAGAAGGACATGAAGCGCCTGATTGCGTACAGTTCCGTGAGCCACTTGGGATTCTGCACGCTGGGCATTTTTGCGCTCACGCCGAATGGCCTCGCGGGCAGCGTGCTGCAGCAGGTGAATCACGGGATCTCCACCGGCGCGCTGTTCTTGATTGTGGGCGTGCTCTACGAACGGCGTCACACGCGCATGATTTCAGACTTTGGCGGCCTGGCGACGCCGATGCCGAATTTCGCCGCCATCTATCTGATCATCAGCCTGAGTTCCCTCGGCATGCCACTGCTAAACGGCTTCATCGGAGAGTTCACCATTTTGCAGGGCGCGTTTCAGGTGAGCAAAGCCTGGGCCGCCTGGGGCGCGCTGGGCGTCGTGCTGGGCGCAGCATACCTGCTTTGGCTCTACCAGCGCGTGATGTTCGGGCCGGTGACGCACGCGATCAACGAGAAGCTGCCGGATTTGAATCTCCGCGAGTACGCCACCCTCGTGCCGCTTGTGGTCCTGGCTTTCTGGATTGGAATCTATCCCAAGCCGTTCTTCGCTTACCTCGATAAGCCGGTACACAAGATCGTCGAGCAAGTGAATCCCAGATTTTACCAAGCAGACCACGCGAAATTGCCCCCGGCGGAATTGCACGCGGCGATGGCGAGGACGAAATAGTCCATTCGAATGAGCATCCCATTCATCGACGCGATTCGCGGTTATCTCCAGGGAGACGGGGCCGTCATTCTTCCCGAGATGGAGCTGACTCTCTTTGGCTTGGCCGTACTTCTGATCGGATTCTCACTCGATGAATCGGTTGAAAATAACTGGTTTTGGAAATTGCTGTTCAAGAATTTCTATGCCAAGGCGGCCCTGGCAGGAACTTTGTTCAGCGGGTTCACGCTATGGAAGCTGCGTGGCGCGGTCGCGGGCAGCGTCAGAGGCTATCTTCCCGGTTTCCACGAGTCTGTGGTGGTCGATTCGTTCTTTCTCTTTTTCGCAACACTTTTCCTGGCAGCCACCGCGCTCGTGATTCTGCTGTCCGTGAAATACCTGGACATCGAAGAGGAGCAGGAGGGGGAATACTACGCGCTTCTGCTCTTTGCGTGTGTCGGAATGATGTTCATGGCCTCGGGCGTTGACCTCATCGTGATGTTCCTCGGGCTCGAGACCATGGCGCTCAGCTTCTACGTGCTTACCGGTTTCTTGCGCCGCGAAAAGCGTTCGAATGAAGCGTCGCTGAAATACGTCCTGCTCGGCGCGTTTAGCTCCGGAATCCTGGCCTACGGTTTTTCGCTGATATACGGTTTGAGCGGAACGACGAACATTCGGAATATTAGCGCGGTATTTAATCCGAGAATTGGCCTGGCAAGAGCGATCGAGTTGAGCCACCAATCCGGCGTCATCGGGAATCAGATGCGCCAGGTTCTCTCGGCGGAATATCCGGCGGCTTTGCATCTGGAACCCTCCTTGCTCCATCAGATGCCGGTCCTTGCCGCGGCAGCATTCGTACTGATCGCTGTCGGCCTGTTCTTCAAAGTAGCGGCCGTCCCGTTCCATCAATGGGCGCCGGACGTGTATGAGGGCGCGCCCACGCCGGTCACCGCGTACGTGAGCGTGGCTTCCAAGACCGCCAGTTTCGCACTGCTTCTGCGGTTGTTTCTTACCGTGTTCGCAGCCTCACAAGTGACCTGGATGTATCTCATCGCGGGTGTGGCGGTCGCCTCGTTGACCTGGGGCAACCTCGCCGCTCTCACGCAAACCAACGTGAAGCGCCTGCTGGCCTACTCCTCGATCGCGCATGTAGGTTACATTCTGCTCGGGCTGGTTGCCTGGAACGAAACCGCATTCACCGGCATTGCCTTCTACTTGCTCGCCTATGTGTTTATGACCGCGGGCGCGTTCGCGGTGATCATCGTGCTTCGGCAAAAGGGACTGATCGGCGAAGAGCTCGAGGACTTGAACGGTTTGTACCAGCGCAGCCCCGCCTCGGCATTGTTGCTTCTGATCTTCATGCTTTCCCTCGCGGGTATTCCGCCGACCGCCGGCTTCATGGGCAAGTATTTCATCTTTCTGTCGCTGATCGAAACGAAGCATCCGGTCCTTGCCGTCTTCGCCGTGCTTTATATCGTTCCCGCACTCTACTACTACTTCCGCATCGTCGTGCACGCCTGGCTCAAGGCGCCCGGCGAAGCGCCGCGTCCGGTGATGAGCAGCGCGCAAGCCGTAGCTCTCGGCGTCGCCGTGTTTGTTTCACTCGCCGCCGGGTTGTATCCTGAGCCGTTCACGCGGCTCGCTCACTATGCCTTTGGACCATAAGCCCGGCAAGCCCGATAAAACGGAATCACCATCCCTCGCGGCGGAAAAGTCGAAAAGTGCTCCCACTCAATTTGCGGTTGCGATGGAACTGCCCTTCATATTGGTGTCGGCCGTCGTCGTCGGCGGGCTGTTCGGCTACCTGCTGGATCGCTGGTTGCACACGAAGCCCATTTTCATGCTGATCTTGGGCGGGCTGGGATTCTTTGCCGGTGTGCGGGATGTTCTGCGACGGCTGCCCGGAAGCAGCGATGGAACCAAAGGCAATTGAAGCGCCGCCGGGTGCCGTGACTGAGCGGCGCATCTCGTGGCTGACGCTGCTCATTGGGGTTGTTTGCGGATTGCTCGTTGCGATCTTGCGTGACCGCCTGTGGGGCCTCGGTCTGTGCATCGGTGCAGCGCTGGCCTGGCTGAATTTCCACTGGCTCAAGCGGGGTCTGGATGCTCTCGTTCTGGCTTCCACGTCGCAAGCGGGCAGGGATAAGCCACGGGTTCCGCTAAGAAATTACTTCGGCATCGTCTTTCGCTACGGGTTGATAGCCCTCGCCGTGTATGTTATTTTTAAGGTTCTGAAGGTTCCCCTTTTGAGCATGGTGGCGGGCTTGTGTGCTCTTGGAGCCGCGACGGTGGCGGCGAGCGTGTATGAAATCTTGCGTCCTGGGTTAGAGAATGACTGAACACGTTACCTGGCTGACCGAATTCGTGAATCACCACTTCGGGCGCTTTGCTTTGGCGCTGCTCTCGGCGCTGCACATCAAGCCAACGAATCCGGAACTGCCCATCCCAGAACACGTCATAATGGCCATGGTTGTGCTCCTCGTGGGAACTGTGCTGGCCCTCGTGCTCCGCTCGAAACTTTCCGTCGAGAAGCCGGGAGCGATGCAACAGGTCGCTGAACTGCTGCTCACGAACCCCATGGGTTTCGGCATCAAGGATCTCTTGGAGGAAAACGTTCATCACGGCGCCACCAAGTTCATCCCTTTTGTCGGCTCGATTTCAATTTTCGTCCTGCTCTCCAACCTCATGGGCGCGTTTCCCGGCAGTTTTCTCAAGGCTCCGACCGGAAACGTGAGCGTCCCTCTCGCCTGTGCGATTCTCACTCTCATTTTCTTCAACTGGCAGGGTATTCGGCATCATGGCATGGGCCGCTACTTGCTTACTTTTGCGGGGTCGCCTAAGGATTTTGGTGCTTGGATACTGGCCATTCTGCTTTTTCCTGTCGAGGTTGTCAGCACCTCAGCGCGTCTCTTGTCTCTCACTGTCCGTCTCTGGGCGAACATGTTCGCCAGCGATCTCATCTATCTGATTTTCCTGGGGCTCCTCGCGGGCGGGGCCAGCTTCGGGTGGAGTAAGTCGGTGGTCCTCGGCGTCATTCTCGGGATTTTTCCAGCGACGATCCCGGTGTTGTTCATCGGACTCCATCTTTTCGTTTCTGTCGTTCAAGCTTACGTTTTCACGGTGCTCCCATCCGTTTACCTGGGACTGGCTATTTCGGAAGAGCATTAGTCGAGTTTCGTTCTGCCGCTCCAGCGTGAGCCCGGCTGCACGGTGTCCGGGAACCACCTCCTGGCGGCAATTCATAAGGAGGAAGCGATGAAGAAGTGGACAGTAGGGTTGATGGCGCTCATGGCAGTGCTGCTGGTGGCACCGGCGGCATTTGCGCAGGGAGCAGATCAGACGGGAGGAGGCGGCAAGGCGCTCGCGGGGATTGCCGTCGGTTTCGGTATGGCAATCGCTGCGTTTGGCTGCGGCTTGGCGCAGGGCCGCATCGCCTCAGCGGCCTGCGAAGGGATGGCTCGCAATCCCGGAGCGGCTGGCCCGATTCGTGCTTCGATGATTCTCGGTTTGGTGTTCGTCGAAACTCTGGTGCTCTTCACGCTCGCGATGATCGCGCTCAAGGTCTAAGAGACTTCCTCATCTAAGAAATGGCAACGGCCCGGTGGCGTAAGCTGCCGGGCCGCTCTCTTTTTCCGCACAGGAGTGCAGAAGCCAGCCTTTGTCCGGCCTTCTTTTTCTTCCTCCAGATCACAATTTCAGTGGCCGAGGAGATTGGGCCTGAGGATGAAGTTGATGACCGGGTTGGGATAAACGCCGAACAGGATGGTGCCGACAAACGTGATGAGAAGCACGGCGCTGACGCTCGCCGGGAACCGCACGGGTGCTAGCGCAGCCGTCTCCGCGCTGGGCTCGCGCATGTACATCACCACGATCACACGCAAGTAGTAGTAAGCTCCAATCACGCTGTTAATCGCCATCAGCACCGCAAGGCACACCAGATGTGAATTCACGGCCGCCTTGAAGATGTAGAATTTGCCGAAAAAACCGGCCGTAACCGGCAATCCGAGAAGGGAAAGGAGGTACAGGCTCAACGCCGCCGCCACCAACGGCTGCCGCTCGGAAAGTCCTGCGTAATCGTCCAGGGAAAGGTTTTTTTCGCCGCTGCCGCCAAGCTGCGAAACGATCGTAAACGCCCCCAGCTTTACCAGCGCGTAGCTCAGCAGGTAGAAGAGCACCGCCGCATACGCGGGCGCCGCTTCCGCGGAATTCTCCTGCGCCATGAAAGTAACAGCCGCGAAAGCCACGAGGACGTACCCGGCATGCGCGATCGAGCTATAAGCCAGCAGGCGCTTGATGTTGGTCTGCGCCAGCGCGCCCAGATTCCCAACGAACATCGTCAGAACCGCGAGCACCCAAAACGCCCAGAACCAGAAATGCGTGGCCGCGGGAACGGTGGCAAAAATGCGCAGCAGCAGCGCAAACGCCGCCGCCTTCGGTCCTGCGGAAAAGAGCGCGGTGACCGGTGTCGGCGCTCCTTCGTAAACGTCCGGCGTCCAAACTTGGAAAGGGGCCGCCGCCACCTTAAAGCCTAGCCCAATCAGGATCATCGCGAGGCCCAGCTTCAGCAGCGTGCTGGACATGTCGGCCGCGGCCATCTTGTCCAGCATCGTCGTGCCCGTGGAACCGTAAACGAGCGCGATGCCATACAAAAAGAAAGCGGTGGCGAACGAGCCGAGCAGGAAATACTTCATAGCGGACTCGCTGGACTTCAGCGAATCGCGCCGGTATCCCGCCAGGATGTAGCTCGAAATGGAACTCATCTCCAGTCCAATGAAGGCCGTGAGCAATTCTTGCGCCGAAGCCAAAACACCCATGCCTGCCGTCGCAAACAGGAGCAGCGCGTAGAATTCCGCGAAAGGCAGACGCTCGCGATCCAAATACGGCCCGGCAGCGAGAACCACTAGAAATGCCACCGCACCGACAAGAAGATGAAAGAAAAAACTGAAGGAGTCGGACTGGACGAGCCCGGAAAATCCCGGGCCCGCATGGCGGAACGCGAAATAGGACGCAGCAGTACCGCCGAGCGCGCCGACGAACGCCAGGAACATGAAAAAGTGCCGGCTACGAACGAATGGTTGCATCAGCATCGCAAGTACAGCAAAACCGCACCAAATCAGCTCTGGAAGGACGCGATAAATGTCTATGGTGCGAGGAAACATTTAACGAATTCCCAGCCTTTCGATCGGGACGGCTTTCGCCGTGTTTGCGGAATCGCCCTTGGCTTCCGCCGCTCCGGGCGGCGTTGCGGCTTCGTACGGCCGCTGTGGTTCGACCTGGTCGATCACCGTTTGAGTGGCGGCGGCCGTGCGGCGCGTGATGAACGGCGAACCAATGCCCATCCATAGCGTTACGGCCGCCATGGCGCCAAGAATCCACTTTTCGCGCGCGGTGGCGTCGGGAAGCGCGCGGTTTTTCTCCCGCGTGATTTCGCCGAAGAACACTCGCTGATAGGACCACAGCAGGTAGCAAGCAGAAAGAATCACGCCCAGCGCGGCCCACGAAGCCCACTGCCAGTGTCTCTGGTACGTGCCGAGCAGGACCAGGAATTCACCGACGAAGCCGTTGAGCATCGGCAGGCCGAGCGAAGAGAGCGCGGTAAACAGAAAGAAAGCCGCCAGCTTCGGCATTGGCGTGGAGAGCCCGCCGTATTCGCTGATTTCAAAGGTGTGCCGCCGATCGTAGAGCATGCCGACGAGCAGGAAGAGCGCGCCCGTGGATACCCCGTGAGCGAGCATCTGGTAGACAGCGCCCTGCATGGAAATGTTGTGGAACGCGAAGATGCCCAACACCACGAAGCCGAGGTGGCTGACCGATGAATACGCGACCAGTTTCTTCAGGTTCGGCTGGACCATGGCCACCAATGCGCCGTAAATAATGCCGATGATCGCCAGTACCGCGACCCAGCGCGCCGCGCGATGTGAGGCTTCGGGGAAGAGCGGCAGGCAAAAGCGAATCATGCCGTACGTGCCCAACTTCAGGAGGACCCCCGCCAGCATAACGGAACCGGCCGTGGGCGCCTCCACGTGCGCGTCCGGCAGCCAGGTGTGCAGGGGAAAGAGCGGCACCTTGATGGCAAAGGCCAGGAAAAAAGCGAGGAACAGCAGCATCTCCGTGCGCGGCGCGAGCACCATCGTGCCATTTGCGAGCATCTGCTGGATCGTCGGGAGGTCAAACGTGCCCGTGGAGTTGTAGAGCCAGATGATGCCCACGAGCATCAGGATGGAACCCGCCATGGTGTAAAGCACGAACTTCACCGCGGCGTACACGCGCCGCTCGTGGCCCCAGATGCCGATCAGGAACGCCATGGGAATCAGCATCACTTCCCAGAAGAGGAAAAAGAGGAAAAGATCGAGCGACAAGAAGACGCCAACGACGCCTACTTCTAGCATCAGCAGCATCACGAAGAATTCTTTCACGCGATGAGCGATGCTATTCCACGACGCCAGAACCGAGATCGGCGTCAGAAACGTCGTCAGGAGAACCAAGAACAAACTGATGCCGTCGACACCGACGTGATAATTGATCGGCGGCTGGTTGATCCACTTTGCAAATTCTTCCAGGTGATATCCGGCCGTGCCAATCGGCACCCTGGGAAGCGTCAACACCGAGAAAAGGAATTCCGCAACCGAAACGACCATGGCGATCAAACGAATGTACTTGTGGTCGTCACCGCGAAGCATTATCAGCGCGAGCGCACCCACGGCGGGGAAAAAAATAAGCACGGAAAGCAGATGTCCGCCGGGCAGCATCAGCGCACCATCTCGATGACGGGTTTTCCAGTGGTCGGCCAGAAGAAGATCACCGCGATCACCACCAGCGCTCCGACGACAACCCACACCGCGTAGCTCCGCGTGTTCCCGGACTGCGTGCGGCGGACTCTATCGCCGATGGCGGTCGTTCCGTCTGCGATAGCATTCACGGTTCCGTCGATTCCAGCCACATCTGCGGCTTTCCACAGCACATTTGTAGAAACCCACAGCAGCGGCTTGACGATCAACGCAGCGTACAACTCGTCCACGTAATACTTATTCAGCAGGATGATGTACGCGCGCCGCAGTGACTTGGCGAGTCCCTCGGCCTTTTCCGGCCGCTTGACGTAGAGCCAGAGAGCCACGAGGAAGCCGATGAATGCCGTCATCACGGCCACTCCGGCCAGCCACAGCTCAAGCGAGTGGGCCTCGGCCTCAACTCCAACCGCTTCTACGCCGCCGAATACCGGCTGCAAAAACTTCGCAAAATAGTCGGGCCCCATATTCAACATCGCTGGCGCAGCTAGCCATCCACCGACGATGGAGAGCACGGCCAGAATCATCAGTGGCACAACCATGCTGCTCGGCGACTCGTGCACATGAACGTGGTGCTCGTCGTACCGCTGCTTCCCATGAAATGTCAGGAAAATCAGCCGGAACATGTAGAACGCCGTCAGCAGCGCCGTGGCCAGTCCAAATCCGTAGAGCGCGTATCCAACGTTGCGTCCCCCATATGCGTTTTGGAAGGCGCTTAGAAGGATTGAATCCTTGCTGAAGAATCCCGCAAACGGCGGAAATCCCGCAATCGCCAAAGTCGCCGTCAGCATCGTCAGATAAGTCCACCGGATCTTTTTGCTGAGCCCGCCCATGCGATTCATGTCCTGCTCGCCGCCCATGGCGTGAATCACGCTGCCTGCTGCAAGGAAGAGCAGTGCCTTGAAAAAGGCGTGCGTCATCAGGTGGAAAATCCCCGCGGAAAATGCCCCCACCCCGCAGGCCAGGAACATGTAACCGAGCTGGCTGACCGTGGAGTACGCGAGAACTCTCTTGATGTCCGTCTGGACCAGGCCGATGGTCGCCGCAAAAAACGCCGTCGCGCAACCCACGATGGCAACAGCCAGCATGGCCGTCCCTGCGTGAGCGAAAAGAATATGTGATCGCGCGACGACGTATACTCCCGCGGTTACCATCGTCGCCGCGTGAATCAACGCGCTGACCGGAGTTGGGCCCTCCATTGCGTCCGGCAGCCAGACATACAGCGGTAGCTGCGCGGACTTTCCGCAAGCTCCGGTGAAGAGGAGCAGGCATGCGATCGTAAATGCTCCGGCATGTCCCACCGGTTCGTAAGGCCACGGGTCCGCCTTGGCAAACAATGGCACGAAGTCCAGCGTCCCAAACGTGCGGAACAGCAAGAACATCCCCAGCATGAAGCCGAAGTCGCCGATGCGGTTAACGATGAACGCTTTCTTGCCGGCGTCGGAAGCGGACTTTTTCAAAAAATAGAAACCGATGAGCAAGTAGCTCGAAAGGCCCACGCCCTCCCAGCCGACGAAGAGGAGCACGTAGTTCGCGGCCATCACCAGGATCAGCATGAAAAACATGAACAGGTTGAGATACGAAAAAAAGCGGTAGTACCCGCCCTCATGCGCCATGTATCCGGTCGCGTAAATGTGGATGAGCCAGCCCACGCCGGTAACGACCATCAGCATGACCACCGTGAGCTGATCGATTTGAAGGTCGAATCCCGCGCGGAAATTCCCCGCAGCGATCCAAGTAAAATACTGCTTCACCCACGGAATCTGCGCCGATGAAAGCAGGAAAAACTCGCGCAGCGTCTCGAGTGCGCACAAAAACGACAGCCCCGTCGAGCTGATCGCCACCCAGGTCACAATTCTGTTTGGCCACTTCGCGCCAAAGAGCCCGTTGATCGCCGAGCCCAGCAGCGGCAGCAGCGGGATGATCCACAGGTGGTCGAGTATCGGGTGCGTCGGCATCAGAGTTTGAGCAAATCAACGCGCTCGACGTTCAAGGTTTGCCGGTTGCGCGCAATCAGAATGATGATTCCCAGGCCCACGGCCGCTTCCGCCGCCGCCACCACGATCACGAACAATACAAAAACCTGGCCGTCCAGCTTGCCGTGCGCCTGGCTGAACGCCACGAACGCCAGGTTCACGGCGTTCAGCATCAGCTCGATGGACATGAAAATCGTGATGATGTTGCGCTTGAAAATGAAAGCAAACACGCCGAGCCCGAACAAAATCGCGCTGAGAATCACGTAATAGTTCGTCGGCACCATCTCAGCTCTTCTCCCGCTGCGCCAGCACCGTGGCGCCCAGGATCGCAACGAGGATGAGGAAGGACGTCAGTTCAAAGGGATACACGAACTCCCGGAACAGCATATTGGAAATATCTTTCGTGGGGGCCAGAGCGCCCGTCTGAACGGCAGCTTGCACAGTGCCCGTCGAGCGCGCGATGCTCGCGGCTATGAAGCCGGCCAGTGCGACAACCAGCAGCAGCCCGGGTGCGCCCGCCAGCTTCGAAATGCTGGTGTGCTCTTCCACCCCCGCGTTCAAAAGCATGATCACGAAGACGAACAGCACCATGATCGCCCCGCCATAAACAATAATCTGCACCGCCGCCACCAATTCCGCGCCCATCAGCAGATAGAGCCCCGCGAGCGCCACCATCACCACAATCAGCGACAGCGCGCTGTGAATCGGATGCCTCTGCAGGATCAGGCTGATCGCCCCGATCACCGCAAGCGCCCCGAGCACGAAGAAGACCGCGAGTTGCGCCGTCATTTCGCGCCCCACTTCAAGATGACGAAGCTGGTGACGATCACGTTCACAATCGATAGCGGCAAAAGCAATTTCCACCCGAACGCCATCAGCTGGTCATAGCGGAATCGCGGCAGCGTTCCGCGCATCCATACATACACGAACAGGAAAACAAAAATTTTCGACAGCAGCCAGAACGGCCCTTGGATAAACTCATTCACGGCAGGAAACATTACAAAAATCGCTCCCAGCGCCGCGATCGCGGTTCCCACGACCGGCAGGATGAGCCGCCCGAAAATCGTTTCATAGCGCAGCCCGTCCAAAATGACCCACAGCCCAAACGGAGTCAGAACCACGGACGGTAAATAATGTGTGAATGTCCAGGAAACAGGGAAGGGAGACAGCCATCCGCCAAAGAACATGATGGAGCACAGGCACGACACGGTGATCATGCTCGTGTACTCCGCAATGAAAAACATCGCGAACTTGAAGCTGGCATATTCCGTGTGAAAACCACCGACGAGTTCTTGTTCAGCTTCGGGAAGATCAAACGGCGCGCGGTTCGTTTCCGCGATCGCTGCGACGAAAAAGCAAAAGAATCCCAGAATCTGCGGCCAGACGTTCCATCCAAAGATGCCCCGCTCCGGACGGTGCGCTTGTGCGTTAATGATATCGCGCAGATTGAAGCTCCCGGCCATGAGCAGCACCCCGACAACGGACATCGTAAGCGCCAGCTCGTAGCTGATCATCTGCGCGGAACTCCGCAAGCCGCCGAACAGGGAATACTTGTTGTTCGAACTCCACCCCGCGAGCGCGACGCCGTAAACTCCTAGCGCGGTAATTGCGAAAAGCGCCAGAATCCCGATGTTCAGGTCGAGCGGCGCGATTCCGAGATAAATGTCGTGCCCAAACAATCGAATCGGTTCTGGCCCAAACGGAATGATCGCGATCGACGTGAGCGCCAGCGCTAGCGCCAGCAGCGGCGCGAGGTAATAGACGAACTTGTCCACGCCTGCCGGTGTCGGGTCTTCCTTGAACAAAAACTTCAGGCCATCCGCCAGCGGTTGCAGCAATCCGTGCGGCCCCACGCGGTGCGGTCCCCACCGTGACTGGATGTGGGCCACAACTTTCCGTTCGAACCACGTCAGATACGCGTCCACCGTAAGCACGATAAAAAGCAGCAGCGCGATCTTGACGACCGTGATGACGATCTCGACGTTGCTGGACAAGAACGCGCTCACGGCTTGGCTTCCGCCTCCGGCAGGGATTCCATCATCGTGCAGAAGCGCCCGAGCGTGCCGCTCGTGAACAGCGTGTCTTGCGCCGAGCGAATCAGCCCCGCGGGAACGTCGTACGGTGCGTGGCTGTTTTTGGCAAATTGCACGCGCGTCGCCTCGGCGCCGCCGGTCAGCAGGCCCGCCAATTG
>Ga0209180_10000399_pt1 | contig 20184 bp, 19 predicted proteins | sample CZO8metaG_3_FD_188355 | JGI IMG/M metagenome (GOLD analysis project Ga0209180, IMG submission 188355) | Vadose zone soil microbial communities from the Eel River Critical Zone Observatory, Northern California, USA - CZOApr15con2H2.8 metaG... | ecosystem: Environmental > Terrestrial > Soil >...
GCAGCTCGTCGCCGTCAGCAGTCAGCCTGGGCTCGGCGCCGACGTGAAGCAGCGCTCGCTCGACCGACCGCAGGTTGCCGACCCCGTAATCGACTATCGCAATCACCCCAGCAGGCCCTTCGAGGACGGGACCCCGCCGCCCTGCATCGTTATCGCCTCGCGGAGCGCCAGACCGAGCGCCTTGAAGGTCGCCTCAGAGATGTGGTGCCGGTTGCGCCCGCGGATGACGTCGACGTGGATCGTCGCCCCCAGGTGAATCGAAAGCGCTTTCCAGAATTCCTCCAGCACCTCGGACTCGAGCGTGCCGATGCGCCCGCGCAGTGGGACGTTGTATGACAGGTACGGACGCTTCCCGAGGTCGACGACCACGCGCGCAAGCGATTCGTCGAGGGGCGCGTACGCCGATGCGAAGCGCGTGATCCCGGCGCGATCTCCGAGCGCCTTCGAGAGCGCCTGGCCCAGCACGATGCCCGCATCCTCGACGAGGTGGTGAGCGTCAACGTGGACGTCGCCGGCGCCGTGAAACGTGAGATCGAAACCGCCGTAGCGCGCCACCTGCTCGAGCATGTGGTCGAGGAAGGCGAGCCCGGTCGCGACCTTGACCCGCCCGTGTCCTTCCAGGACGACCTTCGCCGTCAGCTGCGTCTCCCTGGACTTGCGGACCACCTCAGCACTCCTACTCAAGCCGTACCTCAATAGCGTGAGCGTGCGCGCTCAACCCTTCCAGCGCCGCAAGCCGCAGGCACGCGTCACGCAGCATCTCCAGATCGCCGCGGTCGAGGCTCAGGACGCTCGTGCGCTTGAGGAACGTGTAGACGCCCAGCGGCGAGGCGAAGCGCGCCGCGCCTGAGGTCGGGAGCGTGTGGTTGGGGCCGGCCGCATAGTCACCGAGGGGCACGGTCGCATACGCGCCCACGAAGATCGCCCCCGCGTTCTCGATCCGTGTCGCAATGCCCGCGCCATCCCCGGCCACGATCAGGAGATGCTCGGGCGCGAAGTCGTTCGCCAGCTTTAGCGCCTGCTCGAGGTCGCCTGCCACGACGAGGCAGCAGGTGGCGGCGTTGATGATCGAAGCACGCTCCAGGCCGCCGACCAGGCTCCACAGCTCTTCCTCGACGCGGTCCGCCAGCGCGGCTGAGTCGGTGACCAGCACGGCCATGGCCATGGGGTCGTGTTCGAGCTGCGCGGCCAGGTCTGCGGCGACGAAGTCGGCTCGGGCGCCGACGTCGGCGATGACCATTACCTCCGTCGGTCCGGCGATCCCGTCCACCCCGACCGCGCCGAACACCTCCCGTTTGGCCAGGGTCACGTAGATGTTGCCCGGGCCCGCGACCACGTCGACTCGTGGAATCGAGGCGGTGCCATAGGCGAGCGCTGCGATCGCGTGTGCCCCGCCCACCCGATACACAGCGTCAACGCCGGCGATGTGGGCGGCCGCGAGGATGGCTGCGGGGACGCTGCCATCTGAGCGCGGCGGGGTAGCGAGCACCACCTCCGGCACCCCGGCGACACGAGCCGGGATCACGGTCATGAGCACGGTCGACGGGTATGCCGCGCGGCCACCCGGTGCATAGACGCCCGCGCGCCGCACTGGTCGCGTCACCAGCTTGAGGCCGGGCGGTCCGATGCTTGCCTCCTGCACCTGCTCCGAGTGGAAATCGCGGATCCGCTGCGCGGCGAACTCCAGGGCGGCGCGATCCGCCTTCGGCAGACTATCGGCGGCTGCCACGAGCTCACCCCTGGGAACCTCGAACGTCTCGCCCGAGCGCGGCGCCCAGCCGTCGAATCGCTGGCCATATTCGCGCAGGGCCGCATCGCCTTCGCCGGCCACGCGGGCGCAGATCTCGGCCACGGCGGCACGTTCCTTCGCAAACTGGGACAGGTCCATGCGCCGTCGCGACAGCGGCGACACGCGCCACGAATCGACGTCGAATCGCCTAATCCCCATCGCTCGCAGCCTCCCTCAGTCGCCCGACCATCGCCTGCACCGCATCGGTTCGCGTCTTGAGGCTGGCCTGGTTGCCGATCAGGCGGGCCGTTGAGGAACCCAGCGTGGCGGCGATGCGCAGCCGGTTCTCGCGCAGCGTGCGCCCGCTTGCGGTGAGGTCGACGATGCCGTCGACCAGCCCCACCTGCGGCGCGAGCTCGACCGACCCGTGCAGCCGGACGATCTCGACCGCCTGGCCGCGAGCTTCGAACCACGCCGCGGCCGTACGCGGGAGCTTCGTCGCCACGCGCATGAGCGGGGGCCAGGTCTCGGGTCCGTTGAGCTTCGAATCGTCCGGCACCGCCAGCACCAGGCGGCAGGGCCCGAAATGCAGGTCCACCAGCTCGTAGTGGGCTCCGTCCGACTCCCACAGCACGTCCTTGCCGACGATGCCGAGGTCGGCGGCGCCATGGTCGACGTAGGCCGGCACGTCGGCGGGACGCACGAGGATCACTCGTACCCCGGAGCGCTCCACGAGCAACCGGCGACCAAGCTCGGCGGCGCTCAGCCGCATGACCCCGGCGCGAGAAAGCAGGCGCAGCGCGCCGGGCAGCAGCATCCCGGTCGGAACTGCGATGGACGTTTTCATGCGAGGGCTCCGGCCAGGCGGGCGGCGACCTGTTCGGGCGGCAGCGCGCGGGTGCGCGCGCCTCGCGCGGTCCATGCGACCGTCGACCCGCCCCGACACTGGATGAGGTTCTCGGCGTCCAGCGCGCGCCACCAGGCGCGGACTTCTCGATCAGGTCGCGACTCGGTGTCGACCACCGCGCGCATGCCGAACAATCGCAGCGTCGAGCCCAGGCGCATCGCCACATCGAGGCCGGAACCGGTCCAGGCGACCGCGGCGTGGATCCGGGGCAGGACAGGCGGACGCGGTGCGCGGGTCAGCAGATCCCACACGAGGTCGAGCTGGACCACGAACCCGGTGGCTGGGGCCGGCCGGCCGAAGCGCGCGAGGAGCCGGTCGTAACGGCCGCCCTGCGCGACTGGCCGGCCGAGGTCCGGACCGTATGCCTCGAAGATGACACCGGTGTAGTAGTCGAAGTCGCGGATCGCGCCGAGATCCAGGCCCACCACCGCGCCGAGCCCGTGCGCGACCAGCAGCTGCTGGACCCGTGCCAGCTCCCCAAGCGCCTTCTCGGACCGGCGGTTGCGCACCAGGGCGCCGGCCGCTTCCAGGATCTCCGCTCCGCCTCGAAGGGCGGGGAATCGCAACAGCAGCTCGTGCTCCGCCGAGCGAAGCGGCGTCTTCGCGAGAAGCTCCTCGAGGGCGACGAAGTCGCGCGCCGCGAGCGCAGTGCGCACGTCGGCCTTCACCTCGGCGGGGAGCCGAACCGCGTCCATGATCCCCTGGAAAAACTCCGCGTGGCCCACGTCGACCTGGTAGTTGCGAAGCCCCGCCGCTTCGAGGCAGCGCGCGGCAAGCGCGATCACCTCGGCGTCGGCGATCGGCCCCGACGCGCCAACCAGCTCGGCGCCTACCTGGTAGGTCTCGCGGCGCTGGTGAAAGCGTCCCTCATCCGCAGACAGCACCGCCCCGGCGTAGCAGAGGCGCAGAGGCAAGGCGGCCGAACGGAGCTTGCCCGCGACGAGGCGCGCGACTGGAATCGTTCGCTCGCCGACCAGAGCCACGACTTCGCCGCGGGCGTCGCTGAACTTGAAGAGCCGGCGCCTCTGCTCAGGGCTCAGGCCGAGCTCGAGCACGTCGACGCTCTCGACCATCGGCGTGACCACCTGGCGGTAGCCCCAGCGGCGCATCTCTTCGAGGAGCGACTCCTGCGCGTCGCGCAGAGCCTCGGCCTCGTCTGGCAGCAGGTCGCGGAAACCCGGCACGCCTCCTAGGACCGGACTAGGGTCGGTGAAGGGACCTCCGGGCCCGGGCCTCTGATCTCGCCTCAGCTGTCATCTTCGTCTTCCTCTTCCGCATCCTTGTCGCCGTCGTCCGCATCTTCGCTGAAGTCCAGCGGCTCGGCTTCGTCCTCGACCGCGTGCATGCCCTCTTCGACCTCGTCAGTGACCGGCGCGCCCGCGACGAGTCCTTCTTCGTCCTCGTCCTCAGCGAAAACCTCGACCTCGCGGGCGAGAAGGCTCTCCTTCGTGTAAGGGCGGAACTCGACCTCGCGCTTGCGGCGCATCGGGAAGCTCGGCTTGCCGGCGAACCGCGGATCCTGGTAGGTCTCGCGGACGATCAGCTTCACGGCGCTGCCGTCGCAGGAGGTGACCCCGGCCTGGTAACGGTTGCCGCCGCGCATGAACTTGATGAGGCGGCGCGCCATCTTCGCCTCGAGCAGCCCCAGCCGCACGCCGCGCGAAGTCTCGGCGGCGATGCCATCACCCTCGATTCGCAGTTCCGCAACATCGCCCGCCGCGACCTTGGAGCAGATGTCCGGGCTGCTGCTCTCGAGCGTAGTGATGATCGTCTTCCCCATCTCCTCCACGAAGAGGTTGAGGTCGACCCGCGTGCCGCCAACCTTCAGTCCTTCCTTCTGGTGCAGGAGGGTGTTGATGCGCGCTGCGTTTTTCTTGGCGATCGAGTTCATCGGGTTGATCTTCAACGCGGCCTCGTAGGCCAGCTTCGCGTCCTTCAGCTTCCCGAGCTCCGACAGCGCCTTGCCGAGACGGTTCTGCGTCTCCTCGTCCGTGCCGAAGCTGTCGATGATGAACTTGTTGAGCTTGACGGCGTCGTCCCACTTGCCGGAGATGGCGAGCTGAACCGCATCCTCGCCGTACTGCGAGCGGGTTTTGAGGTGTTCGCTTGACTCAGTCTTCAAAGGGGCGCGCTCCAATGACCTGGCTAGGTGAAGGAGATCGAGTATAGAGACTGCCGGGTGCGCGGGGCAGCGACAATCTCGACGTGGCCTCGAAAAAAGTGCGAACGCTGGCGATGGCGATGGGGGTGGTCGTCTTCACCGCCGCCTGCTCGCAAGGCGCGCCGCCCAGGGTGATCAGGATCGGCGTCGACCTGCCGCTGACGGGGGCCGAGGGCCGCGCGGGCACGCCGGCGCTCAACGGAGTGCGGTTCTTCGTCCAGCAGCACCCGACCGTCGACGGCTTCACGGTGGAGGTCGTGGCTCGCGATGACGCAATCGGCGGCGTGCACGATCCGGCGCAGGGCCGGCTCAACATCCAGGCGTTCGCGGCCGACCCCCTGGTGGTCGGGGTGATCGGTCCATTTGATTCGAGCGTCGCCCGCACCGATATCCCGGCCGCGAACCTCGCCCACCTTGCGCTGGTCAGCCCTGCGGTGAGCAGTCGCTGTCTCACCAAGGAGCCATTCCTACCTGCGGGCCTCAACCCCACCCACACCGACGTCACCTGCAAAGCCGCCGGGCTGGCCGCGCCGGCAGACCTGCGGCCTGTGCCTACCAACAACTTTTTCCGGCTCGCCACCACCGACGACCTGCAGGGTCCGGCGGCCGCGGACTACGGCTACGGCAAGCTGCAGCTGCGGCGCGTGGCGGTGCTCTCCGACCACGAGGCCTACGGGCAGGCGCTCGCGGCGGGCTTTACGACCAGGTTCCAGAAATTGGGCGGGAGCATCGTCTCGCGCCTCGACTTCGATCCGAGCGGCAGCATCGACGTGACGCCGTTCCTGCGCCACGCCCGTGACGATGGCGCGCAGGCGATCTACTACGGCGGCGTCACCTCCAACCACGGCTGTGTTATTCGCGCCCAGATGGCGTCCGTCTTCGCCACCGGCGAATCGACGCCGTTCCTCGGTGGCGACGGGATCGCACAGGATCCTGACTGCGTGCGCCACGCCGGCGCGAATGCGGTCGGGATCTACGCGACCGTCCCGGCCGCAGCGCCCGACGCGATGCCGAGCGCGCAACCTGTGATCTCTGCCTTCAAGTCGCAGTACGGCAGGCCGTCGGACTACGGCCCCTACACGATCGCCGCTTACGACTCCGCCGGCGTCCTTTATGCAGCTGTCGACCGGGCGATCAAGGCTGCCGGGGGCAATCTGCCGGCCCGCGAGAGCGTGATCTCCTTCCTCACCTGGACCTCGGCTTTCGCCGGCGCGAGCGGCACCTTCGGCTTCGATGTGGCCGGTGACACCACGGCCCGGATTGTCACCATCTTTGAATCGAGGGGCGCGGATCCCGCCCTACCCTGGCGCTGGGTCAACGCCATTGATTACAGCGCTGCACTCCCATATTGATACAAGGCGCCACCCATACAATTGAGGCGCGCGGAGCGGAAGTTGAAGCGCCCCTTGACTTCGGGGCAGGTTCAAGTCGATAGTTCACCACGGAGTAGTCGTTCGGCCACCCCATGTGGCCGCATTCGTCGCCGGCGCACTCTCGCCCCGACTTCGGTTGGGAAGAGGGCGGCGAATGAGGGGAGGCATTCGCCAAGAGGGATTTCTTCGGGCCTCCCGACAAACACATGGAGGAACCATATGGTTCGACTTAGGGGACTCGGAGTCCTCATCGTGGCAGCGTTCGTCGCCTTCGCCTGTGGCGGCGGCGGTGGTGGTACCACTTCGAAGGGCACCATCAAGATCGGATCCGACCTTCCCGTTTGCACGGTCGGCGGCCAGAACACCGCGAACGGCGTCAAGTTCGCTGTCGATCAGAAGAACAGCGCCGGCGGGGTCAACGGCTACACCATCGCCTACCAGAGCTTCGACGACTGCCGGCAGGCGGCCTATTCGGCTGACGCCGGGGTCGAGAATGTGCAGAGCATGCTGGGCGACAGCAAGTTCCTCGGCATGATCGGGCCCTACAACTCCGCTGTGGCCAAGGCCGAGATACCAATCGCGGCTCCGCAGCACTTCACGATGGTCAGCCCGTCGAACACCAACCCCTGTCTGACCAAGAACCTGCCGACCTGCAGCTACCACCCGGCGGACCTGCGGGCGGGCAACGACAACAACTATTGGCGCGTCGTGACCACCGACGACTACCAGGGTCCTGCGATGGCGACGTATGCCTACAAGACCCTCAACATCCACAACGTCGGCGTGCTGGACGACAGCACCGTGTTCGGCGTGGGCATCGCCGACACTTTCGAGGCGCAGTTCAAGACGTACGGCGGCACCGTGACGCGCAGCAGCTACAAGAAAGAGCAGACGAGCGACTGGCGCTCGATTCTGCTCAAGTTCAAGAACGCGGGCGCGGCCGGCGTTTACGTCGGCGGCACCGACGACCAGAACATCTGCATCCCGCGGGCGCAGATGAAGCAGATCGGCTGGGACGTCCCCTACCTGGGCGGTGACGGTATCGAGACCACCGACTGCATCGACCAGGCGGCGGGCAACGAGATCAACATCAACGCCACCTCGGCCGGCGCCGACGCGACGCAGGTCCCGGGGGCGGCGAGCACGATCGCGGCCTTCCGCAAGGCCTTCCCGGGTCCCAACGACTTCGGCGGATACACCATGCAGGCGTACGACGCTACCAACGCGCTGATGGCAGCCATCGGCCGCGCGGTCAACGACGCCAACGGCGGCGTGCCGACCCGCGAGCAGGTCCGGGCCGAGATGGCCAAGACCAAGGGCTTCGTCGGCGTGATCGGCACCTACGACTTCGACCAGAACGGCGACAACAGCCTCAAGATCGTGTCCATCTACACGGTGGACGCAGTGGCCGACCCCGCGACGTCCACCGGCGTCTGCGGCAAAACCGCAAGCAAGGACTGCTTTGTCTGGAAGGCGCAGTTCGACTTCGCCAAGGGCTAAGCAGCTAACCTTCAGCAGATAAACTAAAGGGAGGAGGCCACGACGGCCTCCTCCCTGCACCCTGAAGGAGGCGACGCTGGACGCGGGCGCATTCGTAGCCGGGGCTGCAAGGCTCAGGAGTGCGTGGTTGGGCCGGCTCGGCATGAGTGTCGGCGATCTCGGCTTCTTTGCCATCGGCGCCACCGCGGTGGTGCTGCTTGCAATTCAGGCTGTCGAGCACCCAAGCCAATTCGCCCAGGTCCTGGTCTTCGGCCTGGCCGACGGAGCCATTTACGCCCTGGTCGCGCTCGGCTACACGATGGTCTACGGCATCATCGAGCTGATCAACTTCGCGCACGGGGACGTGTTCACCCTGGGGGCCTACGTCGGGGCAACCCTGATGGGTTTCTTCGCGAGCACCAACGAAGACTCGTTCCTGGTCGCCAACCTGGTCGCGCTCCTGATCACGTTCCCTGTCGTAATGCTGATCATGGGCGCCGTCAACGTCACGATCGAGCGGGTCGCCTACCGGCCGCTCCGCAATGCGCCCCGGCTCGCACCGTTGATCACAGCCATCGGGATGTCCTTCCTGCTCGAAGGGTTCATGTTCCTCTGGCATGGTCCGGCCACGGTGCACGTGCCCGACCTGCTGCCGCATGGAGCCGGCTTCCAGACGACCATCGGTGGCGTCTTCATCTCGTTCAAGGACATCTTTGTGGTCGTCGCCGCGGCGATCCTGGTGACTCTCCTGGCCGTGTTCATCAACCGAAGCAAGCTGGGCAAGGCGATGCGGGCCACCGCGCAGGACCGTGACGCCTCCCAGCTCATGGGCATCAACATCAATCGCACGATTGCAGCCACGTTCTTCATCGGCGCCCTCCTGGCCGGGGCCGGGGGCATGATCTGGGGGCTTTACTTCAACACGATCACATACAACCTCGGATTCCGAACGGGCCTGGTCGCCTTCACGTCGGCGGTCTTCGGCGGCATCGGAAACATCCCGGGCGCCGCCCTGGGTGGGATGGTCATCGGCCTGACCGCCGCCTTCAGCGACTCTTACATCGGCTCCAAGTGGACCCAGGTCGTCATCTTCGGGATCCTCATCGGCGTGCTCGTGTTCCGGCCGACCGGGCTTCTGGGGATGCGGGTGCCGGAGAAATGAGCGAACCCACAACGGCGAAGAGGCCGACCTTATGGTCCCGACTGCACCTGAGGGAGCGGATCCGGGATCGGGACACCGCCATCTACAGCGTCCTGCTGATCGTCGCCCTCGCGTGGCCGATGTCCACGTACTTCGCGACCGGCAGCTCGTTCCTCACAGCCCAGGCCGCCCACGCCGGCACCTACGTGCTCCTGGCCATCGGGCTGAACGTAGTGGTCGGCTTTGCGGGCCTCCTCGACCTCGGTTATGCGGCGTTCTTCGCCATCGGGGCGTACTGCTACGCCCTCTTCGCCTCCTTCCAGCTCGCCTCTTCGCCGCTGCACCACGCCTATCACCTGCCGTTCTGGCTGATGCTGTTCGTCGGGATGTTCGTGGCCGCCGCGGCCGGCGCCATCCTCGGCTTCCCGACGCTCAGGCTTCGCGGCGACTACCTCGCCATAGTCACGCTCGGTTTCGGCGAGATCGTCCCTCAGCTGTTCTTGAACCTCGACCAGTGGACCGGCGGCATCAACGCGATCGGCAGCATCGACCAGCCTTCCTTGCCGGCCTGGATCACAGGACCCTGGGCCGGTGCCACCAGCATCCAGATCGTTCCGAAATTCAACTTCAGCTTCGACCCGGTCGCGTATTACGTCCTGGTGGTGATCATGATCGTCACCGCGGTGATCCTGGTCACAAACCTCCACCGCTCGAGGCTCGGCCGAGCATGGATGGCGATCCGCGAGGATGAGGTCGCGGCCGCAGCCATGGGCATCAACACCGTGACGACCAAGCTGCTGGCCTTCGCGATCGGCGCGTCGTTCAGCGGCTTCGCCGGCGCCTACTACGGCGCCAGCTTCGGCCTGGTGAGCCCTGACAGCTTCCTCTTCGTCGTTTCGATCACGGTGCTTGTGATGGTGGTCCTGGGCGGCATGGGCAACATCAGCGGCGTGATCGTCGGCGCGATCGCCATCTACTTCGTGCTGAACAACCTCCTGGTCGCGCTGCCGTCCAACGTCGAGTCGCTGGCGAACGCCGTGGGGCTTGGATTTCTCAACAAGTCGAGTGGTGACTGGCCAGGCCTGGCCGGCGAGACGCAACGCCTCCAGTTCCTTCTCTACGGGCTGATACTGGTTCTCATGATGCTGCTGCGCCCGCAGGGCCTGTTCCCAAGCCGGGTTCGCGAGCAGGAGCTCAAACACGACGCGGTGGTGGAGGAAGAGACCGTGGCCGAGCAGGTGCCGGCGACATGAGCGACGAGCCGCCTCGCACCGACAACATCCTGGAGCTGACGGACCTCACCAAGCGTTTCGGCGGCCTGCTCGCCGTCGACAGCGTCAGCCTTCAGATCCGTCGGGGAGAGGTGTTCGCGCTGATCGGGCCCAACGGCGCCGGCAAGACCACCCTGTTCAACAGCGTCACCGGCCTCTACCAGCCCACCAGCGGCAAGGTGGTGTTCGACGGCAAGGACATCACTGGGTCGAAGCCCCACCAGGTGGCTCGCGGAGGCATCGCCCGGACGTTCCAGAACATCCGCCTCTTCGACTACATGTCAGCTCTCGACAACGTGCGTGTCGGCTATCACGTGCGCATGAAATCCAAGGTATGGGACTCGCTCTTCAAGTTGCCTCGGGAGCGCAAGGAGGAGGAGATGACCACGCAGCTGGCGATGGACCTCCTTCGCTTCGTCGGCATCGCGCGCCACGCCAACAACTACGCCCGCAACCTGCCCTACGGACAGCAGCGCCGGCTCGAGATCGCCCGCGCGCTGGCCACCCAGCCCAAGCTATTGCTCCTCGACGAGCCGGCCGCCGGCTTCACTCCCCAGGAGAAGGTCGAGCTGATGGTGTTGGTCAGGAAGATCCTTGCGCGTGGCATCACGGTCTTTCTGATCGAGCACGACATGAAAGTGGTCATGGGCATCTCGGAGCGGATCGTGGTGCTCGACCATGGCGAGAAGATCGCGGAGGGGCCGCCCGACGAGGTCCGCAAGGACCGCCGCGTCATCGAGGCCTACCTGGGCAAGAGCGCGTAGTGGCGCTCCTCGAGCTGAACGACGTGAACGCGTTCTACGGGCGCATCCAGGCCCTGCGCAAGGTGACCCTGCAGGTAGACAAAGGCGAGGTCGTGGCGCTGATCGGATCCAACGGCGCCGGCAAGACCACCACGCTGCGAACCATCTCCGGCCTAATGCACCCGGCGGGCGGCTCCATCCACTTCGATGGGCGCGATATCACGAACGTGAGCCCCGAGAAGGTCGTAGAGCTCGGCATCTGCCACTCACCTGAAGGCCGCCGTCTCTTCGTCCGCATGTCGGTGCAGGACAACCTGATGATGGGCGCGTACATCCGCAACGACCGGCCGGGGATCCTCACCGACATGGAGAGGGTCTTTACCCTCTTCCCCCGCCTGAAGGAGCGCCGGACTCAGATCGCCGGCACGCTCTCGGGTGGTGAGCAGCAGATGCTGGCCATGGGGCGGGCGCTGATGGCCCGGCCGAAGGTCCTGATGCTCGATGAACCGTCACTGGGCCTCGCCCCGATCCTGGTCGAGACCATCTTCAGCATCGTGCGCGAGATCAACGGGCAGGGCATACCCGTGCTGCTCGTGGAGCAAAACGCATCCAAAGCGCTCGAGGTCGCGCATCGCGGCTATGTGCTGGAAACGGGCTCGATCGTCCAGACCGGCACGGGGCAGGAGCTGATCGCGTCAGAGGACGTCCAGAAAGCCTACCTCGGTATGTAGACCGCATCGCCATTCCGCACTTCTGTCGCCAACCGTTCGCTACAAAGCTGCGAATTACGCTCGTTCGGCGTCACACGCGCTTTATTGGCCGGGGGGGCGGTAGCTCGACACGAAGAGATAAATGAGGACGGCGGCGAAGGCCGCGTACTCGAGGATCACGTTGCGCGTGAAGCTCTCCTCGACCGTGTGCCGGACCAGCCCGCGGTTGATGTACCAGGCGAACAGGAGCATGACGGCGAAGGGTCCCTCGCTGACCACGAGGTAGCTCGCCAGTGCGGTGATCGCCCACGCGAGGAAGGTGACGACCTGGGCGACGAACAGGGAGAAGGTGAAGGCGCGGCGGGGCGTGATGGGTATCCCGTTGATGCGGAAGCTCCTGTACGACGCCAGGAACGTGATCGTGAAGATCCAGACCAGGCGGAGGACGATGTTGAACGGAATCGTCACCAGGACCAGGTAGGCGCCGGCGACGACCAGGACCAGGATCGTCTCCTGGACCAGGATGTGGCCGCGCTTCTCGGCGTCGCGAAGGCGTAGGTAGTCGAGCCGCGCCAGCAGCACGAAGCCGACGCCGAAGGCCGCCGTCAGCACGAGGTACTTCCACATCTCCGGGACGAGGATCGACAGTCCCGCCAGCGTCACCGCGCCCAATGCGACCGGGATGTAGTGCTCGATGCGCGGAAACTCCTCGGTCCCGCGAAGGTAGCCCAGCAGGGCCGGCGCGGCGACCACCACCAGGCCAAGCGCCAGCGCCCAGACCTGCCCCTGGGCGAGCAGCTCCGACTTGAAGCCGAGCGCGATCGAGACCAGCACCACGGCGGCGAACACCAGGAAGCTGCGGTCGCGCTCTGTGGTGACCACGGCGGTGGTCCTCGTCTGCCGGTCTGGGGGGGTTGGCGGCGTCTTCATTTGACCCGGGGAAGTCTACTCAAAGGGTTACAGGGCGATCACGTCCCCGCCCGCCCATAGCGGTCCTCGAGCCGCACCACGTCGTCCATCTCCGGCGTCGAGACCTCGAAGATGTCCGTGTCCTCGACCGCCGTCACCCGGTGGCGCGTGCGCGGGGGCAGGTGAACCGAATCACCGGCCTGCAGGCGGACCTTCTCGAGCTCTCCGTCCAACCCGCCCATCTCGAAATCGACCGCCCCCGTGCTGATGAGCAGCCATTCGTCCTTGCGCTCGTGGTACTGGAGCGACAGCGCCTCTCCCCTCTTGACGTGGATGATCTTGCCCAGGTAGCGGTCGGTGATCGCCCAGCGGACCTCGTAGCCCCAGGGCTTGTCGACGCGCGACTCGCTCGCGCGCCTGACTTCAGGCATGAGCCCTGGGCGAGGTGCTGGAGAGGATCGGCGAGGGATTCGTGGTCCAGGTGGTCCAGATGGGAGGAGCCGCCGAGCACCGGAGCGAGCGCATCGTGTTATGCGCGAGCGAGGAGCGCAGAAGGCGACGATGCAGATGGGCCGCATGGGCCGCGAAGATCCGTCGATCCGTCTTCAGCATCTTGCCCTAAGTCCGACGATGTCCTCCAGCGCCGCCAGCCGCGCTTCGACGGCGGCTTTGTCGGCGGCCTCAGCGTAGATGCGAACCAGCGCCTCGGTGCCGCTGGCCCGGAGCAGCACCCAGCTCCCGTCGGCGAGGTAGAACTTGAACCCGTCGTCCGAGCGGATCCGGTCCACCTTGACGCCGGCGACCTCGCTGGGTTCGTGGCTTTCCAGCGTGCTCAGGATCCGCTTGCGGTCTCGGTCGTACGTCTCGCGATTGAGGTGGATGTCGTGTCGCGCGTAAGCATGGGGCCCCACGCGCTGCTCGAGGCCGGCCAGGATCTGTGACAGCGGCCGGCCGAGCTTGACGATCATGTCGGCGAACAGGAGGCCGACCAGGATGCCGTCCCGCTCGGGGATGTGACCCTTGATCGCAAACCCACCCGACTCCTCTCCCCCGAGCACTGCGTCTGTCTCCATCATCTTCGGCGCGACGTTCTTGAATCCCACCGGAACCTCGTAGACCTGCGCGCCGAACTCGGCGCCCAGCTTCTCCGCCATCGAGGTCATGTTCACGGTCTTGACCACTGGACCGACCAGGTGGCGCACGTCGAAGAGGTAGAGCATCAACAGCGCAAAGACCTGCAGCTGGTTGATGAACCGCCCCGTCTCGTCGATGATGCCCAACCGGTCGGCATCGCCGTCGGTGAGGATGCACAGGTCCTGCCCGCCGGCACGCATGTACGCGATCGCGGCATCGATGTTGGGTGGGATCGGCTCGGGGTTGACGCCGCCGAACAGCGGGTTCCGGTCGCTGTGCAGCTCGACCACCGTCGTTCGCCCGCCGTCGAGCAGCTCCTTGATGTAGCCGTAACCGGACCCGTGCATGCACTCATGAACGATGTGGAGACCGGCTGACCTGATGGCCGGGAGGTCGACCATGCGCGCGATCTGCGCGTAGTAGGGAGGTCGCGGGTCGTATGACGACACCAGCCCTGCTGTTTTCGCTTCGTCGGGCACCGGCACGTCCTCGAGTGCATTGATCCGCGGCTCGAGCTCGGCGATGACGTCCGGCGACGCGGCACTGCCCGTGTTCGTCTTGTACTTGATGCCGTTGAACATGTACGGGTTGTGGCTAGCGGTGATCACCGCGGCGCCGGTCGCCTTGCGGTCGATGACCGTCCATGACGCCACCTGGGTCGGCGACGGGCGGTCGAACATGAGGCTGCGGACACCATTGGCCGCCAGGACGTCGGCGACAGCGCGGGCGAACTCTTCAGACGCGAACCGGCAGTCGTAGCCGATCACCGCGAGTGGATCCGGCGAACGCGACTTCATGTACTCGGCGGTCCCCTGCGCCACCCGGCGGACGTTGGCGAACGTGAAATCGTCGGCGACCACACCGCGCCACCCGTCCGTGCCGAACTTGATCTGCTGAGTTTTCACGGCCTAAAGGTAGCGGGTCTTACCGGCCCGCCTGAGGGCGTCGACCACCTTCTTGACGTCCTGCGCGCGCGAGCGCGGGCACACGAGAACGGCGTCCTCGGTGTCGACGATGATCATGTCCTCGAGGCCGATCGCCGCCACCAGCCGCCGAGCGCCGAACACCATGCTGCCGGTCGTGTCGACGAGCACCGACTCGCCTTCCACCGAGTTGCCGCGCGAATCAGCGTGCACGCGGTTTCCAAGCTCGGCCCAGTTCCCGATGTCGGCCCAGTCGAAGTCGGCCGGCACGAGGAGCAGCTTGTCCGTCTTCTCCATGACGCTTCGGTCGATGACCTCCACGGGCAGGCGCCCGTAAAGCGCACCGGCCGCGGTCTCGTCACCGGCCCGTCGCGCCTCGGTGACCTTCTGCAGCCCTGCCAGGTTTTTTGGTGCATGCCGCCGCAGCTGGTCGATGAATACCGGCAGCCGCCACGCGAACCAGGCCAGGTTCCAGTAGTAACCGCCCTCTTTCAGAAACCGTCTCGCTGTGGCGGCATCGGGCTTCTCCACGAACCGCTCCACCCGGTACGTGCCCTGCGGTCCGCGCCGCCTCGCCTGTATGTAGCCCAGCCCCGTAGACGCGAACGTGGGCTTGAGACCGAACAGGACCAGGCTGTCCGTTGCCGACGCCGCCCGCACCGCGGCGCGCACGGCTTTGGTTACTCGCGCCCGACCCCGCACAACGTGATCCGACGCCATCGCCAGCATCACCGCGTCGGGGTCGCGCTCAGCCAGCGTGAGCGCCGCGAGCCCATAAGCGTTAGTGGTTCCGCGCGCGGTAGGCTCGACGATCAGGTGTTTGGAGTCGAGCTCGGGGATGACCGTCTCGATGATGTCGCGCTGACGCGACTCTGTAACGACGAAAATCTCGTCCGCCAGGCCGCGCAACCGGTCATAGGTGTCCCGCAAGAGCGGGCGCCCGCCACCGCCGAGCGGCAGCGTGTGCTTCGGAGTGGAGCGGCGCGACCGCGGCCATAGCCGCGTGCCGGCGCCTCCGGCCGGTATGACTGCGAACGTTTTGGTCAACTCAGCTCTTCGGCGAGCTCCTTGGCGCGCGCCGTCGATTCCCATGGCGCGTCGATATCGGTCCGGCCGAAGTGGCCGTAGACCGCGGTCTGGCGGAACAGCGGCCTCCTCAGGTTGAGCTCCTTGATGATCCCGAGGGGGCTGAGGTCGAAGAGCTTGCTGACCGCCGCCACGAGCACCGGTTCGGGAACCTTGCCCGTACCGAAAGTGTCGATCCTTATCGCGACCGGTTTCACGACCCCGATCGCGTAAGAGACCTGGACCTCGCAGCGCCGCGCGAGACCGGCGGCAACGATGTTCTTCGCCACGTGCCGGGCGCCGTAAGCGCCGGCGCGGTCGACTTTCGTCGGGTCCTTGCCGGAGAAACAGCCGCCGCCGTGGCGCGCAAAGCCCCCGTACGTGTCGACCATGATCTTGCGCCCGGTCAATCCGGCATCGGCCACCGGCCCGCCGACGACGAAGCGGCCGGTGGGATTGATGAAGGTCTTGATGCGTCCGTCCCTCATCTCCGCGGGGATCATCGCGTCGATGACCTGCTCGCCGATGTCCGAGCGCAGCTGCTCGGTGCTGACCTCGTCGTGGTGCTGCGTCGAAAGGACCACCGTGTCCACGACCGGCTTCTCAGCCCCCTCCCCATAGCGGATCGTCACCTGGACCTTGCCGTCCGGTCGCAGGTAGTTGAGGGCCTTTGTGCGGCGGACCTCGGCGAGCCGGCGCGCCAGGCGATGCGCCAGCATGATCGGCATCGGCATCAGCTCAGGCGTCTCGTCACAGGCGAAGCCGAACATCATCCCCGAGTCGCCGGCCCCACCGACGTCGACGCCCTGCGCGATGTCAGGCGATTGCTCGTCGATGCTGGTGATGACGCCGCAGGTCTCGGCATCGAAGCCGTACTTCGCGCGCGTGTAGCCCACCTCTCGAACGGTCTGCCGGATGATGCGAGGGATGTCGACGTAGCAGTCGGTGGTGATCTCTCCGACCACGATGACCAGGCCGGTGGTGATCACCGTCTCGCAGGCCACGCGCGCGAGCGGGTCCTTGGCCAGGATGGCATCGAGGATGGCGTCGGAGATCTGGTCGGCGACCTTGTCCGGATGGCCCTCGGTGACCGACTCGGACGTGAAGAAAGTTGCCATGAACGGGTCCTCCTTTGAATCTCCCGCGCCGGCAAGGCCAGGCCACCGGGTGGGCCCGTCCCCAAGCGCCAGGTTCATACCTCTGGGACGTGCGGATATTACTAGGTGGCGCTCAGCTCCAGGTACTGGATGCCGGAGTGGCGCATGAACCTGGAGCCCTTCTGGGCCAGCAGCGCCGCAGTCGCCACCCGCGCTGCCTCCACCACCGTGTCGAGGTGCTCTCGTCTCATCTCCCAGGTCGACGTGGGAGACGTGATCGGGCAAAGGACGGTGATGCGGGCGCGGTCGCGCAGGCGCTCATAGTCGCTGAGCATCTGGTGGTGGAGTGCGAGCTGACAGGTGCGGGCGATCAGCTCCGACCAGGTGGTGGGCGCCTCTTCGTTCTCGCCGCCCGCCATCAGGCTGATGGCGAGGACCTCCTTCGCGCCGTGGTCGATCGCGATGTCGATCGGCGTGTTGTCGACGATGCCGCCGTCCATGTGCTCACGACCGTCGATCCGGACCGAAGGAAAGACGCCAGGGATGGCAGTGGAGGCAAGCAGGGCTGGGGTCAACGCCCCCGCCCGGAAGACGGCCGGCTTGCCAGAGTTGAGGTCGGTGGCCACGATCGCCAGCGGGATCCGCATCTGCTCGAACGTGGTGATGCCGGTAAGGGCTTGCGCACGCTCGACGAGGCGGCGGACGTTTTCCTGTGGCAGCGCGCTGACCTGGCCGCGGCGCAGGCCCGAGAGGATGACGCCGAGAGGGTGGGCGTGGAAGACCTCGAGCGCCTGCCGTGACATCCAGAGCTCGCGGAGCATCATCACCCCCGCCTGTGAGGGGTAGGCGGAGAGGCAGCTCGCGTTGAGGGCCCCGACGCTGACGCCGACCAACGCCGCGGGCGGCTCCACGCCCGCCTCGAAGAGCGCTTGCAGCACCCCAACCTGGGCGGCGCCGCGAGCGCCGCCCCCGCCCAGCACCCACGTGCGCCGAGCGGGCCCAAACACGGTTATCCCCCTCTCCCCTCCGGGGAGAGGGTCAGGGAGAGGGGCGTCAGCGCTGGCAAGGTTACGTCCCCTCTTCCCAGGAAGACAGGTAACGCTCCTGCTCCTCGGTCAGGGTGTCGATCGCGATCCCCATGGCGTCCAGCTTGAGCCGCGCGACCTCCTTGTCGATTTCGTCCGGCACGTCGTAGACGCGGCGCTCGAGCTTGCCGGCGTTGACCGCGATGTACTCGGCGCAGAGCGCCTGGTTGGCGAAGCTCATGTCCATGACCGCCGCCGGGTGTCCTTCGGCACCCGCCAGGTTGATCAACCGGCCCTCCGCGAGCACGTGCAGCCGGCGCCCGTTCCGGAGCTTGTACTCCTGAACCGAGGGCCGCACCTGGCGCACCCCAGTGGCCATCTCGTCGAGGGCTTTGAGGTTGATCTCCGAGTTGAAGTGGCCTGAGTTGGCCAGGATCGCGCCGTCCTTCATGGCCTCGAAATGCCGGCGGTCGAGGACGTTGACGTCGCCGGTGACGGTGACGAAGATGTCGCCCACCCGCGCGGCTTCGTCCATCTTCAGGACGCGGAATCCGTCCATAGCCGCCTCCAGGGCCTTGACCGAATCCACCTCGGTGACGACAACGTCCGCGCCGTGGCCCTTGGCCCTCGACGCAAGGCCCCGCCCGACCCAACCGTAGCCCGCGACGACGAACGTCTTGCCGGCCACCAGCACGTTGGTGGAGCGGATGATGCCGTCGAGGGTCGACTGGCCGGTCCCGTACCGGTTGTCGAACATGTGCTTCGTGTCGGCTTCGTTGACCGCGATGATCGGGTAGCGCAGCACCCCACGCTCCGCCATCGCGCGGAGCCGGATCACGCCGGTGGTGGTCTCCTCGGTGCCGCCGATCACTTCCGGGATCTGGTCCTGCCGCGACTTGTGCAGGACCGAGACGAGGTCCGCGCCGTCGTCCATCGTCAGCGCGGGATGGTGGTCGAGGGCGGCTTCGATGTGCTGGTAGTAGGTGTCGTTGTCCTCGCCCCTGATCGCGTAGGTCTTGATGCCGTGGAGCGCGGCCAGTGCGGCCGCTATCGCGTCGTTGGTCGACAGCGGGTTCGACGCGCACAGGGCGAGATCAGCGCCCGCGGCTTTCAGGGTCAGCATCAGGTTGGCCGTCTCGCTGGTCACGTGCAGGCAGGCGCCGACCTTGAGGCCCTTCAGCGGCTTCGACTCGAGGAAACGCTGCCGGATGAGCGTGAGCACCGGCATCTCCCTCGCCGCCCAGTCGATCATGTCCTGGCCCTCCGCGGCGAGATCCAGGTCCTTGACGTCGTTGCCTTTAACGCTGACTTTCAAAAGAGTCTCGTCTCCTCAATAAACAAGCTCACTCACCACTTCGATCCCCTGCAGCCGTCCGCGCCCTTCGAGAAAGCTCAGCTCGATGAGGACGTGCACGCCGAGCACGACGCCACCGAGCTTGCGGATCAGCTGGGTCGCGGCGGCGGCGGTGCCGCCGGTGGCAAGCACATCATCCACGATCAGCACGGTCTGGCCGGGTCGCACCGCGTCCTCGTGGATCTGGAGCTGGTCGGTTCCGTACTCGAGCTGGTAGTCCTGGCTGACCGTCTTCCAGGGCAGCTTGCCCGGCTTGCGGATGGGCACGAACCCGGCCCCCAGGCCGAGGGCGACCGCCCCGCCTGGGATGAAGCCTCGGGCCTCGATCGCAGTCACCACGTCGGGCGGGCGGTCCGCCCAGTGGCTGCACACCTTCTCGACGACGCCTTTGAACACGCGCTTGTCCGCCAGGAGCGGGGTGATGTCTTTGAAGATGATCCCCGGCTGCGGGAAGTCGGGGACGTCGCGGATCAGCTTCCGCAGGGTCTCGTCGGAGATCGTTTTCATACCACCCGACGGAAGTATTCCAGGGTGCGGGCGAGACCGTCCTCGAGGCCGACCTCCGGCTTCCAGCCGAGGACCTTGCGGGCGCGGCTGATGTCCGGCTGGCGCTGCCTGGGATCGTCGATTGGCAGCGGGCGATACTCGACGTGGCTGGTCGACCGCGACAGCCGGATGATGATCCTCGCCAGCTCGAGCATCGTCACCTCTTTGGGGTTGCCGAGGTTGACGGGCAGCTCGTCCGCCTTTTCGAGCGCCGCGACGACTCCGCGGACCAGGTCGGTCACGTAGCAGAGGCTGCGCGTCTGGGAGCCGTCCCCGTACACAGTCAGCGCCTCGCCGCGGATGGCCTGGGCCATGAAGTTGGGTACCGCCCGCCCATCCGCCACCTGCATGCGCGGCCCGTGGGTGTTGAAGATCCGGACGATGCGCGTGTCCACGTCGTGCGCGCGGTGGTAGGCCATCGCGAACGCTTCGGCGCAGCGCTTGGCTTCGTCGTAGCACCCGCGGGGGCCGATCGGATTGACGTTGCCCCAGTAGGTCTCGGGCTGCGGGTGGACGAGCGGATCGCCGTATACCTCGGAGGTCGAGGCGAGCAGGAACGTGGCGTTTTTGGCGCGCGCGAGGCCCAGCATGTTCATCGTCCCGAGGGTGCCGACCTT
>Ga0209180_10000400_pt1 | contig 20178 bp, 17 predicted proteins | sample CZO8metaG_3_FD_188355 | JGI IMG/M metagenome (GOLD analysis project Ga0209180, IMG submission 188355) | Vadose zone soil microbial communities from the Eel River Critical Zone Observatory, Northern California, USA - CZOApr15con2H2.8 metaG... | ecosystem: Environmental > Terrestrial > Soil >...
CGCGAAGGGGGAGGCCCCGTACCAGGTGGGGACGTACGACGACTTCGACGCGTGGAATGCGCGCTTCGTCCAGCAGAAGACGGGAGTGAAGACCACCGAGGTCCTCGCGGAGCTCGACGCATCCCACCGGGAGTTCGTCGAGGTCGCCCGAGCAGTGCCGGAGCTGCACTTCGTGCCTGGCGGCGCTGCCCGCCAGCCGTTCGAAGGCGCCGGCGCGGGACACTATCGCGAGCACGCGGCCCAGATCCGCGAGTGGCGGCCAGTCCCGCCGGGCCGGTAAGGTTGTGGCGGCCCCACCCGACGCGCGGTGATGGGCCACCCAGGTAGAACCGTGACCCATCTCCCACCGGCCCGGGCGAGACCGCCCCCTTCAACCGGATCGTGCTCCCTCGAACGCGACCGGCGCCGGCTTCGCCCACGGCGCCCGCAGCGCCACGATGAACTCTTCCGCCTGCTCGTATCGCTTGTCGTGGTCCATCGTGACGCCCCGCCGCTCGAAGTCGCCCCGGAGCCCTCCGGGCACGACCACCTCTCCGCCCGGCGCGTCCCGATGTGCGCCCCGTCCCCGTTGATCGGAATGAACCAATCGAACCGCGGCTCCGGTCTCTCACTCATGATGTAGGGCATACCTCGATGGCCGTTGTCGAGCGCGCCGGGACCGTCGACGTAGTAGTCTTCATCGTCGGGGTTGCGATGGCGCAGCACGAGATCGAACACCCGGGAGCGGTCAGATGACTGAGGATTCGCGCGGCGACGAGACCAGGGATCGACGCGGGCGGCTTCTGCTCGTCGTGCCTCTCCTCGTCGCGGCCGTGTTGTTCCTGCCGTCGATCGGCGAGCGGGTCATTTCCCTCGAGGACGAGGCCCGCTATGCGCTCAAGGCGCGGAACATGCTCGAGACCGGCGACTGGCTGATACCGCGGGTGGACGGCGAAGTCCTCATGCAGAAGTCTCCGTTGTTCATGTGGGCGATCGCCGCGCTGTCCCTGCCCGGCCGCAAAGTCACCGAGCTGACGGCCGCGCTCCCTTCCGCGCTGAGCGCGATCGGTGGCGTTGCTGCGACGCTGCTCCTCGGCCGCCGGATGTTCGGCCCGCGGGCCGGGCTCCTGGCCGCCCTCTCCCTCGCCACGACGTTCGGCTACTACTGGCACGCGCGACTGGTGCTCGCGGACATGATGATGACCTTCTTCATCGTCGCCGGCGCCGCCGCGTTCTGGGCGAGCATCGGCGACGGACCGGCTCGACGGGGGCCCCTCGTCGTCTTCTGGATGTGCCTCGGGCTCGCCCTCTCCGCGAAGGGACCTGCCGGTCTCTTGCCGATCCTGCCGTTCGCCGCGTTCCTCGTGGTCGAGCACGGATGGCGTGGCCTCCGCGAGCTCAGACCGCTCATGGGCGTTGCCATTCTCGCCCTCGTTTCCGCCCCGTGGGCGCTCGCCTTCGCGCTCCAGGGCGAGAAGAGCTACGTGCAAAGCGTGCTCGTGGGCGACTATGTGGGCCCGCACCGCGAGGGCTGGGCTCGAGCCTCCGAGCTCTCCTTCGCCCTCGGCCCTGTCGGGATCGGCTTCCTGCCCTGGACGCTGTTCCTCCCGGCGGCCGTACGCCAGGGTTGGTGGAGGGCCGAACGCGCCGACATCGGACGCAAGTTCCGGTTCCTCGCGTTCTGGGTGCTGGCCTACGTCATCGTCATCACGCTGATGCCGCACAAGCGCGACCGCTACCTGCTGCCCGTTCTTCCGGCGCTCGCTCTCATGGTCGGCTGGCTCTGGGACCAGTGGATCACGCACGCTCCACCGCAGACCCTCCGCATCTACAGCTGGGTTTGGGGCGGGCTGGCCGGCGCGTTGGCCGCCGCCGTCCTGCTGCCCCTTCCCGTGAGCCCGGAGATCGCGGCCCTGATACCGCTCGTCCTGTGGCAGAAGCTCCTGCTGGTCGGGCTGCTCCTCGGGGCGGCGGTGGCGGTGGTCATGGCCGCGCGGGCCGGGCGCCCGCTCGCGATCTTCGCGGTCGTCTGCGTCTCGACGATGCTGGTGCTCGCGTACGAGACGCGGGTGTTTGTGGTCGGACACAACCGCGCGTACGGCGTGAAGGCGCTCTCGGGGCGGCTCGTCTCCCGAGTCGGCCCTCGAGATCAGCTCGTGACGTACCAGCTCGGACCTCTCGCGCTGGAGTTCTACACGGGCCGGACGATCCGCGAGCTGCAGGATCATCGCAGCCTCGCGCCGCTCCTGGCCGCGGGGCGCCCGCTCTACGTCATCGTCCACGAGCGGAGCTGGCCCGGGCTGCGCGACGGCAGCGGACGGACGTGGACGGTCGTGGATCGGCAGCAGTTCGGCAACGGGTGGTGGCTCGTGACCATCCCGGCAGAGCGGCCGTGACCATCGATCTCGCCCTCTCCGTGATTCTGCCCGTGCACAACGAGGCCGAGAACATCCCCCCGCTGTGGAAGGAGCTGGCCGAGGTGCTGCCCGGTCTCGCCGACTCCACGGAGGTGATCTTCGTGGACGACGGGTCGACAGACGGAAGCGCCGACGTCGTCCGCCGCCTCGCCCGCAACGAGCCGCGGATCCGCCTGCTACGCTTCGAGGCCAACGCGGGTCTGAGCGCGGCGTTCTACGCCGGTTTCCAGGCGGCCCGCGGCCGGATCATCGCCACGATGGACAGCGATCTGCAGAGCGATCCCCGCGACCTCCAGGTCCTCATCACTCGCCTGGAGGGCGCCGACGCCGCGGTCGGGTGGCGTCTGATCCGGCACGATTCGTGGGTGAAGCGCGCCTCGTCGTGGGTCGGCAACGGGGTCCGCAGGGCGGTGACCGGCGATCCCGTGCGGGACAGCGCGTGCAGCCTGCGCGTGATGCGGCGGGAATGTCTGGGAGCGGTGCCGCCGTACGCCGGCATGCACCGGTTCGTTCCGACGCTGATCAAGCTCGCCGGTTTCCGCGTCGTGGAGGTTCCGGTCCACCATCGGCCGCGGAGGTTCGGTCGGTCGAAGTTCGGGGTGAACCGGGCCCTGCCGGCCTTTGCCGACCTCCTGGTCGTGCGCTGGATGATGCGCCGACGTCTGCGGTATTTGATCGTCGAGCAAGACTCCGTCGCCGCCGGCCTGATGCGACGTCAGCCGCCGACGCCGAGGTAGGTTGTTGCGATCTGGGGGTCGGCCCGGAGGGCGTCCGGGGTGCCCTCGAAAACGATCGTCCCGTGGTCGATAACGTAGACGCGGTCCGCGAGCCGAAGCGCCAGCTCGGCGTTCTGCTCGACCAGCAGCATGCTGACACGCTCGCGCTTGAGCTCCAGGACGGTCCCCATCACCGCTTCCACGACCAGAGGCGCCAGCCCCTGAGACGGCTCGTCCAGCAGGAGCAGCTCCGGCCCCGTCAGCAGGGCGCGGGCGATGGCCAGCATCTGCTGCTCGCCACCCGAGAGGAAGCGGCCCCTGCGGTCGAGCACCTCGCGGAGCTTCGGGAAGCGCTCGAGCATGCTCTCCATCGACCAGCGCGAGCCCGGCCGGCGCGCGATCTCCAGATTCTCGCGCGCGGTGAGGTAGGAGAAGACGCCGCGCGTCTCTGGCACGAGCGCGATCCCGAGCTTCGAGATCCGGTGGGGTGGGAGGCCGGCGATGCTTCCTCCCTTGTAGGTGATCTCGCCGCGGCGGGGCGGCGTGAGGCCCGTGATGGAGCGCAGCGTGGTGGTCTTGCCCGCGCCGTTCCGGCCGAGGAGCGCCACCACCTCCCCTTCCCCGACGTGCAGCGAGAGGCCGTTCAGGATGTGGCCGAGCCCGTAGTAAGTATCGATGCTGCGGACGTCGAGGATCATGGCGGCGCGATCCCCCCGAGGTAGGCGCGCCGCACCTCGGCGTTTCGCTGAATCTCCGCCGGCACGCCTTCCGCGATCACGCTCCCGAAGTGCATCACCGAGATGCGGTCGGACATGCTCATCACGACGTCGATCTTGTGCTCGATGAGGATGATGGTGTAGCGCCCCTTGAGCTTGCGCACGAGCGCCACCATCTTCTTCGTTTCATCCGGTGACAACCCCGCCGCCGGCTCGTCCAACAGGAGGAGGCGCGGGGTGGCGGCCAGCGCGATGGCCAGCTCGAGCTGGCGCTGCTCTCCGTGCGAGATCGCGCGGGCCGGCTCGCCGTGCTTCCCGGCGAGCCCCACTTCCTCCAGCATCGCCATCGCGCGCTCGGCGAGCTTGGGGTAGCCGTCGGTCCGGCGCCACGCCAGGCCCCGCCAGGACTCCTGCCGGGCGAAGGCCGCCAGCCAGACGTTGTCCAGCAGGGAGAGCGTGGGAAAGATGCTCGTGCGCTGGAACGAGCGCGCGATGCCCAGGTGCGCGATGCCGTGCGGGGGCGTGCCGGCGATGTCCCGCCCGTCGAAGACGATCCGGCCCGATGTGGGCGCGAGCTGCCCGGTCAGCAGGTTGAAGAACGTGGTCTTGCCCGCCCCGTTGGGCCCGATAACGGAGTGCAGCGAACCCTCATCGACGGCGAGCGTGACCGCGTTGACGGCGACCAGAGCCCCGAAGGACTTTGTGAGCCGATCGGTTCTAACGAGAGGCATCGGCCCGTGTCGCGGGGTGCGCGGCGCGCCACGTCCAGAAGCGCGCCCACGCCTCGACCACCCCGCCCCGGAAGAACAGCACCACGACGACGAAGGCGACGCCCAGCAGAAGCGGCCAGCGCGCCCAGATCGCGCTCACCGACTCCGACAGCCAGATGAAGACGAACGAGCCGATGACGGGACCGTAGAGGGAGCCAGAGCCGCCGATCAAAGTGGCGAAGACGACGTTGCCGGAGAAGACGAACCCGATGGACTCGAGCGGCACGATGCCGAAGAGCATGGCGTAGAGCACGCCGGCGAGCCCCGAGAAGGCGCCGCCCACCACGAAGGCGGCGAGCTTCATGCGGGGGACGTTGTAACCGAGGGCTTCGGCCCGCAGCTCGTTGTCGCGGATGGATTGTAAGATCTTGCCGAGCGGCGACTCGACGATGCGTCGCATGACCCAGAGCGACAGGAGGAAGAGCAGCGCCACCGCCGCGTAGTACGCGAGCGGCGGGTGAATGTCGAGGCCGAGGACGCTCGGGCGCGGGACGCCGGGCATACCGTCCTCGCCCCCTGTCACCGTCGTCCACTGGTAGGCCGTGAAGTAGAACATCTGGTTCAGGGCGAAGGTCAGCATGATGAAGTAGAGGCCGGACCGCTGGACGCAGAGGTAGCCTACCAGAGCCGCGGAGACGGCGCCGACGGCGATGCCGGTGGCGAGCGCGAGGAAGATGTTGATGCCGTAGTACTTCAGCAGATAGCCGGCGGCGTAGGCGGCCGAGCCGAAAAAAGTCGCCTGGCCGAACGAGAGCAGCCCCGTATAGCCCATCAACAAATTCAGGCCGAGCCCGAAGATCGCGAAGATCCAGATCTCGGTGGCAATGCTGTGGCGGACGAAGATCGGCAGCAGGACGACCGCCGCCAGGATGGCGAGCCACGCTCGACTCATCGGATGCCGAAGAGACCCTGCGGGCGCACCAGCAGCACGGCCGCCATGACGGCGAAGATGACCGCCACCGAGGCCTCGGGCCAGATCAGCGCCACCAGGCTCTGGGCGACGCCGACCAGCAGCCCGGCCACGATGGAGCCCAGCAGGTTGCCGAGCCCCGCCAGCGCGACGACGACGAAGGCGATGCCGAGCATGTCCACGCCCATCCACGGGTTCAGCCCGCGGATCGGCGCGGTCAGCGCCCCGGCGATCCCGGCGAGCACGCAGCCCAGCGCGAAGGCGGCGGTGAAGAGGCGGTGGATGTCGATGCCGAGCAGCGACACCATCTCCTTGTCCTCGATGCCCGCCCGCATGATGGCGCCGTAGCGCGTCCTCTCGAGGAAGAGCCAGGCCCCCAGCACGAGCAGCGCCGCCGCGACCATCACGAAGAGCCGGTACTTCGGATAGAACGTGATGCCGAGGTCGACACCGCCGCGCAGGAGGGGCGGCGGGAGCTGGCTCATGCCGACCGGGCTCCAGACCACGATGATGCCCTCGGTCACGATGAGCGAGAGGCCGAAGGTGAGCAGGAGTTGGTAATCGTGTCCGGCGCGGTACAGCGGCCGGATCCCTCCGTATTCGATCAGCACTCCGATCAGTCCCACGCCCAGCGGGGCCAGCAGCAGCGCCAGCCAGAAGTTTCCGAGGAGCTGAATCAGCGTGAAGAGGAAATACGCGCCGAGCGCGAAGAGGGCGCCGTGGGCGAAGTTGGGAATGTTGAGCACCCCCGTGATGATGCTGAGCCCGATGCCCATCAGGGCGTAGAGCATGCCCGTGGCGAGACCGTTCAGGAGCTGGCTGAAGAGGAGCGCGGAGTTCAGGTCGGTCCTAGAGGGACCCGATGTCCTTGCAGGCCGCGTACTCCACCGGCAGCGGCGTCGAGCCCGTGGCGATGATGTCGGCGAAGTCCATGGGGCCCTTCATCGCGTCCTTCTTCTTGCACCGCATGAAGAAGTACGGCCGCAGCGTCTGGTGCGTTTTGGGCTCTACGCGCATGCGGCCCACCAGGTCGTCCACCTCGAGGCCCTCGCAGGCCTTCACGACGTCCGCGACCTCGGTGGACCTGGCCTTGTCCATGGCCGCGAGCGTCATGCGCGTCATGCCGTAAGCGGCGGCGGGCGCATAGCCCGGAGGGCCGCCGAACTTGGTCTGGTAGCTCTTCACGAACTCGCGCGCGACCGGCGTGTCCGCCGTGTAGTAGAAATTCGAGCCGACCCAGAGATTCTCCCGAATCTCCGGGGCCAGCTGCACCAGCTCCTCGACGCCCGAGGACCACGTCATGATGAGCGGGAGCTTCGGCGTGAGCCCGAAGTTGAAGATCTCGCGCGCGCCGGTGACGGCGTCGAGCCCGAAGTTGATCATGACCACCACGTCGGGCTTGTTGCCCGCCGCCTTGGTGACGTAGTTCGAGAACTCGCGCTCGCCGAGCGGATGCCGGTCGGCGCCCACGAACTCGATCCCATGCCCCTTGCCCACTTCCTTCACGTACTTCTCGACGGACCAACCGAAGGCGTAGTCAGCGACCAGCAGGTGCCAGCGCTTGGCTTTGGGGTTAGCCTGCATGAAGGTGTCCACCACGGTCTTGGCGGCCGTGTACGGGCTCGCCGCCCACTGGAACGAGTAGCGGTGGCAGCGCGCGCCCGCGATGTCCTCGGTGCCTCCGCTGAAGTAGTGGAACACCTTCTTCCGCTTCGCGACCTCCGAGACGGCCAGGGCGACGCCCGACGACCACGGGCCGATGATGAACTTGGCCCCGTCGGAGTCGACCGCTTCCTCGGCCCGACGCGTGGCGCTGCCCGCTTTGGTTTCATCGTCCCGGGTGATGTACTTGATGGACTTGCCCTGCACCTTCATCCCCCGCTCGTCGAGGGCCAGCTTCATGCCCCGGTCGAGGACGGGGCCCACGTCGGAAAAAGCGCCGGTGAACGACCAGAGGCCCAGCATGACGACTTCTTTCTGCTGGGCCCTGAGTACGGCCGGAAACCCGAGCCCCGCCCCGGCGGCCACGCCCCCCAGTTTCAGCACGTCCCGTCGGGTATATCCGCTCATGTCGGTCCTCCGCGCTCGTGTAGGTTCGATCGTTCCCGGATGGCTTGGTGGGGCGAGAATCAGACCAAGTGGGCCCGGTGTCAAGCCGCGGGGGGCGCAATCGGAAGGAGAACCGTTAGCAGGCTGCCGCGGCCCTTGACGCCGTCGCTCTCCACGCTGATCGTTCCGCCATGGAGCTCGACGAGCTTCCGCGTCAAGGCGAGGCCTAACCCGGTCCCGCCGTGCTCGCGGGCATACGAAGAGTCGACCTGCTCGAACGCGTCAAAAATCCGGGCCTGATCCTCGGGCTTGATACCAATCCCGGTGTCCGCGACCATGATCCGCAGCGCGCGGTTCGCGCTCTCGCCGGCCGCCAGCGCTGCGCTGACCGTGTCGGCCGTCACCTTGACGTACCCGCCGGGGCCGGTGAACTTGATCGCGTTGCTCAACAAGTTGTAGATCACTTGCTGCAGCCGGTGCCGGTCGGCCGTGATCGTGGGCAAGGCATCGTCCACGTCCGCGCTCACCGTGATGTTCTTCTCGCGCGCCAGCGCCTGGACGACGCCGACGACCTCCCGGAGGTCGTCGGCGACGGCCACGCGCGTGAGGTCGAGGGTCAAGCGCCCAGCATCAACCTTGGCCAGATCGAGCACATCATCGACCAATTTTCGAAGGTGCCGGCCCCCGGCGAGGATCGTCGTCAGATATTCGAGCTGGCGCTCGTTCAACTCTCCGTACGTCTTGTTCGCGAGCACCTGGGAGAATCCGATCACGGCGTTGAGTGGGGTGCGGAGCTCGTGGCTCATCGAAGCGAGAAACTCGCCCTTGGCCCGACTCGCCCCTTCCGCGGCGACCTTGGCGTCGAGGAGCTGCCGCGATTGCTCCAGCAGCTGCCGAATGTAACGCTGCGCTTCCGCGTGGAGACGGGCGTTCTCGAGCGCGACGAGGAACGCCAGGCCGACCGCCGCACTCAGTGCGGTCAGCACTCCGGTCCACGTGCGCGCCTCGAGGCGCGCGGCCTCGGCCTGCGCCGCGAGAACCCGCGCGTGGATCGCCGCCATCAGCCCGTCCAGGCTCTCCTGGACCTCCTCGGCGCGCGGCCGCGCCTCGGCGTCGGTCAAGCGCAGGGCCCGGGCGCGGTCGCCGCTTCGGACGAGCGCCTGCCCCTGGGTGACGATGCGGCGGTACCCCTCGAACGCGGCGCGCGCCGCGCCGAGCTTCACGGCCTCCTGCTCGCTCTGCACGTACCCCGCGAGACTTTCGAGATCCTCGTCGATCCGCGCCGCCCGCTCGGTCCACGCCGTCGCGTAACGCGCGTCACCCAGCACCACCGCGCGCATCTCGAGCTGCACGAGCGGCGCGATCGACTCGCGAGTGGACGCGGTGAGGCGGATCGCGGGGACGGTGCGGGTCGCGATCTCCCGGTTGACGGACACGAGATTGCCGACCGCGTGGAAGCTGAGGAACCCGACGACCGCGAGTATAACGATGACGAGTACCGAGGTCAGGAAAGGTTTCGCGGCAAACCGCATGTCAGGAAAGACCGCAAGACGCGGACCATTTCCGGACAATCACGACAACTGCTGATGTCGTGGGCACTTACCCCGTCGCAGGGTCTTGATCAATCGGCTCGGTCGGGTGATTTCTGACCAGCCGACCCCTTACGATGGCTCGACAGTGACCAGCTCCGGAGTCAAATGAAAACTGGCTTCCGGAGGGAACGGCTTTGGGGCAGCGCGCGGCGCTGCCCGATGCCGTCAGCTTTCATTGCCGCGATCAGCGTGCGAGCGGATCGGGGCGCAGCTGAAAGTGTACGACCACGGGCTTCTTTCCTTTGCCGCCTTCCATGAGCCAAGGCGCCCGGTCTCCGCTGGTCGTCCACAACCCCCGGCCCTTCCAGCCGGCGCTCGCGTCGTCGATGCGCCCGTCGAACCCCTTGGCGTAGAAGCCCAGCGGGTACGGGACGCGCAGCAGGATCATCTTGCCGTCCTTGAGTGCGACCAGGCCGTCGTTGAGGTTGGCGGTCGACATCGGCACGTCCTCGCCGAGCCCGAACGTGTTGTGCTGGTCGACCCAGGTGTAGTAGCTCGACTCGGCGCTGTTCTCGCCGATGCCCTGGAAGCCGGGGCCGGGGTACTGGTAGAACGTCCAGCCCTCCGGGCAGTGATCACCGGTGGCGTTCGGCCCGTTGAGCGGCCCCTTGCACTTGCGCCGGTCGAAGCTGCCGATGTGGCCGCTTCCCATTGACGCCCACACCACGCCCTGCTTGTCGATGTCGGCGCCACGGATGCCGAAATAGGGCTTTGGCACGTTGTAGATTTCCGCGAGCGCGGTCGCCGGCGGGTTCGGCCCCGGAACGAGCCGCACGACTGCCGCGGTACCGCCGAAGACTCCGACAGAGCCCCAAATGGACCCGTCGACGGGGCTCGGCATGACGGCATAGAAGCCTCCGCCGATGCGCTTGTCCTTGGTCGGATCGACTGGTTGATCGGGCTCGACGTAGTCGTCGCGCTTGCCGTTGCCGTTGGTGTCCAGCACGAACGCCGTCCACCCCTGTGCCTTGGCCGCGTCACCCGTCTCGTCGAACAATCTGGTGTTGACCCAGCCGATCACCGGGCCGCCACCGCTGGTCCAAAGCGTATCGTTGGCGTCGTAGCCGAACTGCAGATGATGCGTCTGGAAGCAGGTATCGACGAACGTGTACTTCATCGTCTTCGGGTCGAGGAACGTGAGGTGGCGGTTCGCGTTCTCAACCGGGAACAGCTTGGCCGAGGGATGGTCGGAGCCCTTCGTGCAGAAGCCCGGGTTCTTCGGGCCGCGCACCGTCGCCGCGAACCAGACCCTGCCTTTCTTGTCGAACATGCCGTTGTGGTTGTTGGCCTTGGTGTCCCAGATCTTCTCCTCGCCCCAGTAGGGCGAGGGCGCCATTGGCCTGGGGATCGCGGCGTGCCCGGGCCCGAACGCCTCCGGCGTGTCGGCGTCGCGCACCGGAGCCGTGAAGCTCGTGACGGTGTGCGTCTTGGGATCGAGGATCGGGTAGACGTCCGTCGCGTATTCGGGCGAGCCGTAGACCGGGCCGTAGGCATTGACCGTCGGATAGCGCCGATCCGAGGCGATGAGGTCGTGGAGATACTTCTTCGGGTCCCCCCACTCCCACGTCGTGACGACGATGTTGCGCTCGACGCCTTGTGGCCGCGTCGGCTTGCTGTGCGGCAGCTCACCCTTGGCGATGCGGTCGGTCCAATCGCCGAAGTACTTGAACGGCGCGCCGCCCAGAACCCCGGTGAGCGGGTTCAGCATCAACGGTGCGGCCTGTCCCGACTGCACGCGGCGGATCCACGCCTTGTCCGATGACTCGAACTGGCCGAGCGCCGCGGGGATCGTGCGGGTGGACAGCTGGCCCAGCTGATGGCAGCCGACGCAGGACCTGTTCTTCACCACGGTGAGCCAGTCGCTCTGGGTGATCTTCGCGGGAATGTTGCTCGTGCCGCCGAATTGGCTCGCGTCCGGGATCTTGAGCATCGAGTACCAGTAGAGCGCCGGATAGTATTGCGCGGCCGCGGCCGCACTCGGCGCCGGTATCGCACGGAGATTCAATAGCTTGCCGGGCTCGCCGTCGACCTTCGCCGAGTCGACGAGGCCGTAGCCGCGCGCCCACACCTTGTATTTGGCTTTGGGAAGGTCGGGCACCACGTACCGGCCCCGGTCGTCGGTGACCACGATCTTGGCGAACTTGGTGGGAAGATCGCTCGTTTCCGCGATCACCCACACGCCGGCCTCCGGCCCGTTCGGCCCCGCGACCACGCCGCCGATATCGTCGCTGTCGATGCGCACCGCTTCGCTTGGGGCTGGCTGGGCGCTGAGCGTGACCGCCGAGCCGGCCGCGACCATGGCGAGCGCGCCCGCTGCCATGGTCAAATACCACGCCTTTTTCATCCTCATGACCCCGCTCCTTTCATCGCTTTCCGCTGTCCCGTGCAGGCGCGTTGCGCCTCGACCACCGAATTCGACCGCCTATTGTGCTTCCCGCGGGCTTTCGCCGCAATGGGCTGCCGCCCCCGCTACAGCGCTCGTGCCGGGACCTCGAGCCGCGTTGGTCGTTTGGGGTGAGGGACCAGCCACAAGACCAACCCAGCCGCGCCGTAGCAGATGATGAACGCGATCAGCGCATGCGTATAGCTCTGCGTCTGGTCGTAGATCCAGCCGGTGAACACCGCGGCGGGCATCGAGGCAAAGCTTTGGAACATGCTGATCCAGCCACGGATCGTGGCGAAATGGGTGCGACCGAAGCAGTCGCCGACGAGAGCCCACGTCACGGAGTTGATGCCATCACCAAACGAAAACAAGATGGCGAAGAAGACCATCGGCCAGAGCGCACCGTCGCTGTACGTCAGCACGAGGAGGCCCAGGGCACCCAGTAATACACCCACGGCGCCGATCCTCTGTTTCGACTGCCGGTCACCGAGCCATCCGGTCAGCGGCCGCACGATGACGGTACTGAGGGCCGTCAGCCCCACAAAAAACGCCGCCGTCGCCTCGTCCAGCCCCTTCCAAACCAGCAGCGGCACCAGGTGGACGGATACTCCGCTATAGGGAATATTGCGCAGGCCATGGAAGGCGGCGAGCAGCCAGAAGGCCGGCGTCCGTAACGCCTCCCTGGCCGTGAACTCCTGTGTGTCCCTGAGCCGATGCACGGGCCTGCTCGCACCTTCTGAGGGGTCGTGAGAGGCCCGACGCTCGCCGTCTGGAAGCAACCCCATGCTCTCCGGAGAGCGACGGATGAACAGGACCAGGGGAAGCAACATGAGCACGACGAGACCGGAGAGGAACGCGGCTGGTCGCCAGCCCAGCTTCAAGACGGCGAGCGCCACCAGGGGAAAGATCAAGACCCCACCGATGGCCTGGCCGGTTTGGACGATGGACATGGCGAGCCCACGCTTCCTGCGAAACCAGTGGTTGACCGCGGCCATGGTGGCCTGGTTGAAGCCGGCTTGAAAGCCAACGCTCAGGGGGCCAATGAACACCAGGACAAAGAGGACATAGCTAGGAGTGAAGGAGAGCAGCACGAACCCCAGCCCGGCGAGCGTCGTCCCGACGACCAACATGACCCGGACATCGAACCGGTCGATGAGGTAGCCCACGAGCGGACCTTCCAGGGCGGACTCCAGTTTGGCGAGCGAGAAGGGCAGAGAGGTTGCGGCCCGACTGAGGTGCAGCTCGGTGAGAACGGGGAGAAAATACAGAGTGAACCCGGTGTTGAACGTCCCGCCCTTCACGGCGTCCTGGACGCAGCCGATGATCACGATCCACCAGCCATAGAAAAGGCGGCCCGGGCTTTGCGCGAGTGATCGCGTCATGACTTGGGGTTGAGAATCCTGAGCGGCGTTCCTCGCAGGTAGGCCGCGATGTCTTCGACGCTATCTCGATAGCGGACCCGATACTGCGCCTCTGTCACATAACCGGCGTGGGGCATGAGCAACGTATTGTCGAGCTGCGTGAAGGGATGGTCGGGCGGTAAAGGTTCCTGGTCGAAGACGTCCAAGCCGGCGCCGGCGATGGCGCGCGCCTGGAGCGCACGTACGAGAGCCGTTTCGTCCACAATGGGGCCCCGCGCCGTATTGATGAGATAGGCCGTGGGTCGCATCAAGCTCAGCTCACGGGCTCCCACCAGTCCCCGGGTTCGTTCACTCAGTTGGACGTGGATCGTGAGGATATCCGAGCGGGCAAACAGTTCGTCCCTGGTGACCAACGTCGCCCCGCACTGGGCGGCTCGCTCGGCTGTCAGGTTCTGGCTCCACGCGATGACCGACATCTCGAAGGCTACGCCCACCCTGGCAACCTTGGCACCCAGCCGCCCCAGGCCCAGAACTCCCAACACCCTGTTCTCGAGACTCATGCCGACCGTCGTGCCCCAGTGTCCGCGGCGCGTCGCGGCGTCCTCGCGCGGGATGTGGCGGACCAGGGCCAAGATCAGCCCCCAGGCCAACTCGGCGGGCGGACTTTCTGGACCGCCGGCCGTGCCGCATACCAGAACCCCAAGGTCTGTCGCAGCCTCCACGTCGATCGCCGCGTTGCGCATACCCGTCGTCACGAGCAGACGCAAGTTCGGCAAACGCTCCATGAGGTCGCGACGGAAAGGTGTGCGCTCCCGCATGCAGGTCACGATATCGAAATCCCGCAATCGATCCGCCAGGGCGTCACGATCGGTCAGATGATTCCGGAAGACCTGAACGCGACAATCAGGAGCCAGCGTGCTCCAGTCGGCCATCTCCAGCGCCACGCCCTGGTAGTCGTCGAGAACCGCAACCCGAGCCATCGCACACCTCCCTTGCTTACGGTCGCCGGCCGAGGCCGAGAAACAGATCTCGCGTAACCAACTCGGCAACTTCCGCGACCGGCTTGTCGAGCACCCCGTCGACGAGGAGGGCTGAAAGGCCGTGGACGCTGGACCACGCAGTGAGTGCGAGATCTGCCGGCGGCTCCTCCGAGCGCACGAGTCCCGCGCGCTGACAGTCCGATATTGCGTCGACGACCACGTTGAACGTCTCCGTCGCGATCTGTCGCAGAGCGGGAAAGGCTAACCGATCGGCTATCTCGCGGCCGAACATGACGCGGAAGTGTGAGGGGTGCGCCGTGGCGAATGTCACGTAGCCGAGCCCCACTCCCCGAAGCCGCTCCAACGGGCCGTCACCGCCGGCGCCTGCTGCACGACGCATGGCGGCCATCAGCGAACGGAAGCCGTCCTCGGCGACGGCGGCCAGGATCGCCTCCTTATTCGCGAAATGTCTGTACGGAGCGGCCTGTGAGACGCCGGCCAAGCGAGCGGCTGCCCGCAGCGTCAACGCCGCTGTCCCTTGCGTCTCCACAATGTGCAGTGCCGCATCCAGCAGCGCCCGCGGCAAGTCGCCGTGGTGATATCCCTTGGCGTGCCCGGGCCGCCGCGACCCGCGCCGGTTGCTAGGACGTTCTTGCCGCTCGCGCTGTCGCACGTTGCTCTCAGAGTAGCCGTTCAGTGTTGACACCGTCAACATTTCTATGTTAACGATGTTCTCATCGAGCCGTGACCGGGACCTGACACCATCAGGCCTCCTTGGAGGGTGAGCATGCGCACACGACGCTGGGTCCGGAAGTGGAGCCACGACCTCGAGGCCGATGGATTTTCGCCGCTCCCGACGCAGGTCATCTCGAACGAGGAGTACGTCCCCCTGCCCCAGACGTTCGAGCAACAGCGCGTCGCCGGGCTGCTCGAGGAGACCGCACGAGCGGTATCCCGTCGGCGACCGACGCGCGCAACATTCTGCCGCCGAACAAGATGGCGGAGACGCGCAACGTCATCAACCGCCTGGCCGCGTCGCAGCGGCTCATCGCGCACGGGCTCGTTGCGCCCAACAAGGGCACGAGCGACCTGGACGAGATGCGGCGTCAGGCGGACGAGCTCAAGATCAGCGCGTGGAAGTGCTACACAGGCCTGCCGTTCGGCAACCCGCCGAGACCGTGGCGCGTCGACGACGAGACGGTCGCGTATCCGATGCTGGAGGCGTCGCGGCGCCTCGGAATCAAGAACATCTGCCTGCACAAGGGGCTGCCGCTACAGAGCGGCGTCGAAGAGTACTGGCATCCCAGGGATCTCGAGCGCGCCGCGAAGGACTTCTCTCGTCCAATCGCTCGGCGCCGATCACGTGCTCTGGGGCACCGACTCCATCTGGTGGGGCTCCCCTCATTGGCAGATCGAGGCGCTTCGACGATTCACGATGCCCGAGTCGCTCATGAAGCGGTTCGGGTACCGTCCGCTCACGCCGGACGTGAAGGCACTGATCTTCGGCCTCAACGCCGCCCGCGTCTACGGAATCGATCCGAACGCGCATCGCAACCCGGTACCCCCCGACTACGTGTCGAAGCTGAGAGCGGCCTACTTGGACGAAGGGCCGACGCCGAGCCTCACCCAGTACGGATGGGTGCTCGGGAGCTGAGGGGAGAGGACGAAAGGAGATCTCGCCATGAAGATCGGCAAGAGCCGTGAGCTCGTGATCGTCGGGTCGGTTGCCATCACGCTGCTCTGGTCGTCGACAACCCCGACGCTCGCTCAGTCTCCCCAGGGGGGCTTCGCCCACGTGATCAACGCGGCCCGGGCGCATCCGGGGTGTCTCGGCGTGGAAACGGGACAGACCTCGAGTGGCAAGCGAATCATCTTCGCGTGGTTCGAGAACAAGAAAGCGCTGGTCGGGTGGTATCACTCGGACGTCCATCAGAAGGCGATGAAGACGGCGTTCCCGAACCAGACGTGGGACCGCGAGCCGCTCCCCGATCTGCCTGAAGACAGCGGGCCTATTCTCGCCATTGTCTCCTTGAAACTCCTCGACACGCCGAGCCCGGACGCGACATCCATGCCGATTGCGTCGATCGGGATCGAGCTCTACACCCCCCTGCCGGGCGGGGTGGCGGTGGGCGGACGGTTCGCTCCCGACGCGATCAAAGTGCGTGGACTGCGAGAGATCCCGCTAGGAACGGCGCAAGGTCAACCGCGCTGACGGCCTAATCCAGCCAATCCTTCTCTTTGAGCTTGCGGGGAAGATACTTCTTGGTGAGAAACTGGAAGTCCTTGTTGGCGAGGGCGTCCAGCTCGTATTTGAGCCCGCTCGAGAGCATCCGCTTGATCTCCTCCTGCCAGCTCTTCTTCTGGAACCACGTATAAGCGAGGAGCTCGCGGGCACGGGTGATGTCCTTGTCGTTGAGCTTGATGCCCACGTTGCGCGGCAGCCCGTAGGATTCGGGATCTCCGCTCGAGAGCCCGATGAACTTGGCCTTCGGAATGGCCATGCGCTGGCTTTCGAAGGCGAGATTGATCGAGCCCTGCTTGACGACCGAGTAGATGTAGTAGCCCCACGGGTCGTTGTCCACGAGGACATAGACGGGGAGGCGCTTCTCCTCGTGCAGCCGCCGCGCCAGACGCCTGACGCCGCGGGGCGGCTGCCCGTTTCCCGTCAGGAGAATGCAATTGTACGTGCGCCAGAACTTGTCTTCGGAGAGCCGGTTCCACTGGGTGCCTTTCTCGACCAGGAGAACGAAATCGGCCGTGCATCTCGTGATCTGTAGATATTCCGGCTCGACGATGGAGGGCACGGAATAGCCGCCTTTCCCGAGCTTGGCGCAGTCCACCCGGTCGCCGTCATCCACCAGCACCAGGGGCCCGACGACGGAGCCGGCGTTCTCGGCACGCACGTGCAGCTCCTCCCGGAGGGCCGCCAGCGTCACCTCCAGATCCTCGATGAGCGGATCGGACTCGTCCTGGGTGTCGAGGGTGTTCTCGTGCGAGTTCTTGATCGTGTGCTTGGTGCGGTAGTAGATCTCCCGGAGCGAGGTCGTGAGGTTCGCCCGCTGGAGCTCGCAGAGGGCATCGGCCACGAGGACCGTCTGCATGAACTTCTTGGCCATCCCGACGTTGAAGAACGACCGGGCCTGCTTCCGCTTGCCCATCTCGATCAGCCCATTGCGCTGGTTGAAGGTGACGTTCGAAAGGGAGCGGACCGGGATCGCAAGGGTGGGATCCTTGCGCCGCTGGGCGGCGGCGATCACCACGTCGGCCACCCCGACGAGTTTCTTCTCGACCGCGCTCGTTCTTCGCGGCTTCTGGGCCATGGGTGTGTCCTAGGCCTTCCTGCGCATAGCGCGTGTCGTGGGTTTCCCGGCCGTCCCCCGTTGGCCCCTCCGCCGCCGCCTCGTCTTTCCTGTAAGCCGCGACGGCTTGGCGGTCTTTTCTTCTTCTGCGGGAGCTCCGTTCGACGACACGGCCCCTCCCGGCGCTTCGCCGATCAGCACCGGGACCGCTCCTTCAACACCCTCCGGCGTGACGATGATCGAATGCGGGAGGCCTTCCGGGCCGCTTCCGTTCTTCCCCAGGAGCTCGTCTGTCTTTTCGCCGCCCGTCCGTGCCAAGGCCATCTTCTGGAGCTGCTCTTTCAGCTTGGCCGTGGGCAATCGGCCCCCCTTGAGGCGGTTGCACGACTCGACGACCTCCTCGATGTAGAGCTCGAAGATGTTGCGCCGGCGGTGCTCGCTGTCGGCCCGCTCGCGTCGTCTGAGGAAGGCGCCCAGCCGTCGGCCGCACTCGCGCAACGCCAGCGTGATCTCTTTGCGGATCTCGTCGTAGTCGGCGATCGCTTCTTTGGACTCGCTGGTGAACGGAACCCAGACCGAGGCCATATGAACGAAGATCACCATGGGGCCGGACGGGAGTGCGCCTCGGGACTGAGACACTCCGTAGTTGCGCCAGCTCGTGTCGAGCACCGCCTTGAAGATCGCGCAGGCGGACTGCTGATAGAGGAGGGGCACCCGGTTGGCGTAGCGGATGACGCGGGCGAGCTCGTTATCGTCCTGCTGCTGCTCCCCTTCAGCCAGTGGTATGGCCTGCTTTTCCTGGCTCTCCTGCCCTTGCTCCGATCCCCGACCGTAGGCCAGACCCGCTTCGATCACGAAGGGGTTGCCGCGGTACACGGCTGGCGGCCGGCTCGCCGCTGTATAGAAGTCCCCTTTGATTTGCTGATACAGGCCCGAGAGGATCGCCGTTTCGCCGATCGGCGAGAGACAGTTGGTCGGCGGGGCCATGATCTTGGTCGACTGGATGGTCTTATAAAGAGTCTCGGCGGCCTGCCCGTGGACGTCGCGGGGACGCGCGCGGGGCGAGAGCCCCGCGGCCTTGCAGATGTCCTCCGCCAGACGCGGCGAAACCCGGCTGAAATCACCGGCCAGGAACCCTGAGAGCCAGTGGCTCTTCGTGTCCTGGAGCATCTTGAGCAGCATCCCGAGCTCGATGCCATAAGGGTGCGGCTTGATCTCGCGCGGCGACGGGGGGAGCTGGGGGTACGTCCTCGGATGCTCTTTCGTTTCTCCTTCTGGGGTGAGGTACGTCAGCCTAGCGTGCGGATTAGCGATGATGGTCTGCTCGATGTACTCGTCGACCGAGGCTCGCCCCTTCTGGTAGCGGCCCTCGACTTCCATCGTCACCTGGGTGCCACGCTGAGATTCCCAGTCGATCTGCTTCTTCTCGAGAATCTGCGGCTCGTTCTTCTTGGTATCGATCTGGACTTCGAAGTAGTGGGCGGGCGCCCGCGCACTCGTGCGGGAGATGATCTGCACGGGCTTGCCGGTCGTGAGCTGTCCATACATGCCGGCCGCCGAGATCCCCATGCCCTGCTGGCCTCGGCTCATGCGCAGCCGATGGAACTTGGACCCATACAGGAGCTTCGCGAATATCGGTGGAATCTGCTGGCGGATGATTCCGGGGCCATTGTCGGTGACGGTGATCCGGAAGCGGCTCGCCTGGCTCGGAGGGAGCGGAGGTTCGCCGTTGGCGACGGCCTCCACCTTGACGACCACGTCTGGGAGGATCCCGGCTTCCTCGCAGGCGTCGAGGGCGTTGTCGACGGCCTCCTTGACGCAGGTGAGCAGCGCCTTGCGCGGATTGTCGAACCCCAGGAGATGCCGGTTCTTGGTGAAGAACTCGGAGACGGAGATCTCCCGCTGGCGAGCCCCCATCTCGACGGCGGATACCGCCGGCGTCGGCGGCGTGGCGGGCGGACTGGTCTTCGAGGGGTTCAGCTTCCGCATGTCCCCATACAAACAGAGTCCCATGCAGGGACTCAAGTTTTCCCTTCGCCATCCTCTGTGGTTGGCGTGCATTTGGGTTCGGCGTGTCGTGAAACATGCGGGCCGCCCGCGGCGCTAAGCTGTGGGCGGCGAACCGGAGGGAGCGACGATGACCGAGCCGAACATCGCATTCGTGGCGAATCTCATGGCCGACCCCTCGCGCGCCGCCATGTGCCTGGCGCTGGCGGGCGGCGAGGCTCGGCCGGCCGGCGAGCTGGCCGCGCGCGCCGGCGTCTCGGCCCAGACGGCCAGCAACCACCTCGCCAAGCTCATCGCCGGCCGCATCCTGCGCGTCGAGCAGCAGGGGTGCTGGCGCTACTACCGCCTCGCGGACGCGGAGGTGGGGCACGCGGTGGAGGCGCTGGCCGTGGTGGCGCCGCCGCCGTGCTACAGCCACCTCGCCGGGCGGCTGGGCGTGGCGCTCGCTGACGCGCTTGTCGCCGAGCGCTGGCTCGAGGACGACGGCCGCGGCTATCGCGTCACGACGAAGGGCGAGCGCTCCCTGCGCGCGCTGGGTATCGAGGCGAACGGCCGGCGCGCGCAGGTGCCGGCACGGCGGTGTCTCGACTGGACCGAGCGCCGGCCCCACGTGGCCGGCCCGGTGGGCACCGCGTTGGCGGAGCTCGCGCTGCGCCGCGGCTGGGTGCGGCGGCTGCGCGGTACGCGCGCGGTGCTCGTGACGCCGTCCGGGCGAACGCAGCTCCAACGTGTCTTCAACGTCCGCTACCAGGGAGGCGCGAAAGCGGTCATACATCCTCGTCGAGGACCGCGCGTTCCTCGAGCAGGTCTAACCGGGTGCTGACCAGCCACCAGGTCTCCTGCCTCCCCCCACTGCAGGAGAAGGAGGAAGACAGGAGAAACCAGGTGTCCGGTCACCCCTTACAGGTTCGCCTGGAAATCGGTGTAGTCGCGAACCTTGCGGTAAATCTGCAAACGATTCCGTTGGCTGTCGGCTACGATGATGCGGTCGGTTTCCGG
>Ga0209180_10000402_pt1 | contig 20077 bp, 13 predicted proteins | sample CZO8metaG_3_FD_188355 | JGI IMG/M metagenome (GOLD analysis project Ga0209180, IMG submission 188355) | Vadose zone soil microbial communities from the Eel River Critical Zone Observatory, Northern California, USA - CZOApr15con2H2.8 metaG... | ecosystem: Environmental > Terrestrial > Soil >...
GATTGGCGTTCCCTGCGGGTCCAAAACGCGCCCGGCAATGCTCTCGAGTTCTACCGACGGACGCAAGGCAGACAGGTGGATCTCCAGGCGGCGAGAAGCCAGTGCGTATTGACCCAGGTACGCTCGGCCCGGAGAGAAACTCGGATGATTGGCTTCCAGCCATGCCCCTTCGGGAGCACGAAAACGAAACTCGCCGCGATCGTCCGATGTGAAGCGATCCGGCAGCGGCGCCAAGGCGGTAACGCCCTCGGCTGCATTGAGCAGGCGAACGTCTGCGCCCGCGACCGGCTTGTCATCGGGATCCAGAACCACTCCGACGTACTCAACAGCGGGGGACAACATCAAAACCACGTCTTCGATTCGCTCGCCCACACGGGCATTGAATGTGATCGGACTTCGGCCCCACTCCGGCGCGAACGGCAAAAAGCCATCTGCGGTGACCGAGGCCAAGCGGTACGTGCCGATCTCCGAAGGCTCAAAACGAAACGCTCCTCCGCTTCCCGTTCGGATCGACGTTGCGCCGCGCGCGAACTCGAAGCTGAGCTCAGCTCCGCTGATCCCCTGCCCGGTCGCGCTGGAGAGGACATGCCCTCGCAGGGACCCAGCTATCGCCGTCGTGTCTTGAGCGGACGCTCCGCGGTTAAGCTGGATGGGTGAAGCCTCGTCCAGCCGCCAGGCCTCGATTTCACCGGCGGTCCGCTGGATGCGACTGGGGGCGCGAGCCGGAGAATGGCTGGCTGGCGGAGCGACTGAGGCGCGGAGCCACCAAAGCAACAGCAGCGCAACCACAGCAGAGATCAATCCAACACCGATTGTGCGCCGCCTGGACACGATCGGCCTCTACCAGCGCAAACCTTTTGTTCGCAATTGGCGCAGGCGTGAAATAAAGGAGAGCACTTGTGTCTTTAGCAAGATTGTCCCCGACCCATTTCGCCCGCAACTCCGCACACGCCGTTGTATTCCTGACCTGGTTGCTGGCGCACCAGGCGCTCGGGCAACGCTGGGATCCCAGCCAATTTTCAGAGATGCAGTGGCGATGCATCGGCCCGTTCCGAGGCGGGCGAACCGTCGCAATCACCGGCGTCGCGCGTCAACCCAACCTGTTCTACATGGCCGCGGTCAATGGTGGCGTCTGGCGAAGCTCAGACTATGGACAGGTATGGACTCCCATCTTCGATGGCCAACCAACGGGCTCGGTCGGTGCAATCGCGGTCGCCGCCTCTAATCCAAACATAATCTACGTTGGAAGCGGGGAAGGCCTGCAGCGGCCCGACCTTTCCGTTGGGGACGGTATCTACAAGACAACCGATGGGGGTCAGTCTTGGCGTCACTTTGGGCTCCGAGATGGACAGCAGATTGCCGTGATCTTGATCGATCCGCGCGATCCAAACCGGGTTTTTGCAGCGGTGCTTGGTCATCCCTATGGACCCAACTCAGAGCGCGGAGTTTTTCGAAGCGTCGACGGCGGTGAGACCTGGGAGAGGATCTTGTACCGCGACGAGAATACCGGCGCAGTGGACCTGGCGTTTGAACCCGGCAATCCACAGACGATGTATGCCGCGCTCTGGGCGGCGCGCGTCGCCCCGTGGGAAATTCGCAGTGGCCAATCGATCGAAGCCCCGGGAGGCGGATTGTTCAAGTCCACAGACGGCGGCAATACCTGGCGGCAGCAGAGCCGTGGTCTGCTCAAAGCAGACGAGTGGGGACGGGTTGGGCTGGCGATTGCGCCTAGCCGGCCAAACCGGATCTACTTGCTGGCAGAGTCGAGAAAGGAGTTCAGCGGGCTCTACCGCTCCGACGACGGGGGCGAGAGCTGGGACCGGGTCAATGCCGAGCGGCCAGTGACTGGCCGCGGACCCGGAGCGAACGGCCTTGCAGTGGCACCCGACAATCCGGACGTGGTCTATCTGGCGAATCGTTCGACTTACCGCTCGATCGACGGCGGGCGCAGCTTTACCGCGATCAAAGGAGCTCCGGGTGGAGACGATTACCAGCGGATTTGGATCAACCCAGAGCATCCAGAGATCATCGCGCTAAGCAGCGATCAGGGCGCGACGATCAGCGTCAACGGCGGAGGAAGTTGGAGCAGTTGGTACAACCAACCGACTGCGCAGCTGTATCACGTGATTACCGACAATCGCTTTCCGTATTGGGTCTATGGATCGCAACAGGAAAGTGGATCGGTGGCCATTCCTAGCCGAAGTGACTTTGGCGAGATCAGCTTTCGGGACTGGCGTCCCGCTGGAATCGAAGAATACGGCTACGTGGCGCCAGATCCGCTCGATTGGAGAATTCTCTACGGCGGACGAATCACCCGAGGCGATCAGTCCTTATCTGAGAGTCAAGACATCTCACCCGAACCCGTCAGACTCGGAAAGTACCGGTACGTTCGCACCGAGCCGGTCGTCTTCTCACCGCGCGACCCTCACACGCTCTACTTCGCATCCAACGTGTTGTTCAAAACCACCGATGGCGGCCAAACTTGGAAGACCATCAGCCCAGACCTCGCCCGCCGGGACTACGCAGTACCCCAGAATCTAGGAATTTTCCGCGACCTGGATCCGGAGAAGGGCAAACATCGCGGCGTCATCTACGCACTTGCGCCGTCGTTCCAGAACATCAAAATCATTTGGGCCGGAACCGACGATGGGCTGATTCACCTCACCCGCGACGGAGGCGAGCATTGGTCAGACATCACGCCCCCCGATTTGACGCCCTGGAGCAAGGTTTCGGTCATCGAGGCATCGCACTTCGACGCGGACATGGCTTTCGCAGCAATCAACCGGTTCCGGCTGGACGATCTGAGACCGTATCTCTACCGGACAAGGGACGCGGGAAAGACATGGCAGAAGATCACCGCCGGACTGCCGGACAACGCTCCCATTAATGTGGTTCGCGAAGATCCGGTGCGTAAAGGACTGTTGTTCGTGGGTACCGAACGATCCGTATACGTCTCGTTCGATGAGGGAGACAGTTGGAGCTCGTTACAACTCAACCTGCCGCACACCTCGATGAGGGATTTGACGATTCATGGCGACGATCTGATTGTCGGGACCCACGGACGTTCCTTCTGGATTCTCGACGATATCACTCCGCTGCGGCAGCTCTCGGCTGACGAATCCCCGCTCTACTTCTATCGCCCGCAGCCGGCCTACCGAGTGCGTTGGAACCGCAATACCGATACGCCACTTCCGCCGGAAGAATCCTCAGGAAAGAACCCGCCCGACGGGGCGATCCTCAACTACTACCTTCGAAGCACGGCGACTTCGGCGGTAACCCTCGAAATCTTCGATCCTCAAAACAGACCGGTCCGGCACTTCTCCAGCACCGATCGACCGGAGCCACCGATCAAGGACATGAGCGTGCCGACCTACTGGGTGCGTCCGACCCCCATTTTGTCAGGAAAAGCGGGAATGCACCGGTTCGTTTGGGACCTGCATTACCCACCACCGGCCTCGATCGAACCCGATTACCCGATTTCGGCAATCTACCGAGACACGCCTCGATTTCCCCGCGGGCCTAGCGCGTTGCCTGGCAAATACACACTGAAGTTGACCGTGGGCGAGAACACTCGCACCCAGCCGCTAACCGTAATCCTTGATCCCCGTCTCAAGAGCACGCCGAAGGAGCTGGCGAGAAAATTCCAGCTCGAGAGTGACATCGCGCGGGCAATGGATCAGGATTTTGCCGCGCTCAGCGAAGTGAAGTCCCTGCACGAGGCAATGAAAAAGGCGCTGCTGCACGCCGAGTCGAAAAAGATCTCCGATGCAATCGCGCCTCTGAAGGGAGAGGTAGCTGCCCTGGAAGGAGAAACTGAAGACTTCTATTCGCCACCTGCCACTGGAAAGAGGAAGCAAGATTTCTCACGGCTGAGTCAGAATTTGCAGCACTTGCTGCAGCTGGTGGACGGCTCGGAGCGCGCGCCGACCCGAGCGATGGAAGCGACCTTCCGTGAGCTTCGCCAGGCGCTCGGGCTGCTCCTCGCAAGGTGGCAACAGCTGCGCGATCACGACCTGCAGCTTCTCAACCAAGAGCTGCGCAGGAATGGCTTCGCAGCAATTGAAGCCTTGTCCCCGACGGGATCAGACCCGGCCTCCTCCTCCAAATAGGCTAACCGCCCTGGAGTAGCCCATGCGCCGAGTCGTCCGCCACGTCGTCTTGCTGCTGCTCCTGACCACGGTCGGATGCAGTCACGCGCCATCCCGATCGGAGCGCTCGCGCGATAAGCGAGCGCAGGTGATTGTCTTCGTATGGGATGGTCTCCGCCCCGACGCGATCACCCGCGCCGACACACCGAATCTCTACGCCTTGCGCCAAGCAGGTGTGGATTTTCCGGATCACCACTCGGTCTACCCCACCTTTACGATGGTGAATGCCACCGCGCTGGCAACGGGCAGCTTTCCCGGGAGCAACGCCTTCTACGGGAATTTTGTCTTTCTGCCGGGGCCGGTAGGCAGGGACACGGCGGGAAAGGCCGTGCACTTCGATCGGGAGGTTGCTTTCACCGAAGACTACGGGGTCTTGCGAAGTCTCGATGCCAATCTCGGCAATCGACTCCTCCTCAGGCCGACTCTCTTCGAGGTTGCGCAGCGCACCGGTTTGAAGACGGCCACCGTGGGGAAGGCCGGTCCGGCGTTTCTGCAGGACCTTCACTCGGGCGGGATGGTGATCGACGAGCAAGTGGTGATTCCCGATGCACTTGCAGAAGAGTTACGCGCCGCGCTCCCTTCCGTCCATTGGCCACTCGGCCCAGAGAAGCTCCAGACCCTTGCGGACGGTGTGACTCCCGACCCGGAGGCGAAGGCCTCGCGGCACACGAAAGTGAACGCATTGATGCTCGACGTCTATCTCGATCATGTGCTGACAAAGGGTCCCGACCTGACCGTGCTATGGCTTCGCGACCCAGATTCGACCGCGCATGTCTACGGCCTGGGATCGCCGGCGTATCGCGACGCTCTTGCGCGGCAGGACGCTCTGCTCGGAAGACTCCAAGAGCGGCTCCGTGCGGATGGAATCCGCGGAACGATAGATCTCCTGGTGATGAGCGATCACGGGCATACCACCGTCGGTAATCCGCTTGGTTCCAGTGTGCGACCGACCTGCAGTTCAGAGGTCGAACCTGGGGAAGTGCGACTCGCGCACTTGCTCACCCAGGCAGGATTCGAGGCTTACGACGGGAACGGCTGTCTGTTCTCGCCGGTGCTCGCTCCTTACCCGGTGCGCGAAGGCGAAGGCGCCTGTCCCGGGCTCGCGCGGTACAGCACGCCGTCATACGTGCTGCCTGCCCAACTGGGCCCGCGCGCGGTGATCGTCGCGGTCAATGGAGGCAGCGACTTTTTGTACATCCCATCCAAGGATCCGAAGCTCGCTGCGGACCTCGTGCGCTTTGCGCAGGGTCGCTCGGAGATCGCCTCGATCTTCGTGGCGTCGCGCTACGGTGCTCTGCCTGGAACCCTTCCTCTGTCGGCGATCTTCGCCGAGGACAAGGTCGGCCGAAATCCAGACGCGGTGCTAGGATATACTTTCGATGAAACCCAAGCGGTGCGGTGCGTTCCCGGCGTCGAGTTCGCGGGGATGACCCGCTCGCGTTACCGAGGCATGCACGGCACGCTTGGTCCAGACGACATACGCGCCGTCCTGATCGCTCAGGGGCCTCACTTCCGCACCCACTTCCAAGACCCCTTGCCGAGCGGAAACGCGGATATCGCGCCGACAATCGCCGCCTTGCTCGGCCTGGATCTGCCGAGCACGGATGGACGCGCGTTGCTGGAGGCAATCGAGGGTAGCGCTGCAGGATCCAACGACTACACAGTGGATTCGGTGACGATCGCCCCGGCTGAGGCCGCCGATCACTTCAGTTTCACGCTCTATGAAAAGGTTCTGCGCCGAGCTGGGTCGACGTTCACTTACCTCGAGAAGGTCCAGCCCATACGGCACTAGCCGGGGTAACACCCGGCAGCACGCGCGCGTTGCCGCACCAGCGCCAACACCACGTCGCAGGTCGGTGTGGGCAAACCCACGAGCCGCCCCATTTCAACTACGGCACCGAGCAGTGGATCGATCTCCATCGGTCGCCGGCGCTCGAGATCAACCAGCGTCGAGGGCTTATGATCTCCAACCTCAGCGGCGCCAGCGATTCGGGCGTCGACGTCGATCGGAAACCGGACCCCCAGCTTCTCCGCAACCGCCTGGGCTTCGACCATCATCGCGCGCGCGACGGCGCCGGTTTCGGGATCTCGCGCAACCACACCCAGGGTCGTCGTGGTGAGTGCGCAGATCATGTTGAACGAAAGATTTCCCCAGAGTTTGATCCACAGGTTGTCGCGGATTCGGGGCCGCACCGGGCAGCGCAAGCCGGCTTTGATCATCAGCTCGGAGAAGGTGACTGCACGATCGCTCTTGGTCCCGTCGGGCTCGCCAATTTCGAAGCGATTGCCGTAGGTATGCTCGATCACTCCCGGCTCAATCAAATCAGTGGCGGGATAGACAATGCAGCCCACCACGCGCGATGGCGGGAGCTTCTCCCAGAGCTGCCCGTTGGGATCGACCGACTGCAGCCGCGTGTTCTCGTAAGGCCCCGGCAGTTTGTAGAAGTACCACCATGGCACGCCGTTGATCGCCGGGACGAGAGTGGTGTTGGGCCCAAGCAGGGTTCGAATCGAATCCGCCGCGGGCAAGAGCGCATGGGCCTTGACCGCGAGCACTACGTAGTCCTGAGGCCCTAGCTCTTTGGGGTTGTCGGTGGCATACGGGCGCGCCAGCAGAGTGTGCCCTTCGCTAATTAGCTTGACACCTCGTTCTTTGATCGCTGCCAAATTCGGGCCGCGGGCCACGAACGAAACCTCGGTGCCGGACAGCGCAAGCTTGGTACCGATGTACCCGCCGATCGCGCCAGCACCGAAGATGCAAATTTTCATGCAGCTGATTCCGAGGGTGCCAGCCCGAGCTTTGCGGCCAAGCCAATCCGCTGCAGCTTTCCAGTCGCCCCCTTCGGTATCTCGTTTACGAAGACGATCTTCCGAGGGACCTTGAAGTCGGCCAAGCGGCTGGAAGCGAATTCTCTCAGCTCGCGATCGGTCAGGGTCTGGCCATCGCGGACAACCACGGCCGCAGCCACCTCTTCCCCGAGGTGATGGTGAGGCATGGCGAAGGTTACCACCTGGGCGACCGCGGGGTGATCCATCAGCACCTCATCGACCTCCAATGGAGAAACCTTCTCGCCGCCGCGGTTGATCAGCTCCTTGAGACGGCCGGTGAGTCGAAGGTATCCAGCTTCGTCGAGGACTCCCTGATCCCCGGTTCGGAACCAGCCATTGGTGAACGCTCGCGCGTTGGCGGCGGGATTGTTCTCGTATCCGCGAGTCACGTTTGGTCCGCGAATCACCACCTCCCCGGGAGTCAAAGGGGGGAGCTGTTTGCCGTGCTCGTCGAGAATCGCCACTTGCGTCAGCGCGACAACCCCAACCGACCCTGGCCTGCGCACGCGAGGGGGCAAGGGATTGGACGCGATTTGGTGCGAGGCCTCGGTCATTCCATAGCTCTCGATAACCGGTGCATGGAAAACTTGCTCCAGCTCGCTCATCACCTGCGGGGGCAACGGCGCCGAGGCCGAGCGGAGAAAGCGAAGCTGCATTCGCTCGATTGTGTGGCGATGCCCGCGCGCGCGGCCGAGAATTGCTTGGTGCATGGTGGGCACGGCCGTGTACCAGGTGGGCTTCAGCTCGTCGACCCAACTGTAGAAACGAAGGGCGTTGAAGCCTGGCGTGCACACCACCGAAGCTCCAGCGCCGATCGACGCGGTCACCCCGGCCATCAACCCATGGATATGAAACAAAGGCATGATGTTGAGGCAGGTGTCGGAAGGCGAAAGGTGCAGGCTGGTCAGGATCTGCCGAGCCGAGCTGGCAATGTTCCGCTGCGACAGAGGGACGATGTTCGGCCGGGACGTGGTACCAGAAGTATGCAGCACGAGAGCAATGTCATCCGGTTCCGCGAATCCGGGCGACCCGCTCGGCAGTAAAATCTTCGCAGGCGCTTCCAGGTAAAAGTCGCCGGCTCCAGATTCGCGATTGGGCCTAAGCTCGAGGATGGGGATATTCAGCCGGGCCGCTGCAACGCGCGAAGGAGAATCCTCGCCCGCCTCGACGATCAGCGCCTTGGCCTTGAGGTCGGTAAGGTAAAACTCGAAAGCATCCTCCCGATAGCCCGGATTGAGCGGCACAGTCGTGGCGCCGGCCGCGACCACCAGGAAGGCGGTAGCCATCTCCGGTCCATTGCTCAGAACGATTGCCACGCGGTCGTTCCGGCCGATTCCCATCGCGTTCAGAGCGCTGACTGTTCGGTCCACCAGCGAGCGTAATTGGCCGTGAGTCAGCCACTTTCTCTTTGGTGCGCCAATCGCTGGTGAGTTTGACTCCCCCCGCCCCAACATCTCCGCCACCGTTCTAAAATCCCGCATCTCCCCTCACCCTTTGAAATATGCGCATCGCGTCACAATGAGCAGCTGACTGATTGGAATTGCGCCCGTAGGCGCGCTCTCCCGTGCCTCTTCCAAAAAATTCACATTCTAAGCGTCGCGTTACCGCTCGTGCGCTGGGTGTCCAACTACCGCCAAAAGCATTGCTTACAGCATTGCTGAGATGCTCAATCGGCTCGGTTGTTACAGCTAAGTAGTGAATTTCACGATTCTCAATCTTCTTGACAGGGCTGGTGCTCGAGCGGAGTCTCACGGCGCTTCGGGGGTCCCTGACCACAATCGCTAACGAGGAGCGGCAATGGCTCGACCGGATTGCAAGCTCTGTTCGATCTGCTTCACGCTTTCGCTTTTACTTCCGTCAACCGCACCGCTTGCCCAGTCGCCAGTGCGCTACTGCAGCGACACTCCACCGCCACCATTTTGCCGGGCCGTGCCGGGAGATCGCGCCCAGGGCTACCTGCGCCAGTCTCGATCCGAAGTCATCGCTCAACACGGGATGGTAGCTACAAGCCAGCCCCTTGCCGCTGAGGCCGGGTTGCAGATTCTCAAACGCGGCGGGAACGCGATCGACGCTGCCGTTGCAACGGCGGCAGTTCTCAACATCGTCGAGCCGATGAACGTGGGGATCGCGGGTGATTTGTTCGCATTCATCTACATCGCGAGAGAGAACCGACTTCACGTTCTCAACGCGAGCGGCACGGCACCGACCGGCGCAACCCTCGCGCGCTTCAACTCGCTGGGTTACCAATGGGATCCTAGGAATTGGGGCCCGGGCTCTGGCATGCCGAGCGGCGGAATTCTAAGCGTCACGGTGCCGGGCGCCGCCTGGGGGTGGGATGAGGTGATTCGCCGCTACGGCAACTTGACTCTGTGGGAAGTGATGCAGCCGGCGATTCATTACGCCGAAGACGGATTTCCGGTTTCGGAGCGGATTTCCAACGACTGGAATCTTCCCAACGCCCTGCCGCTCAGAAACTGCTGTACCGCACGGGATCCGGACTCAGTCGCCACGTGGTACATCAACGGGGTCAAGCCAGCACCGGGCCAGCTTTACAGAAACCCAGACCTGGCGCGCGCCTTTCGGATTTTTGCGGAGCGGGGACGCGAGGGTTTCTACCGGGGGGCGGTGGCGGAAGCGATCGTTCGCAAGTCCAACCTACTCGGTGGAACGATGACCCTACAGGATCTCGCCGAGTACCGGGGGGAGTGGGTGGAACCCGCGACCACCAGCTACCACGGTTTCGACGTGTTCGAGCTGCCGCCGCCTTCGCAAGCTTGGAACGCGACCGAGATTCTCAACCTCCTCGAGGTCTGCGTCGCCGAGTGGGCACCCGGCGAGTCGCTCGCCAGCATCGGGCCGACCGACAAGCGCTACTGGCACTTCATCGCTGAGGCGAAAAAGCTCGCCTATTGGGATCAATACAAGTTCAACGCTGACCCTGATTACGTCAAAGTCCCGTTGGAACTGTTGACCTCCAAGGATTACGCGCGGGCGCAGTGCCACCGGATTGATCCCAATCGGGCCGGGTGCCTGACCGCGGACGGGTATGAAACGTGCCCTCCGATGCCGCGCCTGGGCGCCAAGGTCAACGGGGACGGCGACACGATCGTCCTGTCCACGGCTGATCGCTGGGGCAACATGGTCTCTTGGGTGAACAGCAATTTCGCCGGTTTCGGTTCCGGGATCACCGTTCCTGGATTCGGGTTCGTTCTCCACAATCGCGGATCGCTCTTCACCCTTGATCCGAACAGTCCGAATCTGATCGCTCCCCATCACCGGCCCTACAACACGCTCTCAACCGGATTCGTGATGCAGAACGATCGGCCGCTGATGACCCTGGGATTGATGGGCGGCGACATGCAGGCACAGGGGCACGCGCAGGTGCTGGTGAACATCATCGACCTCGGCGCGAACGTTCAGGCTGCCACCGACATGGCTCGCTTCCACCACAGCGAGGTTCCAAATATTTTGCAGCTCGAGGGGTCGCTCTATGAGCTGCTGGCGCCGGACTTGGCCGAGATGGGCCACAACGTCATGAGAATTACGGGATCCGGTGTAGGAGGATACCAAGCGATCATGTTCACGCCGTACGCCGGCGATTCACAGTCGACGAGCGGCGGCGCGCCGGTCTTGAACGGCTTCTACCGGGCAGGTTCAGACCACCGGAAGGATGGTCTCGCCATCGGTTGGTAACCGGCGCACCGGATGCATGGCCCTACGGCTTGAATGCCGGAACCGCCGACGGTTGCGCCCCGAAGTCGGGTAGATCGCGGGCCACCGGAACCTTCATTTTCCGCAACACGAAGTAGGCAAGCACCGCCGCGGTCAAATCGAATGCAATCGCAATTTGAAACACTCCCGCCCAGCCAATCTTCGGCAAGCTGAACTTCGCGTCGAAGGGCGTCCACACCTTCGGCATGACGGTCAGCACAATGCCATAGGTGACCAGCACCGCTGCTATGCCGAGCAGGATCTCCCTCGTTCTCCGAGTGACGGCCAGATGCAACACGGTGGGAGCAAGGAAGAGCGCAAACAGCAACACGCCGCCACCGAGCACGAGCAGAATGTCCGCACGGAAGTCGAACGCCTTCCCGGCCGCCAGCGCGGAACCGATCGGAACGAAGACTGAGGCAGTGCCCTTGGCAGTGTAGAGGAAGCCATAGTTCGCGGTCGCGTACTTGCGGCCGAAGAAATCACCACACAGGGCCGGGAACAGCGAGAAGATCTCTCCCCAGCCAAAAAAGGTGAAAGCACTGCAGATGACGAAGGCTAGCGGGTTTCGGGCGAACTGAATCAGCACGAAAATCGCGATCGCCTCGAGGCCGAAGGCAAGGGTCATCGTCTTCTCGCGGCCGATGTGGTCGGAAACCCAGCCCCAGAATGGGCGGCACAAACCGTTGATCACCCGATCTGCGGAGAGAGCAAACTGAAGCGCCGGCATGGTCAGCCAAAGGACCGTCACCGGAACCTTCGCCACTTTGAAGTCCACCGCCATCGGGTTGAGCTGCGCCACCGCCATCAAGCCGCCGGTCGCGACAAGCGTCATCATCAAGTACATCAGCCAAAACTGCGGCGAGGAGGCCATCTGAGGAGGCGTGAAGTCCACCGGCGTCTGCCGCTTCTTTACTTCAGTGGTCGCCACTTCCTGCTTCCAGCCTCGCGGCAGCCATCCGGCCGGGGGAGCTTTCAGAAACAGTGCGGCGATCACCACCACCGCGCCCTGGATGATGCCCCACTGGATGAAAGCAGCCTGATAGCCGTGGGTGTTGATCATGTTGGCGATCGGCGAAACGGTAAACGCCGAACCCGCGCCAAACCCCGCGGCGGTCAAGCCGGCCGCAAGCCCTCGGTGGTCGGGGAACCACTTCAGAGCGCTGCCGATCGCGGTTCCGTACACCACGCCAGCGCCAATCCCGGCAACCGCATACGAGAGGTAGAGGCCAGTCAAGGACTCCGCGTATCCGCTGCCTACCCATCCCAAGCCCGCCAGGATCCCGCCGATGATCACCAGGATCCGGGGCCCAAACTTGTCAACCAACGTACCCTCGAATGGAACGAGCCACGTTTCGAGAAGCACGAAGATCGTGAAAGTCACCTGAATCAGAGATTGCTCCTGACCCAGGTGCTTCTGCAGGGGCGGCACGAACAAGGTCCAGCCGTACTGGAAGTTCGCCACCGCCACCATGCTGAGCACGCTGAAGAACAGGATCAGCCAGCGATTGTGGAGAAGAGAGAGCCGGGCGTTTTGCTCGGTCGGACTTGCCGCGACGTTTACTGCAGCCATGTTTGCACCTCCCGAGAGAATCCTTCTGTTCAGCCCCCTATCCCGGCGCGTTGCTTGAGCGCCAGCTTAACTCACGCTGGCGCTGGATCGGCTTCGATCTGCTTGCGGAATGGGATCACGCCCGGAATCACCCAGCGCTCCCACATCTCATCGACCTTGCTCTGGAAGTAATCGATGTCGTCATCGGTGAAGTGCGCGAAGCGCCCCTGTCTGAGCAAATAATCCCGCACTGGAATCCGCTTGAGCTGTCGGTCGGCGATCGCCCGGGTCTTCCCGATCAGCTTAAGAACGCCGTTCTCCACTTCGTACAGAGGCCAAACGCCACTGGCCACCGCCAGCTCGCCCAGCTCGTGCGATTGGATCGGATCGTAATCCCATCCCTTGGGGCAAGGATCGAGGGAGTGGATGAACGTCGGGCCGCCGATCGAGAGCGCCTTTCGCACCGAATTCATCGCGTCGACGGCGTAGGACATGCAGACGGTTGCCACGTAACGACAGCTCGGGTGACCGGCGGCGAGCATCGCGGCGGTGTTCTTCTTCCAGCGGTGATGCATGATTCGCTTCACCTTGCCCGGCGTGCTGAAGGTGGTGTTGGCGCCGTAGGGCGTCGAGCCCGACAGCTGGATGTCGGTGTTCGCGTAGGACTCGTTGTCGTACATTAGTATCAAGAGGTTGTAATCCGGATGCGTGAGCGTGGCGGAGATCGCCGACAGTCCCATGTCAGCTCCGCCTCCGTCCCCGCAGAAGGCGATCACGTTGATCGGCTCATTCTTCATCTTGCCCTTGCGCATTAGCGCCTTGAGGCCGGCCGCGGTCCCCAATCCGGCCGAACCGCTGGACCCCAGCTGGGTATGCATCCAGGGCACGACCCACGAGGTGCTGTAGTACGTGGTATTTGCCACGTACATGCAGCCGGTGCTGCCCAGGACGATCGTCCGAGGCCCGGCCGCCTTGACCATCATCTTCATCACCAGCGCGGATTCGCACCCCTGGCAGGTTCGGTGCCCCGAAGTGAAAAACTCCTCCAAGGGGACCTTTTTCACGCCCTTGAAGGCGTCCAGCTGCTGCGTTGGCTGCTCCCTCAACAACTCCGCCAGCTCTCTGTCATTCGCCACAGTCGCCATTGCCAATCCTCCTACTCGCGCAATCCGATCCACTGCGTTCCGGCCTGGGGCTTTCCTTCCGCAGCCAGGTAAATTTTGTCAGTCATCTTTTTTACATCCGGCACAGTCACCTCGCGGCCCCCCAGCCCGCAGATGAAGCCGATCACCGGCGGGCGCTTGGCGGCGGGGTACAGTGCCGCGCGCACCTCGGTGGCGAGGACGCCGCTCAGATACGGTGAACCGAGCGAGAAGTCGCGGTCGATCACTCCCACCGCCTTGAAGCGGCCCAAGCTCGCGGCGAGTTGCTCGGCGGCGAATGGCCGGAACCAGCGCTGCCGCACGAAGCCGACCTTCTTGCCCTGCTCACGCATCTGCCGAATCGCCACCCTGACTGGATTGGAGAGCGTCCCCATGCCGATCAGGACCACGTCGGCATCGTCGGTCATGTACTCTTCGAAGAACGGGTTTCCATATTTCCGGCCGAAAATCTTCTCGAAGTCGGCATAGGCCTCGCGGATCACGGTCAGCGAGCGCTCCATCGCGGCCGCGTTCTGCCGCCGGATTTCCATCAACCAGTCCTCGTTGACTTGCGGTGCAACGGTGATCGGATTGTCCGGGTGGAGCAGTAGGTCTCCCCGGTCGTAGCGAGGCAGAAAAGCGTTCACCTTGTCCTGGGATGGAATCTTCACCAACGCCTGCGAGTGGGTGAGAAAGGCACCGTCGCAGCTGATCGCGCAGGGCAAAAAGACCCTCCGATCCTCCGCGACCCGGTAGGCGATCAGTGCGGTGTCGAGCGCCTCCTGGGGACTGTCCACCCAGACCAGCTGCCAACCCAAGTCGCGCACTGCCAGAGCGTCATTGTGCTCGACCCCGAACGCGCCCGGATCATCCAGCGCGCGGTTACCCACCATCGCCACCATCGGGATGCGCAGCCCCGGCGTGACGGTGAGCGCCTCGAAAGCGTACATCCATCCCACCCCGCTGGAGCCGCAGAATACGCGAGCGCCGACCGCCGAGGCATGCTTGACGATTTCGAACTGGGAGTGCTCACTTTCCGCGACGATGTACTCGCAGTCCAACTCCCCGTTCGACACCAACTTGGCGACGTACTGCATCACCGTGTCGTAGGGCCGGATTGGGTAGGCGGTAATCACGTCCACGTCGGCCAACTTGCAGGCCACCGCGATTGCCTCGCTTCCGGTAATCAAATCGGTATGTTCGCCGACGCTGGGAGTCTGTTGAATCGGGGGTGCTACCGGTACCTGCGGATCAACCTTTGTCTTGACCTGTGCCTCTGGCATGACGGCTCTCCCTTTCGAAAGCGTTGGTTAACCCTCTCGGGCGATTTCCAACATCTCTGGAACCTGCTCCTCGTACTGCCCGCGGTAACGGAAGCCGTGGGAGCGCTCCGGCCGGTTTGCGATCTTCGCATCGAGCCATTGATGGTAGCCTTCCTTGTCCTTCCTCCACATCTCCCACTGGCTCGCGTTATCGGTGAACTGCGCCTCGTTGACCATCGTGACGCATTTGTCGACCGGGCAGACCGCCTCGCAAACTCCACAGCCGCAGCACGCCTGCATGTTGGCGTCGTAGAGCCCCTCCGGGGTGACATCGAAGCAGGAGTCCGGGCACTGCAACCAGCAGAGCGTGCACTTGATGCAGGTATCGAAGTTGACTACTGGTCGCATCGTGCGGGTGGTGAACTTCTTGAAGGTCGGGTTTCGCTCAGGTTGAAAACCGCCCGATTTGCCGGTGCTCGGATCGGTCATCGCGTGTCCTCGAGGAATCGCCGGAATCGTGATTCCCTCGCGCATCTCGGTCCACTTCGGCATCACGAACTCGTAGGGCTTTTCCGGGTTGCCCTGGGACTGCGGCACGGTAATCGAGGCGGCCCGAGCATGGGCGCGCCCCGCGGAAGTCACCTTAAGCTCGTCCTTCCATTCTTGGCGGATCGCATGCTCGACCGAAGCCAGACTGAACAGCTCGGGCAGGACTTTGGCGATCGTCCCGAGGATCCGAACATCGCTGTGGTCATCCTTGTAGACCCAGAGGCCCGAGAAGCTGGGGCTGCCCTTGACGATCGCCAATTGATACGGGTGCTCTTTGCGATGAGCCATGGCGATCAGTGTTTCCGGCGGCTCGTGCGAGGTCACGATCAGCGTGCCGTTTGGCTTCAGCAGCCGGTTGATTGGCTGCAGCCCGTACCAGGCCCATGACTCCACGCCCTTGCACAGCGTGTCGTCCACGGCGATCGTCACGTCCACTTCCTTCGGCTCGTACTTGGCCATTCCTTCTTCGAGCGTCAGGTCATCGGTGGCCACGATCGCGAAGTTCTTTGCAGGAATGCCGTTGCGTTCGGGACTGTCTCCGTACCGGCCGAAAGTAATCCCGGGCTTCCCCTCGTGGTGCGCCGCAAGCACGATCGCCCGCCCGATGTTTTTTGCCAAAGTCTTTTGGAAGATGCCTCGATAGACGATTTCGACTGCGAACAAACGGCCCATCTCACGCCTCCGATCGGAATTGCCGCATCACAACGCCTTGAATCTCAATCAAATGCTGGCGCGCCGCCCGGCTTGCGCCGGCCGGATCGCGACGCTTGATCGCGTTAAGCACCCGGACGTGACCCGCATACGAACGCTCTCGCCGTCCCCTCACCTGCAGGGACTGGCTGCGGCTTTCGCGCAGCAGGTCCATCAGAATGTCCAGAACTCTGAGCACCACACTGTTCTTGGCCGCGAGCGCGATGGTGCGGTGAAATTCGGAGTCCTCCGCCATCGTGTCCTCGCCACGGCGCATCTTGTCGCGTTGCCGATGAAGGATTTCCTGCAGCTGCGCAATCTGGGCGTCGCTCGCATGTTCCGCGGCGCGCGCAGCCAAGGCAGGCTCGATCATCCGGCGTACGTCCAAAAGCTCAGCCACCATCCCGCGCTTTCGCACCAACACGCTGGCCAGCGGCACCACCAACGAGTCGGTCGAAAGGTCGCGGATCACCGTTCCGCGGCCGTGGTGAGATTCCAAAATGCCAGTGACTTCCAAAGTTCGGATCGCGTCACGAACCGAGCTGCGGCTGACGCCCAATTGAGCGGCCAGGTCGCGCTCGGCGGGCAGGCGATCGCCCGTCTTGAGCACCCCTTGCGCGATCATTTGTTGAATCTGGTCAGCGACCTGATGGTAGCGGCGCGCCTTGTGGACCGTTTTGAATTGCACGGCCGTTCCAGCCGCCAGCGCGCTCTTCCCAAACGATGCCGCCGAATTCTTCATCCGCTTCCCCTGTTGGTCAGGTGATCGGACCACTTCGTTTCTGGCGCGTACCGTACTTTATGGGCGGGCGTCAAGGGTCTTCTCAGATCCGCGTTCTTGCTCCAGCAATCGCAGACCTCTCGAGGGCCTACGGATGAGCGCTCGGCAGATCCAAGCTGAAAACGCAACCTCTTCCCGGAACCGACCCGCGCGGCCTCCGCCACGCCAACGTAAACGGCCATCACCAGCGGCCAGACCACTGGGCTGAGCACGTCGAAAAACGGATCCCACTTGCCCCTTGGCCTTCGCAACAACACCGAAGCGCCGGGCACGAAGACGCCTTCGATCGTGATGTCATTGGAGCCCGTTCCACGCATCCCCATCGCGCGCCAGTTATCGTGGATCTGAATTCCCGGTCCGTTGAGCGGTACGGGCACGTGCAGGACTGTGGGACCAGCCAGCGGATCCTCATACACAGCGGTGGTCATGAGGAGCTCACCCGATGGGCAGCCGCTGGAGAAGATTTTTCGGCCGGTGACCCGAAAGCCACCCTCTACTTTCTCGGCCTTGCCGGAACCGTCGAGCCAGTCTGACCCTCCGCTGGTGACCAGGATCAACTCCTCATTGGCGATCCGTTTCAACAATGGTTCGACGGCAACCGCGCCGTGCTTGTAGCGGCACACCATGGTCGCAAGCACGTGGGTATGCATCGAGAGCGCCAGCGCAGATGAGCTGCAGTAATGGGCGAGCTCGTTGAGCATCCCGCATAGCTCCGGATGGCTGGCGCCGCCTCCGCCGAGGTGGCACGGAACGCCGGCGGAAAAAAGCTTGTGCTTCTTGAACTCCTGGTAGTTGTCCGCGACAAACGAATCGTCGGCGTCGTGTGTCGCCGCTCGCTTGGCGAGTTGTGCGCCTAGCTCACGCGCAACCGCTACCGCGTCCATTTTTGCCGGTTCCATAGTTTCCCCCACCCATTTGGGATCAATCATCGACCAACTTACAAGCCTATGGAAACGCGCGCGTACCTTCCGTGGGCCCTCGAAAGTGGTTGCGCGAACTCCGCCTTGCGAAGGGGGAGTCTGGGTACAAGGGAGCTACGACGCACCGGGCGGCTTGTGCCGTCGCACTGGTACTGCCCTAACGCGGTCGTCACGCCTCGCTGAGCGACAACTCGGTTGTAGAGCTAAGGGCGCACGCGAACGCGCCGGCGCGTGGGTCGGAGCGCGCTCGCCACTGCCAGGAGTCCCAACAACGTAAATCCGGCAAGGCCGCCTTGTTGACAGCCGGAATGCGCCTGTTGTGGGCTCAAGGAACTGGTCCCGTCGGGACCCGCTGCCGGTGAGACGCCGCTTACTCCCCCATCGGTGCCTCCCGCAGGCGAGCCGCCGTCGGTCCCACCACTGGGTGATCCGAGCATCGAGTGATAACGCATCACCGCTTCTTGGAAGTAGTAATCGCCATAGATCAGCGTGGTATCCAGTTCCTGTCCCGCAGGGTGGTGCCCCACTGCGTGCAGCAGGAGCCCCGGGCTGCTGCTGCCCTCGGCGAAGTAGGGTCCGGCGCTGAGCGAGTCGAGCATCTGCAGCGCTGCATCGCGATAGCGTCCCCCATTCGCGGGTCCCATAAACCGCGAGAGCTCGAAGAGCGCGGAAGCGACCGCGGCTGCGGCGGATGAATCCTTTTGCTGCGAGGGAGCGTCAAAATCCCAGTTTGGAACCATGTCGGCCGGCAACGACGACAGATAGTAGTCGGCGGTTTGACGAGCGGCGTCCAGCATTCTGGCGTCACCTGTAAATCGATATACCATCGTGAATCCGTAAATCGCCCAGGCCTGCCCGCGCGACCAGGTCGACTCGTCAGCATATCCTTGGAAAGTGCCCTTGAACCGGACTTCCCCGGACGAAGGATCATAGTCCACGACGTGGTAGGTGCTTCCGTTGTTCCGGACGGCATCATTGAAGGTCTTCAAGGCGTGGCTTACCGCGATCGATCTCCATTCGGGTTGGCCCCCGTTATCGGATGCCCACAACAGCAGTTCCAGATTCATCATCGTGTCGATCACCAGAGGGAACTGCCAGTCGGGGTTCCAATCGCAGCACTTGATCACTCCGACGACTGGACTGAAGCGCGAGGCGAGAGATTCCGCTGCAACCAGAAGAACGTCGCGGTAATACGGATCGCCCGTCAGCCGGTAAGCCCTCCCGTAGCTCGTCATCAGCTTGAAGCCGAGATCGTGTGATTGCCGGTTGTATCTCTGCCCTTCCAGGATTCGTGTAAAAGCGTCGGCCCGAACGAGCCACACCGGGTTGGGTTCCTCTTCGAATTTTAGCCACAACGCGCCTGGAAAAAATCCCTGGGTCCACGCGATCGGATCGGTATTGAGGACGGTAGTCCATGAGCCGTTTGCCAGGGCAGCTTTTGGAGACAGCGTCCTTGGAAGTCGCTCCGCGGTAATTGCCAACTACTGCCCGGCGAATGTGAGGACCCGCCCTGCGGCTTTATCGTCGAATCCGTAAGCGCGGGCCTGCAGCACCAGCGACACTGAAAATACAAGCGCACAGCCACGGATCCCGACATCCGGCCGACGGAGCTGTCTCATGACACCGACCGCGGAGCGGCGTCGTCTTGTCGCCAGCACGAGGAAAGCGGCAACACACCCGCAGGTGGTGAGTATTGCTGCCGTGGCGAGCAGCCACGTCCGAATGCTCCAACCCTCACGCCATATTTGTTGTGCACTAATCACATCACCCTCTTTGTTTGGAAGATTGTGAGCTTACATTGTTTGGCCGAAGGCATTTGCCTGGGCGGAGGCCACCGTCTAACGCAACTTGTCGGGTTCTGGGTGACGGATTGACGGGGGCGCCGTTTTTGCGCGAGCCGCCCCGCCCCTCACCGAGGAATGGGCCCTGCCCTAGCTCGCCCTTCCTCCCCGCTCGGTCCCGCCTCGCGCCTGGCTGACGCCTACCTCTACCGCAGGGACTTGAAGCGACCCGTGGGGCGATCCGTTTCAGCTGTGTCGTGGGCCGGTGCGCAGACCCCTGTGCCAGTGGCCCAATGTGATGCCTGGTGGGCGCACCGCCGGGCTGGACAGCCTCCCGCATTCGTACAGCATCGGAAGCGTTCGTTGGTCGGCAATCAGTGCGACCGAGCACAGGGATTTGAGCGCTGCTGGCACCAATTAGCTTTCGTCGGCGCGAGTGGACGCTCAAAGAAGCGGACTCTGCGAAATCAGATTAGTTTCAGAGGGCTCACGCCACTCATGCGAAAGACGAATCGCGCAATCACCACGGTTACGCTGGCGCTCAGCCTATTCCTGGCGGCGTTGGAGATGACCGTCGTATCCACTGCGATGCCGACGGTGGTTGGAGAGTTGGGTGGGATTGAGCACTACGCCTGGGTCTTCACCGCTTATTTACTGGCAGCGACGATCACCGTTCCGGTTTACGGAAAATTGGCCGACCTTTACGGTCGCA
>Ga0209180_10000403_pt1 | contig 20064 bp, 17 predicted proteins | sample CZO8metaG_3_FD_188355 | JGI IMG/M metagenome (GOLD analysis project Ga0209180, IMG submission 188355) | Vadose zone soil microbial communities from the Eel River Critical Zone Observatory, Northern California, USA - CZOApr15con2H2.8 metaG... | ecosystem: Environmental > Terrestrial > Soil >...
ATTCAACAATCTTATGGCGCTCACTTTCGGCGCTCCAAGCCAGAATAGAGCGGATAAGCTTACCAGTCAGGCTATTGTCAATGTTCTCACTGACGCTAACGATCTCAGCGCCGTTGCTCTCAATCTCCTCAAAGATCATGGCCGAGTGCACGAAGTTACGCGAGAAGCGGCGCAAGTCAAAGACAATAATCATATCAGCCATGCCGTCACGGACAAGCTGTCGGGCAAGAGTCAGCTTGTCGCGGAGCGAATAGTGAATAAACCCGCTTTTTGCTTCTTTTAGAACGGCGACGACATCCAGGTCATGCAGTTCAGCGTAGCGACGGCATTTGTCCTCCTGGTATTCCAGGCTCTCGCCGTCCTGCTCCTGCTTGTCGGTACTGACGCGGCAGTAGATGACTGCCCGTTTGCGTTGAGTTATGGTTGGATGGGTAGACTTCTCAGATGTGGACACAGGCAGGTTCCTTTCAGGTGACGGACAAAAACAACTTCTTACTGTATAAACGAACGAACGGGTGTTCACTTCACCCAGATATGGACGGGACGCGCTACGAACCAAACAGCTAATAAAAGATTTCTTCCCTGAATTGTCACACCGGCCACATGCATATATGCCGGTATATGGTAGGTAATAAATTGGCAATGCCAGACTACGGTAACGGCTCCGCTGACGGTTTCGGAACAAGGGTAATGTAAACCAGTGCTGACTACTGCCAAGTGCTGCCGAGCTTTACCAAGGGCGGCCTGCCTGTCCTGAAAAGTAACAATCTTGACCGAGTATGCATCTCTGCCGTCCTGGAACGACGCTACGTTGCGGACATACACGCTGGAACCTTCGACAGTATCAACAGCAAGCGCCGGAATATTGCCAGCTTTCCCACTTGCAAGCGCGTGGGCGGAAACGGGTGTATGAAAAAGTTGTAGGTAGTCAAGCCACAAGAAGAGCGTGTTGCTCACAGAACGCATCGTAGGTGTCATTAAGCACAGCGGTGAACGGGCAGATCGAAGCATCGATTGCTCGTCAGAAGAACACCAGATGAGGCACATGACATTGTGCCTCATCTGGTGTATAATGCCTTCGCGGGCACTTTTATTTAGCCACTGGAATGTGAAACAGGCCATTTTCTTAGACGCCCCGTTGCCCTGCAATATTTGTGAAAATGACAAAGGAGACACCCTCTATGATGATGGAAACGCTTCCGTCAGGTACGGTACTGCACGGGTGCTATCGTATTGAGCGTGTTTTGGGCAGCGGCGGCTTTGGACATGTCTATTTGGCGGTAGACCTGCAGACGAATCAGCAATACGCAATTAAGGAATATTTGGTTACTGGCGCGAGCGGGAAAGCGCAGCTTGAGCATGAAGCGCGCGTCCTCAGCCAGTTGCACCATCCCAGTCTGCCGGCATTCCAGGCCGCATTTGACGAACGTGGGCACTACTACGTCGTATTGGGATATATCGAGGGCAATGATCTGACCGACTACATACGTATAGTGCGCCAGCGTAATGAAGTTGTGCCGCTGGCGCGCATTATGAACTGGATCATCTCGATCTGTGACGCCGTTACCTTCCTGCACAACCAGAATCCCCCCGTAATCCACCGCGACATCAAACCGGATAACATCCGTATCACTTCCAATGGAACCGCCATCTTAGTAGACCTGGGTAATGCCAAGGCGGCGGCAGATGGAGCACGCACACTCTTCTTCATCCGGCACCAAGGGACACCCGGCTATGCTCCACTAGAACAGTATCCAGGGGGTAGCGGTACCGATACTCGCTCGGATGTCTATGCCCTGGGCGGCACGCTCTATTTCGCACTTACCACTCATGAACCTCCAAGCGTATCGACCCGCAACCAGTCAATTCAACAGGGCCTGCCAGATTCACCATCGCTGCAGGAGCAACTCGCGCAAAATCCACCCGAAACGCGTTCAGAGCCTGGCAGCGGGCGGCAATTCCGGCTAGGCGTCACGAAGCCAGGGAAACCTGCGCCACGCCATTCCCGCCACCTGGCACAGTTGGGCACACTCCCGCCGGGACTGCTCGAGCGTCTCGATGTTATCATCAAACAGGCCATGGCGATGAAACCAAAGGAGCGTTACCAATCTGTTGCAGATTTGAGTAACGACCTCAAGATGGTCCTGGCAGCACTGCCAGCATCAACGCAGCCGCCTTCACTCTCACCGCCTCCCATAGACCCACACGGCACACAGCCAGACCTGCCGCTGCTCTACGAGGCCTTACAGAATCAACCCCAGGCAACCACATCTGCTACCTCACCCGTCACCACACCAGAGCCTGCATCAACTGCATCACCTCCGGCACCAAACCTGCGCTGCCCGCGATGCAACGGGGAACTGCTCCGGCAGGCCGCTTTCTGCCCTCATTGCGGGTACTCGCTGGCAAAAAAACCCAAGACAAGCGCAGCAACGACTCCATCGCCAGCAGCAGGGCCAACTCCCCCCGTCACAGAAAATCCCGGACAAGGGAGTAGTAGAGCGACATCCAGTGCTTCGATAGAAGCAACGGCGATAGTCACTCCTTCGTTACCGAAAGCACCGCCTGTACCAGTACATACACCCGAGCAGGCACCCCCAGTTTCTCAAAATGCAGTACGCTCGCCGGCCAAACCCCCTGTGGTATTTTCCCCACCGCCCCCGCAGACCCCACCCAGATCGTTCATACAGTCCTCGGCTCCCACCTCGGTAGGAATTTCACCGGCACCATCGCATGCACAACCAACGCGTACCGCTGACTTCAGCGGAACCCGTAAAATACTCGTCCTCGTGGTTATTGTCTTAATTGTGGTAGTGTTGATCGCTCTTATTGTTACCTTGCTCACGATCGGCCATCATGCGCAAAGTAATAGCGGCGATCAACACCACACTATTGCGATGCAGGTTTGTACGTATGAGCGAAACATCTCTATCTGCACTACTTCCACCGCTCCGCCTACTCGTGTTGGGTTACGGGCACGTCGCTCAGGCATTCCTCTCACTGTTGGCATCACGATGCGAATGGTTGGGCCGCGAGTTAGGTATACGCCCGGTGATCATTGGGATCGGCTCACGTAGCAGGGGGCTCTATATTCATTCTCAAGGGATAGATGCCGACTTGCTTGTACGCGAGCAGGACCCACTTTACTGGTTCAGCTGCGCAGGAACCCGTGTAGAAAATGCCGAGGCCTTTATTCGAAGCGGAAAAAACGTGGCGGCCTCGCTATTTGTTGAGCTTACCACACTTAACCCTCGCAATGGGCAACCCGCTCTCACGCATATTCGCAAAGCCCTGCAAGCAGGGATGGATGTGATTACTGCGAACAAGGGGCCAGTGGCCTACGCACAAGCCGAGCTACAATCCCTGGCACACCGGCACAATCTACAGTTTCGCTTCGAATCGACGGTAATGGATGGCCTTCCAGTGATTAATCTTGCAGAATTTACCCTCCCGGCGGTCGGCATACAATCATTTCAAGCTATCCTGAACTCGACCAGCAGTCTTGTCCTGAATTTGATTGAGCAGGGCTACTCACAAGACGAGGCCATCCGTAGAGCGCAACACATCGGCGTGGCAGAGGCTGATCCCTGGCATGACCTGGACGGCTGGGATGCCGTGATGAAGACGACTATCCTGGCAAATACGCTGCTTGAGGGTCAGCTCACTCCCCACATGGTCGAGCGTGAGGGCATTCGTGACCTGACCCCGGATGAAATCTGCGCAGCCGCGTTGGCCGGGTCACCCATCCGCCTGGTGAGCCAGGCACATCGCAAACATGGCGTGCTCATCGCGAACGTTCGACCACGCCGCATTAGCTCGGATGACACCTTGCATATTGGCACAGGGACGACAGGCGTCATCTCGCTCGAAACCGAAGCTATGGGTACAATCACGATAGTGGAACACGAACCAAGCGTTATACAGACAGCCTATGGAGTGCTCAGTGACCTGATTACGATACACCGGCAACGTAGTACAACATAGCTTGTACCAAGGAGGGGGTATGGACCCAGAAATTGACATGATTGGCGTAGGCGGAGCAGGCGGCTTCCTGGCTTCCTCACTATACCGGGGAGGTCTACGACCGCGCATCATTTCTCGTGGTGCAGCCCTGCGCCAGCTACAGGAAGTTGGCCTGACAATCATTTCAGAAGACAAACGCTTGATCTACACCCCCATGAACTGCTCAGCGCTTGATGATGTCCGTCAATTTGCTCCAATCGTGCTCCTCACTACGAAATCTTATGATTTACCCGCACTATTAGACGAAATAGCCCAGAGGGTTGCGGCAGATACGCTACTCGTGACCGTGCAGAATGGGTTCGCCGCCTACGACAGCGTCAATAGCATGTATGGACCTGAGAGGTCTATCATGGGAGTGCTCTACGTTGGCGCACACATCGTCTCACCCGGCGTGATCGATGTAAAACCAGGAGTAGCGCAATTATTTCTTCCCGCCACACACCGCCCCACCCTGGACCCCGTGGTGAATGCGCTAGAAGCTGGCGGTACTGAAGCCGCCCTGGTAGATGATATCGAGCGACGTATGTGGATGAAACAACTCTTCCTGGTGCCATTTTCCATTGTCAACGCTGAGATGCGCCAACCTATCGGTCTCGTTCGCGAAGACGAAGGAGCGCGCAAACGCTGGGGAGAGATAGCCCTGGAGGTCGCGTATATAGCCCGGGCCTCTGGTATTCCCATGCCCGCCGACCCAGCCGCTGCAAGCCTGGCAGTAGCGGAACGATTCGATCCACTGGCCGACTCGTCTTTCGCGCGCGATATATGGGCCAACCGGCCACATGAAGCCGATGCACTCTTCGGGCCTCTTTTGCACCGCGCAAGCACACATCATATCACATGCCCCCTGCTGTACCAGGCGTATAGACATTACGTGAAGTAGGCCAGGAATAGACAGCCGCACCCAATGAGACCTCCTGTTAAGAAGGGCTGGCAAAGCTCACACAGTATATCTATAGAAAAATTTATTTTTGTTCTCAAAAAATAGTAGATGAGATAATATAAATACTTGACAAAGTAGCCGGTACGACGTATAGTATGTACCGTGAATACAAGAAGACCTGCCATGGTCTAGTATAAAAGGAGGTTCTATGCGGGCTGTAGTGTATAAAGGACCCTTCAAGGTCGACATCGAGCAGGTGCCAGATCCCAAGATCGAGCATCCCAATGATGCGATTATTAAAATAACCTCGACTTGTATTTGTGGTTCAGATCTCCACATGTACGAGGGACGAACCGTGGCTCAACCGGGCCTCAGATTCGGGCATGAGCCTATGGGCATCATCGAGGAGGTCGGCTCTGCTGTAACGACCTTGCGTAAAGGTGATCGTGTGGTCGCTCCCTTTAATGTGGCATGCGGTTTCTGCAAAAACTGTGAGCGCGGGTTTACCGGCTACTGTCTGACTGTCAATCCTGGTTTTCCTGGAGCTGCCTTTGGCTTTGCGGGCTGGGGGCCGTTTCCCGGTGGACAGTCGGAATATCTGCGTATTCCATACGCTGATTTTAATGCGTTGAAGCTACCTCAAGGCACCGAGCACGAGGACGATTTTGTCCTGCTCGCTGACGTCTTCCCCACCGGCTATCATGGTAACGTGCTTGCCCGGGTCTCCCCAGGCGAGTCTGTTGTTGTGTTTGGCGCCGGTCCGGTCGGAGCAATGGCTGCGTACAGTGCCATGCTGCGTGGTGCTGCTGAAGTCTATGTCGTGGATCAGATACAGGATCGCCTTGACAAGGTGAAGAGTATCGGCGCCATCCCTATTGACTTTAGCAAGGGCGACCCCGTTGAGCAAATCAAGTCCCTGCGTCATGGTGATGGTGTGGATAAGGGCATCGACGCCGTGGGGTATGAGGCCATTCAACCAGGCAAGGGAGTTGAGAATCCTGCTTATGTGCTCAATGCCCTGATTGACCTCGTCAATGCTACCGGTATCCTGGGCATTCCCGGTCTCTATGTGCCCACCGATCCCGGCGCTAAAGATCCCCATGCTGCTCATGGAGAACTGCTGATTTCGTTTGGCAAACTTTGGGAGAAGGGCCTGAGTATGGGAACGGGTCAATGCAATGTGAAGCGCTACAATCGCTACTTGCGCGACCTGATTATCGAGGGCAGGGCAAAACCAAGCTTCATCGTCTCAAATAAAGTTTCCCTCGACAATGCCCCAATGGCCTACGAGAAGTTTGATAAGCGCATTGACGGCTACACCAAGGTCATTTTGAAGCCCTAGTTAGACTGAGAGGCCGACTGAGAGGCCGACTAGAGGATATCCCATTGTCAGACACGAGGGAACGGGTACTGCTCGCCGAAAGGGCTCCCCGCCCTCCCGTCTGTGTACCTACTTTCACCAACCTGACTGACGCTAGTCAGTAGCCGCGCAGCGGCGTTGGTTGGTGTCTTGCAATAGCTGATAGGCGACGCAGTCGTCCTATCACACCTAGAAAGAGATTCACGATGCAAGGAAATAAGTTGAATGGAATGCGCGTTGCCATCCTGGCAACCGAGGACTTCGAGCTGGTAGAGTTGACTGAACCAAAAAAGGCGCTTGATCAGGCCGGAGCAATTACAAAGGTCATCTCTCCCAAACCTGGGACGATACAGGGAATGGATCACGATGTGAAAGCCGGTAGCGTCAACGTCGATATGACCCTGGACCAGGCAAATCCAGATAATTTTGATGCTGTTTTGCTGCCGGGAGGGGCACTCAACGCTGATGATATGAGGATGCAGCCAAAGGCTCGCGAGTTTGTAAAGCGTATGCAAGCCGCGGGCAAGCCTTTTGCAGTCATCTGCCATGCCCCCTGGTTGCTCGTCTCATCGGGACTTGTTAGAGGCCGAACACTGACAAGTTGGCCTTCCATCCAGGATGACATTCGCAATGCAGGAGGCAATTGGGTCGACCAGCAAGTGGTGGGAGATGGGAACTGGGTGACCAGCCGTGGTCCTAAGGACTTATCGGCCTTCAATCCTGCGATGATCCAGCTCTTCTCTGCGAACAGAATCGCAGCCAGGTAAAGCTCGACCCATACGTTAGTTCAACGGCCATAGGCCTGGCGTCACGTAAGCTGCTCTGCAAAGTAGCTCATATGACACTGGGCCTGGCAGTGAAATCCCCAGCGGTTGCTTGAAACAACGTGAACGCACGAGAGAGCAGGAGGAAAGGACAATGCGAAATACCATCCGGCGACCGGCGGAAGCTGGTGGGATGTTTACTATTGGTGGAGACCTCGAGGTCTATCGTCTGGGCTTCGGTACAATGCGCATCACCGGTGAAGGCATCTGGGGACCACCAGCAAACATACCAGAAGCCATCGCAACCTTGCGCCGCGCCCTTGAACTGGGCATCAACCTGATCGATACCGCTGACTCGTATGGACCAGAGGTAAGTGAGTTGCTTATTGCAGAAGCCCTCTACCCCTATCCGAAAGATCTTGTTATTGCTACCAAAGGTGGCTTTGAGCGTCCCGGCCCGTTCCAGTGGGTACCCGAAGGACGACCCCAACATCTGCGCGAAGCTCTAGAGGGCAGTCTGCGACGCCTGCGCCTCGATCACATCGACATCTATCAATTGCATTGCCCGGACCCCGAGGTTCCCTACGAAGTCTCAGTTGATGAACTCGCGAAGATGAGAGAGGAAGGAAAGATTCGCCATGTCGGAATCTCGAATGTCACAGCCAGTCAACTCGCACTAGCACAAACGATCGTACCAATCGTCACCGTGCAGAACCGCTATAATCTGGTGGATCGTTCGGACGAAGCGATGGTAGATAGTTGTGCACACCAGGGTATTGGCTATATCCCCTGGGCCCCCCTGGCAACCGGAGAGCTTGCTCGCCAGGGTGGACCGCTCGACCAGGTCGCGAAGCGGCACAACGCTCGACCCAGTCAGATCGCACTCGCCTGGCTCCTCCAGCGCTCCAGCACCATGCTCCCGATCCCAGGAACCTCCTCGTTGAAACACCTCGAAGAGAACGTGATAGGCGCAACAATCAAGCTGACCCGGGAGGAGTTTGACGCCATCGACCGCATCAGTAAGCCGTAAAGGGGTTTCTCATAGAGATGAGCCATCCCGAGCTTTAATCCTGATGGGTCTCTCTCCTGATGGATTGTACCTGCTGTTGGTGACTTTCCTCTGGTAACACCGGTAATGGCCGCACCCACCGGATATACAAGCTGCTACTGCAGATCGGGCATACACGGTCATCGGGCACCGGCACAGCGATCATGGAGATGTAGCGCCAGGCGCCATCAAGATTACGTTCCCACACTAAATTACAATCTGGACAGAAGTTGCGTTCCCATTTGATCATGTTGCGTGCCGTCTCCTGGTAAAGTGTTCTGGGCTAAGGTAACAGATCCTTGTGGGACACTCCCTGCCCTTGTTTGTTCCTGCTTGCATTGTACAGCTAAAAGGACCTCGTGGCAAGGGGCTTTTCTACAACCACCCCTTCTGCTCAGCCATGCGTGCCGCTTCCATTCGATTGCGAGCGTTCAGCTTCTGAATGGCTATCGAGAGGTGATTGCGTACCGTTCCTTCTGAAAGGGATAACTGTGCAGCGATATCTGCGATGCTGGCACCATCCAGGGAGGCGGAGAGTACATCGCGCTCACGGCCGGTAAGCGGGTTATTGCCCTCGGAAAGCGCTGCAAGAGCGAGATCAGGATCAATGACCCGCGAGCCCTCCATCACGCGACGCACGGCTTTTGCCAGCTCATTTGCCGGGGCATCCTTGAGCAGAAACCCGGCCGCGCCACTTTCCATTGCCTGGCGCAGGTAGCCGCTGCGTCCAAACGTGGTCAGGATCACCACGCGGCAGGACGGCAGGCGCTCGCGCAGCGCTTGTGCCGCGTCTAATCCGCTATCGCCAGGCATCTCAATGTCCAGCAGCGCCACATCGGGTCTCGTCGCAAGTGCTGTCGGAACCACTTCATCTCCCCGTGCGACCTCGGCAACAACCTCGATATCTCCTTCCAGGCTGAGCAGAGCTGCCAGCGCTCCGCGCACCATCGCCTGATCTTCCGCCAAAAGCACCCGGATCATGATTGTTCCTCCCTCACAGCCTCTCCACTGCGGTTAGAACTCTCTGGCCACTCGTTGGGTCATCCCAAACAGCATCACCAGAGCCAGCAGGAGCCCACTGAACGGAAAGAGGATCGCCGGGCCGAACTGGTTCGAGAGCGCGCCGACCAGAGCGACTGAGAGCGGATACGTCCCGAATGAGCTGAACATGAGCAAGCCCATGACACGCCCCAGCAGGTGGCGCGGAATGACCAGGTGGACCACAGTGAAGAGCAGGACAGTAGTGACGCTGTTGGCGACGCCGCCAATCAGCATCAAGACCACTGCTCCAGGGACGCCCCAATTGGGAAGAAGAGCCATCGAGGCGGCCAGGAGCAGACCATCGCCGAGCATGAGCAGCCCTTTGTGCTTGAGTTTGCCCAGCGTGCCGGCCAAGATTCCTCCGCCGAGCGCGCCCGCGCCCCAGCCCGCCAGGATGGCGCCATAGTCGCTTGCGCCCCCATGCAGGGGACCGTGGACCAGGGTGGGCAGCGCCACCGCCAGCAGTCCGCCGAAACAGAAGCCTGCTGCCAGGGCAACCAGCAGGACGACCTGAATCAGCCGCGAGGTGCGCAGAAAGTGCCAGAAGCTGACCTGCGCCTCTTGCTCGTGGGTGCTGGCCTGTGGATTCTCACGGCTTTCTCCTGCTTCTCTTTTGCGGCTTGTGGCAACGTGTGCCGCGCGCATCATGGCAAGCGACACCGCCGAAACGATAAAGGTCACCGCGTCGATGGCCAGGCCTGCCCCCGCAGTGAACGCGGCCACGACTACACCGGCGAGGGCCGAACCCACCAGAAGAGCGGCCTGCATGGAGGCGAGGTTCAGCGCGTTGCCGGCTTGCAGATCGTCGTCGCTCAGAATATCTGGCATGATAGCCATTGAGGCGGGCAGGAATGCGCCCCCAAAGGCTCCCAGTGGCACGGCGACCGCGCAGAGTTGCAAGACGGTGGGATGTCCCCCCAGGGCCAGCGCCGCCAGGATACCCACCAGCAGTGCGCGCACGAGATCCGCGAGCAGCATGACCCGCCGTGGGCGCAGGCGATCCGCGAGCCAGCCACCCAGCAGCATGCTCCCCACGCGGGGAATGCCGTAGGCAGCCAGCACCATGCCCAGTGCCTCGGCGCTGCCTCCATTGTTCAGAATCAGCCACGGCAGCGCCACGGCGTAGAGCGCATCGCCCAGCACCGAGATCATCTGCCCGCCGAAGAGCAGCATGAAGTTGCGCACCTTGAAAGGGTGCAGCATTCCTCCCGCAGCCGGTTTGGCTGCGCCTCGTTCCGTTGAAGCATCCTGCGCGTTGACTTCGCTTGCCTGCTTGAGCATTGGTGGCGTTTCCGCCTGGCGGATGTCCGGGGTGAAATCCTCTGGATGAAAAGACGTTCGCATACGCATTCATTCCTCCTGATGGGGAGAGCCGCATCCAAACCTGAAAACGATACGCGAAGGTTTGGATGCGCTGACTCCACAACCATAATCAAGGCGCAACTGCGGCGCTCACCCATGAGAGGTCGTAGCCCCATCCCGAGTGCGGTCGACGAGGTCCCGGATCGCTCGCACGACGGCATCTGGACGGTCTGTGTGGATGGTGTCGTGCCCGGCGTTTTCGACCTCACGGTACTCCCCACGCGGAACGGATGCAGCCAGTGCTGTATACAGGACACGTTGCCCATCGTTCATCTTGCGCAGGTACGACTCAGGCATGATCGCCGCCATAAACGGATCGATGCCCAGGGCGCACAACACGATCAGGGGCACGTCCAGTAGGTTCCCACCGTTGCGCAGTTCAGTCGAGAAGGAGCTTTTCCCCGTTCTTTGTGAGGCTGGCAGTTCCTGGAGGGTCTTCGTCAAGGATCTCAGGTGCCAGTCGATGAGCGGTTCACGCACCTCCTGCGGCCAGGAGGCGAACATCCGGCCAAACAGGCCACGATAAAACGTCTTGTAATGCAGCAACAATCGAAGGACAGCCAGGACCCCCCGAAGCTGGTCGAGCAGTGTTTGCTTCGGCAGATAGGCTTCAAAGTCCTCGTGAAAGGGCTCCAGCAGGAGGAGACCAGCCACCTCGTCGGGAAAGCGCTGCGCATACCGACGCGCGTAGGCTCCGCCCAGCGAGTGACCAACGAGCAGATACGGCGCTGGCACGCCTGCCATGCGCAGAAGGCTTCGGAGCTCATCGGTAACCTCGGTGGCGGTGCGGGGCAGGGCGACCAGGTCGCTCCAGCCTGTTCCCGCGCGGTCGTAGAGCACCGAGGTTGTGAACTGCGCGACCTGCTCGTGGATGTTGAGGAAGTCAAGGCCGACCATGCCGGCCCCGGGCAGAAACACCACGGCCGGTTCTCCGCTGCCTGAGCGGTGAAGAGCCAGGCGCCGCCCAGAGACGTCGTAGAGACGCCCGACTGGTGGATTGATCTCTCCGACCTTGTGGTGTTTGCGCTCGCGAGTTCGCGAGCTGTTCTCTTGTCCCTTTCTCGTGTTGAGTTGCGTCATGTCTCGTTTCTCCTTCAGAGTAATCATGTCTCGTTTCTCGCTTTCGAGTCATCTTGAATGAATAGAAAGGCGGCCTGCAGAAGAGCGATCCCGAGAGACGAGCGTTTCTCAGGCACGGCCTCAGCTCTCCAAACCGTTCCAGCTCTTTGGCCTTTGGTCCTTTTCCGCCTGGCCGGTTTGCGCGTTCCCTCACTCGCGACTTCCGAAGCCTGCCAGCCTTTTTCTGTGAGGGGTGGTTTTCTGCTGTCTTGTCGCGCGTTTTGGTGATGGCCTTACGCACTTTTTCGCCCGCGAGATGTTCCATGATGCAGCAGAGAGCGTCTGCTCAATCCTCAGCGTTTTTCGCCCGATCCAATGCCGCGTTCGCTCTGCCTATGTTCCACCTACGGTATCCTCAAGAAAGGAGACGTTCAAAAGAGTGAGCCTTCTCCCTCAATGGCGGCCATCAATTGCAGCGTCTGCGGGTGAGCCATTATGGTGAGCGTTTCGGTGCTGCTCAGATCGACCAGGCGAAAGCCGATCGCGTCCTGTCCAGCGTAGGTCGTGAAGATGGCAGGTTCGTAAAGGACGCGTGGGCGAAGCATAAAATCGCGAATGGCGGCATGAAGCAGCACCGGAAGGTACGCTTCGCAGAAACCGGTGCCACAGGATGGGCAATCCACGCGTGCGTAGATTCCCAATGGCAGAGCATCGTAGAGGCTGTGAGGTGGAACGAGGGTGCTGCGATCAATGATCTGGATCTGCACCATGGAGTGGCAAATCGGACACTGTCGCTGGTTTAAACAGGTCTGATAGAACTCTGCGCCAGCTTGCATCCAGCGTTTGACTGCAGGGCGGAAAGAGCGTATCGGACCTAAGGCTGGGTAGTTTCCTGTATTGACGAAATCTATATTGTATCGTGGTGAACACTCGGGACAGCGCAGGCGCATGACCGCCACGCCTCCTGGCTGACGCTCGACGATCCCGCGCAGGTGCTGTTTGCCGCACATAAAGCACCAGTGGCGCGTCTCCTGCCAGCCCATGGCCTCGTCCACGTCGAGGAACAGCCCGAAGGCCTGGGCGTCGTCGCGCAGTTCTCCATGCAAGATCTGGTGTAACTGGCGACGCGCGCGATGCAGTTTCAGTTCTAGGGCGCCCAGGCTCATATCCAGCCGCTGCGCGACCTCGCGTTGCGGCAGCTCAGCCAGGTAGCAGAGTTTGATAAGCTCACGCGTACTCTCCGAGAGATGCCCCAGGGCGCGATCGAGCAGCACCTGCATATCCTGGCGCTCCAGTTCTTCGGTAGGATCGATGGCCAGCGGATCGGAGAGATCTATCCCGGCTTCGTCCAAGCTCTCGGGCAACGCGCTCATGTGAGGCATGGTGGCCTGAGCGCGAATGTGCCGCTTGCAGACGTTGCGGCAGATGCCATCCAGCCAGGCCGACAAGCGTTCCGGCTCGCGCAGCTTCTCCAAGTGCCGCCACGCCTCGATGCATGTCTCCTGCACCACGTCTTCGGCTTCATCCGGTCCGATCCCTGACATGTGCGCCACCCGCAGCAAACGTGGGCGAGCCGCCTCGACGATCTCACCAATAGTTCCAGCGAAGGCTTCATGGGCGTGGGGCAGGGATGGCTGACAGATCGAGCAGCTTTGGAGTCGCGTGCCATGCCGGCAAACGAGCTCTGCTGTTCTCCTTTTCTGCATTGCATTGTCTCCTTTCTGCTCACCTGTCGCATGTTTGCGCGCTGACCTTACGCACATTTTCGCGAGCCGTTTTCGTCTCCTCCTGCGCGATCCTCAGGCTCCTGGCGTTCTCTGGGACATCGTCTCTTGCGCGTGACTGATCACACCTTCCAGGTTTACCCTCTCACCACGTCCCAGTTCGTTTTTTCCATGGCCCATCGTTGCTCGGTATTTGGGATACGAGTTTTGCGCTTGTCATGAGACGGAAACCGGAGGACTCCATTGCGCGGAGAGAGCGTGCGCGTCCTTGCACAGTCAGGACATTCAACCAGTGCGATGCCACTGTCCAGAAAACGCTTGAGTTCGATTGAAACCACCCCAGAAAACGTGCATTTGGCTGTTTTGGCTGTCTGCACCTGTTCTCCCCTCGTCTCCGTGGTATTCTGCTGTTGATTGGCATGCTGAGCTGCACGTTCTGGTTCCACTCCTGGTTCCGTTCCACTCACACTCCCTTGTTCTACGGAAACCGTCTTCATGGCTTCGGCGCTCCTCTCCTGCTGCCGGTACACAGCCCATTCTACCATCTCCTCGTCCAGAGGGTCTCTCTCTGGAAAGGATCTGCATCGGTGCCGTTCTCGCGCGCAGGCGCCCTCTTTGCTCGGGTACGTGCAGCATACCAGAACGGCAGACCCGAAACCAGGCCGAGCGCCAGAGCAATAACCATCACTATGATGGAGTTGGCGAGCGGGGGTTTGGTGGTCATCAGGAAGACGATGCCGAGCAGCATGGTAGTCAGTGTTTGTACTCCTGTACCCAGAATTGGGTCATGAGTACGCGCGTCAAGCGCAGCGGAGCGTGGGCCATCTGGCTCCTCTCGTGCCATTGCAACAATGGTGCGCATGCGGGGGTCCAGCACAAACGCGCCAATCGGTCCGATGAGCACGAAGCTGACCAGTGCAATAGCAATCCAGCCGGTCCCCAGCCCCCAGGTGGTCAGTGCCATCTCCCAGGTCGGAGGGAAGTGAAGCCAATCATGATTGTGGCGTGACAAATGTCATGGGGAATTAGAAAGTCCACACCCTCGCGTCGCTGAATGCCACTTCAGTCGGCCTGTACAGGTCTAAGGCCTTCGCGAGAACTCCAATCGTGCCATCTCGGTAGTTGTTATCTTCTACACTATCTATAAGATGCTGATTCACATAAAGATCAATCTTGGAACCTCGCGCCAGTACCGCGATAATGTTGGCCTGGCTGGAACCTGCTATGATAAATGAGGAACGTGTCGCCCTCGTCCTCAATGGTGGGTTAAGGTTTAGATCCGGCATGCCGTTGTCAGGATCTCTTGTATAGCGAACAATGCCGTACTCTCCATCTTGACAAATGTAGAAGTAGTATATCTTCTCCCCTTGACCACGAAAAATAACTCCTCCACAGTCACCTTCGATAAACGTCATCTTTATCTGATACGCGAAGTTGCTGAAGTCTGTGTTATCAGGTCCACAAGGATGAAAACGTACCGGGTAGTTATTATCCCCATCAACACTCACATACAAGGCTCCTCCTTGGAATTGACAGTTACCATTTTGTGGTGGAACCCCGGGTGCCTGCGGAATCCAATCATAACCCTGGCTGGTATCTTTGTTAAAATTCAAAGGGTCATAGAGTGCAATTGTTCCACAGCCAGGAAGGTAGCTGGGATAATTCTGCTGTGCACAGAATGTGGCCGTGGGATTTGGAGGAGGAGGAGAATTGAAAGCACGAGAACCTGAAAAGTAAAATAGGCTTGCCATTCCTAGCAGGAGAACTAATGCTAAACACATCTTTAGAATTGCACTGCCTCTCACCTGACCTCTGCGAGAAGACACTGCGGGGAGTGTAGGACTGATTTCGCTCTGCATAACGGGCGTAGGAAACTTGTGTTGTACGGTTACATCTACCGGGGAGACACCTCTATCTACCTCCGCAACAACGATCGTGAGGATTAAAGCCCCCAGCGTACCAGTATAGGTAGTGGGCTTGCCGTAGCCCTCCAGGCGGATGACCTGTCCATTGTACGCACCCGGTGGTATAGGCAACGTCACCTGCTTTCCATTCGGGAGTATGAGAACCCTGTTGGTTCCATTCTGAGCTTCCAATACGCTGATAACATGGGTCTGGTAAACATTGCCGCTGTTCACTACAGCCCGCGTGAATGCCTGCGCAAATGCTGAAACAGAGCTATAGCGATCCTCGGGTCTTTTCGCCATCGCACGCAGTAGTACAGCATCAAGTTCTTTGGGCAGTTTTGGATTGATCGTACTCGGCGGACTCGGCATGACATTATAGTGTTGATGCCACAAATTATGCCAACCGCTTCCTACAAAAGGGGGACGTCCTATCAGCAATTCAAAGGACATTACCGCAAGCGCATACTGGTCCGTTGCTGGGACAGGATGACCTTCCCATTGTTCGGGCGCCATGTAGCTTGGTGTCCCGCGAATAGCCTGGCTTTCGCTGGTCTTCATCATGAATTTGGCAACGCCAAAGTCCGCAAGTTGTAGATTCAACCGGCTGAGATGATCCGCGTCACCATGAATGAGAAAATTGGAGGGTTTCACGTCCTGGTGCACGATCTGACGGTCATGTGCATGCTGGAGGGCAAAGGCGGCCTGGGTCACAATACGCTCAACAGCAGCTAGTGGTAGAGGTTCTTGCTCCTGATGTGCTTGCAGCCAGTCTTTCAACGAGCCCAGATACCGGTACGGCATAACCATATACATCAGCAAAGCTTGATTGATATGTTCCTTACCCGAGTCATAGAGAGGAAGGATATTAATCTGATCCAGTTGAGCAATAGCCTGGGCCTCGCGTAAGAAAAGACGCATAGCCTCTTCAGCAGCGCCGTACTCCGCAGCATGCATAAAGTCAGTGTGGATAACTTTGATCGCCACCTGCCTGTGAAGGAGCGTATCTACCGCCAGGTACACCTCACCCATACCTCCACTCTTGAGCAATCGTACAAGTTGATAGTGGCTAAGTTGCTGTCCTTCTGGTAACATCTTCCACTCCTAGACCATTTGTTCGTAAATCATACGGCGAAATTCAATTGATTGATCGTAAGAATAGTCTCTGAATATCTAGACGCAATCGCAACGAGTTATTAAAAACCACAACGACGAACTGTCAAAGGCCTGGTTCTACTGTAGAGACTTCTAACTTCTTCCAACTAGCCCTTTAGTCCAAAGCCACCCCCAACCATTGACAAGCACTTGACCGTTTGTTAGCCTACACATAGTGCATCAATGTAGAGTTGGATTAGAAAAGGGGTTATACTCTTTCAGGAAAGAGATGACATGTTAATTATGAGCAAGTTGGCTTGCTGGCATGGTGTATAGCACAATAACATATCATTCTCACTTGGAAAGAGTATTAGTTATGGATGGTACTCCTCGAAGAATTCAAACCAGGGGGTTCTCGTCAAAGGGCTGCTGCCTGGTAATCTCGCCAAACATTTCCCGTTCGCAACGCTCGCAATAAAGGTGTGATTTATATAATAAACCGCCCTGTTCGTCAGTAAGCAAGTGGAGTGGTGCTTTAGGAGTAAGAAGGTATGACATACGGGATCACTAATAATCATGAACACCCTGACGACTCTGATAGTTCACAGAAGACCAAAGAGCAATGGCTTAATGAAGGTTCCATCCATTACAGAGCGAAACGTTATAGTGAAGCACTTATAACGTGTGAGCGAGCTATTAAAATTGACAAGAACTTTGTCCGAGCGCACTTCGCGAAAGGTCTTGTACTTATTGGCCTCAAACGCTACGAAGAAGCTACCGAAGCCTTGAAACAAGCAGCTCAACTAAACCCAAAAAATGCCCGTTTATGTCTCGCAATTGGAAACGCTTTGTACGAACTCGAGCATTTTGAAGAGGCAGGCGCCGCTTATCGCCAGGCGATTCAGCTTGATCCTGGGCAGGTCATTGTTTATACAGAACAGTCCAACGCTCTCGTTGAAAAAGCAAACAATCTTTATAATAAATTTGCTTATTCTACCCTCAGCTATGAAGAAGTACTCGCTGCTTACAAAAAAGCGCTTCTCTTTAATCCCAGCAATGCCAATGCCTATATAGGTCAGGCAAGAATTTTAAGCACAATTGAACGTTATGAAGAAGCTGGTGCTGCTTTTCGTCAAGCCATTCGGCTTGACTACAGCAAAACCGAAGCTTACTCAGAGCAGGTTAAAATCGTTCTTGCTAAAGGAAGGGCATATTACGACAGAGAATGTTACGTAGAAGCCATACTTTCCTATGAGCAAGCAATTTTATTTGATCCCAGCACCGTCTCTGCATATATAGACTTGGCAGGAATTCTCTACAAACTCCAACGTTATGAAGAGGCGGGTGCTACTTATAGGCAGGCAGTACAGCTTGATCCGAGCAATCTTGACGCCTATACAGACCAAGGTAAAGCTCTTTCCAACAAAGGAAAGACTCTTTACGAAGTCGGCGACTATCACGAGGCCCTTAATGCTTTTAAACAAGCGCTTCTGTTTGATCCCAGCAATGCCAATGCTTACGTAGCCCTCGCAAATACACTTTACGAACTAGAACATTTTGAAGAAGCTGGCACTGTATATCAACAAGCAATCCGGCTTGACCCCAGCAATGCTGAAGCCTATGCCGAACGAACAAAAGTACTTATAGATAAAGGAAAGGGCCTTTGTGAGCTACGAAAATATATAATCGCTCTTGCAGCTTTTAAACGAGCGCTTCAATTTGATCCTAACAATGCTGAGGTTTATGCTTGTCAAGGGAGTGCCCTCTTTGAACTAGAACGCTATTGGGAATCTGGATCAGCCTATAGACAGGCGATAAAGCTCGACTCTAGATATAACCAAGATTATTCCGATCGAGGAAGAATCCTTAATGACAAGGGAAGGGCTCTTTATCAACAAGAGCGATACGAAGAGGCTCGTACAGCTTATAAACATGCGATGCTCTTTGTCCCAAGCAATGTACAGACTTATTCAAATCAGGCGAGGAATCAAATAAACAAGGGGAAAAATTTCTACGAATTGGGGCTCTATGACGAAGCCTTAACGGTTTATGAACAAGCGATTCCCCTTGATCCCAGCAACGCTTCCATATATATGGAACAGGGTAGAACGCTCTATGAGCTTGGACGCTATAAAGAGGCTCGCGACGCTTATAAACAAGCGATCCAACTCGACATTAGCATAGCCCAAACTTATGCGAGCCAAGGAAGGGCACTCGTTAAAAAAGGAGAAGCACTTCACGAACTTGGACTTCATGAAGAGGCTAGTTCTATCTATGAGCAAGCAATTCTGTTTTATCCTAGCAATGCAGACGCCTATGCCCACTATGCAAGGGAACTCTACGAGCTTGGGCAATATAAAAAGGCTGCTGATGCTTATAAACAGGCTATTTATCATGACTCCTCCTACGCTCAAGACTATACAGATCAAGGAAAAGTTCTCATTGACAAAGTGGAGACCCTTTATAATCACGAATATTACGAAGAAGCCCGTGCTACCCTTGAACTGGCCATTCTATTTGATCCCGAGATAATACGCCTCTATGCTATAAAAGTGAGGGAATTCCTTGATAGGGGAGGGACCCTCTATGAACTTGGACGATATGAAGAGGCTCTGATTATCTACGAAATGACAATTTTATTTGACCATAACAATAAGGATGCCTATATGGGGAAAGGAAAGACGTTAGACAAGCTTAAGCGCCATAAAGAAGCCCGAGCTGCCTTTCTAGTAGCTTCCCAATTAGCCGGTACAAAACCACCAGAGCAAAAAATGTCTTGGATGTGCGATGAGCCATTCCGCTACGAATGAAAAAACCTGGCGTCTAATGACCTGATTGATCAAACCAACCTTGCTGTAAACCTTTCCCGCGCTCTATATTCCCAAAAATCGAGTGCACTCCATTATCAGACTGCGAGATCCACCGCGACAGGGAGCGCACTACGAGACCAGTCAGTGAGGTCGTCACTACTACGGGGCATATATTTTTCGAAGACTATCTTGCGAGCCAATGCATCTTCTTCAGTATCATTGACAAGACGCGCCTGCCCGGAGAATACGGTGTTATTGATCTTCATCTGTACCGCTGGGGAACGGAGTGCATTCTTCACCCAATCCGCCTGGTCGCGACCGCCGGAGAGCATATAGAGGGTCCGTCCATGAAAGGCAAACCAGATTTCAATGGAATGTGGGCGACCTGAAACGCGGCCTCTGGTGGTCAGGTAGCAGAAGTCTGCGTCTGCAAGTATTTTGAGATCAGGAAGCATAGGATTTTCTTTCTCTGTGTATCTCGCTACCATGCTGCTCGCAGCACCCCCTCGATCTGTGCCGCATCACTGATAGGCCTGGGATTGCTCCGCACAGCACTGCTCTGGAGAGCTATGCGTGCTAAACTGGGCAAATCAGCCTCTCGTACACCAACCTCGCTCAGATGCTGGGGCAGGTTCATCTGACTGATAAGCTCGTATACCTTGTCTATTGCCTCTTCGGCGGCACTCTCGTCACTCTTGCCCGCACGTGCAATCCCCATCGCCTCTGCAGCCTGGGCCAGCTCGGACGCAGCCGCGCCCAGGTTGAAACGCATCGCGTGCGGCAAAATGATACTGTTAGCAACACCATGCGGCACACCTGCCGTCCCGCCTAGCACGTGGCAGAGCCCGTGGTGCAGCGCCATAGCGACATGAGCCAGCGCCGTTCCGGCCAGGAATGCTCCCATGAGCATCTCAGTACGCGCCTCCAGGTCATCACCTGACGCGTAACAACACGGCAGTGCAGAGTAGATAGCCTGCACAGCGCGCAGAGCGAC